>RCUO01000144.1_pt1 | contig 46732 bp, 41 predicted proteins | sample 2166161 | NCBI WGS metagenome assembly RCUO01 (sample SAMN09932617, study PRJNA488358) | compost metagenome | feature: garden; material: soil; isolation source: compost soil in cyclohexanecarbonitrile-enriched culture | place: Germany: Experimental Botanical Garden Goettingen | collected 2016-01-27
AGGACCTTGCTGCAAAAGGGATTCGTCCTATTTCAATAGACGTAACCGATGATGAATCCATGATACAGGGCGTCAATGAGATCCTTAAGAAAGAAGGCAGAATGGATGTTCTTGTGAATAACGCAGGATTGGAGCCATTCGGAATTGATGTCATCGTAGAAGAACCAGGCGGTATCAAAACGGACTGTGAGATGATCAAAAATTATACAAGGCAACCAGTTATCAAAGCCGGAGTTAATCGCACGTACCATTGGTAAAGCTGTAACCGTGAGAAGACCGAGAACACGCTACCTTGTAGGCTTTATGGATTGGAAAGATGGAGATATTTTCTTTATCAAGCATACAAATTTTCTTATCTCGATGGAAGAAGCTTATGCTATTGGGGAGTTGTTAAAGCGTTTTGCAGCGATTTCGACGAATCAGCTAGGACCTTCTTGCAAGCATAAATAGAGTAACGCGGTTTTATTTTGACTCCAGATCGATTAGCATCTAAAATGGATCGAAATGGAGTGATGATCTTATGGCAAAGCGTGCGATGACTCCTGAGGCAAAGGCATTAAAAGCTCAGGCCATCTTAGACAAAGCGGCGGAAATGTTTCTCTCATCCGAGTACGAAAAAATTAAAATGTCTGATATTGCTAAACAGATGGGCATGTCGAACGGTATTCTGTTTGTGTACTTTAAAACAAAAGAAGCGTTGTTTTTCAGCCTGCTGTGTCGGGAGTACGTGAAAAGGCTTGCGCGCCTAACGGAAATGGTGAAGGGCACGCCAATCCTGAATTTTGATGATTTCAAAATGCTCGTAATCAATGAGCTTACAGAACTGGTAGATCATAACCCCTTGTATATTAGACTGGAATCCATGCGTACAGCAATTTTTGAAAAAAATGTTGATGCAGAAACAATGCTGGGTCAGAAGATGAATTTGTACAAGTTGATGTCGGAGCTGGTATCCATAATTTGCAGTCATAACGCATTGACGCAAGAGGACGTCATGGACATCCTTCAAGCGGAGGCGTCGATTATTACCGGGTGCAAATTATCTGCCACCTTGCCCGCAGAGGTTATTGATATCATCGAAAAAAACGGGCTGGATGGACTTAAGCGTGACTTTAAAGATGATGTTCTGAAGACTATGATTTGTTATTTGGATGGGTATCTTAAGAATTATATATGAGTTCGTTCAACCGGATCATAGGAATCCGTTTCAGGTAAGGAGTAGTTAAAGCTCTGATGTGGAAAAACGGAGGGCAGGATGACAAATAGGAAACAGACGAACACGGGTTAGCTCTGGCAAAAGTTGCTCTTCAGCATGGTGCCGCCAGCTACACCATTGTTATCGCAATGTGGGCGTCCGAACAGTCTAGGATGTTTTACACACGTCTATGTTTTTGCATGACTTCCGGTAAGTTTTAACATACTTTCACGCGCATTTTAACAAAGGACCTACAGCAGGATGGTACGATGGGACTATTGGTGGGATCTAATGAGTTGATTCCTTACTCACTACATAGTCATAAAGGATGAATTGGATTGAAGATCTATAGTACTCTCCAGAAATCTTTTCAATTACATAAGCAATTCTCTGAACTGCAAAAGATTATGCAACAGCATCTGTTAACAACTTATTTTCAGCCGATTCTGAATTTACAGGACGGACGTACGCTTGGTTACGAAATTCTGAACCGTCCCCCGGAGTCCAAACTTTTTCCGAGTACCGAGTCTTTTTATGATTTTATCGGGCACACCGATCATGTCTTCGCGTTTGAGCATTTTTGCCGTGAACTTTCGATTGAACGCTTCAGAGCAGCATGCTTGACACAGGAGCAGAAGCCGCAGGATACCGTTATTTTTCTCAATATACATCCCCGGGTTTTGGCCGACTCCAACTATCGAAGCGGGGAGACCATTAGCCTCCTTTACCGTAACGGGTTAACTCCTGAACAGGTTGTCTTTGAACTTACGGAAAAGCATGCGGTCCATGATTATGTGGAATTCGAACGGGTTCTCTCGCATTACCGGTCACAGGGATTTCGTATTGCCGTTGACGATGCAGGGTCCGGATATAACAGTCTGAAAGCGATCGTAAGTTTAAAGCCGGATTTCATTAAATTGGACCGCTTCCTGATCCGTCATGTGGATACCCACCCTGAACAACAGCATATTATCAAAATATTGAAGCAGTACGCGGCCAGCTCAGGCACGAATATTATTGCGGAAGGGATTGAGCGCTGCGAGGAAGTTCAGTTCCTGCAGAGTGAAGGGATCGACTACGGTCAGGGATATGTACTTGGCAGACCGGACACTGAGCTGAAACAACCCCTGTTACCGTTTTTCTGACCAAGAGGACAAGCTGTCGCTGGCCCCGGATGCAGCATAAATGGAAAAAAAAGAAGGTGAAGGGTATGTTTATGCACATAGGCGAAATCGCCGAGACCATTCCTGTAGTCACCCCTGAAACCAAATGCGATGAGGTTTATCAACTTTTTAAAACACATCCCAATTTGGAAGGTCTGGCGATTGCAGGGGAGGACGGAAGGCCTTCGTTGATCATGCGTGCTCTTTTTTTTCAAAAGATTGGTACACGCTACGGTTATCCGGTGTATATGGATCGCCCGGTCAAGCTCATTATGAACGCTCAGCCGTTGGTAGTGGAGTACATGGAACAGATTACAGAGGTAAGTATCCAGGCGATGAACCGAACCGAGGGAGAATTATATGACCTGGTTCTGATCACCCTGGAAGGCAGCTTGTTTGGAGCTGTAAGTATCCGGCGCCTGCTGCTGACTGTTGCTGACGTTCGCGCGGAGATGGGGATTTTTATGAATCCGCTGACAGGTCTCCCGGGCAATCGGATCATCGATGAATGGTTATACCAATTCATTCAGCTGGAGCAATTCAGTGTGCTCTACATCGATCTGGATTATTTCAAGTCTTACAACGACAGCTATGGCTTCAAAAAAGGGGATCAGTTGATTCAGGCTACGGCAGGCCTGCTTCGCAAGTATTTTGCCGCTACTCCGAAAGCATTTCTCGGGCATATTGGAGGAGATGATTTTATTGCTATTTTGGATCATCATGACTTCAAGCCACTCTGTGAAGAGGCGATCGCCGATTTTGAGCAGATGAAGAGGGACTTTTACACCCCTGAAGACTTACATAACAATCACGTCTTTGGAGAAGGACGCTCGGGCCAGAATCATCTCATCCCGCTTGTATCCATGTCGATTGCGGTTGTCTCCAACCGCCGCCAGAAATATACCAGTGTCGATCATATTGTTACTGAAGCAACCCGTATCAAAAAAGTATGTAAATCCGTGCCCGGAAGCGTGTGCGTAGCCGATCAGGAAGACATTGTTACCCCTGCCGATTAGGCATATGCAGTCTGGCAAAAGAAGCTTTGTTTGATAGCAAGCCACTGTGGATCAAAAACGCCTAGCCGCGATCCTCCATTAACGGGAGAAGCGCGACTCGGCTTAATTCTTCTTGCGATCTTCACATGGTTGGGCTAGGTCTCGGCCACTGAAAAAGTCTCTTTTATCAGCCAGCCCCTTTTTCGCTGCGAATCATACCCTTTGCTTCCATGCCCGCTTACGCGGAAATATCGGCAACCAGATTCTTCAGCCACTTTTTGGAGCGGATTCGATACAGACCAACAGCAAAGCGGACGACTTCCTCCAGAGAAAGAATCATGTACACCAGATAGATAGGCTGCTTCCAGACAAATGAAACCAGCAGCCCGGATGGAACTCCGATCAGCCAGGTGGCGGTGGATTCCATGGCGAATACAAATTTGCTGTCTCCTCCGCTTTGGAGAATGCCGCCGGCCAGAATCATATTGGAGACTTTTACCCAAAGGAATCCCGCAAACACCCAGACGAGACGGATACCCATCTGGTGCGCTTCGTCGGAGATTTGAAAGATGGACACATACAGCGGTGCCGCTGCAGCAATCAGCACTCCCGCCACCAGCGATATGACAATCCCGAGCAGAATGAATCTTCGGGAGAAATCCAGCGCAGTTTCTTCCTCGTCCGCTCCGAGCTTGTTGCCAATCAGAATGCCGGCAGCGCTCGAAAGGCCGGACAGTAGTCCGATGCTGAGCCCCTGAAGCGGGAAGGTTATCGTCATGGCCGTCATTTCCGCAGTACCCATGCGGCTGTAAATAATAGCGTAGACCGTTTCCCCCAGCACCCAGATCAGCTCGGTCAGCACAATCGGGTACGTGGTCCGGAAAAATTTGCCCGCAAGCTGTCCAGATGCCCCGAACCAGTTGCTTCTGTCCGCGATGCCGGGGAGGCGAAGCTTATACGAGGCTCCGATAATAAACAGACACTCCACAATCCGGGCGGTCAAGGTCGATATCGCGGCGCCCTTCAGTCCCAATTCAGGGAATCCGAAATTCCCGTAGATCAGAAGGTAGTTGAGCACAATGTTAATGCCTACCGTACACATACTGACGATCATCGGCAGCTTGACGCGTCCGGTCGAGCGCAAAATGGCCGAATAGATCATCGTCAGCATGGCCGGAATGTAGCTTAAGGAGATGATTCGGAGAAAAATCGCCCCTTCCGAGATAACACGCTGGTCTGTCGTAAATAATCCAAGATTAAATTTCGGAGCGAAATGCACTGGCACGGTAAAAAGAATCGCAAAGACCAGCCCGACCGTCACACCCATCCCCATTAATTGAGCAATGCTCTTCTCATCCCGCTTGCCCCAGAACTGGGCCGCATAAATGGAAATACCGGTTGCGAGACCTGCCAGCACAACGGATATAATGCCGTAAATCTTGGTGGAGATGCCCACCGATGCGATCGCCACATCGCCAAGCTGGCCGACCATCAGTTGGTCGGTCAGCGTTAGCAGAGCCATGATTAGACTCTGCAGGGTCACAGGGACCGCAATTTTTATTACATTGTTGTAAAAATCACTTTTCAAATGACTGTTCACCTATCGATTCTCCTTCTATACCGCCTTCAGATAACGGAGCAGCGTATAATTTTTGGTCGGGACGACCTCGGCCACCTTGAATTTTTTGGCTAAATCGAGATCTCGATAGCCCTCGCCGTCTGCAAGAGTAATGTTCGTGGAGCCTCCAATAATGATGGGCAGCTGCATCAAAATAATCTCATCCACCAAATCCTGGTCGAACACATGCCAATTCAGAAAACCCCCGCCCTCAATCATCAGACTGGATACGCCATAGTTTGTTTCAAGCTGCCGGTACAGCTCCGTGAAGTCCACCTTGTCTTCTCCGCAGATCAGCACCTCTTTATTGCTGCGTCCGCGCAGAACCTCGATTTTCTCCGAGTCCTTGCCGTTCTCGGTCGTAACCACCAGCGTCTTGCCATTGTCGGTCAATACATGGCTGTCCATCGGAATGTCCATATGCGAAGTTGGAATAATCCGCAGAGGGTCGTTGTTCTTCTCATACCGGTTCGTAAGCATAGGATTGTCGGTCATAATCGTATTTTTTCCTACCATAATACCTTGTACCTGGCCGCGAAAGCTGTGAATATATTCGATATCCTGGTTCTCCAGCAGGCTGAAGAGCGGCTTACTGGACTGGCCGGCTCCCATCGTAATCTTGCCGTCTATTGAGATTTGGCTGAAAATACTGGTTTTCATTTTATCGGCCCTCTTTCTACTAGGATTATTTGGTATTGCCATTTACCAGCCGTTCTTCCGATTGGGTAAGCAGAAACTCTTCCATTGTATGGAGAAGCCGTTTGGGCTCTTCTTCTCTAAGTCTGGACAGCCCGTCTTTCATTGCGTTCCATACCGTCAGCATGACGGGCTCGATCGGCATGCTGCGGGTGTTCGCCAACTGTTCGATCAGCTTGGCCCGGGCAGGCGAGGAGGAGGCTTTCACCTCCGACAGTACGCCGGAATGAACCGGAATCCGCTGCACCCGCTCAGCCCATTCCCGCTGACCTTCTTCTCCCACCAGGTAAGCGGCGAAGGATAATAGATGATCCCGCTGTTCCGACTCCAGGGTATGGTTGGGGAAGACAAGACCGATAGCAGAGGTCATCGAAAGGGAAGGCTTGCCGAGAATGGAGGGAAGCGCACCGACGCCCAAGCGTTCGCCCATGTTCTGGTCCAGATAATTGAAGATCCATTCACCGCAGATGATCGCCCCAACCTCACCTTCGATGAAGCGGTCAAGCAGCGAAGTCGGTCCGTCCAGACTGGCCAGCAGCCCCCGCTCGCATTGCAGGCGGGTAAAGCGAAGAGCCTCCTCCATTTCGCTTGATCCCAGGTCAGGACTTCCGTCCTTCAGCGGCCAGCCGCCCATGGCGGTCAAAAAAGGAATGAAATAATAGGGGTCCCGCAAATCCGCCCCAACCGGTACGATTCCTCGTTCCAGCAGCGGTCCCCCAAGTTTGTCAATGACTTCCCATGAAGAGGGGGCTTCGTCATAGATCGACTGATTATAGTACAGAACCAGATGGTTGCCTGTGAGAACGGGGATGCCGTACTGGACTCCGCCAACCTGCATGGCGGATCGAATCTTGGGATCAAGCCCCTCCGCGCTAGCCCAGAATGCCTCGGGAATCTCCGAGTAGAGAGCCTCTTGGGCATAGCCGGCCATATCCGCCGGTGTCAAGGCCATATGGGGACCGGCACCACTGCTGCCGACCCGCCGCAATCTCGCGACCAGATCCGTAATATTCATGACCTCCGGAATGACGGATACACCGGTTCTGCTTGAGAATGACCGGCAGAGGCCCTCCAGCACCTGAATGGAGGTATCTCCTTTACCGTCAAATTCATGCCACACTACCAGTGAGTCTGCCGTATTTGCCCGATAGCTCATTGTGCTTCTCCTCTCTGAATGAATAGATTTGCGTCATCGACAGTGCGATAGCCTGATGCGGCTGCAAACGGTACACGCCGTCTTCATTGCGGGGGTTCCCCCTGCCCGGATAGCTGTTGATCAGCAGCTCGGTCTGTTTGGATGAAGGAAGAATAAGCTCGGTGTTTAATTGCTGCTCCTTGTCCGGACTCAAATTAAAGCAGAAGGCAAGCAGCCGGTTCCGATAATAATAGGCATACAGAATAATATCTCCCTGGGGGTCCGGTATGAAAAAATACTCCGGCTTCAGCAGCTCCGCCTGTTCCTTTCTGAACCGGTTAAGCTCTTCGAGCAGCGGCAGCATGGTCTGTCCGGCCGTCCAGTTGATCGCCATATTGTTGAAAAAGGCTTTGGGGATATCCGCTCCCCCGGTATTGTCTCCAAGGCCGCAATTGAGCGGCTGCTCTTCGAACATCTCCATACCTGTGGTCAGGTAAGGAATTCCGTTCGGGAGAAAAAAATTGAACATAGTCATCAGTCGGGACAGCTTCTTGCCCCCACGGCTTGTAATCCGGGGAGTATCCGCCGTCTCCGAGCAGGCAAATACATGGATCTGCAGCTCAGGCAATTCTTTCAGATAGCCAAGCATATTCTCGGCGCTGATATCCGTCATGATATTCCAGCCGCTGCCCAGCATGATATTGTAGCCGGTCTGCGCCGCCTTGCGGTGATTGCGGTTGAACAGATCCTCACTGATCAGAATGGCGGAAGGCTTGATTTCCTTGATGGTCCGGAACATCGAATCCAGCAGAGGAACCGGCAGCACATGCCCGATGTCGATTCTAAAGCCGTCAATCCCATAGGTGTTCAGTTGGAAACGGGCGGCTTCGATCAGCAGCTCCCATAATTCCGCATTCGGCTCTTCCCCGGGGTACAGATTGCATTTAATCGTATCAAACAGCACATATGGCGCTTGATCCGGGGGCAGAAACGGACGAACCTGCGGGGAAAAGTCCTTGTACAGCCGGTAAAAAGCAATGTCCGTCCAGATCGGCTGCACATCGTTGATCCAATCCGAATGCGCCGGGGCCGGAGTGATGCCCATCTCGCTTTCCACCAGCTCGAGCAAAGGCTCTCCGGTCACGCGCGCCCGCTCCTTCAGTTCTTCCCAGAGCGCAGGCTGCAGCTCGTTCGGCGGCAGACGGAATTTTTGAAGGAAGCCAATGGTTTCCCCGCTTCGATACACCGTCTCCAGCTTGTCCGGCGTGCATTCGGTGAAGAAATCCAGCTCCGGAATGGCCGGCGGACGAAAGTCCGCGAACGCCTCTTTATCGATCCAGTACATCCAGTCGGGATGCTCCTCCAGCAGCGCGTTATCCCGTGCGATCACCCTCGGAATCAGATCAAGCACTACCTTAATGTCCAGCAGATGGCAGGCTTCCACAAGAGCTGTAAGCTCGTCGTTCAAGGTCAGATGCTCCATTCCGTCAAGCAAAGGATCATGCAGATGTTCGTCCAGTGCGAACAAGGAGTAGACGGCGTACGGAGAACCAAGATCGCCCTTGCGGTACATCTCGCTGTACCGGGTCAGCGGGAGCAGATACAGAATATTGGTGCCCATGCGTTTCAGCAGCGGGAGCAGGAAGGTGAATCTGAGAAAGGTGCCGGACTGAATCACACCGGTATGGTGATAATCCCATGCGCAGGAATAGCGGAGCAGAGAGCAGTAAATGACACTGTTGTCCAAGTCCGTGTGGTCTGTGTAAAGGTATCCGGCGGACAGGTCATACAAATACTGCAAATGACGGGCGATGAATCCATTCGGCTCGACAAGGATTTCACCGTTGCTTTCTTCAAGCACCTTCTCATAGCCGCACTCGTTCCATAGCGCCGGTATCCAGATCGGCTCCGCTTCCACCGGCTGCCGGTCGGCAAAGTACCGGAGCATCTGCTTCAAAATTCGATTGGAACTGCTCATGAACAGAAAGCCTCCTTTGATGTATGTGCAAATAACTTTTCAGAAAACGAACGTGTTTCAGAAAACAAACACGGTTTTCATCATTGGAGTCGACAAATTATCCCCGCCGCCGTCGGCCTGTCCAAGCAGTTGTTGAATAGCCTCAGCGTATTCGTCTAATGGGTAACGGTGAGTTACCAGTGATGAAATTTCCGGCACGTCTGCGACAAACCTCAGCGCCGCTTCAAAGGTATCTAAATACTCGCCTGCTCCAAGCATCCGGATCGCATTCTGCACATAAAAGGTGGGGGCAAGCGTATGCCGGTAGCGATTGTTGATGCCGAAGGGAATGATGGTTCCCCCGCGTTCAACCCATAGCTCAGCCATGAGCATCTGCGTGCCCGTTGTGTCGATGACCACATCGAATTTCTCATCGTTCAGCAGCAGTTCTAACCGTTCCTTGTCAAGCTCGTCGGGCGGGCAAGCAAAATCGCTGATAGAGCGGGCGATCGTAAGCCTTTCGGCGCTTACCTCCGTAGCCACTGTGATGCAGCCTGTCCGCTTGCCGACATACTGGCATAGCAGTCCCATCGGGCCCGATCCGAGAACGAGCAGACGGTCACCCGCCCGGATTCCCGCTTCACGGAAATTGTGGAGGACGCAAGCCAGCGGTTCCGTAAGGACAGCAGCTTCCCAGCTCACGGATTCCGGCAGCTTGTGTACGAACGACTCCTGCGTCACGAACCAGGGGGCGAAAGTTCCGTCCTTGTTAAGTCCCGCGATCGGCATGCCGCGGCCGTCAGGCCCGACACAGAGATTACGCTTGCCCCGCAAGCAGAACCGGCATTTCCCGCAGCTTTCGTTGGGATCAATCACGACCCGGTCGCCCGGCTTGAGACGCGAGACCTCCGGTCCCGTCTCCGTCACGATGCCGACGGCTTCATGCCCCCGGATCACCCCCCCGATTCCGGGCTCCTTGCCGGTGATGACCGCGAGGTCGGTTCCGCAAATACCGGTCATATGGATCTTGATTTTGACATCGGAAGGATGTTGAATCTGCGGGATTTCACGGCTCGACAGCTCCAACCTGCCCGCCTGACTCCAGATTAAAACGGGCATTTTTTGTGTTTGGGTGACTTCAGCAACATCGGTGTTCATCTCTACAAAAGACTCCTTTCCATTCCCAATTTCAGTCATCAGGCGACATGGCATTACAAGATAAAACAGGTCAGTACAAACGTTTGCGCAACCTACGGGATTAATCCTAGCATATTAAAATCGTAAAGTAAGGGGAATATTGTCGGTACTTACACAATTTACATTGGAAATTTCACGAGTGTTTTCTGTAATTATCATTAGTTTCATTTCTTTCCAATAATGGCGCGCCATCAGACCCATTTTCACATTGGTGGATGACGAAAAGAAAGGGTTTTTTTTCTAACAGGTGATGTAATAATTTACTATAAAAGGACGGTTATTCCTCGAAAAATACCCAAAAAAACGACATAAAAATATATATTTTTCTAAATAAAGACAATTTTATATAAAATTGAGGAAGAATGCTTTCGATGGAGGCCTTATCTTGAAGAGCGGAAAATAGATTTTACGAAGTGGGAGTTAAGGGGACGCCGCCTGTTTGGCTGGCGAGGGCGATTACATTTGCCATGCATGTTTGCTCCTTTCATAGTAAAAGCCGGTTACTCTGAAATTCAGTGTAACCGGCTTTTAATATGAATCAATCAGCTTTCATCTTTCTATAGTCAACGGGACTCACACCTAGCTGCATTTTTATAAACTTGGTGAAACTGGATGGTTGTTCAAACCCAAGCCTCTCGGCAATCAGATAGATGGGGTCTTTTGTTGTCAGAAGCAGCCGTTTAGCAGTCTCCAGTATGTGTAATTTAATAAATTCCTGTGCCGTTTTCCCTGTTTCTTTTTTCAGCATATCCGAAAGATAGTTAGGGGAATACCCCATCGCTTGAGCAAGTCTTTTTACACTGGGCATCCCTGCTTGTTCAATAGCTTCTGTAGAGCATTGCTCTTGCAGGAGCCGCTCAAATTTGGCAAAGGAGTCTTTGACGACGGCCGTTCTTGTAATAAATTGTCTCCCATAAAACCGCTTGGCATAGTTCAGGAGCACTTCCAGATTCGATATAAACAGGTCGTTGCTGTAAGTGTCCAGATTTCCGTTATATTCAACCTGAATATGGCTGACGACACGATCCACAATTTCTTTTTCCTGATCCGAAAGATGCAAGGCTTCATTAGTCTCGTATTCAAAAAAACTGTACTCCGGCATTTTGTGCCATAATGCGGTGCCTCTAATCAGATCGGGATGGAAACAAAGCATCCAACCGTCCGATTTCTCGTTGCCGTTCCTGTTTCCTTTGGCGAGTATTTGTCCCGGCGCTGCAAACATAAGGCTGCCTTCATGGAAGTCGTAATATTTTTGGCCATACACCAGCTCGCACTCGGCATTATTTTTCAAAGAAATCATATAGAAGTTCAGTTTGAATGAGACGTTGTAATATGGATCACGAGGATTCACTGCATTGTAATCAATCAACGTGATTAATGGATGCTTAGGTTTGGCATAGCCCAGAATATCGTGAAGCACAGAGATCGATTCGATATTAACCATCTGCCCAAAACCCCCCTTCAAGCAAAGCTCGAAGTGAACTCTGCCGATCATCATTCAAAAGTAAATGTAATTATACACCCGAATCTACGACCCAAACATAGCCAAATCTATGATGAACTTGTGCCAATTACCGATAATACCCGATCAGTGATTAAGACAATTTGTTCTGTAATCCGGATATGTAACAGCGGGGGTCTTTCGTTTAATGTACAGAATGGAAACACAAAAATGAGACCCACTTGGTCATAAAAAGGAGAATGCTGCCTTATGAAGGATTTTACTTTCTACAACCCGACGAGAGTTGAATTCGGAAAAGATAAAGAAAACTTAATCGGCAGTTACATGGCGCCGTACGGCGTGAAAAAAGCTCTGCTCGTCTACGGATCGGAGAGAATTAAATCATCCGGCCTGTTCGATAGAATCGCGAAATCGCTCACCGACAACGGAATAGAATTTGTCACCCTAGGCGGGATCAAAAGCAATCCGGTCGTCAGTAAAGCTAGGGAAGGTGTTCGCATCGCCAAGGAGAACGGTGTTGACGCCGTATTGGCGGTGGGCGGAGGCTCTGTGCTCGATACGGCAAAAGTGATTGCGGCCGGAGCTGTATACGATGGAGATGTGTGGGACTTGTGCAGTTACAAGAAATATCCGGATGCTGCGCTGAAAATTTTCGATATTTTGACGTTGTCGGCAACCGGTAGTGAAATGAACGCTTCAGCAGTCATTACTAACGAGGAAACGACTGAAAAATTCGGTTTTTCCAGCCAGGCTGCTTTCCCGACGGTTTCGGTCATTAATCCGGAGCTCCAGGAAACGGTAACCAACGAGTATTTGGCTTATTCTGCTGTTGATATTTTGTCCCACTGTATGGATTTATATTTTACCGCTTCCTATATTCCGGACATTACAGTAAACCATATCGAGAACATCATCAGAACTGTAATTCGAACCACGGACATCTTGCTGAAGAATCCGGGCGACTATGAAGCAAGAAGCGAATTTGCCTGGGCAGCCGCGCAAGCCTTGAATCGAAGCACATTCGCCGGGGTGGAAGGAAATCGCTATGACACCCATTTAATTGAGCATTCTCTTTCGGCCTTGTACGATGTACCCCATGGCGCGGGTCTCGCAGTCGTGTATCCGGCATGGATGAATTGGCATCTGCCTATGAATCCAACAAGATATGAACAATTTGCACGAAATGTATTCGGCCTTCCTACTGCGGAAGCAGGCATCGAAGCGTTAACCAACTGGTTTGTTAGTATCGGTGCTCCGGTTAAGCTTGAACAAATTCATATTGAAAAGGACAAGTTCGAGGAGATTACCACACATATTTATCGGACCATTGAGATGGCCAGAATGCAGACCCTTTACCTGAAAGAAACGATTGCAGAGTTGTTGAATCGAATGTAAAAAACTACCCCAATGAATCGGGGACTGCCCCCGGTTCATGAGACAGAGATTAATACACCTTGCAAGTTTATGCGGCCAGTCGTCGGAAAATCGGCGACTGGTTATTTAGTTTCGTTTGAGACACCTTCAATAAAGTGAGTATGGATAACTTTACAAAAAATCGGGACGAATCGAGTCAGTACTGTTACAGTCCGGAAGGATCTTGACCGTATCCCATAAGATGCGTTATAATCCGTTCTCTTAAGAACTGAGAAAAACTCCTCGATTCCGAGGTTATCGGGGACCAGAATTGTCCGGGCTGGACAAGACAGTGGGAGGATGAACAAGGATGGGCTGTGGGAGCATTACACTGGAACATCGGCATGTGGGCGTGATGTGGAAGACCGTTTCGGAGGACTGCAACCTGGCTTGCGATTACTGCTATTACAGCACATGCGGCGGCAAGCCGGGACCGAAGATCAACCGGATTGATTCCGTTATTCTGGAAAAATTCATTAAAGAGTATATGGCCAGGTCGCGGGGAGCAGCTTCATTTGCTTGGCAGGGAGGAGAGCCTCTCCTGGCGGGTATGGAGTTCTTCGAGGAGGTTCTGTCGCTTCAGGCCCGTTACGCGCCGAAGGGGACGAGTATCGGCAATTCCATTCAAACGAACGGAACATTGATTAACGACCGCTGGGCGGCTTTTTTTAAAACATACAATTTTCTGGTCGGCGTCAGCCTGGACGGTCCTGAAGCTGTTCATGATGCACGGCGGGTGGACTCGCGCGGGCAGGGCAGCTTTCACCGGGTAATGAAAGGGATCGAGCATTTACGGCGGCATAACGTGGATTTCAACATCTTGTCCGTCATTCACAAAGGCAACGTGGGTCAAGCGGCAGAGATTATGGCTTTTTTTGAACAGGAGGGCTTCAGCTATGTCCAGTTCATTCCTTGCATGGATTTCCGGTCCCAGGAGCCGGACAAACCGGGCGTCTACGATATTACACCTCAGGAATACGGCCGTTTTCTGCGTGAAGCCTTCGATTACTGGTATAACGGAGGGAGCCCTCGGGTTTCCGTGCGGTTTTTTGACAATATGCTGGCCGGTTACACCGGACGTGAGGCAGAGCTATGTATTCATCGAGCCTCGTGTCCGACTACGATCATTCTGGAGCAGAATGGGGACGCTTATCCATGCGACTTCTACATTTCTACGGAGTGGAAAATCGGCAATGTGGCGACCCATTCGATCGAAGAGCTTCTGGCGCATCCGCTGTATGACCGTTTTCTCGAGATGAAGCCTGCGCTCCCCGAAGGCTGCCGAACCTGTGAATGGAAGCGTCTCTGTCATGGCGGCTGCCCGCGCAATAGGGAATGGGGAGAGGAACTTAAGGTCAAGGGTAGAGATTATTTCTGCGCAAGCTACAAGGAGATTTATGCGTACGCCGATGAGCGGATGAAGCAGCTTGGGGCAAGCGTCAGAAGCAACCTGTTTCAGCAGAACTTAAAGTATTATTTGAAAGGAAAGCTCCCGGGGCGAAACGATCCTTGTGCCTGCGGCAGCGGTAAGAAATACAAGGAGTGCTGTTTGTCTTTAGGTGTCCTTTAAGAATCCGTTTCTGGCGCGGGTGTTGGGATATTCATTAATTCATACTTGACCCGTTGGAATTATTGTGATATCTTTTGACAAAGCAAAAGTTTAACCGTATATATGATGAGCCTACCGGACAACCGGCGGCCTGCTGAACTCGATCAAGAGGGAAGTAGGCCGTTTTTTATTTTTTGGGAAGGAGGACAAGCTTCCTGAAGTAGACGGAGGGTCACGGCGGAGAAATGATTTGCAGCTAAGACTGAAAAGCTTTTCAGAGAGAGATCCGAAGTGAATGGCTTGAAATTGGTGCCGATGTACGAAAGCAAGTTCAAGGGTCAAGGGGGGGCGAAGTGAGGGGATGAAGGCGACGATCAAAGATGTGGCGAGTCTAGCCGGCGTGTCCATCAGTACTGTGTCGCGGGTATTAAACAATCCCGAAATGGTGGTGCCGGACAAACGCCAAAGGGTTCTTGAGGTCATTCGGGAACTGAATTATTCACCGAACGCCCTGGCGAGAGGACTTATACATAAGCGGACCGGTACTCTTGGGGTGCTGATCCCGGATATTTCCAACCTGTTCTACTCGGCGGTGCTCAGGGGGATGGAAGATGCGGCGCACCGGTCCGATTACAACCTGATTATCTGCAATACCGATACGAACGCTTCACGCCGGAGCTCCATCCTAAAGGTTTTGTACGAAAAACAAATCGACGGCGTGGTCTGGACGAGCGAGCCGCTTTCCCGGGACAGCTATGATATGTTCGCCGCGCTCGATTTTCCGGTGGTGCTTGCCGCTACCCACAGCCCGGAATACGCCGTTCCATCGGTTAAGGTGGATGATGAGCAGGCTGCGTATGATGCAACCAGCTACCTGACCCTACGCGGGCACACCCGGATCGGAATGATCAGCGGTCCTCCGAGCGATCCGATCTCCGGCTATCCGCGGATCCTCGGATTTTTGCGGGCGCTGCGTGATCACGGTATCTGTACGGATGAATCGGTATGTGTGGAATACGGGAAATACCACTTCGAGGACAGCTATGAAGCAATGAAGCGGCTGTACGCCAAGTACCCGGATATGACCGCCGTCTTCGCATCAAGCGATGAGCGGGCACTTGCTGCCATTTCCTATCTCCACGAGAACGGAATCCGGGTGCCGGACGACATTTCGATCATCGGCTTTGACGGTACAAGGATGGCCGGGATGAGCTTCCCGCGGCTGACGACGGTCGCCCAGCCGTTGTACGATATCGGTTATTTTGCGGTCGAGAAGCTGCTGAAAGTCATTAATGGAGAAACAGTAGAGGAACTGCGGACCTGCGTGCCTCACCAAATCGTGGAACGGAATTCCGTCATTGACTGTCCCGATGGCTGAGGCGGAAGACAGTAAAATGGCCGATAGATGTTGGACTGAAAAGCTTTTCAACAAGGAGCCCATGACGATGGTTGCCGCATCAATCCAATTAATTAGGAGGAAGTTAACAATGAACAAAAGCAAGAATATCGGAAACGCTGGGATCGGACTCATCCTGACAGGTGTGCTGCTGGCGGGCTGCGGCAATACGGGCAGCAATTCAGGGGCTTCATCGGACCCGGGGGCGGGTCAATCGGCTGCCCCGTCGTCAGCAGGAACCGCCGCCGCATCGGCAACTACATCTCCCGCATCCGGCAAGAAGGTGAAGATCGTCTTCGCCCAGGGCGCCGACCAGACGGAAGGCACGAACAAGCTCGTGGCGGCGTTTGAGGCCGCGCATCCGGACATCGATGTCGAGGTGCGGGAATTCCCGAACGACTCTTCGCAGATGCACGACCAGCTCCTGACCATTCTGAGCGGCCAGTCCTCCGAGCTCGATGTCGTCAATCTGGATGTGACATGGCCGGCCGAATTCGCACAGGCGGGGTTCCTGCTGCCGCTCGACCGTTACATTGAGCAGGACGGCATCAACACGGACGAATACCTGAAGGGCGGCATTGAGGCCGGCTACTACAACGGCCAGCAGTGGGCGCTTCCCCGCTATAATAACGCCGGTCTGCTCTACTACCGGACGGACCTCGTCAAAGAGGTTCCAACCACCTGGGACGAGCTGCTGAAGCAAGCGGAAGAGCTGAAAGGACAGGGCGGAACGAAGTACGGCTTCGTTACGCAGGGCAAGCAGTATGAAGGCTTGACGGTGGGCTTCACCGAGCTGGTGAGCGCTTATGGCGGCCAGATTATCGACGATCAGGGCAACGTGAAAGTGAACAGTCCGGAAGCGCTGAAGGGTCTGAAGAAGCTGATCGAAATCCAGACCTCCTCCGCAGTTCCGACCAATCTGAATACCTTTACGGAAAAAGAAACCCTGAACGCTTTTATCCAGGGCGAAGCGGTCTTTGCCCGTCACTGGCCGGCCCTGTACGCCCAGGCTAATGATTCCGCCGTATCCAAAGTTGTCGGCAAAGTTGGCATCGCTCCGCTTCCATCCGGCGATGCACGCTCTGCTGCCGCTCTGGGAGGCTGGCTTGGCGCCATCAGCAAATACTCTGCCCATCCGAAGGAAGCATGGGAGTTCCTGAAATTTCTCATCAGCGAGGAAGGCGAGAAGATCGTGGCCGTCAACAGCACGCAGACGCCGACCTTCCTGAAGCTGTTCGATGATCCGGAAGTGCAGCAGGCCAGCCCTCTGTTCGCAAGCCGGGACTTCGTCAACGGACTGAGCAGCGCGGTTCCGCGTGCGATTACTCCGCAATACGCCAAAATTTCCGGTCTGATTCAGGTGGAGGTATCCAAGGCCATCGCAAGGCAGCAGACCCCCGAACAGACGCTGGCCAATCTGGAAACGCAGATCAAAGCCGCCGTATCCCAATAATAGTGAGATTACGAGAAAGGAAGGTCTGAATCATGCCGCTTAACAAAAAAAGCAAATGGAATGAAGGGAAAGCGGCATATGCCATGATCCTTCCGGCGGTTCTGTTGATTGCGGCGGTCGCGGTCTGGCCGCTGCTCCGTTCCTTCTGGATCAGCATGTTCGACCTCAGGCTCAACGATCCGACCCGCAATACGGTCAACTATTCGTACTCGGTCAATGTCGAGCAGTACGCCGACCGGCTTCCCGCCCTGCTTCGGGCGGTCAAGCGGGAAGCCGCAAACGCCGAAGGGGGAGCCGCCTCGGCACTGTCCGCCGCCGAGGAGCAGCTGACGGCGTTCAGCGGGGAACTGGAGGCTGACCCCGCCTTCCGGGACAGGCTCGCCCAAGTGAACGAGCAGCTGGACGCGTTCTCTCCGGTTCCGGAAGAGCTGCGTTTCATCAAGGTCGATAATGCAAAGGCTGAAGACCTGAAGACCCGATTGCAGGCCGTGAAAAAGGAGCTGGACGGACTAAAGTCCGTCGGCTCCTTAACGCGTCCCGATGAACTGACCGGCCTTACGGAGGGCTTGCTCGGCATCTTTCAGGCTCCCAATTTTGTGGGCTTGTCCCATTATCGGGAGCTGCTGTCGGGGAAACGGCTGTGGGAGGCGCTCGGCAATACGATAACGTTCACAGTATTGGCGGTGACGCTGGAGATGCTGCTCGGCTTGCTCATCGCGCTGCTGCTCAACCGGACGTTCCGGGGGCGCGGACTGGTTCGGGCGGCGGTGCTCATTCCCTGGGCAACGCCGACGGCCGTTTCGGCCATGATCTGGCATTATTTGTACGATGGGCAGAACGGGATTGTGGCCAAGCTGCTGTACGAAGCAGGGCTGATCTCCGATATGAGCTCGCTGTTGTCCTCGGGTTCCCGGGTCATGGGCTCGGTTGTTATGGCGGATGTCTGGAAGACGTCGCCTTTCGTGGCTCTTCTGCTGCTTGCAGGCCTTCAGAATATCCCTTCATCGCTGTATGAAGCCGCCTGGGTCGACGGCGGAGGAAGGTGGAAGCAGTTCCTCCATGTCACGGTGCCGCTTCTGAAGCCCGCTTTTTTCGTCGCCCTGATGTTCCGTACGCTGGACGCGTTCCGCGTATTCGATCTTATCTATGTGCTGACCGGCGGAGGGCCTGCCAACTCAACCGAAACGATCTCGATTTACGCGTACAAGACAATGTTCAGCGAGCTGGATTTCGGCGGCGGATCGGCGCTGTCCGTAATTGTCTTCTTGTGCGTGCTGCTGATCAGCATGGCATACGTCAAATGGCTTGGGGCCGATGCGGTCGGCAGACGCGCCGGTTAAGGAGGAATGAGCATGAATCACAAGGCAGGCCCGCTGTTCTACACCGCCGTTATTCTTTTTATCGGGATCGTTATCTTCCCGTTCTTGTGGATCCTGCTGGCTTCCCTGAAAGCTCCGCTGTATTTGTACGGAGAATATGCGTTCAGCATCAAGGTTCCGCAGTATACGCTGGCCAACTATGCAGCCGTATTCACCAACCATCCGTTCGGGAGATACCTGCTCAACAGTTTTGTTGTCGGGATGCTGACCATGTTCGGCTCGATCGCCATTGCTTCTTTTGCTTCCTATGCGGTGGCCCGTCTGTACTTTTTCGGCAAAACCTTTTTTCTTGGCGTCCTGCTGGCTGTATCGATGCTGCCGCAGATCGCAACGCTGTCTCCTTTGTTTCTGTTTATGCAGTCCACCGGTCTGCGCAACACGTACGCGGGGCTGGCGATTCCTTATACGACCTATGCCCTGCCGATTGCCATCTGGTATCTGACCACGTTCTTCAAGCAGATTCCGGTCGAGCTGGAGGAGGCGGCCAAGGTGGATGGCGCTTCCGTACTCGGGGTCTTTTTTCGGGTGCTGCTGCCCCTGGTCTCGCCCGGGCTGTTCACTACCGCCATTATCGTCTTTGTCGACGCGTGGCATGAATTTCTGTTCGCCCTCACGATCAATACGAAGGAGTCCATGATGACGGTGCCCGTCGGCATTGCCATGTTCCAGGGGGAGTTTACTTTTCCGTGGGGAGAAATTTCGGCGGCTACCATAACGGTGACGCTCCCGGTGGTGCTGCTTGTCCTTCTGTTTCAGCGGAGAATTATTGCAGGCCTGACGTCGGGAGCGGTGAAGCAGTGAGGAGTCCTGATCCGGAAAAAGGAGACTTTCTTCTGACCTGAACCCAAAGGAGGAAATCGCATGAAACGTAAAAACATACTGTTGATGATTTCGCACGATACCGGCCGGTATTTGGGGTGCTACGGCAAATCCGTCCGGACGCCTGCGATCGACGCGCTGGCTGCGGAAGGCGTGCGCTTCGGCAACTATTTCTGTCCCGCTCCGCAGTGCAGCCCCAGCCGGGGGAGCATCTTGTCCGGCCTGTACCCGCAGCGCCATGAGATGATCGGGCTCAGCCATCTTGGGTTCTCGATGAACCCTTCGGTGGCTACGCTGCCGATGAAGCTTGCGGAGGCCGGATACGAAACGGCGCTGATTGGCTTCAGTCACGAAACGATCGGCGAACCCGGCGGGGACCGGAGATCGTCGACCACTAGTCTGGGATACGAAACCGTGCTCCCGGTGCCGGGGGATCGGGCGGCGGACGTTGCGGAGAGGGTTGTTTCCTACCTGGAGGGCAAGGCGGCTGCTCCGCAGGACCGGCCGTTTTTTGCTTCGGTCGGTTTTTTCGAAACCCATCGCGATTTCGACGAATACGCCCTGGTGGCCGATCCGGCGGATGAAATTGTGCCTCCACCCTACCTTCCCGATACGGAACGAGTCAGGGAGGATTTTGCGCTGCTGCACGGCTCGGTCAAGATGCTCGACCGGGCGGTGGCCCGAATTGTCTCCAAAGTGGACTCTCTGGGCCTAGCGGAGGAGACGCTGGTGATCTACACAACGGACCACGGCATCGCATTCCCGCGCGCCAAAGGCACGCTGCTCGATCCGGGGCTCGAAACCGCGATGGTGATGCGGTGTCCGGGAACGCTTGATGGCGGCCGAGTGATCGGCCAGCTGCTCTGCAACGTTGATCTGATGCCGACTCTGCTGGAGTTCGCTTGCGCCCAAGTGCCGGAGGGGCTCGACGGAACCAGCTTCTACCGCCTTCTACAGGATGCCGGCGCTCCACCGACACGGGATTATTTCTTCTCGGAGCTGACCTGGCATGACCAGTATCACCCGATGCGGGGGATCCGGACGGACCGGTACAAATACATTCGGAATTTCGAGGACGGACCGTCGGTATATTTGCCACTCGACATCCATCTGAGTCCTTCCGGACGGGAGGTAAGGGAGGCGTATTACAAGCCGAATGTGCCGGAGGAGCTGTACGATCTGGAATCGGATCCGCTGGAGATGCACAATCTGGCCGTTGATCCCGATTACCAAAGGGTTCTTCTTGAGCTTAGAGACAAGGTCGAGGAATGGATGAACGCAGGGGCGGACCGGCTGCTTGGCGGGAAAGTCCCGGGCATCCCAGCTCCTGAGTGGCGGGAGGAAATCGAGAAGGGCCGCGCCTACCTGCCGAAGGAGAAATAACAATCCGTTGTCCTGAACATACCCGTTGCTGCGACTCATCGCGCCTGCTTGCATCCTTTCGCTTCTCGAAAAATGGCAAGTATCCGCTGTGAGTGGCGGCACGGTATAGCACACAGCCGCCAACGGATGTTGCAGCATGGTCTCGCTGGAATTTCCGGCCATATAGCGACGGTCAATCTGGCGGTAATTGGCCTTCAGGCGGGCGCGCGGTAGCGGGGGTGTCCGGCTTTCCGAACCTTAACGAATTTGACGGAACACCGGGTGAGCGTAGAGCGAGATTCTCAAAAACAGGCCAATGGATACTTTGATGGTACCCGGCCGGGCGCTCCCATTACCCGTGAGGAAACGGCGGTAGTCATCAATAAGCTGCGGGGTAATTAACTTCGGCTGTTTGCCGACAATGCAGCTGACATTCAGGCACTGGGCAAACGCTTGACCGAAATTGAGCCGCTATGGAGCAGCATGTTTGTCCTTTCTGGAATTTGATTCAGCGGATCCAAAACTAAGGACGTGTTCTGCTTGTCCGCTATACTGTAAGCGACCTTTCCCCGTTCAACGTCTAGGGGGAAGGAAAATGATTAAAGTATCAAAGGATGCTTTTTTTCGATGGCTAGAGGGTGAATAATCGTAATGTTCAATGTTTGAATCCGTATTTGCGGTCGTATTACTTGTGTTTTTTAAACAGTGGTGGTAATATTACCGCAAGGTTGAAACCATATTTAGTGATGGTTAGCTGTTAAGTCTTTGGTAGGATTTTGGTAGAAAATCACTAAAGAAAACCAATTAAATACGCAATAATCCTTCAGGGCAGGGTGAAATTCCCTACCGGCGGTGATGAAACAGATGGCGCATCAGCGTAGCTAGTTTCTCAGTCCGCTACCCGGACCGCAATCAATGCGGACGGTGGACCTGGTGCAATTCCGGGACCGACAGTATAGTCTGGATGGAAGAAGGAGAGTTTAGCCGATTGCCTGCCATTCGAGCAGGAGGTCTGCTGTGTCATGTCCGCTCATCAATTGTGCGATAAATCACAAAGACCCCCAGCCCGATAGACGTCTGGCATCCGGCTTGGAATTTCATGATACTCTCACATACCCATCCGTTGCTCCCTAAAGGAGAAGCGGATGGGTTTTTCGCAGATCTGGCGGTTTTTGCTGTGGAAGGATGAACGCCGAGTGGAGGAATGGTCATGCAGGTAATGAACGACGAATTCTATATGTCGCTTGCGCTGGATATGGCCGAGCGAGCTCAGGGACAGACCGGGATCAATCCCGTTGTCGGCTGTGTCGTCGTCAAGGATGGAGCGGTCGTTGGACTGGGCACACATCTCAAGCGGGGAACGGGTCACGCCGAGGTCCATGCACTCAATATGGCGGGCGAACAGGCAAAGGGCGGCACCGCGTATGTAACGCTGGAGCCCTGCAGCCATTATGGTATTACACCGCCCTGCAGCGAGCGGCTGATCACCGAAGGAGTTGCCCGGGTTGTGGTGGCCTGCGAAGACCCCAATCCCCAGGTGGCTGGCCGGGGTATTGCCATGCTGCGGAGTGCGGGGATTGAGGTAGAGGTCGGGTTGCTCAAAGAACGTGCATTGAGGCTGAACGAGAGGTTTATTAAATATATACTGACCCGCAAGCCTTTTGTCACGCTGAAAAGCGCAAGCACGCTGGACGGCAAAATCGGAACGCGTACGGGCGACAGCAAGTGGATCTCAAATGAGGAAGCGCGTGCTATCGTACATACATTGAGACACCGCCATCAGGGCATCATGGTTGGCGTGGGCACCGTGCTGGCGGACAATCCCTCGCTCACGACGCGGACCGAGGTTCCGGGAATCAATCCGGTGCGGATTGTCATCGATTCGAAGCTCCGCACTCCGCTGGACGCTGCAGTGGTGGCGGATGGGCAAGCTTCGACAATTGTGATCGCGGCAGAGTCGGCCGACCCTGCGAAAGAAGCTGCGCTAACGGCTGCGGGAGTCAAGGTGCTCAGGTGCGGAGTGGGGCCGCGGGTGGATCTCACCGCTGCGATGAAGGCTCTTGGCGAGCTGGAGATCGGCTCGGTGCTGCTGGAGGGTGGCGGCGAGCTGAACGGCGCGATGCTCGAGCAGGGACTTGTGGACCGTGTGACGCTGTTCTTCGCTCCGAAGATCGTCGGCGGCCGGGCCGAAGCGCCGTCCGCGTTCTCTTGGGACGGCGTGGAGCTGATGAAGGAAGCGGTCACGCTGGAGCAGGTCGAGGTGGAAGTGCTCGGCGACAATGTATGCATCACCGGCCGTCCGGCATCCGGTGGCAGCACCTGATTAGGCTGGTAGGCACGTGTACCGGCCCTTGAATAATCTGCCGTTGGCGCCGTGAGATACGGAGCAGGAAGGGCTTAAGGAGGGAAGCTAGTTATGTTCACTGGACTAATTGAGGAAGTCGGCGCTTTGCGGGGCGTATCTTCCAGCGGCGAAGTCATGATGCTTCATATCGACGCTTCGCTGATTATGAATGATTTGAAGATCGGCGACAGCGTGGCGGTGAACGGTGTCTGCCTGACGGCGACCTCGGTCGGTCAGCGAAGCTTCACCGCCGATGTGATGCCTCAGACATACCGCAACAGCAATCTGAAGGAGCTCAAGGCGGGCAGCCCACTCAATCTGGAGCGCGCCATGGCGGCGGGCGGCAGATTCGGGGGTCATATCGTACAAGGCCATGTCGACGGGACGGGAACGATCCGCAGCATCAAGCGCGACCAGAACGCCGTGGTCTTCGAGATTGCCCCGGATAGTCCCTCGCTCTTCAAATATATAATTCCGAAAGGCTCCATCACGATTGATGGCATCAGTTTGACCGTTGTCGCTACGCCTGCCTCGGCGTTTACGGTATCGATCATACCGCATACGCTCGAGCAGACCGTGCTCGCCCATAAAAGGACGGGCGCAAGCGTCAACATCGAATGCGATGTTCTGGGCAAATATGTGGATCATCTGCTTCGCTACGGTTCTTCCTCACAGAATGACGAGGAGAATGGACGGGGCGGAGGCTCGCGGATCAGCAGCGATTTTCTGGCAGCGAACGGATTTCTATAACAGGCAGGCATTGAGGAGGGAATGACCATGAGTCAGCAGCAAGGAGAGATTCGGCTGAATACGGTCGAAGAGGCTATTTATGACCTGATGCGCGGCAAGGTAGTCATCGTGGTGGATGACGAGGACCGCGAGAACGAAGGCGATTTTATCGCACTGGCGGAAAAAGCGACGCCAGACGTGATCAACTTCATGATCACTGAAGGACGCGGGCTGGTCTGCCTGCCGATTACAGCGGAGCGGGCTGCGGAGCTTGATTTGAAGCCGATGGTGAACCAGAACACCGATTACCACGGCACAGCCTTCACGGTGTCGGTCGACTACAAGGATACGACAACAGGGATATCCGCTTATGAGCGGTCGCTGACAGCGAAGGCGATCATGGACCCGAATGCGAAGCCGGCGGATTTCCGGCGGCCGGGGCATATGTTCCCGCTGATCGCGAAGAAAGGCGGCGTGCTTCGCCGTTCCGGACACACCGAAGCGGCGGTTGACCTGGCCCGGATGTGCGGCTCGTATCCCGCCGCGGTCATCTGCGAGGTCGTGAAGGAGGACGGCACTATGGCCCGGCTTCCCGACCTTCATGAAATCGCGAAGAAGCATGATCTGAAGCTGATCAGCATTGCGGACATGATCCATTACCGCAATGAGAAGGAGAATCTGGTCACGCGTGAGGTGGCCGTCCGCATGCCTACCGACTTCGGAGTGTTCCAGGCGATCGCCTACACGAACGAGGTTGACGACAAGGAGCATGTCGCGCTTGTGAAGGGTGACATTTCCGGAGACGAGCCGGTTCTCGTTCGTGTCCATTCCGAATGCCTGACCGGCGACGTGTTCCATTCCCACCGCTGTGATTGCGGACCGCAATTCGAAGCGGCGCTGCGCCAGATTGAGGCGGCGGGACGGGGAGTTCTGCTCTACATGCGCCAGGAAGGACGCGGCATCGGGCTGATCAACAAGCTTCGCGCCTACAAGCTGCAGGAGGAGGGGCTTGATACGGTGGATGCGAATCTGAAGCTCGGCTTTCCCGCCGATCTTCGCGATTACGGCATCGGAGCGCAGATTCTGAAGGATCTCGGGGTCCGGCGCATCAATCTGATGACCAACAACCCGAGAAAGATCAAGGGTCTCGAAGGCTATGGCCTCGAAGTTGTGGAGCGGGTGCCGATCCAGATGCCGGAGAACGAGGACAACACCAAGTACCTGCACACCAAGCAAGTGAAGCTCGGACATCTGCTGAAATTCGACGATCTCGAGCAGAACGAAAGTGCCAAATCATAAGCCAAATCATAAAACTACTATTTAAAAAGGAAAGGGTTGTGGATGAGCATGCCGCATATTTTTGAAGGACATTTAGTATCGGAAGGTTTGAAGTACGGAATCGTCGTTGGACGTTTCAATGAATTTATTACTAGCAAGCTGCTGACAGGCGCGCTGGACGCGTTCAAGCGTCATGGCGTGAAGGATGATGAGATTTCGGTAGCCTGGGTTCCGGGCGTATTCGAAATTCCGCTGATCGCGCAGAAAATGGCCGAAAGCGGCAAGTATGACGCTGTCGTAACGCTGGGCACCGTTATCCGCGGCTCTACGACCCACTACGACTATGTGTGCAACGAGGTATCCAAGGGAGTCGCCGCCATCAACCTGAAGACGGGCGTTCCGACAATCTTCGGAGTGCTGACAACCGAGAATATCGAACAAGCGGTTGAACGCGCAGGCACCAAAGCCGGCAACAAGGGCTGGGATGCGGCAGTATCCGCGATCGAAATGGCAAATTTGAGCAAATTAATCTAAGTCTCCTGAGAAAAGAGTAATCCCGCTATTGACGAATCCGTTCCAATCGTGCTTATTTATATGTAGGGAAACGAATCTCATTCGAGCGTATCTACCTTATGTAGCGTCCGGTTTCCGGGCGCTGCATTTTGCTTTTTTCGATATCATTAAAGGACACTTAGCGGGAGGTTGCCTCGTGACTGTATTGTACAAGCTGGAGACGTTTGAGGGCCCGCTGGATTTATTGCTGCATTTGATCGACAAGGCGGAAATCGACATCCAGGACATTCCGGTCAGCGAGATCACCGAGCAATATATGGAGTATCTTCAGACCATGCAGGAACTGGAGCTGGAAGTAACCAGCGAGTTTCTGGTGATGGCCGCGACTCTGCTCTCCATCAAGAGCAAGCTGCTGCTCCCCAAACCGCCGGTCATCGAATTCGAAGATTTCGAATATTACGATGAAGAAGAATATGACCCGCGGGCAGAGCTCGTCGAGCGGCTGATCGAATACCGCAAAATCAAGAGCATCGCCTCGCAGCTGATGGATATGGAGAGCGAACGCTCGCTTATCTTCACGAAGGAGCCGGACGATCTGGCGCCATTCGCACCATCGCAGGAGGATAATCCCATCATGGGACTGCATGCCTCCGACCTGATCGCAGCGTTCCGCAAGGCGCTCGGCAAAGCGGCAAGGCGCACTTCGTATGCCCGGGTAACGCGAGATGAAATCTCGGTCAAGGACCGGATACGCGACGTATCCGAGGCGCTTCGACGTACCGGGAAAGGCGGAAGACTCCGTTTCTCGTCGCTGCTGAACGATACCATGGCAAGACATGAGATCGTGGCGACCTTTCTCGCGATTTTGGAGCTGATGAAGATGAAAGCGATTCTGTGCTATCAGGAGAAGCTGTTTGACGACATCGTGATGGAGTGGAGAGGGGCGGATATCACAGATGGACTACAAGAGTCTGAAATCAATTATTGAGGGTCTGCTGTTTCTGGCTGGTGAAGAAGGGCTGTCAGTCCGGCAGATCGCCGATATAACCGAGCAGCGGCCTGATCTGGCAGCCGAAGCGTTGGAGGAGCTCAGAAGCGATCTTGCGAACCAGCACCGCGGTCTTCAGGTCGTGCAGATCGCCGGCAATTTCCGGCTTGCGACCTTGCCGGAGCATGCGCACTATTTCGAGCGGCTTGCTTACTCGCCGTCGCGGGCATCCCTGTCGCAGGCGGCACTTGAAACGCTGTCAATTGTCGCTTACCGCCAGCCGATTACCCGGGTGGAAATCGAGGAGATTCGCGGTGTCAAGGCGGAACGAGCTCTCCAGACGCTGGTTAACAAGGACCTGATTCAAGAGGTTGGGCGGGCCGAGGCGATCGGGCGGCCGATTCTGTACGGCACGACGAAGTCTTTTCTGGAGACCTTCGGCCTTGCCAGCCTGAAGGAGCTTCCTGAGCCGTCCGCCTCCGATGTGAGCGACAATCTGGAAGAGGAAACACAGCTGCTCTTCAACAAGCTGGATGCCCAGCAGATGACGCTGGATGAAGTGGAGCAGTCCTGACAAGCAGGAGATTGATTGCGCCTGCCATCACCATTTAACCGCAGACCAAGTACGTTCGCAGCATGAATGCTGTGGAATTCTGGAGGCGTAGTTCGGGCTACCGACGCGCCTTATTCCATGCTTTCAGCCTCGAATACGTACAGGCCTGCGGTTTTTTTATTAGAACGGGTTCGGCAACTGCTTCGACATGACTTTGATTCAGGTTATTATTATCGAATTATCCCAGCCCAAGTCTGCCATACTAATCCAAGTGATCTTATTATGAAGATGGCTTGGGGGTTAATCCGTGAAGCTCTGGCTGCTCATTATCGCTGCATTGCTGCTGGCCGTCATCGTGCTGGTGCTCTTTTCGCATATTCGTTTTGTCCTGAAGTTCCAGAAGCGGGAACCCGATGAACGCCTTGAGATTCAGATTATCGCCCTGTACGGGTTGGTGAAATACCATTATACCGTTCCAGGGTTCATATTCGAGGGGATTCGGCGCGGACTTCACGTGAAGCTGGAGAAGACCGGTGTTGCTCCTTCCGTCTCGGCAGATGATAAGGAGCGAAATATTGACAGGAAAGATGTCAGCGAATGGATAGATTTCGGTAAAAGGGCTCTTGCCGCGACACGCGGACTCAAAACATGGACTGCCGAAACCCTGACGCATGTGAAAATCACCAAGCTTGATTGGTCCACCGATTTCTCGCTCGGAGACGCAGCGGGAACGGCTACGGCTGCCGGTGCTTTGTGGGCCTTGAAATGGACGCTGATCGGCTGGATTTCGCAAATCATCCGACTGAAGGAAAAGCCGAGGCTATTTGTGGTTCCGCGCTTCGTCGATCAAATTTGCTACCTGACCAAAGTGGACTGCGCCGGACAGTTCTCCGCCGGCTATGCTGTGTACGCGGGCTTTCGGCTTGCGCTTCGCGTAATCCGGGAGGATCAGGGGGTGCGGCAATGGTGGGAGCTGCTTAAGATTGCCCGCAGGGGCAGCTGGGCCAAGGAATTGAAAGAGCAGCATTAAACGGGCCGTGATGCCAATGCTCCACTTAGCGGAGTTATTTCGCTCCTGCCCGGTACATACTCATCTTCACTTTGGAGAGACTAAAGCTCAGACAGCTCGAAGTCAACTTGAACAAGTGGAGGGAACAATATGTCTGAGCATCCCATTCAGGGTCTGATGCAGACCGCGATGGAGAACATCAAGGCCATGGTGGACGTGAATACGATCGTCGGCGAACCGGTTGAAACGAAAGATGGCAGCATCATTCTGCCGATCAGCAAGGTCGCTTTCGGCTTTGCGGCCGGCGGCAGCGATTTCCATGTAGAAGAAGACGAGAAGCATGCACAGGGCCAAAATGGCGGCGTGAAGATGCTTCCGTTCGGCGGCGGCAGCGGCGGCGGTGTCTCGATCCGTCCAATTGCTTTTCTGGTCGTTGGCCGGGAGGGTGTGCATATCGTGCCGCTGGACAACCAGACTCATATTTTTGAAAAGATTATCGATGCGACTCCGGGTCTCATCGACAAAATTCAAACCATGTTCCAGACAAACGGGATTAATACGGGGGCCGTACCCGGAGCAGCGCCATATAACCCGACTATCCCTGCGACGCCCGTGACTGAAGCCGGCGACGTTCATTATACGTCATCCAGACCGTAAGCCCGTTATTAAGCATTAAACCTCGAGCAAGGTTCGAAGTGACGAAGAATCTCATGCATGCAAAAAGAGAAGGGTCTGTCCAACGGCTGATGCCGCTGTGGCAGACCCTTCCTGTTTTATAAAAAAGGATGTGTACATATGCTGCTTCTAGTTGGGACTGGAGATGACGAGTTCAATATTATCTCCCTTCTCTGTAACGGACACGAATTTCCGAAGGCTTCCGCAACGAACGATAAGGGCACCAGTGCCTTTCCGCTCAGGAGAAGCGGGGCAGACTTAAGCTCGCGACTTGTCCCGTTAACGATGGCCGTCTTGCTGCCGATCCTGAACTGAACAGAGCAGCTTCCGGTCGAAAGAGTCACCGTTCTTGCATTCATTTTCCAGGGCAGGGTTCCCGGCAATTTCCATATCGTCAATCGTTCCCTCTCCCTTTTTCCATTTTGTAGCCGACTCCCCAGACCATCTTGATGTACTCCGGATTTCGCGGGTCCAGCTCGATTTTTTCGCGGATTTTTCGATTATGGACCATCAGCGTCGGCGTTTGTAGAACGTTGCGGTCATCTGCAGGGTGACTCGTCTTCCTCCGTAGTTGTAGAACAGTACGAATGCGCTCAGTGCGAGAAATGCGGGAACCGCAAATTTCATGAAGATGTTCAGAAAGTTGTAGAAGAAGAAGTATCACGATTCCTCGAACTGAACCGTGGCGTAAGAAGTAGCGTGGATGAGAATAACCCCCAGAATACAGAAGGCGCGGACAATGTTTAGCTCGGGCAGCTGCTGCGGTTTTGATGCATTGGGCAACGTGTATCGGTCCTTTCGTCATTTGGTGCTTCATGTTGTCTACACCCCAATGATAGCCGCAACTTCTTAATAGGAACGTGGAGCCTTTCTAAAGAATCTCTTAAGATTTTCTTAAGTTCCGGGCAGTATGGGACATACCGCTTACCGGACTGGCATACACTTGTACAAAATGGGGTTAGGAGCCGGAGGTTGAGCATGAAGAACATACAATTAAGGATGTCCCTTATTTGGATTCTGTGCGGACTGCTGCTGCTGGTGCCGTTCGCGGGCGCTCATGCGGAAGAGGTGGAGGTATCAACCCATGCCAAGGCAGCCGCGCTAATTGATGTGGAATCCGGACGGATTCTGTACAGCAATCATGGAGACGAGCCGATGCTGATCGCAAGTCTGACCAAGATTATGACGGCGATAGTAGCAATCGAATACGGGGATTTAAGCAGCAAGGTGACGGTCGGCCGGAACGCTTATGCCAAAGAAGGCTCGTCGCTCTTTCTTAAGCAGGGCGAACAGATGACGCTGGAGAATATGCTGTACGGGCTGATGCTTCGCTCGGGCAACGACGCGGCGACAGCCATCGCCGAGCATGTGGGCGGATCGGAGGCCGGCTTTGTCATGTTGATGAATGCCAAGGCGGAGGAGCTTGGACTTACCCATACCCATTTCGAGAATCCGCATGGCCTCGATGCCAAGGAGCATTATTCCACTGCGAATGATCTCGCGGTACTGACGGCGTATGCCATGCATAACCCGGTATTCAAGGAAATCGTGAAGACGCAGGTGAAGACGGCCGACAACCCGAATGACAAATGGGATTACAAATGGCTTAACAAAAACAAAATGCTCCGGTTGTACGAAGGAGCTGACGGCGTCAAAACGGGCTATACGAAAAAAGCGCTGCGCTGTCTGGTCAGCTCCGCGACGCGGAACGGGCAGCAGCTTGTGGCGGTAACGCTGAACGACGGAAATGACTGGAACGACCACGCCTCACTGCTGAATTTCGGGTTTAATCGGTTTCCACTGCGAACGGTCGTCGAACGCGGCGACCGGGTGGAGGGATATCCGCTGGAGGCAAGCCTTCAGTTCTCCTATCCGTTCGGGCCCGGTGAGGAAGAGCGGATTGTGAAGGAGCTGGTGTTGAATTCGAAAGCCGCAAGCGGCAGTGATCTGAACTTCGGCCTTCGCGGAGTGCTTGTTCTGAAGCTTGGCGGACAGGAGATTGGCAGGGTGCCGATGTATGAAGAAGGCCACCTGCCCAAGGTGAGCCAGTCGGCGGCAGGCCGTGAGACTGCGGCGGTTCCGCATCAGGCAGGTACCTGGCTTCAGGCGGCGGGAAGCGCGCTTAAGGCGCTGTTCGACCCGTTCCGTGGAGGGGGTGAAGCCCGTGATTAACGCCATCTGGCTCGGCATGATTCTCATCGGCTTCATCTTCGCCGCAGTGACCGGGCGCATGGACGACTTCACGGCGGCGGTCTTCGACGGCGCCAAGACCGGTGTGACGGTCAGCTTCGGGTTGATCAGCGTACTCGCCTTCTGGCTTGGCATGATGCGAATAGCCGAGGATGGCGGCCTGCTGCGCCTGATTGCGAAGGCGCTAGGCCCGGTCGTCCGCTTCCTGTTCCCCGATGTGCCGAAGGGCCATCCGGCCATCGGGTACATCCTCTCCAACATGAGCGCCAATCTGCTCGGCCTCGGCAACGCCGCGACGCCGATGGGCATCAAGGCGATGCAGGAATTGCAGACGCTGAACCCTGACAAGCACACCGCCACGCCGGCGATGTGCACCTTGCTGGCGCTCAATACCGCCAGCATTACGCTCATTCCGGCGACGCTGATCGCGATCCGCCTGAATTACGGATCGACCGAGCCCGCCGGCATCGTCGGAACGACACTCGCGGCCACATTCGTCGCCACGCTCGCCGCAATCTTGGCCGACCGGCTGTGCCGCCGGCTCGAACTGCTGCGGAGGCCTCCCGGGACTCCGCCATCGCAGGGGCTGCATGATGCGGACGGACCCGCATCGCAGCCGGGCGGCCACGCCGCTCTGCCGCCAACAAGCGGCGCCGCTTCGCGGCCGACCAAGACGGGATAGCAGGGCGGCTGTCAAGCCAATCCAGCGAAAGGAGGCCTGTCCGTGTACGAGCTGATTACCCTCGTGTCCACCTGGGCGATCCCGGTCCTGATCGCCTTTATTCCTCTTTATGCCTACGCCCGCAAGGTGCCCGTCTACGAATCGTTCGTTGACGGTGCGAAGGAGGGCTTCGGCACAGCCGTCGGCATCATCCCCCCTCTGGTGGGGATGATGGTGGCAATCAGCGTCTTCCGGGCTTCCGGAGCGCTGGATTATTTGATGAGCTTCCTGACGCCGCTCATGCGCCAGCTCGGTGTCCCGCCGGAGGTGCTGCCGCTCGGGCTTCTGCGCCCGCTCACCGGAACCGGTTCGCTCGCTTATACCACAGAGCTCATCCGGGTCTACGGCCCGGATTCGATGATCGGCCGTATCGCCTCCACGATCCAGGGAAGCACGGACACCACGCTGTACGTGCTGACCGTCTACTTCGGAGCCGTCGGCATCCGTAACGGGCGCTACGCCCTTAAGGTCGGGCTGTTCTCCGACCTTGTCGGCTTTGCGGCGGCGGTCGCCGTCTGCCTCATCGTGTACGGCTAGCGAACGCCTACCTGCCCGCGAGCATGAGGGGCCAGCGGACAGGACTGGACAGCAGTCCGTGTTGTGTCACGCCAACATCGCCTGCTATCGTCAGCACTCCTGGCTTATAGATGATCGGCAAGATCCGTCTTAACCTGCCTGCACCGCCGTTTCCGCTCTTGCGCCTTCCTGCCACAGCCAGCCGCCCGCTGCATACGGGCGGCTGGCTTTTGCATCGAGACATTCACACCGGTACCGGCTCTAACATATGCTAATGCACAGCATCCGGCGGGAAGGGGAGGTAGGCATGCCGTCATACAAAGGGTTCGTCATTCATCACTCCGTCTGTCCCTCCATTAACGGCAAGGGCTTCGATTTCTGGATCGGCGCGGACGGTACTGTATTCGCGGCGCCGCTCTTGACCGATCCCGAGAATATCCATCTCTGTCTCGAGGGTGATTTCGGACGCGCTTCTGTACCCGGCACCACCGAAGCTCAGACTTTTGCGGCCTGCCGGCTCATTCTGGAGCTGTCCGCCAGGTATAGCATTACACCGCCAGTCGTCAAGCCGCATGACGATTCCTGCCCGGGGTTCTTTTTTCCATGGAATGAACTTGTGCTTTACCCCGGCGATGGGTATCATTAGGCTGAGGTGACCAAATCGACAATGGAAAGATTGCAGAAAATACTGGCACAGGCCGGAGTTGCGTCCAGACGCAAGTGCGAAGAGCTTATTCTGGCAGGCAAAGTAGAAGTGAACGGGGAGGTAGTTACCGCTCTTGGCACGAAGGCCGACCCGGCCAATGATGTGATCAAGGTATCGGGCAAACCGATCTCGGGCGAAAATAAAATCTACATTATCTTCAACAAGCCGAAGGGCGTCATCACGAGCGCTTCCGACCCGAAGGGGCGTAAGATCGTCACGGATTACATGAAGGGAATCAAAGAGCGGGTCTATCCGATCGGCCGCCTGGATTATGATACGGAGGGTCTGCTGCTGCTGACCAACGACGGCGAGTTCGCAAATCTGCTGACTCATCCGAAGCATCATGTGCCGAAGACTTATCTGGCGACCGTCAAGGGCGTACCGCACGGCACGTCGCTGGACAAGCTCAAGGAAGGCGTCAAGCTGGAGGACGGCATGACCGCTCCGGCTGAAGTAGAGTACAAGGATATCAACGAAGATGGCAAGGAATCCGTTATCAGCATCACGATTCATGAAGGAAGAAACCGGCAGGTGCGGCGCATGTTCGAGGCGATCTCCCATCCCGTGATCCGGTTGAAGCGGATATCGTTCGGCGATCTTCTGCTTCAGAATTTGAAGCGGGGGACATACCGGCATTTGACCAAGGAAGAAATTGAATCGCTGCGGCAAATGGCCAAGGCCGGTCTTTCCAAAGGCAACAACACACGCAAAGACACATAATGTTCACAGATAGCCCCCGGAAAAGTATGGCAGCTTTCGTTATAATGTTCATGAGATGTTCACACATCTGGTGATAATAAGGAAAAATGTCATTACGGACATTCTGTCCATAGGGGGCTATTGCTTTGAGTATAGGAAGAAAGCAAATTCAACTTATCATCCTGGCTCTGGCAGTTCTCTTGGGAAGCTACGCCGTGGGCGCTTCGATATTTGGCGGGAACGGAAAAGCGGAGGAAGGCGGACGCGCGCCGTCTTTTGATTTGCTTGGGATTGATGGAAGAACGCATTCGCTGAACGAATACAAAGGCAAGGCGGTCGTGCTGAACTTCTGGGGCTCATGGTGCACACCTTGTGTGAAGGAGATGCCCGTCCTCCAGACACAGTGGAATAAATGGAAGAATGAAGACGTTGTCATTGTGGGTATCAATGTGGCCGAGGACAGGGCGACGGTGCGGGACTTTGCCAAGAGCGCGGGGGCAGAGTTTCCGATATTGATCGACCCGGACCGCGCAGCAGTGAACAGCTATGGCATTTCTCCGCTGCCGACTACTATTTTTATTAACGCAAAAGGCCGGATCGACAATATTCATATCGGACAGCTGGACATGGGTACACTGAATGCCGAAATTGAAAAGCTGGTTTCTTCATGAGCAGCCGGGCAGATACTGAAGACGCGTATCCTCCCCATGCAGCTATGTGACTTGTAGAAGTGAGTTAGCTGGCCGGGTGTAGCGGAAGCCAACCGGGTACAGCGAACCCGAATTGCGGCAGGCTCTGAGCCAGGTCAATGGTAAATTTTGGAGTGTCAATTTCGAATGGACGCGCTCTGGGAGAAAATCAGCAAATTGACGGAAGCTCTACGGAAGCTCTGCGGAATACCAACGGCAGGTGTACGGCAAGGATTTTCCCAATCAGCACGTCAGATTATTACGGGGTTTCCGGGTTCCGCCTCCGCTTCCCGTGGGGCAAGGTGCATGACGGTGATTACTCGGACCAATGTTATCGTTGACAATCCCGGGAGCAATGATAGTACAATAGAGAAAGTCAGTTATAAAATGCCTCCGATCGAGGCAACTTAGCATTGCGAAATTGAGCGTTTTGAGTCATTTCTTGGAGTGAACAAGCCCTTATTCGAGGCTCTCTCCTGGATGAAGGGTATCACCCCGGGGCGTACATTGAACGCGGTGAATTTGGTTCCCGGCAACTGGCGGCGCTGTTGGCTGTTGAGGCTTATGGTCTGTCAGCTCCTTGGGAGCATATCTGATCCTGACATTTGATGTCGCCTACGAAAGTGATCTCGATAAATTCACCTGCCGGGCCATAGCCATCGGGTTTCCGATCATTTTCCTGGGCCTCCTGATCTAGACACAGATTGGGATAGGGCGGCCTAGGCGATTCCGGGGACGGAATCCGAAGGAAGACCGGGCACAGGTAACCTGGTTGTTCACAGCGCTAATCATTCTCCGTCCGGCACTCGGATGGCAGGGCGGAATTTGGTCAGGCTGGCGGTACCCGGCTTGTTGATTGTCATGTTTACTCTGGTTGGCGTTAATCTGGTTATCACCGGTCTGCAGCTCTATGCGGGTACGGATTAACCCGGCCGATCGGCCGATAAGACGCAGCCATCCTAGCAATCTTGTATTGTATCCGATGAAGGGGTTGTTGTGAAATGGCAGAACATCTGAATAGAATTCTGGTTGTGGACGATGAAGAGCGTATCCGCCGTCTGCTGAAAATGTATCTGGAGAAGGAAGGCTATGAGATTGACGAAGCGGAAGACGGAGAAATTGCGCTGAGAAAAGCGACAGCCGCGGACTACGGATTGATTCTGCTAGATGTGATGCTCCCGGGAATAGACGGAATCGAGGTTCTCACCCGGCTGCGCGATGTGAAATCGACGCCGGTCTTGATGCTCACAGCCAAGGGCGAGGAAATCAACCGCGTTCAGGGCTTCGAAATGGGCGCCGACGACTATGTTGTCAAACCGTTCAGTCCCCGCGAGGTCATTTACCGGGTAAAAGCGATTATGCGACGCTCCTCGGCAACCGCCTTTCTATCCAAAGAAACGAATTCGAGCAACAATATCGTATTTCCCCATCTCGTTATCGAGCATGACGCGCATCGCGTGACAGCGGGCGGGCAGGAAGTGAGCCTTACCCCGAAGGAATATGAGCTGCTGCACTATTTGGCCGTCTCTCCGGACAAGGTGTTCTCCCGCGAGGAACTGCTGAAGGATGTATGGAATTATGAGTTCTTCGGCGATCTCCGTACGGTGGATACTCATGTCAAACGATTGCGCGAGAAGCTGAACAAGGTGTCGCCGGAGTCAGCCGCGATGATCACGACGGTCTGGGGCGTCGGATACAAGCTTGAGGTCCCGAAATAAGTGAATTTCTGGAGAAGCCTTGTCGGTAAGCTGTGGGTGACGATTATTTGTCTCGTCGCGATTGTGCTGATGACGCTCGGGCTGTTCCTGCTGCCGTATATTGACAGCAAATTTTCCAATTCGGGAGCGATCAAGCGGTTGTATATGTACACGGGCATGATCGGATTCTCCATGACAACCGTCTTCGCGCTCTTTCTGTTCACCAAGATTACGCAGCCGATGCAGCGCCTCATCGAGGCGGCTAACTCGATACGCAAGGGCGAGTATGGAACCCGCGTGAATGTGGTGACAAGCGACGAGATCGGAGTGCTGGCTACTTCCTTCAATCATATGGCCGCAGAGCTGGAGGGCAACATCCGAAGCCTTAATCATGAAAAAAGCCTGCTGTCCAGCGTACTCCGAAGCATGAGCGATCCCGTAATTACGTTCGACAACGAGGGCTCCATCGTGCTGACCAATCCCCATGGCCAGGAGCTTCTGGAGCAGTGGAGCGATTTGAAATGGGAGCATGAAGGGGAGGAAGCTTTCCCTGAAACCTCCGGCGGACTTGCCGGAATTCCGCTTCCGCTGCGGCCGCTCTTCTTGAAGACACAGGAGGACGGGGGCGACTACAGCGATAATGTGCATGTCCGGCAGGGCGTATGGTCCGTGCACATGGCGCCGCTGTATACGGACAATGAAATTCAAGGCGCGGTGGCGGTGCTCCGCGATGTGACCGAAGAGGTGCGGCTGGAGAAGATGCGCAGGGATTTCCTGGCGAATGTCTCCCATGAAATCCGCACCCCGCTGTCGATGATGCAGGGCTACAGTGAGGCGCTGCTGGATGGAATGGCGGCCTCACCGGAGGAGAGCAGCGAGCTGATCCAGGTCATTCACGACGAGTCGCTTCGGATGGGCCGGCTGGTCAAGGATCTTCTGGATTTGGCCCGCATGGAAGCCGGCCATACCGATATGAGCCGGGCGGTCGTGAACGTGAGTGAACTGCTGGAGCGTATTTACCGTAAGTTCTCTGTCCGGGCAAAGGAACGGAATATCGATCTCCGCTGTATCCGGAAGAGCAGCGAGCTGTGGCTTCACGATGCGGATGAAGACAAGCTGGAGCAGGTGCTCACCAATCTGCTCGACAATGCGTTCCGCCATACTCCAGCCGGGAAACGGATCGATATCGTCGCCGACTGGATCGCCCAGTCGAACCGTTCGGAGATTGAGATCGAAGTGCGCGATGAAGGAGCGGGCATTCCGTCCGCAGACCTGCCCTTTATCTTCGAGCGATTCTATAAGGCGGACAAGGCGCGGGTGCGGGGCGAGTCCGTAGGCACAGGCCTTGGACTTGCCATCGTCAAGAATATCGTGGAATCCCATGGCGGCCATATTTCCGCTGCCAGCCGTCTTGGTGAAGGCACCTGTTTCACGATGCGCCTGCCTGTCGAAAAACCATAAATTTAAACTTTGTCTGTCAGCGCCTCTCGAACTGGAGGTGCTTTTTGTTGAAATAGGCACTTAAATCTTGTTCTTCGTGGAACAAAACAGGAGGAACCCTATGAATCCAAACCCCATCTCTCATCATGAGTTAATACGATCGAAGCCCATCCGTTTAACGGGAGCTTGGCTGAGCGGAGCGGTCTTATGAGCCGCTTTATTTTGTCTCTGGACCAAGGGACGACCAGCTCGCGGGCCATCGTGTTCGATGAAGCGGCTGTCAACCAGGGCCAGGGCCAGTATGCGATTCCCCAGCATTTTCCGAACCCGGGATGGGTCGAGCATGATCCGGAACTGATCTGGGAGATGCAGCTGGGGGCGGGCAGAGATGCCATCGCAAGGGCGGGTATTCAGTCATCGCAGATTGCGGCGATCGGAATTACGAATCAGCGGGAGACCGCGCTGGTCTGGGACCGTCAGACGGGCCGGCCGGTCTACCCGGCTATTGTCTGGCAGGACCGGAGAACGGCCGAGATGTGCGAGGAGCTGAAGCGGAAGGGGCTGGAGCGGGAAATTTCGGCCAAGACCGGACTGGTCTGCGACGCCTACTTCTCCGCGACCAAGATCGCCTGGATACTCGATCATGTCGAAGATGCCAGAGCGAGAGCCGAGGCGGGCGAGCTGCTTGCCGGAACCATCGACACCTGGCTGATCTGGAAGCTGACCGGCGGCGCCGTCCACGCAACGGACGTCACGAACGCCTCCCGGACAATGCTGTATGATCTCCACCGAATGGAATGGGACCAGGGCCTGATGGCCGAATTGAACATTCCAGCCGGCATGCTGCCTGAGGTGCGGATGTCCGGCGGGTCCTTCGGCACGGCGCTTGAGGAATGGTTCGGAGCGTCTATTCCGATCATGTCCGTGCTCGGAGACCAGCAGGCCGCTCTGTTCGGGCATACCTGTCTCGATGCGGGCAGCGCCAAGAACACTTACGGAACCGGCTGCTTCATCCTGATGAATACGGGAACGGAAGCCGTTGCATCCGGTCACGGTCTGCTGACGACCATCGCTTGGGGAATGGGAGATGAGCTGTATTATGCGCTTGAAGGCAGCGTATTCGTTGCCGGCGCGGCTGTGCAGTGGCTGGAGGAAGGGCTGGGGCTGATCAGCAGCCCGGCGGAGTCGGAGAGGGTGGCGCTCGAGGTAGAGGACACGGGAGGCGTCGTGGTGGTTCCCGCCTTTACCGGACTTGGCGCTCCTTACTGGGATATGTACGCAAGGGGGGCGGTCTTCGGGCTGACGCGCGGTACGACTTCGGCGCATCTGGTGCGGGCAACACTGGAATCGCTTGCTTTGCAGTCGCGCGATGTGATCGGGGCGATGGAGAAGGATGCAGGGATGCCGCTCTCGGGCCTGAGGGTCGACGGCGGCGCAGTCCGGAATGACCTGCTGATGCAGTTTCAGGCGGATATCCTGGGCAGCGAGGTAACCCGTACGACCCATGCCGAGACGACGGCTCTTGGAGCCGCTCTTCTGGCGGGGCTCGCAGCAGGTATCTGGTCTCGGGAGGAGCTGCGGGGCTTTAATCAGGCAGAGCAGACATTTGTCCCGCTGATGGCGGAGGAAGAACGGGAAGCGCGTTACGCCGTCTGGCAGGACGCTGTCCACCGGACAATGGGCTGGGAGAAGCACGAGCGTCCGAACGGGCGGTAGCAGCCGCTTTTTTCACAACAGATCAAGACCAAGACGGGTTGTCCGGCTGCCGGGGAATGAGAACTCGATTGGAACAGCGGTCTGTTCGCGGGGCGTCAACCTAGACAACCTAAGATAATACGTTAATTCTTTTTATAAAAATGAAGCAGTCCCACTCAGCCAATTTCATGGCATACTGGACTGCTTCGTTTTTTGCATATAAGAAGAATTGGATCGCTCTTAGAACGCAAATTAGAACTTGAATACATGAATCGCTTTTTGCAGCCGGATGACCGCTCCGGTCATTTTCTCGGTCTGTTCGGCCACGCTTGCAATCGCATGGATCTGTTCGTTCATCGAAGCGGCCACCTGCTGCGTTCCCGCAGCCGATTGCTGGGTGATTGCCGAGATATTCTGGATCGCTCCCGAAATTTGCTGTGAGCTGTCCAGCATTTGATCGCTTTCGGCTGAGAAGACGGAGATTTGTTCCGTAATATAACGGACGCTATTCACGATTTCAGAGAAGATTTCGCCAGATTCGACGATTTGTTCATTCTGGATATGTACGATCTCTTCATTGATGGCGGTATTATCTACAGCCTGGGCGATGTCCGCGTCGATAGCCCGCACCAGCTTGAACACCTCTTTGGCAGCCGCCGCCGACTCCTCGGCAAGCTTGCGGACTTCCTCGGCAACTACCGCGAAGCCTCGTCCGTGTTCACCGGCTCTCGCCGCTTCGATAGAAGCATTCAGAGAGAGGAGGTTCGTCTGCTCTGCAATTTCGGAGATGGTGGACGTAATGTTCGAAATGCCTTTGGCGCTCTGTGTCAGAGCTTCGATCGATTGGGTGACCTTCCGGGTGGCTTCTACATTACGGCGCATGCCTTCAGCCTGAACGTCAATGGATTGGCGGCCTTTATCCACCAACGCCAGCGTCTGATTGGAGCGAAGATGCATCTCTTTGCTAGCATGGGTGTAATTGGCGACCTTCTCTTCAATTTCCTTAACGGAATCCATCATCCCCGCAATATCGGAAGATATTTCGCTTGCACCAAGCGCCAGATCATTCGCGGAACTCGCGACCTGAGACATGACAATCTTGAGCTCATGGTTCTTGTCTTCAATGCCTCTGCTGGCATCGGTCACGTGGCGGGTAATCTGGGACACCTCTCCAAGGATGCCGCGCAGCTTGTCAATCATGCTGTTAAAGGTGCGGCTTAGATCTCCGGCTGAGCCCGATTCATCTGCTTTGACGGTGAAGTCTCCTTTTGAGACCGTGTGCGTGACATTGGCGATCTCGTCGAAGGATGATGTAAGCGCTCTCTCTATTGCGCGCGACAGCGGGTAAGTCACGCCGAGAAGAATGGCGATAACGAGAAAGCCCCAAAGAAACTTTCCTACGATCGCAAAAACGATCAACACCGGTACTGCGAACAGCGCAGCGACCAAAAAGCAGCCTGCCACAATACGCTGACGGAGCGGAAGCTTGGTCAACCATGCCATATAAAGTTCCCCCTTAAGTATGTATGCGTTATCATTTCCAGTATAGGACTAAAGTCTTCCCTCGTCTACAGTAAAATGTGATCAATCTATATCGTTTGCGGGGTTCCGGTAAACGGTATAGATTGATCACTCAATAAGGCCACTGGGATAGAGAGCGGCTATGCCGCGGGCCGTTGAAGCGATCTTTTCTCTCAGTTCAGGGGGAGCAACGGCGATCATTTCGGTTCCATAAGAGAGCGCAATCTTGACAGCCCATTCCGGGGTTTCGAATTCGGCGGTCACGGTCATCCACTCAGGATCGGTGGAGGGACAGGCTTTCAGCACTTTGACATACCGCTCGCTCTGCAATCCGTTCAGAGCGGATTCCCGCACTTGAAGCTCGGCTTCAAAGCTGGGGAGCGCTGCCTTAAAGTCACGGATGGACTGCTCCCAATAGGACTCCAGATCGAAACCAGCCGGACGGCTGAACACTTCATCCGTTAATTCGGCACTGATCATCCGTGATATGCGGTACGTGCGAATATCCCCGTCACAGGAAGCGGCGGCATACCAAACGCCTCTCTTGGCGATAAGGCCGAGCGGCTCTATGATCCGTTCCTTCACATCTCCGTTTCGTCCGTACTCCATACGGAGCCTGCGGCTCTCCTGAACCGCCTGTCTGATCAGGGACAGATAGGGTACGGGTTCATAGGAAGGGTCCCACGAATAGCCGTCGATGTGAATATGGTCCACAGGCTGATTTGTCTGTTCGCCGGCGGCAGGCCGGGCAGCGGCTTCCAGCTTGCGGGCTGCGGCATCGTAGTCATCCAGAATCCCGAGATCGGCGAGAAGGGCAGAATCGGCTCTTAGCAGCAGGGCGGTCAGTTCACTCGGCTTCATGCCCGTAAGTCTTGTCCGGTAGCCTTGGGTCAATTGCCAGCCCCCGGCGCGGCCCCTCTCGGCATACACAGGAATTCCCGCGGCCGATAGAGCCTCCAAATCCCGATGTACCGTGCGCTCCGAGATTTCGAGCAGACGTGACAGCTCACGGGTGGTAAGCTTCCCCCGGTTCTGAAGCAGCAGCAGCATGGTCAGCAAGCGTGAAGCGCTCATCTGTAATCACCTCTCCTCTATACATTCGGTCTTTTTGCGGTGTCTGGATTTATTATATCTTAAATATATGACAATAGCTGACATGATTTAAGGCTAATCTTGAGATATTACCGATAAGGGAGGTTTTATCCATGAGACCACTACAGGGGAAAATAGCATTAGTAACAGGAGCCAGCCGGGGAGCCGGCAAGGGAATCGCGCTCGAATTGGCGGAGGCTGGAGCATTCGTATATGTAACCGGCAGGAGTGTAAAAGGAAACACTACCGGCGGCCGGCCGGGTGATATCGACACTACGGTTTCAGAAATTCGCGGCGCAGGCGGAGCGGCGGAAGCAGTGCCCTGCGATCATACGCGGCCCGAAGACACGGAGCGGCTTATCAGCCGAATCGCCTCCGAGAAGGGGAGGCTGGATATTCTGGTCAACAACGTGTGGGGCGGGAATGAACTGAGCATCGATGAGCGTCCGTTCTGGGAGCAGCCTATGGAGCATTGGAATACGATGTTCGATAGCGGCGTCCGTGCGCAGCTTCTTACAAATGTGTTCGCGGTTCCGCTCATGAGGGATAATCCGGGGAGCCTGATTGTGCATACAACCTTTTGGGACAGAGACCGGCACATCACTAATTTCTATTATGATCTGGCCAAGAATGCACTGGTCCGCATGGCGCAGAGCCTGGCCAAGGAGCTTGCCTCCGACCGGATCACGGTCATTCCGCTCTCCCCGGGCTGGATGCGGACGGAGCTGGTATTGCAGGCGTTCGGAACGGACGAGGAGCACTGGAGAGAAGTGGAGGCGCTCAAGAACACGGAATCCACCCGCTATATCGGCAGAGCTGTCAGCGCCCTGGCGGCCGACCCCCGTGTCATGGAGCGTTCAGGCAAGCCTCAGCAGGTCGGGCAGCTGGCACTGGACTATGGCTTTACCGATATTGATGGCAGAGTGGTTCCTGTATTCACGTTGGAGGAGTAGAGGCAAGAGGTTGTGAAAAAAGATAAAGTCCCGCTGCCTGGGCAGCGGGACTTGTCGTCTTGAAGGGCTGAAAAGAAGGGGATAGCTTCTTTTCAGCCTTTTCATTTAAGTTAATACAGATACCAGCAAAAGCTTAAACCAGTACCACTTCGGTCGCGGTGTTGATTTCCGCAAGAGCGGCGAGCTTCACAAGCACCTCAGCCGGCACTTCTTTGTCTACGGTAAGCAGCATGATAGCTTCCCCGCCGACAACGATACGTCCGACCTGCATGGAGGCGATGTTCACATCGCTCTGGCCGAGCAGGGTGCCGACATTACCGATGATGCCCGGTTTGTCATTATGGGAGATCAGAATCTGATGTCCTTCAGGCGAGATATCCACCGGGAACTTGCCGAGCTGAACAATGCGCTCGCCATAGCCCTGAAGCAGCGTTCCTGCAACGACACGCTCTTCGCCGCCGTCGGCGATTAGCTTCACGGAGATCAGGTTGGTGAAGCCCTTCGTCTTGGAAGCCTTGGTTACCACGACGTTAACTTCGCTTGTCTTGGCCAGGTGCATGGAGTTGATGATGTTCACGTCTCCTCCGAAATGACGGGAGAGCACGCCCTTCACGATGTACCGGTTAAGAGGCTGGGTATCGACATCAGCCAGATCGCCTGCGAATTCCACAACGATCTCCTTAATGGCTCCGTGTGTAATTTGAGCGGCGAAGCTGCCCAGCTTCTCACCGAGCGTGAAGTACGGCTGAAGCTTGTTCATAACGCTAGGAGCAACCGGAGGAATGTTGACCGCGTTGATAAACGGTTCGCTCCGCAGGATGTGGAGCACCTGCTCGGATACGTCGATCGCCACGTTCTCCTGGGCTTCCACCGTCGAAGCACCAAGGTGCGGAGTCACGATAATTTTCGGATTGGACAGGAACGGATGGTCAGCTTGCGGCGGCTCCTTCTCGAATACGTCGAATGCTGCGCCTGCCACGATGCCGGCATCAAGGGCTTCCACCAGAGCCATTTCGTCGATGACTCCACCGCGTGCACAGTTCACGATGCGCATACCCTTCTTCATGACCTCGAACTGCGGACGGGAGATCATATGCTTCGTCTGCGGAGTCAGCGGCGTATGCACCGTAATAAAGTCGGCGTTTCTTACAATGTCATCCACTGTAGCGATTTTCACTTCAAGCTTTTCTGCACGATCTTCGGTCAGGAATGGATCGTAGGCCAGAATATTCATGCCGAACGCTTTGGCGCGTTTGGCGACTTCGCTTCCGATTCGGCCCATTCCGAGAACGCCGAGAGTTTTGTTGCGAAGCTCAACGCCGAGGTACGATTTCTTGTCCCATACGCCTGTAATGGTCTTGGCATAGGCTTGCGGAATATGGCGGGCAAGAGCCATCATCATAGCGAAAGCATGTTCACAGGTAGTAATTGTGTTGCCGTCCGGGGCATTGATAACGACGATACCGCGCTTGGTTGCAGCTTCAAGATTAATATTGTCAACGCCCACGCCTGCACGGCCGATGACCTTCAACTTGGCTCCGGCTTCGATGATTTTGGGAGTGACGGTAGTCTGGGAACGAACAAGGAGGCCATCATATTCGCCGATAATGGCGACGAGCTCGTCTTCGCTGAGTCCTGTCTTCTTGTCAACCGTTACATCGCTTGCGTCCGTCAGCTGCTGAATCCCGAGATCGCTGATCGGGTCCGATACCAAAATTTTGAACATGATTTTCTTTTTCCTCCTTAGATGATGAAGCCTAATATTTAGGGGAGATGTCCAAAAAGGGATCTCCGGATTACCTGAAAAATGCCTTTCCTTCTACCGGACAAGCGCTGACGCGGTGTCGCGGCAAAGGGGCAGTCTAAAGCTCTGCCGGAAAGAAGAGGGAATCATCCACTGGTCAAAATCCAGACTTAACCAGCAAAAAACTCCCGACCGCATACTGCTTCCACAGTAAGGGACGAGAGTTGTCGTGGTACCACCCTAATTCACCGCATCCATTACAGACGCAGCCTCATTATCCTGCCGATCAAGACAGGAACACTGGTAACGGAGTGACCCGATTGTGCCTACTGTTAGTTTCGACACAATATCTCAGGAGCGCTAAAGACAGCTGTCCGCCACCGGCTTGCACCACCCGCCGGCTCTCTGAAGACCTTCAGTATCTTTGTTCCATCATCGCATTTGCTTGATTAATTTTTCATAATGTAACATGGCCGTGCTAGATGTGTCAATAGGATTTTACGCTCACATTATGGTATGATGCTTGTTGCCGGTTCAGTCGAAAAAGAACGGAAGCTGGGGCAGTGTCTCCTTGGCGTAATATTGCAGCCGCCACTTGGAGAACTCCTGCTCAGACAGCGCGCCGGTAGAAACCAGCAGCGTGATTGCGCCCTGCACATTCGTCAGGTTCAGCGAATCGGTGCTTCCCGTATTGACCAGGCTGTCTATTTTGGCCGTAACGTCCTGCGGGTCGTAATCCGCGAAGATTCCGCGATTCAGCAAAATCTGTGCGATGTTGGCGTTCTTGAGCAGAAGGGGCATCTTCTTCCATTCGGCAAACGAAATGACCTTCGGATTCCCGATTTCGGAAGGAATCGAAGAGCTGCTTGCGGCACCCCAGCTCAGCATGGCGGAGTAATAGTTATTCTGTCCCGTAAGGCCGTATTTCACCGCACCTTGAGCAAGCTCTCCGGTTCTCAGCTCTTTGGCGGTCGCGGCAGAACCTGCGGAGGTCGCTTTGTCCGCGGCTTCGGAGAAGAGCCGAAGGCTCTTGAGAATGTTAAGCTGTCCCTGCTCCAGCAGCGGTGAATTGGCGAATAGCGCCGTTTCCGTCACCTGGGAGCTGGTCTCATCCGCAAGCTTGCGAAGGCTGCTCAGCGTCTGTGAGGGACTGGCCGACCCGGATGCCAGACGATCGACCTTATCGTTCCATTCCCGCTTGAATTCCCGATAAGGGGAAAATACGCTATGATAGAATGTGACAAGATCCGACTCCTGATACAAGGCGTTGGGATCATGGGAAACACTGTTTGGATTTTTTTGGGCGTATTGCGCTTCGGCTTTATCGGCTCCAATCTTCACGCCCAGAAAGAACACGGCGAACGCCGCGATCAGACAGAACAGAAATCCCATTGTGTACAGCATTGAAGTGCGTGAGGTACTGCGTTTCATAAAGCGTCGGCTCCTTTAACGGGCAATTTCGTGCAAACAGCTTGCGCAGGAATTATTCATCATAAAGAACAGGCAGGTAATTATGAAAAAATTCAAATTTGGCGACATCAAGGTCAAAAAGGCGACCCCTGATCAGCTGACCGACCGGCTGCTGCTCATCAATCTCTACCTGACGCAAGGCATTACTCTTATTATCGGATTGGTCTGGATATTATTTCAGAAAAGAAATCCGATTCATTTGTTAAAATTTCCTGACAATCTTCATTTTTTGGCCTGGGGCCTAGGTCTTGCAGTCATTATGCTAATTGTGGACTTTGTGTTAACCTATATTGTCCCCGATGAGGCGATGGACGACGGAGGCATTAATGACCGGCTGTTCCGGAACCGTCCCGTCTGGCATATCGCGCTAATCGCAATTCTGGTGGCGGTGTGCGAGGAACTGTTGTTTCGCGGAGCCATTCAATATGCAATCGGTCCTTATTGGACCAGCATCCTCTTCGCCGTTATCCATGTCCGTTATTTGAGGCATTGGATACCGACGGGCTGGGTGTTCGCCAGCAGTTACGGACTGGGGATGATTTATGTATGGTCCGGCACCCTGTGGGCGCCGATACTGTGTCATTTCGTCATCGACCTGCTATCAGGACTGGTGATCCGTTACAGGAGGGAGTCATGAGCGAGGAGCTTAGCCGGGTCAAATCCCGACAAAAGAAAAAAACACGGGAACGATCTTCCGGCGGGCGGAAGACCGCGGCGAACG
>RCUO01000145.1_pt1 | contig 46644 bp, 42 predicted proteins | sample 2166161 | NCBI WGS metagenome assembly RCUO01 (sample SAMN09932617, study PRJNA488358) | compost metagenome | feature: garden; material: soil; isolation source: compost soil in cyclohexanecarbonitrile-enriched culture | place: Germany: Experimental Botanical Garden Goettingen | collected 2016-01-27
AGCACAATGGCGATAAAGAAGCTGAAGAAGACAGACTGGCGGTTGATGCTGTCGAGCATCAGCTCATATAGCCGGTGCCTGTCGGTCAGCACCTCCCAGCTGTTGAGCCGGTATACCCTGCCGAGCAGCACACCATAGCCGCCGAGAGCGCAGGCTACCAGTACGAATACCCAGGACAGCGCCATGCCGCTTTTGCGCCAGATGACGGTCTGGAATTGATAGAGCGAGAAGAATCCGGTCAGCCAGGCGCTCCAGGTGAACAGCAGCAGCATGGTCAGGTCGTACCAGAACCGGCTTTGGACGGCGCCGTCCACGATATATAGGGCGCTGCGATTGGTCAGATGCAGCAGGTCGGTCATGATGTAGGGTGCATTGGGGAAGAACACCAGCCAGGCTGCGCCCAGCGGAAGCAGAAGCAGGCTGCGCGGATGGTGCTTGTAGAGGACATGGGCGGCCAGCGAGAACAGAAATGGCACCCAGGCCAGAAACAGATTCCAGATCAGAAATTTGTAAAAATTGTCGGTCCGCTCGGAGACGACTCCGTACACGGCCAGCGTAGCCGCCGTCAGACCGGCCAGCAGCAGAAATACCTTGCGATAATTAAGCTCCTTCACCTCTGTGATCTACTCCTTTATACGCAGGTGATTTTCGGATATAGAACCTATTGTAGCGAGAAGCGGCATCGAAAGTCCAGTTTGGAGCCAGCCTGCCGGGGACGGATGGCGGATCAATGCTGAGAAATGGCGGCGTGAGACCCGCCGCCACTTAGCCGGCAGTCCTGCCCTCCGGGCTCCGCGCGGCACGGCGCCCGTTCCAGGCCGGACATGTCGGCATGCCTGACGCAGAAAGCCTGTTCCGGATCATCGGAACAGGCTTTCTGCGGCTTCGCGCCCGGATATGATGGCGGCGCGAACAATATGGCGCGCCGGGTGCGGCGCGCTGGTTGCGATGCGCTGATTACGATGCGGCGCACTGGCTGCAATGCGGGAGCGTCACTGGCTGCGATGCGGGAGCGTCACTGGCTGCGACACGGTGCAGGCTCGGCCGGGCAACGGCGAACGCGCCGCAGGATTAGCGGACGGCGCCCGCTCCGGCCCGGGCCTTGAAGACCGCCGCCGCAGGCTGCGGAATCGCCTTCCCTGCCGACAGGGCGGCGCATTCCCGGAAGGCGGCATGGCGGCAGCCGGCGCAGCGTTCCTTCGGAATGGCGCGAAGCGCCTCGTCGATCGCGTCGCCGGTATGCTCATAGAAGCGGGACGAGCCGATCGCATCGTACAGCCCCGTTCTGCGAAGCAGCTCCAGCGGCTGCTGCTGAATGCCGGAGACCAGCAGCCGGCCTCCCGACGCTTCCAAATCCGCGACCAGCTTCGCCAGGTTCCCCTCGCCCGTCGTATCCAGGAAGGGCACCCGGCTCATCCGCAGCACGACAACGCCCGGCGGCTCCGGCCCAAGCCCGGGCATCGTCCGCTCGAACCGGTAGGCCGCACCGAAGAATAGCGGCCCCTCCACCGTGTAAATTCCGATCTGCGGGCAGTCATGGTCCTCGGAGACCATATGCGGCCCAACCTTCACCGATTCCGGATCGGGCAGCACCTTGGAGACCAGATGAGCCTCGCCCATCCGCTTCACGAACAGCACGACGGCCAGCCCGAGGCCGACCTCTACCGCAGTCGTCAGATCGGCGAACACCGTGAGCAGAAAGGTGACGGCCAGAATCAGCGAGTCGCCCGTTCTCAGCTTGAGAAGCCGCAGGAAAGAGCGGCGCTCGCTCATGTTCCAGGCGACGACCATCAGAATCGGCGCCATGGCCGATAGCGGAATGTTCGATGCCCAGGGCGCGAACAGCAGCAGAATCAGGAGGACGGCGGCGCCGTGAATGACGCCCGACAGCGGAGAGACCGCTCCGCTGCGGATGTTCGTGGCCGTCCGGGCGATGGCGCCCGTCGCCGGAATGCCGCCGAACAGCGGGGCGGCGACATTCGCGATGCCCTGGCCGATCAGCTCGCGGTTGCTGTCATGCCGGCTGCCGGTCATGCCGTCGGCCACAACGGCCGACAGCAGGGATTCGATCGCCCCCAGCATGGCGATGAGAAGCGCTGGCCGCAGCAAATGGTGAATCCGGTCCCAGCTCAGGACCGGGACATGAAAGCTGGGCAGCGTGTTCGGGATTGCGCCATAGGCCGAGCCGATGGTCGCCAGCTTGCCGCTGAAGAACAACGCGGCGACGATGCTCGCCGCGATCAGGCCGATCAGCGAGGCCGGGACCTTGGGGGCGTAGCGCGCCCCCAGCAGCACGACGGCGAGGCATATTGCCGCCGTGGCGATGCTGTACGGATTCGCCGTATGAAGGTGAACGCCGATCTCGCGCATATTCGCCACGAAGCTCTCATGCCGGACGATTCCCTTCAGACCGAGGAAGCTGGCGATCTGTCCGGTGAAGATCGTAACGGCGATGCCGGCCGTGAAGCCGATCGTGACGGGCTTCGGAATGAATTGGATCAGCACCCCGAGCCTGAAGAGACCCATTAGGATCAGCAGAACGCCGGCCATCATGCCGGCGATCAGTAAATTCTCGTATCCGTATTCCGCTGCGATCGCGAACAGAATCGGAATGAACGCCCCCGTTGGCCCTCCGATCTGAAACCTGGAGCCGCCGAACAGCGAAATCAGAACGCCCGCGACAATCGTCGTATAAATGCCGTATTCGGGCTTGACCCCCGAAGCAATGGCAAACGCCATGCCAAGCGGAATGGCGATCACCCCAACAATCGTTCCGGCAACAAGGTCCTTGCGGAGCGTGCTCCATGTGCAGTCTGAATACCGTCCCCACCGTGCCATTATCCAAAACCTTCTTTTCTCTGAATATTTGATTATTTGAATATATTGGTCACGATACTCCTGTCACGTCTCCTTGTCAATCCAAAATCCTTCCCCAAAACGCAGGAAACCGCAGCGTTATTCGCTGCGGATTTCTTCGAGCAGGGAAATGGCATTCACCAGGTGGTTGTCAAAAATGCGCTTGGCCACTGCCAGCAGATCCTTAATCAGAGGATCGCGGAGAGAGTAGATGACCGAAGTCCCCTCCTTCACGCTGTTGACGACGTTCTTGGCCCGCAGGACGGCAAGCTGCTGGGATACGGCCGATCCCTCCGATCCCAGAATCGCCTGCATCTCGTTGACGGTCTTCTCGCCCTCGCTGAGCAGTTCCAGAATGCGGATGCGCATCGGATGCGCCAGCGCCTTGAAGAATTCGCTCTTGAATTGCTGAATATCATTGTTCATATCGCTAGGCTCCTTACAGCTCTCTTCACTCTTCGATCAAGCGTTCCGGTACACGTTCAGACCCGGAAGTACGGGCTACGGGATTCGGGATTCAACCCTGCCGGAGCGAACACCCCTCCTGTACTCCACAGAATTAAGCGTCGCATACGCACTTGTTCTTATAAGCATACCCGTGAAGTTCCGGACGCACAAGACCGGATGCCAGTCCTTCTCTCGCGCTTATCCCCTTAATCCGGGACAAAACGCAGCTACAGCGGATTGTGGAAGGCGGGATACAGGCACAGAGCGTCAGTCCGGATTTCCACTGTCCCCCCAACCGCCATTGGCTCCCCAATGCACTCGAACGAAACTTCCGAATCGCCGATCGTCAAATAGGCCGTTCCGTCCTCTTCAATGTCCTCAAGCGTCCCTCTCAGCACCGTCAGGCCTTCTTCCAGAGCAATGACTGGCCCCTCTCCGGGCGCGGGAACGACGTCGACCCAGCGGATCAGCAGCCCGTCAAGCTCAACCTCAGCGTCTAGCTCTTCGCCGGGAGCCGGAAGCGGCCCCAGCCACCGGCCTTTGCCTTCTCCGTAAGGCGAGCGGAAATGAATCTCAAGAGGGCGATGCGGATCGCGTATGGAGGCGGACAGCACAGCCCGAGCAGATATATTCGTAATTCTCATAACCGGCTTCTCCTTTCCGTCATATCTTCTTTTTGTACTTCCAGCACCCGGCTTTGTCAATATCAAAAACAGGCCAGCCGGACATCCGGCTGACCTGTTCATACAAAAGCCCCTCAGCCGCGCATAGCAGCCGAAGGGCCTATTGCTTGTTCGTTATTTGCCTACCGGCTCGGCGCCGTATACCTTAACGTCCAGCGGGGCCGACAGGAATTCGCCCGCCTTGCCCGCAAAAGCCTGGAAATGGCTGCTTGCGTTATGCGCTTCAACGGCTGCGGAATCGCGCCAGGTTTCCACCATGATGAATGAATTGGAGACTCCCGCATTCTCGTACAGCTCGTAGGACAGGTTGCCTTCCTCCGCATGTGTAGCGGCAAGCAGATTTTGGGCTTCAGCCAGAAAAGCCTCTCTCTTCGCCGGATCGACCTGCATCAGTGCATGAATAATAATCATTGGATTATCTCTCCTCCTGATTGGGCTGGTAATGGGTTGCCGTAAGGAACGGAATTATTTCCACTCCGCTACCCGGTCAACGGGCAGACGGACCGAAGCATAGCCTTCATCGGCAGCTTTGCCGACAGAGAGAAGCATAACCGGCACGTAGCGGTCTTTGTCCAGACCGAACGCTTCGGCAATTTGATCGCGCTCAAAGCCGCCGATCGGGTTCGTGTCATAGCCGTGAGCGCGGGCGACCAGCATAAGCTGCATCGATACCAGGCCGCCGTCGATCAGAACCGTCTCCCGTGTTACTTCAGGCGGCAGGACGGAGAAATATTTGGAGAAGGAAGCCAGCTGTTTCTCCTTGACTTCAAGCGGCATCAGGCCGCGTTCGACAGCCGCACCGTAAATTTCTTCGGCGTAATCGAAGTTATTCATGTCGCCGAATATAGCGATAACCGCCGCCGAGGTCTCGACCTGTGTCTGGTTAAAACGGGCCAGAGGAGCGAGCTTGGCTTTGCCTTCAGGGCTTTCAATAACAAGGAACCGCCAAGGCTGCATGTTGACGGAGGATGGAGCCAGCGTTGATTCCTCCAGAATCTGCGTCATTTCTTCCTTGCTGATTTTGACGGATGGATCGTATTTGCGGATCGAACGGCGTCCAGCGACAACTTGCGTGAAATCGTTGTTAATCGGTGTTTTCATCAGTACAGCTCTCCTATCAAATGGTTTTTGTCTATAAAGCATTCATATTGTGCAGCAGACGGGTCAGCACAGCCTCCGCCGCCCTCTTGTCGTCCTCGGAAAATCCCGCCAGCAGCGAATTCATGAAGCGTTCCCTCTCCCCGCGGTAGTGTCCGATCGTGGCGCGGCCGTGGTCGCTTAGCGAGACAAGCGTCGCCCGGCTGTCATCCGGATGGGTTCTCCGGACAATCATGCCTTTCTCCTCCAGCCCGCGAAGATGGCGGGTAACCGCCGCGGGATCGATTCCGATCTTGCGCTGGAGAACATTCTGGCTGACGCCATCCACATGGTACAGCTCGTCCAGCAGACGCAGACGGGTGGGACTGATGCCCGCGCATTGCTCGAATTTCGGTGCCAGCGCCTTGTTAAGGTCTTGAAGCAGTTCAAAGATGCGGCGATCCGCCAGCTCGTAATCGGTCAAAGCGTACCTCCTCCCAAGAAAGGTTGTGCACAATCAATCTAGGCATACTCATCATACACGCGAATAATTGACCCGTCAACTATAAATTCGAACAGGGTTTCTTAGTGTGATGCAGAACAGCAATGCTCCGATTTGATCCGGTCGAGTCACTAGTGTAACCGCTGCGGAGACCGGATATTCACCGGCGGGATTCGCCGTTAACAATTAACCCTGTTATTCATTGCGCGGTATCGCGGGAATGATAGCCGGGCGTGGGTTCGCGATTCGATTCGCTTCCTCTTCCTGACGAGACGGCTCCCGAGACCCGGTAAGCCTTTTTTCTTCGCGGCTCCCCGCTCCGCACCGGCGAAGCGGCGAAGCGGAGCGCCAGCTAGCCGGCGTACCGCTTGCGCAGCATATCCGCCGCCTCCAGCACCCGGCTGTCGCCGTAGCCGAGTCTGTAGCCGGACGCCTCCGCAAGTCCGGCTTCCGCCAGCAGGCGCGTTCCCCGCGCCTCCACCACCGCCCGGACGCTGCGCGCGAATACGGCGGCCGAGTCCGGGCCGCCCAGCTCGCCGAGTCCGGCGATCGTACCTGGGCGCACGCGGGGATAATCCAGCTCCGCGTGCCCGCAGGCCGCTTCCTCATAGAAGCGGCGCACGATCTCGCCGCGCTCCGAACCGGAGCCGGCAACCACAACAAAGGCGTGGACGAAATAGGCATGGCTCTGCCGCCGCTGCGCGATGCCGCAGAACTTCCGTCCGCCGATGGAGAGATCGTATTCGCCGGGACAATAGGACCCGGCGATCTCACCGGCCATGACCTGCGGTGCGGCGGCCGGATGAGAGAGCCCGGTGGCTTCGGCAATGAGCGAAGCCAGCAGCCGAAAATCGCGGTGGAAGTCCAGCGGCCCCCGGCTCTTCGGCAGGATCAGCGAGACGTTGACGACCCCGCTGTCCAGGGGCACGGCGGCCCCTCCCGAGTGCCGGACCGCCGCGCGCAGACCTGCCGCCTCAAGGCTTGCCATCGCAGCTTCCGCGCACGGAAGGCGGCTGTCCCGGAGGCCCAGCGCCACGCCGCCTGTATGGCTCCATATGTGCAGCGAGGGCGGCACGAGCCCTGCACCGACATCCCGGCACAGCGTCTCCTCATAAGCGAAAGGAAGCAGCATGTCCCCACCCTGCATATGTTCAAATAATGCCATCTCTGCAGGAAGCTCTCCGCCTGCCTCCCGCTCTCTTCCGGCCCATTCCAGGGCCGGTGTAAATTCGCCGTTTCGTTCCATTTATCCGCGGACCGCCTCCGGGCAGCCCTCCGCCCGCCTTCCTGTCAAAGTTGATCGCCGGTCCCTTTTCCGTTAGGGAAGCGGACAGCAAATCTTCTTCGTAATCGTATTCAACCACCCGGGCAACCGGGTAAAATTAGAGTAACAGGCCATAATCCTACTGCACCAATGGTCACATTGTAGCGGATTTGCAGCCCCGCCGCAAAACATTAGTGACTGCCCATACAGTCAAGGGAGGCCCCAGAAAATCGCCGCCCCGGGATATACCGGGGAAGAATCATGGTGTGCCCCTCTGGGCGGCATCCATTTAGGAGTGATAACGATGACAACCGGCATAACCGTCCAGAGTTCGCGGGCCAAAGGAGCGGAGCACTGGGAGCAGGCCTTGGCGGAGCTGTACGCCGAATTTCTCCAATACAGCCGTCAGGCGCTGGAGGATTACGACAAGGAGGCCGTCCATCAGGCGCGCGTGAGCAGCCGGAAGCTGCTCACGCTCCTCTCATTTCTCGATCCCGAGGATGAAGCCGGGCTTCGCGGGGACTTCAAACGCGCGCAGAAAACGCTCGGGAAGGTCAGGGACGCCGATGTGCAGATCCAGGCCCTCCGCGTGCGCCGCAAGACCGCCAAGCAGAACGGCGAACGCAAAACCGCCAAGGTGCTGAAGGCGGTTCTCCGCAGCCAGAAAGCCGGGCGCAAGTCTATGCGGCGCAAGCTGTCCAAGAAGCTGCCTCCCCTGCTTGGAGCCGGGCTGGACGGCAGATGGAATGCCTTCGTGAAGGAGCAGCTGCCCTCTCTGCTGCAGAATAAGGACATCAACATTTCGCTGCGCGAGCTGGAGGTTGCTTTCGAGCAGCAGAAGAAGCGCTGCCGGGAGCTTTTTAAAGGAGACTGGGCGTCTTCCGGAGAAGCGATGGACGAGCTTCACCGGCTGCGCATTATCGCCAAACGTATCCGCTATACGGCCGGCTCGGCGTCCTTTGCGCTGGACCGGAAATTTTACGCTTCCGAAGAAATCTATAAGGAGATTCAATCCAAGCTCGGGGAAATCACCGACAAGAACGTGATGCTGAAGACGATGGGCAAGCTGGAACCAGATGAGCTGGAGGTCTCGCCCAAAGCCTGGGACAAGTTCCTGCATTCGCTCCGCAATGAGCTTGAAGATGCGCTTCGGAACAATACGATCATTCCCTTCTCGCCATCTTCGGACAGCGGACTAGCCCAGGCGCCGACGCAGCCGGAGAGCTGAAGGAGCAAGCATCTGTACACGCATTTCCGCACATAGAACGGCATACCGTTGGCAGACGGCTTGAGGCTGGCGCCACTATCCGGAACAGTTAATCGCTTTCGGGTGTTAGCCGCCGATTTACAACAAAACAAGGCGAAGGAACGCTGCTAAACGCTCCTCCGCCTTATTATTTATGACCGGGCTCTCCGCACCTGGCCCTGCGGGCCTCAGTCCTGATCGCTCCAGCCTTGCATGTATTTGTCCTGTGCCCCTTTGGTTTCATGAGACCTGGCTTGGTACGCCTCGGTCCCTTACGGCCCATCTTGCCAGTTAGTTCAAATAACGGCTTATCACGCCGGTATAGACAGGCTTAGGGCTTAGACCGACGAGCTTCTCCACGGGCTGCCCGCCCTTGTAGACGACGACGGTCGGCATGCCCATGACGCCCGCTTCCGCCGCAAGCTCGGGCAGTTCGTCGCAGTCCACCTTCACGATCGATACCGCACCGTCGTATTCCCGGGACAGATCCTCCAGAATCGGCGTCAGATTCCGGCAGGGCGCACACCATTCCGCGCCATAATCGACAAGAACGAGACCGCCGCTTTTTACTTTTTCCCGCAGCCCTTCGGCACTTTCCGCATGTTGAATTGCCATTTGTCCATCATCCTTCCCTTGATTCCTCCTGTTCCTTCCGGATGGAGGCTATTCGCTCTTCCAGATTGTGCTTGATCTGCGTCAACTGATGCAGCTGGCGCTCAATATCGGCAAGCTTCGATTCATATAGGGGCATCACTTCCGTGCAGAATGCCTCCTTGTTCTTCAGAACGCAGTTCAGAAACCCTGCGATTTCCTCCGTTGACAATCCCAGATTCAGGTACAGCTTGATTGTCTCCACCGTCTCCACGGCAAGCGGCGAATACTCCCGGTAACCGTTGGCCTGACGGACCGGGACAAGCAGACCTTGCAGTTCATAATATCTCAGCGACCGGACGCTGACGCCGGTCTTTTGCGCGAGCTCGCTTATTTTCATAACAGTTCTCTCCGGATTCAATGAGAATGTTGGGATGCGGATGCCATTTTCATGCTCAGCCTGCGCCAAGCAGACGGCATCTTGCGAACGATTCCTGAGCAATGCGGTAAGCCATCGATCAGGATAGAGTTATTATAAACCCTGACACTGGTGTCAGGGTCAACCCTTTTTTTATCAAATCCGGGGGGCTATTATTCAACGTTAAATGTCGCTGCCAACTCTGACTCTGTCGCTTCGGGATCAAGCCATTGCTCAATGACATCATGTGTATGTTTGACATCGTCCTCATCCAGAATGTAATACCATTGATCTGTATTCCTGCCTTCCCCTTGCAGCATATGACTTGTAATTGCAGGCGAACTCCCTTCAAGTATTGCCTGTTGGGCAAGAGCCAGAACAAACTCCGGCTTCATGTTGGTTTTGAAATTTTCTCCAGCCATTTCGATGATTTTGGGGATATTGGCTAAATTGTTGAGCTTTCTCATCCGCTCCAGCATTGCCTTAAGAAAAATTCTTTGCCGCTCCGTTCGATTAAAATCCGAGTCCTCGCGGTATCTGACATACATTAACGCTTCTTTTCCGGAATAGATCGGTTTATTGGGTTCAACCCTGAGCTTCTCATGCAGCGGGTTTTTATTCTCAAGAAGCTTGGTTACCGGAAGCTCTACTCCCCCAACAGCATCCACAACCTCCACAAGCCCATTGAAATTAATAGTCGCATAGTAATTAACGGGCTCATTCAACAAATTTTCAACGGTATCCACAGCCATTTGCGGGCCTCCATACGAATATGCGGCATTGATCTTCGTATTTTTTCGCGCGCCCTTAATCTTCTCTGCCCCTATAATTTCTGTGTATGAATCACGCGGAATCGAGATGAACAGAGCCTTATTGTCTTTGGGTCGAATAACGGTATAGATAATAGAATCAGACAGCCCGTTTTCATTCTTCCGCTGATCGGTCCCGAGCAATAGCAGAGAAAAAGGTGACTGGTTCTCTACTTTTTGTTGGCCGTCTTCCTTCAGGGGAACATAGGAGTGTTTTAATGTTTTTTCGACAGATGGGGCAAGAAACATATTAAAGCCCAGCACCATTAATTCTTTTCTGAACAAAAAGGATAGCAAACCCAGGATTATGACCAGACCAAGTATAAAGGACCACCGATTCGTTCTTTTTTTATGCTTTCTTCTTGTCTTCTTCCTGCCTGTTCTGCTTAATGACGACTTTCCTTCATTGCTATTTTTCATTTTGAGGGCATACCTTTCTTGATGGAATAATTTCATATATTTTAAAAAGATTGCAACAGCCTTCTTCTCCATTTTACAAATAAATCCTTTATTTCACAAAATTCTGGTCGTCTGCAAAGGGAATGCGCAGCTGGATAGGCTGGATCACTGACTGTTTGTACTCGGCTGACTCTATCATTTATGCCTTATTCCTACGAATCTTGGAGGCTTGTTTATGTAAAATGTCAATTTGACAAGATCGGTATTTCTGATATACTTGTCATAACAACTATTTATAGAGAAAGAAGAGAGAAACTTGGAGAAAGAGCGTTTGTGGAACCGTCATTTTCTGTCGATATGCTTCAGCAGTTTTTTTATTTTTACCACCTTCTACATTCTTGTCGTGACGCTGCCTTCCTTCGTGCTGGGAGAGCTTAAGGGGAGCGGGCAAAATATCGGGCTTGTGACGACCGTATTCGTCATCGCCGCCGTCATCGTCCGTCCGCTTACAGGGCGCTGGCTGGATGAAATAAGCCGAAAGGGGATTATCGCGGGTTCGCTGCTGCTGTTCGCGGTCTGCTCCGTGCTGTACCTGCTGGTGCATAGCTACGGGATGCTGCTCGCGCTGCGCTTCGTTCACGGCATCTCCTTCGGCATCGCCGCCACCGCTACCTCGGCCGTCGTGCTCGACCTCATTCCGGAGAAGCGCAAGGGAGAAGGGATCGGCTACTTCACGCTGTTCATGAGCCTGGCGATGGTTATCGGCCCTTATATCGGCCTGACGATAACCGAATATCTGAGCTACCGGGTCCTGTTCGCCGCGATCAGCGTCTTCGCCGTGCTTGCCGGAGTCTTCGGCCTGCTCGCTCAAATTCCTCCCCGCGTATCCCGGCCGGACACACTCGGCAGCTGGAATATCCGGCGGTATTTCGAATTTAAAGCTATTCCGGTGTCGCTGTCGGGCTTCGTGCTGGCCTTTGCCTACGGCTCCATGTCGACCTTTATTTCCGTCTATGCCAAATCGATAGGACTGGGGAATGTCGCCAGCTATTTCTTCATCGTGTTCGCGGCGCTGGTGCTGATTTCCCGTCCCTTCACCGGGCGTCTGTACGACCGGAAAGGCGCGCATATTCTCGTGTATCCCGGCATCCTGCTGTTCATGATCGGCATGCTCTGGCTGAGCCGGGTTACGACGGCCCCCGCTTTTCTGGCAACCGCCGGTCTGGTTGGCCTCGGGTACGGCGCCATTCTGCCGAGCTTCCAGACGCTGGCCATCCAGTCCGCTCCGATGCACCGGCGCGCGCTGGCCACCAGCACCTATTTCGTACTGTTCGATCTCGGCTTCGGCCTCGGCTCCTACCTGCTCGGCATCGTCGCCGCGCGGACCGATTACCGGACGATGTATCTCTGCGCGGGCCTCATCACCTCGCTGGCGCTGATCTTCTATTACTTCCTTCATCACCGCCTGCAGAAGCCGGTCAAGGAATCCGCTCTGGAGAGCTTGTCTTAAAAGAGCCGCACCACGCACCAGGCGCATTTCCTTCGGTAAGCAGTCCGTGCAGAATACATCATTATTCACGCCAATGTCATACAACTCAGTTGTTATATGAACTCAAGATGTGCGATACATTCATATCTCAAGCTCACCATCCATCTTAAGCCGTATTCGCAAGGAACCAAAAATGGTGTCCTCCGCCATCACTGATGACGACAGGACACCATTTTCTTGTTCAGGCCATAGCCATAGCCTTCAGCTCTTCTTCCCGCCTTTGATGAATCTCCACATCGCCAGCAGGCAGCCGATCAGGCCGACGCCCAGCAGAAGCTGCTGAACGACGCCGAGCATGGCGGATTTCTCCGACGGGATCTGGCTGCTGATGACAATCAGCAGGATCGAGACGGCGACGGCAAGTACATTTTTACCCTTCATAATTCTCTCCCTTGGGCGGTCCGGAAGCCCCTCTGCTTGATGTTCCCATTATAAAGGATTTCAGGAGCAGAACAAGAAGCTCTTCTCAAGGCGAGAGCCATTCCAAGGGAAATCCGCCCTTAGTGAATCAAGCCGTCCGGTCACTCGCCCCGATAATAGGCGTTGAGCGCAGGGTAAATCCGGCGATAGCGTTCGTATAGCCCGTTATACGCCTCATGCCTGGACGCGGACGGCTGCAGGGTCCGATCACCCTCTGCCAGCTTCTTGGCCGCTTCGTTCAGCGATCTGAAGCATCCGGCTCCTGCGCCGGCCAGCGCGGCGGCTCCTACCGCAGCGGCATCCCGGGTCCGCAGGACTTGCACGTCCTTTCCGAGAACATCGGCGAGCATTTGGCACCACACGTCATTCCGGCTGCCTCCGCCTCCGAGGTGAATCCGCCGGATTTCGCCGCCTGCGGACTCGAACATCTCCATGCTCTCCCGGATATTGTAGGCGACTCCCTCCATAATGGAATGCAGCAGCACCGCTTCATCCTGCCCGGTGGACAGCCCGAGCCAGGACGCCCGGTCCCTGGGGTCGAAATAAGGCGTTCCGCTGCCCCCCAGGAAGGGAAGAAACAGCAGGCCTCCGCTGCCCGGAGGAATTCCTTCCATCTTCTCCGACCAGGCCGACAGCTGCGCATAATCGTCTTCGCCCATCGTCTTCTTGCCCGTAAGCAGCCGGTATCCCCAATCGACGCCCAGACCTCCTGTAAAAATACTCCCCATCGCGTACATCGTGTCCGGTACTGCGGAAGGATGGTAGGTTACGCCTCCGGGCGATTCCCCGGGCAGCTCGCCGACGCTCCGCACAACCTGGGCCGAGGTGCTCAGCGTAATAGCCAGAACATCCGGCTCTACCGCCCCCGTTCCCAGCTGGCTGCAAGCCATGTCGGCTCCGCCTGCGATGACTGGTGTTCCCTCGGGAATACCAGTCAGCCGGGACGCCTCCGCCCCCACGCGTCCGGCAACATCGGCGGAAGCGTGAAGGACGGGGAAGCAGCCGGGAGAGAGTCCCAGCTCGGCGATCAGCTCCGTATCCCATGCCTTGCGGCGCGGATCGAACAGCAGGCTGTTGCCGGCGTCGGTATAATCGGTGGCTATGGAACCCGTGAACAGCAGGCGGACATAATCTTTGGGAAAAAGGATCGCCCTCGTCCGTTCAAGCGCCTCCGGATGATGGCGCTTGATCCATAGAAGCTTCGAGGCCGCAAAAGCATCGATCGGCTCATTGCCGGTCATTGCCTTCATCCTGCCGCCAAATTGACTGCGAAGATAGGCCGTCTCCTCGGAGGAACGCCCGTCTGCAATGAGAATACTCGGCATCACCGGCCGGTTATCTTCGTCCAGCAGCACCGCGGCGCTCATATGCCCCGAGAAAGACAGAGCAGCGATCTCTCTGCCGCCAGCCGCCGCAAGGCATTCCCTCACGGCGCGGACCGCAGCCGTCCTCCAGATGTCCGGGTCCTGCATGACCCAGCCCGGCCGGGGAGTCAGCGTCTCGGTCAATGCCGACGCCGAGGCGGCGATGACGCCTTCCGCCGTCATCAGGACCGCCTTGACCGCCGTAGATCCGATATCAATTCCGAGCAGCAATCTCTCTTCCGCCATCTTGGTTCACTCCTTTGCCCATCCGTCTCTTACAGATGCTTGATCCGGCTCCGGTACTGCTCGATATAGCCGAGATTCCGTTCGGCCCCGCCCGGAATATTGCCGCTGACGAACACAGGCGGCTCGATGCCGCGCTCCACCAGCTTCTCCGCCGCGCCGGCCATGACCATATTGAGGATGACGCTGCCGACAACCGTGGAACCGGATGACATCTTCATCGTTGAGGAAGGAATCTGCACCAGCGCGTCTCCGTGAGGAAGATGGTTGTCGATCACCAGGTCGGCGATTTCCGCAAGTCTGACGCCGGACGGGTGGCGCGGCGGGTCCGTGAAATACGACGAGGAGCACAGAGCGATGACCTTGAGTCCCTTCGCCTTGGCGGCCTGCGCCATCTCCACAGGCAGGCTGTTGATGCCGGAGTTCGAGATGATGATCATGACCTCGCCCGGCACAACCGTATAGTTGTCGAGAATATGCTCCGCATAGCCCTGCATGCGTTCAATCTTCGAGCTCTTGACCGCCCCTTCATGCAGCATGACGCTCGTCTCGAAGATGGCGTTGACGGGCACCATTCCGCCCGCCCGGTAGAACAAATCCTCCACCAGCAGATGGGAGTGGCCGCAGCCGAATAAATGCACCAGCCCGCCCTGGGCAATCACCTCCGCGATCCATTCTGCGGCGGTGCCGATGCTGCCCTGCTCCTGAGCCTTCACCACCTCGATCTGCGCAATAATCCGGTTAACAAATTCATCCGCGAGTACAGTCATAATGCAAGTCCCCTCTCTCGGTCGGTTATCTGGTACTCGTTAAAGCTGTTATCGTCTTTTGGTTCTGATTCTGGTTCTGGTTTCTGATTCTGGTTTTGGTTCTGATCCTGATGCCGGCCTCGTATAGCGCCGCTTATTTGCAGAGCTTCCGCCCCCTTGGCGTCACTCTTGTTCTTCTCTTTATCCGATATTGTCCGGTATCCCCAGCCGGCCGAAAATGTCGTCCGCCTTCCGGACATGCCATGCAGCTCTGGCGAGCGCAGGCTGGCCGTGCCCAGGCAGCAACAGCTCCGGCGACAGCAGGGCAAGCCGTCCGATGCTGGCCTTCAGCTTGTCCAGACGAAAGTCGGACGAGCCCAGCATGGAGATTTTGCCGCCGTACATCACCGTATCTCCGCTGATGAGAACCGGCGGCTGTCCTTCCCTCTCCATGTGGAAGCACATATCATAGCCGGAATGGCCCGGCGTATGCAGAGCGGTGAAGGTGCATTCCCCGATGTGCAGCCTTGCGCCGTCACTCAGCAGAATGTCCGGGATGCAGGGCTGCCAGCGGTAATCGGGCGGATAGAAGCCCGCCGCCCTCGCCTGCGGAAGGTCTATAGCTTCCTCGTCGGCCGCCGCAAGTGCGGGTGCCGCCGCATCCAGCACACACACCTCGGCTCCGGTGCGGCGCCTCAGCTCCGCCGCGCCTCCGGAATGATCCGCATGAAGATGGGTCAGCAAAATATGCGTAATGTCGCCCGGTTCAAAGCCGCAGGCGCCGATATGGCGGACGATCTGCTCCGTTGCAAGCCCAGTCCCGCTGTCGATCAGAACGCCGCCGCTGCCTGTGCCGATCAAATACAGGTTGCAGTCAGCCTCATGCGTCCAGTCGAAGCCGAGACGGCCGCTCCCCACCAGATAAATATCGTCCGAAATTCTCATCCTACGGCTTCACCTGCACAATCATCTCCAGCTCCACGGGAGCGCCGAACGGAAGCTCGCTCGTCCCCAGCGCCGCCCGGGCGTGGCGTCCGGCCTCGCCGAACACCTCGATCAGCAGCTCGGAGGCGCCGTTAATCACAAGCGGCTGCTCGCCGAACCCTTCCGCCGAGCGGACATAGCCGATCACGCGCACGATCCGCTGCACCCGCTCCAGCGATCCAAGCACCGCCTGGATTTCGCCGAGACAGTTCAGCGCGGCGAGCCTGGCGGCTTTTTTCCCCGTTTCCACATCCATGTCCGCACCGAGCCGACCAACATAGTGCATGACCCCGTCTATCTCGGGCGTCTGCCCCGAAATGAACAGCAGCTCGCCGGCCTGCACCCCGGGAACGAATTGAAACCTGGGCGGCACGTCCGGAATTTCAATATTCAGCTCTTTCAGTCTTTCGGCAATGGCGGAAGCTTCCTCCATAGGTTATCCCTCATTTCCCGTATGTGTTCCGGACTCTGAACGGCTGATGCCCCGAGCCTTGCTTACGCCTGATAGTCCGATTGCTGGATTGAACATAAACCCGATGCTTCCGGACGACTCTGCATTGCCGCCGAGGCGTAATTTCGACCGTGCGCCAGGTCCGGGCCACTTCCGCATTACCGCCAAGGCGGAATTTCAACCATGCGCCAGGTCCGGGCCACTTCTGCATTACCGCCAAGGCGGAATTTCAACCATGCGCCGGGTCCGGGCCGACTCCGCTATGGCGTCGGCGATTTCCAGCACATGCACCGAATCTTCAAGCGGCATGACTGGCGAAGGCGAATTTCCGGCGATCATGGCGGCGAAATGCTCAAGCTCCGCCCGGATCGCGCCACCGATCCCGTCATGCGCCGTCGGCCAGAGCGTCGTCTCCGGCTGCTGCAAGCCCTCCTGCAGCCAGAGGGACAGCCCGGAATGGGCGAGCTGGTAGCTGGCCGTCCCGGCTTCGCCGATCACCTCAATCCGGGCGTCGATTGTCCCGTCCAGCTCCAGCGTCTCGGTCAGGTTCTGCGGGGCGCTTCCCGGAACCATCCAGCCGGAATCCAGCGAAGCGATAATGCCGTTCTCAAATTCCAGCACCGCCGAGAACAAATCCGGATACGTATAGCCGCCCGGATGACTCTCCATGGCGGATACCCGGATGCACCGGCAGCCGGCGTACCACACCATCAGATCAAGCTCATGCACACCCGATTCATAGACGGGATGCACCCGGTTCCCGAAGCCGTGGAACCAGCTCCGGCTGAAATCGCGCTTGCTGCGGATCGCCGCGATCCGCCCCAGCCTTCCGGCTTCGATGCTCCGCTTGATCGTATAGTAGGGCTGGCTGAAGCGCGATATGTTCCCGACCAGCACCTGCCGGCCGGATGCTTGCTGCGCCGCCAGGATCGCCCTGGCCTCGTCCGCCTTGACGGACAGCGGCTTCTCGACAATGACATGCTTGCCGCGCCCGAGCGCTTCAAGCACGAGCGGGCCGTGCGAGCTCTCGTCCGAGACGATATCGACCGCGTCGAGATCGTCCCGCAGCAGCAGCTCCATCGGATCTTCGTAGCAGCCTTCAGGTGCGATGCCGAAATCGGCTTCCAGCGCCCGCAGCGTCTCCGGGTTCACATCGGCGGCTGCCGCCACGGTGACGCCCGGTATCTGGCGCAGAACCCGGAGATGAAGCCGTCCGAACCGTCCGGCGCCAATGAGTCCTATCCGCATCGCAGCACCTCCCCGAGATGCCGGCTCATTTCACCGCCCCGGCTGTCAGCCCCTTGACAAAGAAGCGGCCGACAAAGGCGAAGAAGACGACGACAGGCAGCAGCGTCAGCACGGCGCCGGCGGTCGTCCAGCCCCACCGTACGGTGTACTGCCCCATAATGGCATTCAGCCCGATGGGCAGCGTACGGAGCGCGTCGCTGGAAATGAGCACGGAGGAGAAAGCGAACTCCGTCCAGGAAGTGATGAACGCGTAAATCGAAATCGTCGCGATGCCGGGACCGATCAGCGGCAAAATAATCTGCACCAGCGTCCGCATCCGCCCGGCGCCGTCGATGGCCGCTGCTTCATCAAGCGCAATCGGCACGGAATCGAAGAAGCCCTGCATCAGCCACACCGAGAACGGAGCGGCAAATGTCACGTTGATGACGATCAATCCCCAGAGCGAATCGACGAGGTGAATGTTCGACATCATTTGGTACACGGGTACCAGCAGCAGCGTGCCCGGGAATACGTAGGTCGCCAGAATGAGCCGGGATACCAGCTTGCGGCCGGGAAATTTCATCCGGTAGATGGCGTAGCCCGCCGGAATGACGATAAGCACCGAACAGAGCATGGTCCCTACAGCCACCCAGACGCTGTTTCCCAGGTTGGGGAGATAGGAGGTCTGCTCCAGCAGCTCGCGGTAGGACTGCACCGTGAATGATTTCGGGAACAGGTCCGGCTTCAGAATCTGGCTTGCGGGCTTGAAAGAGGAGACCACCACCCAATAGAACGGAAATACAATCAGAAATGCGATAACGATGCCGAAAAGAGAACGGACCGCTTTCATGTAGGAGCCACCTGCTTTCGGAATTGATGAAGGCCTGCTAATCTTCCTTCGGACCTGATATTTTGATGAACACGGTGACGAACACGATCAGGAACGCCGCCGTAATAATGGAGGTGGCCGAAGCCTTCCCGATCTGGAACGCTTCGAACGCCTGCTGGTAAATGAACACCGGCACCGTGGTTGTCGCCCCCGCCGGTCCGCCTTTGGTCAAAATATAAATCGTGTCGAATATATTGAACGACCACAGGGTGCCGACAACGCCAAGCGCGAAGGTAATGGGACCAAGCGATGGAAAGGTAATGGTCCAGAACTGCTGCCACTTGCCTGCGCCGTCGACATCCGCCGCCTCATAGATTTCATGCGAAATGGTGGACAGCCCCGCCAGCACGATTACCGCCATGAAGGGGAACCAGTGCCAGGTATTGATAAAAATCGTAATCGGCAGCGACCACGTATTGTCGCCGATCAGATTGACCGGCTTGTCGATCAGGTGAAGCGACTTCAGCGCATGATTCAAAATGCCGTAGGAACCGTTAAATATCCACTGCCAGAAAATCGTGACCACGATGGTCGGTATGACCCAGGGAATGATCATCCAGGTCCGCGCCCAATTCTTGAAGCGCCCCGGCTTGTTGAGGAGCAGCGCGATGGCGAAAGCCAGCACGGTCTGTGCAATGCCGTTGCCCAGCACCCAGATCAGGCTTTTGCGCCAGGCGGTCCAGTATGCCGGTGACGAGAGGGCTTCCCGGTAGTTGTCGAACCCGACATAAGAGCCCTTGGTGCCGACAAATCCCGTGTTGTAGAAGCTTTCCCGGACAATGCTCAGAAGCGGTATGAAAATGGTGACGATAATCCATATAACGATTGGCGCGACCAGCAGGTAGGGCACCAGCTTGGCCGCTATATTTTTTTTGCCCAGCACTTCCATGACTTCACCCCTCTGTATTCCTCCGCAGACGGCGGAGACTTGAGCTTCGGGGCTGCCAAATGGCAAGAGGAACCCGAAACGCAGCTTATAGCTGTAATGATGTATCGTTGTATCTCTGGAACGGACCTTTAGGACTTCTCCGGTTCACAGGCTCCTGCCACAACGGAGCGGGAACAGCGTTCCCGCCCATGTGTGCCAGGGTAAGGCAGATTTACTTCACAGCGGCCTCAATCTGGGACTGTCCCCACTTCACGGCATCCGCAGGAGACATGCCTTTGCTCGTGATCTGCTCCAGCGCCTGCGCGAGATAGTTCGGTCCGGCAACCTTGCCGATCTTGCTCGATACACCGTCGGTGAAACCGAACAGGGCGCCTTTGCCAGCCGCGTCGATCAGAACCTGAACCTGTGATTTGTATTTGCTGATCACCGGATCATTCCAGAAGCTGTCGGCCTTGCTGCCGTCTTCCGTTACCGGAAGGAACAGGCCGGGCTCTGCGTTGACGAAGCTGCCGTAAGTTTCGGGCTCGAACAGGTAGTCGAAGAATTCGGTAATGGCTTCCTTCTTCTTGGCGTCGTCCGTCAGGACCATAATGCCGTTGGAGTAGTAAATGCTGCCCTCTTCCCCGCCGTCTGCGACCGGCATCGGCACGACGCCAAGATCGCTGGCAGGGCGGCCGGATTCGGATTCGAAGGTGGAGAGATATTGGCCTTTCTCAATCGCCATGGCTGCGGTGCCGGCGTTGAACTGCGCCTGCGGCTCGCCCCATGTATACGTATTGCTGTCCGGCGGAGAGAATTTCAGCAGATCGCTGTACATCTGGTAAGCCTTGACCGTCTTCTCGTTGTCGAAGGTGACTTTGTTGTCGCCGCTCAGAATGCTCTTGGCTCCGGCGGTGATCATGAAGCTGTACAGCACCTGATCCGTCGCCATCGATTTCGAGGCCGGCAGCGCAATACCGTACGTGCTGTCTTTGGTCAGCTTCTCGGCATCCTGCTTCAGCTCGTCCCAGGTCTTGGGCGGCTGGAGTCCGGCTGCGCTGAACAGATCGGCGCGGTACCAGAGCGCCTGAACCATGCCGAACACCGGAACGGCCCAGGTGTGATCCTCATATTGGTACGGTGCAAGCGAGGACTGGGAGAATTTGTGTTTCTCGTTCAGGGAAGCCACGATGTCGTCAACCGGCTGCACGACGCCAAGCTCCTTGATCAAAGTGGTGTAATCGGGAATGGTGAACAGCAGATCGGGTCCGTTGCCGGCCTGGATGGCGGCGGGGAATTTCGAATAGGCGTCATCCCAGCTCTGAACCTGGGGCGTGATCTTGATGTCGGGATGGGAGGCGTTGAATTTATCGATGATCTCCTTGAAGCGGGCCACCCGGTTCGGCGGCTCTTCCATATGCCACAGTGTCAGCTCTGTCACGGAACCGGAGCCTCCGGATGAGGACGGGGACGCGCTGCCCGACGCTCCGGTGCTGCTATCATTTCCGCCGGAGGAACACGCCGACAGAATCGCGGTAAGCGAGGTTGTCATTGCAATCAGTATGGCCCAGCCTTTGAATTTCTTGTTCATTCTCTACTTCACTCCCATTTCACTGAATTTTATCGCTTCGGTCATGTCCTTGAGGCCATGTCCCGTTACAACCGCCACAGCCGTTTCTTGGCCGGATATTCTTCCTTCCCTGTACAGCGCGGCCAGTGCTGCAACCGACGCCACCGAGGAAATTTCAGCCAACACGCCCTCGCGTTCCGCCAGCAGCCTGCGGAAGGCCAGCAGCTCCCGGTCCTCCACAGCCACCGCGCTTCCGCCCGATACCCGGATGGCCGACAGCGTCCTGGTTCCGTCCGCCGGATAGGTCGTCAGCGGATCGGCGATGCCCGAGGCGGCGGTGTAGAAGCCGCCCTCCCAGGGCGACACCTCCAGCTCACCCCGCTCATACGCCCGGACAATCGGCGCGCAGCCCGCAGCCTGCACACCGATCATCCGGGGCAGCTTCGTCGTGTAACCGGCGAGCTGCAGTTCCCGGAAGCCCTTGTAGCAGGCCCACAGCAGCGGCCCCGCCCCGATCGGGACGGCGATCCAGTCCGGTGGCTCCCCGAGGGAAGCCATGATCTCGTACGCCAGCGTCTTGTTGCCCTCAATCGCATAAGGATTCAGGTAGGTCGACGTCAGGTTGAACGCCCCCCGAAGCTTCGCCTCCTCGCCCGCCGCTCTGTAGGCGTCGCCGAAGTGTCCTTGAACGCACCGCAGCCTTGCTCCATACGCGGTCATGGCGGAGAGCTTCTCCGGCGGCGTGTTCTCCGGCACATAGATCGTGCAGGGAAGCCCCGCCCTGGCGGCATACGCGGCGGCGGCTACGCCAGTGTTGCCGGTCGAGGCGCACACCGCTTCGGTCAGCCCCATCGTCCTTGCCGCTGTCAGGGCAACCGCCAAGGCCCGGTCCTTGAATGCAAGCGTTGGATTGGAGGACTCCATCTTCAGAAGCAGCCTTTGTCCGCCCTCTTGCGCAAGCAGGCGGCGGGCCTCCAGCAGCGGAGTATTCCCTTCTCCCAGCGTGACCGGCTCTGTCCCCGGCGGCACCGGCAGCAGCTCGCGGTACTTCCAGATTCCCGGCTCCGCGCGGGCCCACATCTCCGGAAAGCCGATGCGCCCGAATATTTCGCGGTAGTCATACTTCACATCCAGGCTGCCGCCGCAGCTATCGCAGAGATAGCGCGGATGATCCCGGTAGACAGCTCCGCAGCGGGTGCAGCTAAGACTGTAGGTATGCAAGACGGCTCCCCCTTCTCTTGTTGACCAAACCACTAAACTGCGTTGTTTAAGGAATTATTTGGTGACCCTCAGTACTCGCTAAATACTCGCCGGCCTGGTTAGCCCGGCCAATCCAACAGCTGACGGCATCTCATAGGCACAGGGCGTAAGCGGTCCTGATGTAGATTCGGCAGGCCTTCTCAAGCTGCTCCGCTTCGATATACTCTGTATCCGAGTGCGCCTCTTCGATGCGGCCCGGACCGCAGACGACCGTCTCGGGGCAGCAGGCCTGGAGCAGCGCCCCGTCGGTCCAGAATTGCAGGCCGACCGGAACGCAGGCTTCCTCCGGCTCCTCCGGGAACTCCTCCCGGTAAGCCGCCAGCAGTCCGCGGACCAGCTCGCTGCCTGGTGACGCCTGAAGCGGGCCGTGCGGGACGCCGTGGAAGTTGTCCGTCAGGGTGACACTTCCTTCGAAGCCGGGATAGAGCTTCGCGGTCCCGGCCAGCGTAAGCTCCAGCTCCGCGAGCGCCGATTCCGCCGTCTCGCCCGGAATGAGCCGCCGTTCGAAGGCGACGCGGCAGGCGGAGGGCACAATGACGGGCCTTGTGCCGCCCTCGATCATGCCGACATTCAGCGTCGGCGATCCCAGCAGGGGATGGCTTCGCCGCGCCAGCTCCGGAAGGTAATGATCCTGGAGGTACGAGATCCAGCGGGACGCGCGGTAAATGGCGTTAATCCCCTGCTCCGGCACACTGCCATGTGCCGACAGGCCCGGGAACTCCGCCTCGTACCAAGCGACGCCCTTATGGGCGACGCCGGTCTTGAGGCGGGTCGGCTCGCCGACGATCGCATAGTCGGCCAGGAATCCCCCGGAGGCGAGATGGTTCGCTCCGGGGCTGTACGATTCTTCGCCGGCCGTCGCGGCGAAGAGCAGATCCCCGGCCAGCGGAACCCCGCTGCGCCGGAACGCGATCAGCGCCGTCATCATCGCCGCCAGCGCTCCCTTCATATCGACGGCGCCCCGGCCGTATATCCGCCCGTCCCGCTTGGAGGCGGTGAACGGCTCCTTCATCCCGTAGGGCGGCACCGTGTCCATATGGCCGTTCAGCAGCAGCGACGGCCCTTCGCCGGTGCCGGGAAGACGGGCCACCACATTGAGGCGTCCCTCCGGGGTAGTCAGGATGTCGCTGCCGATGCCTTCTTCCTTAAGCCGGTTCGCGATAAACACGGCTGTCTCCGCTTCCTGCCCCGGCGCATCCTCATGGCTCTCTATGGCGACCAGCCGGGCCAGCAGCTCTTCGGTCTCTTCGGCGGAGACCAGCCCCAGAGGGGCGCCGGTCATTCCGGACGGCCCCATCCGAATTCCTCCAGATACTCCTTCGATTCCTCGGCTACCCGGTCGAAGTCCGTCATGCTGACGCCCGACGGATCGCCGACGCCGTACAGGCCGCCGGTCTGGAAGCCTTCCCACTCGACGGAGTTGTAATGCTTGTACCCGACTTCCTTCAATGCTTCCGCCATTTCGCGGAAGTCGACGAAGCCTGCGCCGAACCAGACATGCTGCGACTGCATGATGTTCGGGAATCCGACCTCATCCTTCACATGGGTGACGCGGATACGGTCGCCAAGCTTGCGGATCGCTTCCTTGATCGGCATTCTCGGCTTCACGGTCGTGTAGAACGTGCCGACATCGACGCAGGCGTACACATTGGGACGGTCGACCAGCTCGAACAGCTTCAGCATATCGTCGATGTTGTTGATCAGCGTGCCCTGGATCAGCTCGATGCTGACGTCGATATTCTTAGGAGCGGCGTAATCGGCCACCTCCTGGGTCGCCGTCACAACCTGGCGCCACGCCTCCTTGCGGGTCATCAGGTTGTACAGGGGTGGGTCGTAATAACCGTCGCCGATCAGCGTCACAACGGTTCCGGCGCCCATGTCGGCAGCGGCGTCGATCGCTTTTTTAAACTTGGCAATGCCGTTCTCCCGGTCAAAATAACGAGGGGTCACGAACGTCGTATGACACCCAATTGAGGAAAAATCCAGTCCCGTCTCGTCCATCGCCTTGCGGATGCTCTTCACCTGATCATCGTATTCATGCGGATAAATTTCCTGAATCTTCGGATAAATGACATCAAAGCCCTCATAGCCATAAGAAGCGATTTTCCGGATGCACCAGTCAAGCGGCTTGTCTCCCCAGGAATTCCATGCCGGCCCGGCGATTTCCAGTCTGCCCCACGGCATGTTCGGCCAGATTTCAAACGACATCTTCAAATGATCAGTCACAAGCAGCCCTCCCGTGTTGATAAATGGTGTTAGACATTCATTTCGATTGAGAACTTGTAGCGGTCTCCCCGATACAGCGATCTGACGTATTCCACCGGAGTGTCCCGGCCTTCCGTATAGGTGGTCCGTTCGATCAGCATCATGGCATCATGCAGCTCAATTTCCAGCATGCCCGCCTCATCTTCACGCGCAAGCGCCACCTCAATGGTCTGCTCCGCTCTGACGAGCTTGAGCCCGCACACATCCTCCAGCATTTGATACAGCGAAGCATTTTCCATGTTCATGCCGTACAGCGTATGCGCCAGGTCGTAGACGAGATAGGAGCGCTCCAGCGCAAGCGGCTCGCCGCTTGCGGTCCGGATGCGGAACAGTTCGATGACCTGCTGGCCTTCCCCGATTCCGAGCCGCTCGGCAATCCGGCGGCCGGCCGGAACAATCTCCATGCTCACGACCTGCGCTCCCGGAGACAACCCCCGGCCCCGCATGTCTTCGCTGAAGTTGGTCAGCCGCGTCAGCGGCTGCTCGATCTTCGGCTTCGACACAAAAGTGCCGACACCGCGCTGTCTGTACAGCAGACCCTCCTGCACCAGCTCGTTGATCGCTTGCCGGACCGTGAGCCGGTTGATTTCAAATTCCTCCGCGAACTCCCTCTCGGACGGGATCAATTCGTCCACCTTATAGGACCCGGACTGGATTTCAGTCTTGATCAATTCCTTGACCTGGTGGTAGAGCGGGACAACGCTTGTCTTGTCGATTGCCCCTTTGGCAGGATTCATACCATCACCTGTTTTCTAATATTTGGGATAGACAATTAGTTGTCTATACCAGTTGATGGTGTTAATTATAGTGACGCCTTGTTTAGCCGTCAATGCTTTATTTCAAATTATTAGTTTCGTTCGTCAGACGAAATCAGCGTATTTCCCACATATGCGTTATATTAATTAACATGTTATGGGGTGGAAGTTGTTATCCAGCGGCGCAAAAGTGAATTTCCGCCGCAATGGAAAAACGGCCCCTCCCTTCAGGGAGAGACCGTTTTTTCACTGCAATTCTGCTGTCTTATTGGAGAAGAGGCTACGCAACCAGCATCAGGATGACGAGCACAATCAGCAGCATCTCGATCACGCTGAGACTGATGAACAGCACACGGATCAACAAGGAGGCGGACACAAACTGTCCTTTGTTGATCCCCTCTCTTTTGCGCAAATAATCTATGGTCGCTCCCGCCACCACTCCGCCGCCAAGAAGCACCGACAGAATGCCGGCGACCGCAGCCGTGATATGGCCGACTCCGCTGTACCGGCTTTCGCGGAACACAAGCCCCGCCGCCAGAAACCCAAGACCCACCAAAGCAATCGCCGTCCGTATCCAGGCCAGGTAAGTCCGCTCGTTCGCCAGATGCTGCTGGATGTACGCCGATTCATTCTCCCGATCTTTCATTCCCTTAACCTCCTGAAATGTTAAAACCCTTAACCCATCAGCACATTGATGGATCAAGGGCTTAGCTACCGCGCCGCAGATTCCCGTGCCTTCAGGTCAGGAGCCGGCATCGGCGTTCTTGGCATTCAGCAGCGCACGCAGCGTCTGCTCAAGCTCTCGGACAGGCAGCGATTCCAGCAGCACGGATTGGAACGTTCCGTACGCCCGGTCCACCTTCTCCTGTCCCAGCGGCGTCAGCGAGGTGTAGACACTCCGGCGGTCCGCCTCGCAAATATGCCTCTGGAGTGCGCCGCAGCCTTTGGCTTCAAACCGGCTGACCAGCCGGGACATCGCGCTCTGGCTGAGGCCCACCATAGACTCCAGCTGCTGCAGACGCAACTTTTTGCCCGGGGCTTCCGATAAGAACAGCAGCATATAAAATTCCTTCAGGGACATCTTATGCTTCTCCTGCAGCGCCTGCTCCAGCTTGCCTGCCGTGTTCGCCTGCATATGCGTCAGAGCCAGCCAGCCGGTCACAAGACCGCCGTATTCTGCCATATCCATAGTGTAAGTTCCCTTTCGTCTATCTTGAAAATAACTGCGCCCTCTGAAACGGGCCTGGTTATGAAAGCCTTCAATCGGGCAAGCCGCCCTCGGGGCCATCCCGGCCTTTCATCATCGATGGCGCCGCGTGGCGCGGCCTGATGCCCAGGGTTGCTTTTATTATATCATTCGTTCCTTTTTTGCACACCGCCCGGGCTTCACCCATAACCATGACGCTTGTCCACAGCCTGGATGCTTGCCAGCAGCCTATTTCTCCCTGTTCTTTCTGAGGCCCTTGATTGTGCCCAATGTCGCGCCCCCGGGAATGCGGAGGATGGCGCTTTTGGACGTTCCAATCTGCTGCGAGGTGTAAATGCCGGTATGCCCCGAGAACAGATAGCTGATCAGGCAGGCGATGAACATATAGATCGCGGCTTCCGAGCCGAACAGCTCAATGCCCATCAGGAAGCAGGCGATCGGCGTATTTGCCGCTCCGCAGAATACGGCGATGAAGCCGAGTCCTGCGAGAAACGGCGCGTACAGATGCAGGAAGCCGGACAGCGCGTTGCCGAGCGTAGCTCCGATCGCGAACAGCGGCGTCACCTCGCCGCCTTGAAAGCCCGCCCCGAGCGTCAATGAAGTAAACACCAGCTTGCCCAAAAAGGCAAACGGCGTAACCAGCTCCGTGAAAGACTGCTGGATCAGCGGAATGCCAAGCCCCAGATAGTCCCGGGTTCCGACGATGTACACAAGCGCAATCACTACAAGTCCGCCGACCGCGCTCTTGAGCATGGGGTTCTTGAACAGCTTTGTATACCAACGCTTAAGCGCATGGGTCAGTTCGCTAAACAGCGTGCTGGCGAGCCCGAACAGAACCGAAGCGATCACAACCTTGAAGACGACCACTGCCGTCAGAGCAGGAACTGTGCCGATATGGTAGTGAATATGGGAGACGCCCCAGAACTCGGTCGTTACGAGATTGCCGATAAAGCTGGCGACGAATGCGGGAATCAGCGCCTCATGCGAGATCAGCCCGATCGCCAGCACCTCTAACCCGAACACCGTACCCGCCAGAGGCGTGCCGAAGATGGAGCCGAAGCCGCCGCTGATGCCGCAGATCAGCAAAATCCGGCGGTCCGCCGGGCTGACGCGCAGCGCTCTGCCGAACCATTCGGCGAGACTGCCGCCCATCTGAACCGCCGTTCCTTCGCGGCCGGCTGAACCGCCGAAGAGATGGGTTACCAGCGTGCCGAACAGTACGAGCGGAGCCATTCGCAGCGGGATCGTCTCGTTTCCGTTGTTGATCTGCTCCAGAATCAGATTATTGCCCTTGCCGCTGCTGCCGCCGAATTTCATATAGAGATAACTGACCAGCGCGCCGCCCAGCGGCAGCAGGAACAGCAGCCAGGGATGGTCCAGGCGGACACCCGTCACATAATCCAGACTCTCCAGAAAGAACGCCGAGGCGGTCCCGGCCAGAATGCCCACTCCCCCGCCCAGCAGCGTCCATTTGAGCAGCGTGCCAAGCAGCGCCGCGTACACCCATTTCCCGGCCAAAGCCTCCCATTTCTCTCTCCACATCTTCATCCTCTGTACGTCCTTTCTTCCGCAGGCTGCCCCCATAACAAAACAGACTCCTACCAGGGAATGAAATCCACTGGTAGGAGTCATCAGCCTTGCGGCGGTTATGGCGAACTCCATCGCCGTTCATCAGCCCGGTCTTTTGCGTCAGACCGATTCTATAGCATTTCGGCTGCGGCGTCAATAAAACGGCGCATAGATGCACAGGCGCATCTTGGACGCACAGTAGGCGAAATCAGCGATGTGACCATATTATGGCACATGGCAAGACACTTCACAGACCAACTCACCTATTCAGCGATAGTCTTCCGTTCCCAGATTCCTTGGAAGGAGCCAGGCGGTGACGGCGGCGCAGCACAGGGCCAGACCGAGCAGCCACAGCTTGTCGTCATTCCATGCGCCCTTCTGCATGCTGAAGAGATAAAAGGGCCCGGTGTACTTGCCTTTCGACATCCAGTCGATCAGATACCAGGCGAAGGCCGCGATAAATCCGCCTGCAAGATGGCGGAAGAGTACGGCGAGCAGCAGGCCGAAGGAGCCTAGAGCGACGGTGGTAATCCATACCCCGGCGGCAAGCGGCAGAGCAAAGTCGGCTCCCATAAGCCGCAGCAGCTCGAAAAAGACGGCAAGCAGCAGCCCGGCATAACCGGCGGTCAGCAGCCAGCGCAGCAGGAATATAACGGCATGGGACCGCCGTTTGGCGAGCAGCATCTCGCCGATCCCGCCTGCGTCGAGCATGGCGAGCGGGGGCAGGAGAAGCAGGCCGGCAAGGCTGGCGTAGCGTTCTCCGTACAGGCCCGCTTCGCCCGGCCCCATGAAGGCGGCATTCGAGACCGCCGCCATCACGGCGAGCATGAGCAGCGCGGCAAGCCAATTGTAAGAAGCGAGCAGGCGGAGGTTGCGCAGCGCGAGCGGAACAAGGAGCGAACCGCCCCCGGTTCGCCGCCCGGGAAGCCGGGCGATGTCCGGCCCGCTCATCGGCTTCCCTCCATGGCGGCTGCCGCGCTTCCTCCCGCACGCCTGCGGCTGCGGCCCGCGGCGCGCCCGCTGCTTCGGCGCCGCTCCCAGAGGAAGGATGCAGCTGCGGCCATTGCCAGCGCCAGGACGCTCATGATAATCCGGTTCGCCACAATCTCTCCGGCATAATGCCGGTAAGCCTCACTCTGGGCGGCCGTATTGAAGCGGATGAGCAGCTTATAGGCGCGGTAGTCCCCCATCAGGGGTAAGGCCGACACTACAAACCAGGCGAACTGCAGCGGGACGGCCGCAATGCCGCTGCCGAACACGGTGTAGACCAGCATGCCGAACGCAGTGGTCGCCCAGATTGTCGGCAGCAGCCAGCCCGCGCCGTAGGCCAGAAAGACGGGAAGCGCCTCGCCGAATGCCGATGCGCCGTCCAGCGCTGTCGCGGTCTGCCACGCCGCGAAGACAGAAAGCAGCATATAGATGAGCGAAACCATGACGGCATAGGCCAGAAAGCGCGCTCCAACATAAGTGAATGCCCTGATCCGGCGGCTTGCAATCAATTCAAGCATCCGGCTTGAACGGTCGCGGCTCAAGGCGAAGGCCGCAAGGAAGACCGGGAAGACTCCAGCGGTCAAGCCTACATAATCGCAGAAGAGCCTCGCCATGCCGGGGTAGACCTGACCTTCGGCAAGGCGGCTGCGATATTCAGCCTCCTGGACCCGGTAGTGCTCCATCGCCTGTTCATAGGTGTCAATGTTTTCTATGAAGGTGGCGCCGTCCCGCATATATTCGGTCCAGCCTCCGAGCTTCTTGTCGAGATCGGCAGCGATCGCCTTCACCTTCTCTGCTGTATACGCCTCAGGATGCGACTTCACCTGTTCCAGCTCATCAATCGTACTGCGCATACTCGTCCTGTCATGATCCGACAGCTTCGATTGGTGGGCGAACATCCCGAATACGATTCGCTGGTTCATCCAGCCGTTCCGCAAATCCTGCTGCAAGTATTGGATGTAGCGCTCGGCGATTTTGCCGGGGTCCGTTATTTCCATCCAGCCATAGACAGGCATAGGCGGCGGGGCTTCCATATCGGCTGGGGGCGCCTCCCCGTCCGCCGGGGACTGGGCCTCTTCCCCGGCACTCGCCGCTGCGGCCTCTGCATCTTCGCCCGCTCCTGCGCTTGAAGATCCAGGCTTTGTCGCCGCCTCCGCCGATCCGGCCTTCGCTGCCGCATCCGCCTGCCCGGCCTGCTCTGCTGCCGGCGCGGGGACAGCGGAGGTCTGTTCCGCCTGCTTCTTAGGCGGGACAGGCGCCCGGCCCTCGCCCCAGCTCTCCGAGGTGGCGTAGTTGGTCCAATAGAAGAGCACCACCACAGCGATCAGCATATAGAAGACCAGATTCCGGCTCAACATGCGCATTTCCTTGAAGACAAGCGCCGGAAAGCTCATAGCGCAGCGCCCCCTCCCTTGCCGACGAGGCACAGATAGCCGTCTTCCATAGTCGGCTCAGACGCTACAGCGTCCGGGAACGGCCGCTCCTCCGCCAGCAGGCGGACCTGCATGGAAGAACCCGCCGCGACAGCCGACACGACCTTATAGCGGCTGCCCGCCGTCGCCCAATCCTTCTTGTCCATCTCCGCCTGCCATACTCGGCCCCTTGCCCGTTCCGCCAGGTCCTGGGTATTGCCCTGAAAAGGTACGCTACCGCCCTTCAATACCGTGACCTCCCGGCAGGATGATTCCACGTCTTCCACCACATGCGTAGACAGGAGGACGACCCGCCCTTCCGCAAATCGCGCCAGCAGCTGGCGGAACCGGATGCGTTCCTCAGGGTCCAGTCCCGCGGTCGGCTCGTCGACGATGAGCAGCTTCGGCTCGTGAATCATCGCCTGGGCAATCCCGAGCCGCCGCTTCATCCCCCCCGACAGCGCTCTGACCTTCGCCTTGCGGTGGGCGGTCAAGTTGACCTCCTCCAGCAGCGTATCGATCCGCCGCTTGCGCTCAGCCGCCCCCGTCACGCCGGATAGCAGCGCGAGATAATCCATGGCCTCCGCGACTCTCATCCCGGGATAGAACGAGAACTCCTGAGGCAAATAGCCGACAAGCTCGCGGATACGCCCTTTGTCCGCAAGCGGAACGCCATCGATCTCAGCGCTTCCGGATGTAGGGACAAGCAGGGTGGCAAGCAGACGCATCAGCGTCGTTTTTCCCGCGCCGTTCGGACCGAGCAGACCCTGTATGCCCTCTTCCCAGGTCAGCGTAACTTCCTCCAGTGCCTGTTTGCCTCCGTAACGTTTGCTCAGCTGCTTCAATTTCACTTCCATCACATACTCTCCTTCTCTCACTCGAGGGCTTGTCATTCATTCACGAATTCCAATCTGCTCCACCGCCGCTCCCAGCCCGATCAGGATAACGGACAATGTGAAGACCGATCCCGGATCGAAAGCGTAATGCCGCAGCACAAAATAACCCGCAGCCAGACTCGCCGCAGCCAGGGCGATTTGAATGCAATTCCGCCGCCACAGCCTGCGCTGGTTCAGACGTACCCGCTCTGCCTCCAGACGGTCATATTCCATGATCGACGCTTTGACATAGATGCCGCGGAGGAAGCTCTCCTGATCTTCACTCTTCCCCGCATTATTGGAACACGGATCACCGGTTAGCGGATTCTTCCCCTCCGCTCTTCCATTGTGCGAATGTTCGCCTGCCATACGGATCGTCCTCCTCCTTCTCCATGAATTCTTTCAACTGCCTTCGCGCCCGATGCAGCGTAACCCGAAATCCCGCCGAGGACTTGCCCTGCACCGCTGCCGCCTCCCGGGGAGTCAGGCCTCCCACATCCACAAGGTAGACCGCCGTCCGGTAATCGTCCTTAAGTCCGTCCAGGCGTCTCTCCCATTCACTCCAGCCCTCGCCAGCGAGAAAGCGTTGTTCGGGTTCTTCCGCCGGATCGCTCCGTTCACGGATGAGCACTTCTTCCGCCGGCCCGCCGCACTCTTTCCTCCGTCCTTTCTTCCGCAGGTAATCCAGACATTTATGACGGACCAGCGTGAAGAGATACGTCTTGAAGGAACTGCGAAAATCATATTTGTCCGGATAGATGTACAGGTAAGCAAAGCAGTCCTGAACGAGGTCCTCCGCAATGTGATAATCATGTACGTATTGGCGGGCGAAGCCCACCGCAGGCTGCCGGTAACGGATAACGAGCGCTTCAAAGGCGGCCCGGCTTCCCGCAGCAAACTGCTTGATCTGTTCTTGTTCCGGGTCCATGTCCGAGCCTTTCGCCCTCCCTTCCTTCCGGGTTGTCCTCTCTTATTCGCCGCAGCCGTGCAAATCGTTACACTATAACCAAAGTCCAACATAATAGCCCAACATAGCACGACCCTAATAACCCAACCATACCCCAGACATAGCTGGAAAAACAGCGATAACTAACTCCCCTCAAGGATGAACGTCTTACGGCGTCCTTAGACGCCATGCGTTTGCCGAGAAATAGGAGACTGTGATAAGCGCGCAGCTTATACTTTCTTATATTTTTAAAAATAGGCCAGCCAAAAGTTTCTGGCTGACCCCTAATACGAAAAGACCCCACCGTAGTTCACCTCATTAAAGAGTAAGGCGAAGGTACGGCGGGATCTTTCATTTTTTTAGAATCTTATCCTATTCACTTAACTCATAGGCTGCTGCCCTTATTTCAGATACGTTCCCGTCACGCCGATTCCGCCGCTGCCGTTCAGGACGTAGACCCGGGCGTTGCCCTTGCCCGAGCAGTTCAGCGTGATCGTGCCATTCGTCACGGTCTTGCGGTCGCCGGTCACTGCGTCCACATAGGTTCCGTTCGGAATGCCCGTAAAGGTGGCGTCGCCCGAGATCGTAACGAGGGCGAAGCTGTCAATGCCCTTGGCGGTATCGGTATATCTGCGTTTGAAAGCCAGATTGCCCGATACATTTTCCGTGGAGTATTGGCCTTTCTGCAGGGCGGGAACCGCTCTGCGGATCAGGTTCAACTGCCGGATATGCTGTGCCAGCGGATAGTTGAGCGATTCTGCGACCGTGCCGGTTGCGTTCGTGTATTTGCCGTAATCCTGAACCGTTACACTGCCTTCAATGTGATCCCCGAAGTAAGCGCGGCCGGTTGTGCTGAGCGGCGCGTTCGGACCCGGGTCGATGACCTTGCCCTTCTGGAATTCAATTTCGGACCCGTAGAAAATGGCCGGAATGCCCCGGAAGGTGAACATCAGGTCGAGATTCTCGGCCCAGGTGTCCTGCGTGCCCGCGAAACGCTGGTTCTCGGGAGCTCCGTCCGGCGCGTAATCATGCGAGTCGACGTATGTGACGTTCCAGGTGGCGTCGTTATAATATTGGTCGCCGTATCTCATGCTGAACGCTTCCTGCGCGCTCTTGAATGCCCAGTGCATCGGGAAGTCGATGACATCGAGGCCCGAACGCATCGAATAATCCGGTGCATGATACGTATTGCCGTTCAGGAATGCATTGTTCGAGGTCGGCTGATTGGCCGTAGTCGAGTTGTCCGCCCAGTTCTGTTCAACCGACAGCTTGTTGGACTCGTAGTCATTTTTGCCGTCGCCCGGATAGGCTTTCGATTCCTTCCAGGTATAGAACGGCGTGGAGATGGCCGGAATGCCGCTGTTCCACACGTCTCTGTAGCGGGTAGCCACTTCGCCGAAAATGTAGAAGTCCGAACCGCCTCTCGTCTTCCAGGCCGGAATGAAGTATTTATTGAAAATATACCGGCTCACATGCTTCACGGTATCGACCCGGAAGGCGTCGACGCCCATGTCGATGTAATGGTTGTACGTATCGATCAAATATTGATCGACCACCGGATTCTCGGTGTTCAGGTCCACGCAGTCTCCCGCGATCTGGCCGGTCTGCACCGTGTACGATTCCCAGGAGAGGCTCTTCTCGGTGTGGTAAATGTTATTGTTGGTGGCCGCGTCTTTCATGAGCGCGAGCCGAGCCTGATACTGCTGGTCAGGCGTCATCGTATCATAGTTTGCCGGCAGTTTATCCGTAATTTTGAGCATGTTGTTAACGGTGTCCGGCTTGGTTGGATCTTTTTTGAACAGCGGGTACAGATTCTCTTCCCCGAAGTTGCCCGTATGGTTGACGACGATATCCTGAATGATCTTAAGACCCTTGGCATGCGCCGCATTGATGAGGTCCTGATAGGACGCTCCGGCCGATTCGTACCTCGGGTCAACCTTGGCAAAATTGATCGCATGATAGCCGTGATAATCATATCCGCTGGCGTTCTCTACAACCGGAGTAATCCAGATCGCGCTGAAGCCGAGCGCCTTGATGTAATCGAGCTTCTCGATCAGCCCCTTGAAGTCGCCTCTCCAGGCCGGATCGGAATCCGGATTCCCAGCCTTGGCGTCATCCCAGGCATGCACGTTATTGCTCGGATCTCCATCGTAGAAGCGGGAGGTGATGACGAAGTAAATCGTGTCTTCGCGGAAATCGCCCGTATTCCCGACGTTATAGAAGAAGCTCTGTGTCGTCTGATTGCCGGCCCCGTCCACCACAAGGAACTTGAGGGTCGTCGTTTTGGTGACGAGGATGGATGGTCCGGTCAGACCGGCCAAGGCATTGCCCGAAGTATAGACCTTGGAGCTAGTGGTCGGCTCCGTGCCATTATCCGTATAGTAAGCTGTCGTTGTGGCCGCCTTGTTGTCCTTCAGGTTAAAAGAGACGCTGACCGACGAATCCGATTGGCTGACCGGCAGGTTCGCGGTAATCGTCGGCGCCGTCAGATCGGCGTTCAGGTCAATCACATAAGCGAAGGACGAGACGCTTCCCGCCTGCCCGGCCGAGTTCACGCCAAAGGCTTTGATCGTCACGGAAGAGGACACCTGAATCGGTCCCGTATACAGAGTCGATGATGTTGTCGGTTCAGACCCGTTGGTCGTATAGTAGATGCTATCGCCCGTATTGGTGCTGGTCAGCGTCACCGTCTGGGCGGAATCATAGGTCTTCGGCGTCGGCGAGACGGAGATGACCGGGATCTTCGGCGTTTCCGGGTTGGCGTTATACCAGACATTGTCCGTATAGTACCAGCCTTCTGATACGCTGCGGGACAGATCGGCGGTCTGCTTGCCACTGCCGTCATTGAAGATCAGGCTGGAGCCTGTCGCACCCGTAATCGTATAGCTGTACCAGCTGTTGCCGTCCGAATTCATGAGGATTCCCGGCCAGGCTCCGCTTGTTGGCACGGTTGAAGGGCTCAGGTTCCAGTAGTGAATCCGGACGGATGAGCCCCAGGATGCAGGCTTCTTGAAATGGACCGTCAGCGCCGTAGCAGTTGCGGTTGGCGTGGCCGTAGCTGTCGCAGTTGCCGTAGCGGTTGGTGTGGCTGTCGCTGTTGGCGTGGCTGTCGGCGTTGTGGTTGGTGTAATAGTTGGGGTAGCCGTCGGCGTGGCCGTAGGAGTAGCTGTTGGTGTCGCCGTCGGTGTTGCCGTTGGAGTAGCCGTCGGTGTCGCTGTTGGCGAGGCCGAAGCGCTTGGAGAAGGCGAGACGCCCTCAGTGACGGTAATGTAATCGAGATTGACGTTGCCGCTGTCGGTTGAATCGTATTTATACGCAACCGTATTGGCGCCCGACACAAGAGTAAGCGCTTCCGTTTGAGTGCTCCAGGTGTTCCAATCGGCGAGGCTCGCCAGAGTGGTCTGCTTGGCTTTTACTCCATTGACATAGATCGACAGCGTCTTCGCGCTTCCGGTAGCGTTGGCGTACCTTAAAGCTGCGTTGTATGTGCCGTCTGCAGAGGCTTGAACAGTGAATGTTGTGGCTGCGCCGGACGCTGTGTATCCGTCAACGAAGCCGGTCCCCGTGTAGCCGGTATGATCGGTATTGACTTTGGCGCCGCCTGACAGCGATGCGCTCTCGGCCTCGTACTTGCCGGCTGTGGGGACAATGACCGTCCAATTCTTCCCGCCATTGTTATCCCAGCTGTCGCTAGGGGCTGTAATGTGATAGCAGTAGGTTAGAGAAGCGCCTTCCGGGACATTGACCTTGGCTGTAAAAGTGGTGCCGCTCTTCGTCATCACCGTATCGTTGACAGTCGACCAGCTATTCGCAGTCCAGTGCAACGTTACGGCCGTTGCCGTCGTGTTGGTGTACGAAACGGTATAATCGGTGTTGCTTGCCGAGGCTCCGCCGGATAAGCCGAATAACAACCCGAAGAAGAGCGCAAATGCAAGCAGAACAGAAATTAAAGACCTGGATTTTTGTCTTGCCAAGCTTACTACCTCCCACATTTTTTTAATATTCGATAAACAACTCCCAGTGCTTGCGCAAACGTTTGCAAAATTAAGCGAAAAGCTGAATTACCCCACAACCTCCTCTCTTAGCCTGATAAAAAAGACCATTGTATGCGTTTGCAGAAAATAGAGGTCCATTTCGCCAATCGTCCTCAACGGCCCGGCATCCAATGGTGATTTCACTAATGAGTATATTCGCCCACCTTTTCCCAGTCAATCCTACTTTCGTGTGAAATTTGAAAACGTTTGCGCTTAAAAGGAAATTCAAAGCTGATTTTCATTTAAGACTCATTTAAGTTAACGGGCCTATTGTGGGGATATCGAATCGAATTGGCAAGGAGTGACCCTGATGAGCAAGAAGAGAAAATCACCGAAAAAACTGATTATTATCCTTTCCCTCTCCCTTACAGCGATCGGCGCCACCGTATACGGACTGGCGGACCGTTACTTAATCGAGCATGTGGAGGCTGTCGTCGCAGCGCCTACCGTTGCTTCCGAAACTGCGGCTGTAAGCACCGCCGACTCCGCATCGGCTTCCGCCGGAACAACAGCCGCCGCCAGCACTGGCTCAACCGCGGGCTCGGATTCCGGGACCGGTTCGGCATCATCAACCGGCAGCGCGGCAGACAAAGCATCATCCGATGATTGGAACTACAACAGCGATGATGTCGATATTGCCGTCAAGAAAGTGGAGACCGGCAGCGGATCGGACAAGATCACGTACTATGTCGCAGACGTCCAGCTCAAGAGCGCGGCCAATCTCCTGACCGCCTTTGCGGATAACGCCTTTGGCCGCAACATTATCGAGAACACTTCAGAGATTGCTTCTTCTAACAATGCGATTCTCGCCATCAATGGCGACTATTACGGCTTCCGCAACGATGGCGTCGTCATCCGCAACGGTACGCTGTACCGCAATGAACCGGCGCGCGAAGGGCTTGCCCTGTTCAGCGACGGCACGATGGACTCGTACAACGAGGAGGAGACTTCCGCAGAGGAACTGTTGGCAGAAGGCGTTACGAACACCTTCTCGTTCGGCCCGGTTCTCGTGAATGACGGTGTGGCCGTCACCGATTTCGAGAACGTCAGCATCGACACGAACTTCGGCAACCGCTCAATCGACAGCGCCAACCCGCGTACCGGCATCGGCATCATCTCCCCGAACCATTATGTGTTCGTCGTCGTCGACGGCCGGCAGGAAGGCTACAGCAGAGGCATGACCCTGAACGAATTCGCGCAGTTGTTCAAGGATCTGGGCGCCACCGAAGCATACAATCTCGACGGCGGCGGATCGTCCACTATGTATTTTAACGGCAAAGTCGTCAACAGCCCAGGCAGCAAGGGGCAGGAGCGCGGCGTGAGCGACATTATTTTTATCGCCGAATAACCGGCAGTGAAGAAAGCATGGAGGAGGCAGACTATGACAACCGTATTGATTCCCGCATATGAGCCCGACCGCAGACTGTTGTCGCTAATCCATCATTTGAAGGCGGCAGATATCTTCCGAATCGTCATTGTCGATGACGGCAGCGGCGAGGCGTACCGTGATATTTTCAAATCCGCCCGTGAAGCCGGCTGCACCGTGCTGGCCCATGATACCAATCTCGGCAAAGGCCGGGCGCTGAAGACAGGCTTTCGCTTCCTGATCGATACCGGTGAGGCCGGGAGCATCGTCTGTGCCGACAGCGACGGACAGCATCTGCCGGATGACATTAAGAAGATCGCGGACGCTGTGGAAGGCCGCCGGAACGAAATCGTGCTCGGAAGCCGGCATTTTACCGGCCAAGTTCCGCTAAGAAGCCGCTTTGGCAACAGCGCCACCCGCATGGTATATGCGCTGAGCACCGGTCAACGGATTCAGGATACCCAGACCGGCCTTCGCGGCTTCCCGGCGGAGATGCTGGACTGGCTGTGCCGGATTCCGGGCGAGCGCTTTGAATATGAAATGAACATGCTGCTCAGAGCAAAAGGAGACGGTTACCGGCTCCATGAGATTCCGATCGATACCGTATACCTGGAGAACAACAAATCGTCGCACTTCCGCCCGATTGCCGATTCTGTCAAGGTGTACGGTCCAATTCTGAAGTTCTGCTCATCTTCGGTGCTGTCAGCCGTTCTCGATATCGTCATGCTTCTGCTGCTTCAGAGCATGACCGGCCATCTGCTCTTCTCGGTCATCGGCGCCCGGCTGTGCAGCTCGGTCTTCAATTACCTGTTGAACCGCCGGTACGTATTCAGCAGCAAGCCGAAGTCGGCATTCATCTCCTCGGCGCCGAAATATTTTGCGCTGGTTGTGCTGATCCTGCTGCTTAACTACGGCCTGCTGCATGTGCTGAGCGTAAGCCTGGGCTTCCCGCTGCTCATCGCCAAGCTGCTGACGGAGGGCTTCCTGTTCGCGTTCAGTTACTGGTCGCAGCGCAAGTTTGTATTCTGATCCGCAGCTAACCGGCCGCAAGCGCTCCTCAAGCCGGCGCCGTACTTTCGGGTACGCGCCGGCTTTATAGTTGCCCAGGCTGATGGCACATAAGTAAATCTTGACAATCTGCAAAATCGAGTATACATTTGTATACATTCAATCATCCCGTATACGAATGTATACATTTCAAGGAGGAGATTGCAATGCGTGAAGGCAGACACGGACATGAGGGATTTGACGGTCCCAGGGGGCATTACGGAAAACGGGGCTGTGAGCATGATGAGAAGCACAAGCAGCGCTTCCAGAGCGCCCAGACCTTTCGGCGCGGCCGTGCGGTCGCTTTTCTGGAGAGGCTTGACCTGAAGCGCTCCACCCTCATTCAACAGCTTGATCAGCCGGAATATGAGTCCATCAAGCAAGTCATCAGCGGCGAACTGAAAGCCGTCGATTCAATAATTCAAGAGTTTATCCATGCATTCGAACTGCGGGAAACCCCCGCTGGCAGCGATAAGACACCCGAAGAGGAGGATACGAATCATGAGCGTAACTGACACTATCAAGACCCGCAGAAATATCAAGGCGTTCAAGCCCGATCCGATCAGCGAGAGTGAGCTCGCTTCCTGGCTGGAAGCTGCAAGCTACGCGCCGAATCACCGCATGAACGAACCTTGGGAGCTCCTGCTGGTCGGAGCAGACACCCGGGCCGCACTGAAGCACAAGACCGACTTCGGCCAGGCGCCTGTCGTGCTTGCGGTGCTGTCCAAACCCGCGCCGACGCCGTTCGAGCGCGACGAGAATGTGATGGCCGCCTCCTGCTTTGCACAGAATTTCCTGCTGGCCGCCCATGAAGCCGGTGCAGGCACCTTCTGGTCTTCGCTCGGCGCGCTGCCCCATAATCGCGAAATTCTGGGCGTGCCCGAGGGCTATGATGTCATTGGCGTCTTCGGCGTCGGCTATCCTGCGGAAGTGCCGGAGGTCAAGCCGCGTACCCCGATTTCCGCCAAGCTCACCCGCCTGCCCTAAACCCGCCCCATTCAAGATCCCGGAGTACGGAACAAACCATCAGACCTGCTCCGGTTATCTGTTCATTCTGCCTCTCGGCCAATGAATCTTTTTCAGCCAATGCGAGATTCCAGAGAGAAATTCTAGACATGCATTTGGCCTGAAATCCCTTTGGATGTGCGCATTCTCCATTTTGCGGATATGCCGTTACCCTTGCTTGAGGTCCACATATTTTGTAGAGATAGATGTGAGAGACACTCAGAGATAAAGGGAGCGATGTCATGGCAGCCGGTTCAAGAAACTCTGTTCATAAGCAGGGAGTTTCCATTATAACCTGTACCAATCGCCACAGCTGTTTGAGAAACCTGTTCGATAATTACAGCAGACAATCCCATCCCACCAAAGAACTCATCATTGTCGTCAACAGCGACAAGATCCCTCTTGAACCCTATCAAAAAATGGCCAAGAAGCTGCGCAGTGTACGCGTCTTCCGCGTTCCGGAGCGCGTATCTCTCGGTGCCTGCTTGAACTACGCTGTGGGGAAAACGAAATACAGCTATATTGCCAAATTCGACGACGACGATTATTACGCTCCCTATTACTTGACAGACAGCCTGCTGTCCTTTCGCAGAACGAAGGCCGATGTTATTGGAAAGCGGGCTCATTATATGTATCTGCAAGGGTCCAAGACGCTGATTCTCCGGTTTCCGCATGATGAGAACAAGCGGGCATCCCGGCTTCCAGGCGCTACTCTTGTCATGAAGCGCAGTGTGTTAAACCGGGTGCGTTTTCCGGACAGAAGCGTCGGCGAGGATGATCTTTTTTGCCTCAGAAGCAAGAAAAAGGGGTTCAAGGTCTTCTCGGCGGGCAGACATAACTTTGCTGCTATACGCCGGAAGAATTCTTCCAAGCACACCTGGGTCATCAGCGATAAAGAACTGATCGCCCACCACAGAACTATCCCGAACGTGAGAAATTACAAGACATTTGTCCAAAGAAAACCAAAGGGCGTTCAATAATGACGGCCCCCGATATTTCCCATACTCCGCATGGGGTATCCATCATTACATGCACTAAGCGCCGTCATTGCATGGACGTCCTGTTCCATAATTACAGCAGGCAGACTTTCAGCAATAAAGAGCTTATCGTCATCCTGAATCATAACGGCCTGAAGGCGGAGGAGTATATCCAAGCCGCGAAGCGGTACCCGAACGTAATCGTCTACCGCCTGCCCGGTCATGTATCGCTTGGATACTGCCTGAATTATGGAGTTGAGCGTTCCCGTTACAGCCTGATCGCCAAATTTGACGATGACGACTATTATGCGCCGGGCTATTTAACGGATAGTGTGCGGGTCATGAAGAGGACAGGCGCCGATATTGTAGGAAAACGGGCTCACTATATGCATCTGAACGGCAGCAAGCAACTTCTCCTGCGTTACGGCAACAAGGCCAACCGATATGTTTCCCTCGTCCAGGGAGCGACTCTGCTCGTGAAGCGGCATGTCTTCCGCAAGGTCCGTTTCCACAATTTGAACCGGGGAGAATGCGTGAAGTTTTGTTCGGGCTGCCTGTCCAAAGGCTATAAGATTTATTCGGGCAGCCCCTCGCATTTTCTTGCGATTCGAAGAAGGAACTCCATGGGCCATACCTGGATCGTAAGCGACAAGAATCTGATGACAAGGAACGCCAAGGTGCTTAAGGTGAAAGATGCACGGCGATTTGTGGGACGGGGTTGACCCGTCCCTGCTTCGGCCGCTATCATGACCCCGCTTTTTGAATTCCAATGATATCCTTCAAAAATATTGTTTTCTTGTCATGCCAATTATATAGTAGAAAGATGATGCACGACCTTAGACCCACGAAGATTCGATGAATACAATTAACAAGAAGGTGTACAATATTGGGTTTACAGGCATGGATTGATCTACTGCTGTTCTTTATTTTGTTCGCCCTGTTTATATATATTTTCGTCACCGTTACCATCACTAAGCTGCACAAGGTTTATTTGACCTTCCACTTTGCCATGATGATATGGCCGTACAGTCAGTTCGTCATCAAGACGATCGACAACCCCGGCTATCAATTATTATATGTGAAGCTTGCATTTGTGGATTCGGCGGTGATTACGGCAGGATGGCTGTACTTCACAATTCTTATTACCGGCCAAATCCAGTTTCTGCGGAGAAAAATATGGGCGTGGCTGCTCCTTCCCACACTCGTCGCCCTGTTGGGTATCCTCGTGAATCCACACGGCTTATTTGTTCTCCCTGTGAACGGCGGGTATGTCGAGAGAATCTATGGACCTATCTTCTGGTTCTATATTTGCATCCTGGTATTGTATCCGATCGCTTCGCTCTATATGATATATTTGGCTCTGGCATCGGGTCGTACGCCCCGCAAAAAACAACAGATCATGCTTATGCTTAAAGGGCTGGTGGCCGTAACCGCTCTCCTTCTGCTCGATATCTTTCTGAATGTTGTGCTATCCGACTATTTGCCCGTCATCCCGGGAATGACTTCTCTTGGCATTTTAATATCGGCCATCTTCTTTGTCATTTCCATTAATCGGGATAAAGTGCTTGATATCGTGACCATCGCCCATCAAGATATAATAAATACGATGGCCTATGGGATTCTGGTGCTGGATGACAATGAGTACGTAGTTGAAATCAATCAGTCCCTACGCCCTTACATGAACCTGCATATCGGGGAGCGCTTCAACATAGCTGCATTCTTCCCCCAAGGAGCACTCAGCCCCAGCGAGTTCCTGCATACCTACCTGGAGCATCCGCTGAAGGACTGCGAAGTCGAAGTCTATTACCCGAAGTACCGGAGGTATCTTCATGTCCATGCCGCGGCCATCATGGTCGGCGGCACCATGATAGGGCGGATCATTACTTTCCAGGATATCTCCGAGATGCGCCGTCTTCTTGATGAGACCAGCCATCAGAACATCGTCCTGCAGGAACGCAACGAATCGTTGATCGAGGTGCAGAAGGAGCTGTATCAGACTAACCGGAAGCTGAAAAAGATCGCGATCACCGACAGCTTGACAGGCTGTTACAACCGCCACTATTTGACGCAAAAGCTGGAGGACGAGCTGATGAAGCCCAGCATCTTTCAGCGGCCATTTGCCATCATTCTGCTCGATATCGACTATTTTAAATCGGTTAACGATAATTACGGCCATTTGGCCGGGGATGAGGTGATCTGCCATACGGTGGAAGTCATTAAGGGGACTCTGCGCGAGGCGGATGTTCTGGCGCGTTATGGCGGGGAAGAATTTATCATCTATTTGCCTGACACAGACGAATCCCTGGCACAGCTTCTGGCGGAAGAAATCAAGGCTAATGTGGAATCGAATGCGGTGATCATCGAGCATGTCGTTCATCCTATATCTGTTACGATCAGCATGGGGCTGTTAACCATCCAGAATTATCCGGAGGAGCTCCACCAGGACCCCAAAACCCTATTAAATGAATTGTTTAAAGCCGTAGACAAGGCCCTGTACCAGGCCAAGCATGAAGGACGCAACCGGATTGTTAGCCTGGTTCAATAGAACCGTTCCACCCGAGAACCGCAGTCTTGCTCAGTCATACATATAATCGCGTTCCTGCTCCAGTGATGCCTTATAGAAGCTTGAAAGGAAGAGACTGATTCATGTCAAAATGCCAGGTATGACGCGAGTGATTAACAAAACCGCCATCAAGTATATTTCCGTCATCGTCTTGTTTGTCGGCCTTCTCATTGGCCTGCGCTGGACGTGGTCCGAACTTTTTCCGATATCAAAGCAGCCGCTGGCTGTTAATGGTGTACTTGACCTGCGCGGCCGGGATTTGGAGAAGTCCCCCTCATTCTCTCTGGATGGCGAATGGCAGTTCTATCCGGAAAGCCTCGTGTCCCGTCAGGATCTGCGTAAGGCTGATCATACAGCCCGATATGTACAGGTCCCTGGAGACTGGAGCGGCGCGATGCCGGACGGCTCGAATTCCTCCTATGGGTACGGAACATACCGGCTGCGCATTCTCGTCGATCCGCTCAAGGGACCTGTTGCCTTCTGGATGAATGGCATTCAAGCCTCATCTTCAGTCGAAATCAACGGAATAAGCACGGCCAACTTCGGAACAGTCGCGGAGAGTGCCGATGCATACAACCCCAGGAATATCTCCTATTCCCCGTCCTACACATCGGAAGGTGCGACAGAGATTGATTTGCTCATCCAGGCGGCCAATTATGATGATCCATATAACGGCGGTATCCTGAGTTCCATCCGCTTCGGCTCCCAGGCGGAGATTGACTATGCGCGTTGGTATTCGATCGGATTCCAAATGGTAGCGTTTATCATTTTGCTGCTTCACTCCGTGTATGCCAGTATCTTCTACCTGTTCAACCCGAAGGAACGGGCTTTGTTCTATTTCGGCCTGCTGACGCTAACGGTTGGAGTCGCAATTGTATCCGGTCATGATAACCTGCTCATGCTATGGGCGCCGATCAATTATACTTGGGCGCTGAAGATCAGGCTGCTCTCCCTCATATGGCAGACGTTATTGATTCTTCTGGTTATCCGAAAATTCTCAGCGGCTCCTCCGAAGAACCGGGTGCTGCGCGTATTCATAGCCGCACTTCTGTGCTACTCGGGGTTTCTGCTGGCCGCACCGGCTTCAATGGTCTATGAAAGCGTCCATCTGGGGATCTATTACTTTTTCTATTTCTTTTCATTTGCCTGGTTTCTTCTTGTGGCGGGGATGATGATCTTCCGGGAGCGCACCGACAAGGACGCCGTCTTCCTGCTGCTGTCTTCGGCAAGCATCATTTCCAGCGTTTTCTGGGGCATATGGAATTCTCATTGGGCGGCTACTCCCGTCTACTATCCAATCGATATCATTTCGGCCATTATCGGATTTTCGGCATACTGGTTTAAGAAATACTTCCACAAATCCCAAGAGAACACTCAGCTGAATGAGCAGTTGAAAGAAGCGGACAGGCTGAAGGACCAATTTCTCGCCAACACATCGCATGAGCTGAGAACACCCCTGCACGGAATTATGAATATTGCCCAGACCGTTGCAACCAAGGAACAAGACAGGCTGAGCGAAGGCAGCCTCAATGATATGAATCTGCTGATCACGATAAGCAGGCGTATGTCCTATCTGCTGGGCGATCTTCTGGATGCCGCGCGACTTAAAGAGCATCGCATTATCCTGCAGCAGGATTCCCTCCGGATTCAAGCGATCATTCCCGGCGTAATCGGCATGCTTCAATTTATGACCCGGGGCAGACCAATCCGGCTTATTCAGAGTGTTCCGGAGGCGATGCCGCCGGTCATGGCCGACGAGAAGAGAATCGTGCAGGTGCTGTACAACTTACTGCATAACGCCCTCAAATACACGGAGGAAGGGACCGTCTCGATCTCCACCGAAGTGCGTAACGGCCAGGCGGTTATTGAGGTTGCCGACACCGGGGTCGGCATGAATGAAGAAACACAGGCAAGGGTGTTCCAGCCTTATGAGCAAGGAGATTACGGGAGAAGCGATGGAAGAGGCATCGGGCTAGGTTTAAGCATATGCCGGCAGCTGGTGGAGCTGCATGGCGGTCAGCTTACCGTTCGCTCCGAGCCTGACAAGGGTTCCGTCTTCAGCTTCACTCTGCCGCTCGCAGAACCGTCGGTCTCCTCTCAAGCGAATCCGGCACTTCCGCTTCACCGGGAGGCGAAAGAGCTGTCACCCGGACCGGTTGTTCCGGACACGGCGGCAAGCGAGCTCGCCGCTGCTGCTCACATCCCGCCGCTATTGAACGGCAGTCATATCCAGATTCTCGCGGTGGATGATGATCCCGTCAACCTGAATGTGCTCACCGGCATTCTCTCGACGGAGCCTTACCAGATCACAACCGTAAGCTCAGCCCAGGAAGTGCTGAGCCTGCTCGGCACCCGGCAGTGGGATCTGCTGATCGCGGATGTCATGATGCCTCATATGTCCGGCTATGAGCTAACGCAGAAAGTGCGTGAGCAGTTCTCCCTGTCCGAGCTTCCGGTGCTGCTGCTGACTGCGCGCAGCCAGCCTGCGGACATCTACACCGGGTTCATGTCGGGAGCCAACGATTATGTGACCAAACCTGTAGATGCGATGGAACTGAGATACCGGATCGGGGCTTTGATCACCCTGAAACAATCCATAAATGAACGCCTGCGCATTGAAGCCGCTTATCTGCAGGCGCAAATTCATCCTCATTTTCTGTTCAACACGCTTAATTCCATTATGGCTTTAAGCGATATCGACACGGAGAAGATGCGTATGCTGGGCGACGCCTTCGCCTCCTTTCTGCGGATCAGCTTTAACTTTCTCAATACCGAGGAACGGGTCAAACTTTCCCATGAGCTGGAGCTGGTCGAAGCCTATTTGTATATTGAGAAGGAACGGTTCGGGGACAGGCTAACTATCCAATGGGAAGTCGAACCCGGCATCGGGCTGCTCCTTCCGCCGCTTTCCATCCAGCCGCTTGTCGAGAATGCCGTCAAGCACGGTATTCTCAGCAAGACTAAAGGCGGTACGGTTCATATCCGGATTGCCCGCCATGACGGCTTCACGCTTGTTGAAGTCATCGATAACGGCAAGGGGATGGAACCCGAGCAGATTGCCAGGCTGCTTAACCCGACTCTGAAGGGAACGGGCGGAATCGGACTATCCAATACCAACCGGCGATTGAAGCAGTTATACGGTCAAGGACTGTCTATTCACAGCAAGCCCAATGAAGGCACCACTGTATCCTTTGTCATTCCGGATAAGATGCCTTCGAGAGTCAAATCCAGTGCGCTGGATGGCAGCGATCCGGTCAGCCGGCAGCCAAATTCATTTACTCCAGAGGCACCTTAATCAAATGAAGGCCCGGGCATGTCAGCACCTCTTGAGTATTGGAATAATATGCGGTATTATTACCGCAAAGATTGATATTGGCAGCGATGGACCAATAGTACTTGATTGTCTTGCTTCACAGCGATTCGGGGATAGTGGAAGCCCGGAAGAAGCATCAAGGAAACGGCAGTCCGGAGCCGGAAAATCGGCAAAAGAGGGCGACCTGTGCAGGTCGTCAACTAGGGTGGAACCGCGGGTGCAATGAGCTCTCGTCCCTGGGCATCGAAGACGGATGCCTTAGTGACGGGGGCTTTTTTCGTTATTTATGGGCATTCGCAGCAAACCATTGAACGAAGGAGCGATTAACGATGAGCAGTATCGCAGCAATGGAACAAATCGTTGCGCTGGCCAAGCATCGCGGTTTTATTTTCCCGGGGTCCGAAATTTACGGCGGTCTGGCGAACACATGGGACTACGGCCCGCTTGGCGTGGA
>RCUO01000147.1_pt1 | contig 46484 bp, 37 predicted proteins | sample 2166161 | NCBI WGS metagenome assembly RCUO01 (sample SAMN09932617, study PRJNA488358) | compost metagenome | feature: garden; material: soil; isolation source: compost soil in cyclohexanecarbonitrile-enriched culture | place: Germany: Experimental Botanical Garden Goettingen | collected 2016-01-27
AGCGGTCGTTGAGAACCGGCGAGGCGACTTCCATGCCGTAGTGCAGGTCGTCGTTACCCAGCGGCGAGGTGCCGCCACCGCCGGAACTGCGGCCGCCCTCGACCTTGGCCAACAGCTGCCAGCCGCGATGCGCGCGCCAGTCGCGGTCCATGCGCTGCACCGACGGCTGGCTTGGATAGCGGGCCAGCAGATCGTCATGCAGCGGTCGCGCCAGGTCGTCGCGTTGCAGCTGCACGTAGGATTCGTACATGCCCAGCCGCGGCGCGATGTCACGCGGGTCCAGGGTGTAGGCCATCTGGTGGCGTTCCAGTGCGCGCCGTGGCCAGCCGCGCATCTGGTAGACGCTGCCCAGCGAGGTCTGCAGGCTGCCATTGCCCGGGCCGACGTCGACCAGCGCTTCCAGCTCGCGCTGGGCCGTGGGCAGATCGCCGCTGTAGGCCCGCACCATCGCCAGGTTCAGATCGGCTTCGTACCGCGCCCAGTTCTGGAAGGGTGTCTTGCCACCGCCCCAGCGCCATGCCGGTTCATCCTTCTGCCACGCCTGCAGGTAGCCCACCGCCTTCTCCGCCTGCTCGGTCTCCAGGTAGGCATAGGCCAGCTCCGAGCGCGACTGGAAGCGCGAGGGATCGTTCTTCGCGGCGGCCTCCAGCAACGGGATGGCCTCTTCCGGATTCTGGGTGGACATCAGCGAATCGCCGACCGCTGGCAGCACGTAATCGGGCAGGGCATGGCCCTCGCGCTGCAGCGCCCGGGCTTCGTCGCGCACCTGCGCGTGACGGGCCAGGCGGTTGAGCAGGATCAGCCGGTCCATGCGGATCCGCAGCGGCGCCTGCCCCTGCGCGGTGCCATCGCGCTCGACGTACTGCTCCATTTCCGCCAGCGACGCCTCGGCCTCGTCCAGCCGGGTGTCTTCGGTTTCCCCGTAGGCCAGGCTCCAGTTGACCAGCTTGGCCACGTAATTGGCTTCCAGCCGCGTCTTCTGGTCCTGGTCGAACAGGTTGGGCCGGGCCTGGTAAAGCCGCCAGGCGCGATGGGCATTGCCGATGTCGCCCAGGGTCAATACCTGCAGCTTGTACAGCAGGTCGTCGTCGGGCTCGCGTAGCTGCGCGCGCTCGATCGCTGCCAGGGCATCGACCCAGCGTGCCTGGTCACGGTAGTGGCCGATTTCGGCGAGCCGTTCGGCGCGCGTGGTCGCGGTGGGCGGCGGCGCCGCATCAGCCCAGGACGCCAGAGTGGCGCAGGCCAGGCCGACGCAGAACGCCAGCGGACGGTAGACAACCATGAGACCCCCTAAGCATCCATACCTGAACGATGTGCTTAAAGTGTGACGCACATCACATGCCAACCGTAGCTGACGCTTTGCCGATGCAGGCAGTTGCGGTCCGTACCAGATTGACGGAAAGTCCGTGAAGGATCGGCCAACCTTTCTGCAACTCATTGTTGAAAAAGGTATTTTTTGATTGCTCCGGCGGCAAGGGAGCGGCAGCACGGCACGTCCCCGGGCTGTCCGGCACCCCAAGCCGCGCCCGGTTCGGGACGCGAACCGGGTCAGCTTTGGACACGCTACGTCACCCGCTGCGGTGGCGGTGTGTAGGTCGCGGTAGTGGGGTGTGTGGGTCCAGCTTCACGGCGGCGGGCGTCAGGCAGCCGGGGCGGTCACCACAGGTCTTCCAGCTTGCGCGGCTTGCAGGCCACCCACGAGGCGCACAGCATCAGCACCGCGCAGCCGAACAGGAATGCGAAGGGCAGGGTCCAGCCCTCGCTGACGGTATGCAGCCAGCCGACCAGGAACGGGCCCAGGCAGCTGAAGCTGTAGCCCACGCCCTGCATGAAGCCGGACAAGGCGGCCGAGCCGGTGGGGGTGCGCGTACGTAGATTGATCAGGGTCAGCGCCAGCGGGAACGTGGACGGCCCGACGCCCAGCAGGCAGGCCCACAGCAACGGCGCCTTCATCGGCGCGAACAGCAGGCCAGCGAAGGCGATGACGAAAGCGGAAAAGCCGATCAGCACCAGCGGGAACGGGTTCTGCAGGCGGACCGCCAGTGATGGGATCACCAGCGAAGGCAGCAGGCCCAATGCCGAAAACACCGCCACCATCACCCCACCGAAGGCGGGCGTGGCACCGGCTTCGACCACGATGCGCGGCAGCCAGGTGAACATCGAATAGGTCATCAGCGAAGTCATGCCGAACATCAGCGTCATGCTCCAGCCCAGTGACGTGCGCCAGACCCTGCCGTGCGGCTGCACGGTGGGGTCGTTGCTGTCCAGCACCGGTTTCGGTGCACGGCGCGCCAGCAACAGCCACGGCAGGGTCGCCGCCAGCGCCAGCAACGCCCACATGCCCAGCGACACCCGCCAGCCTGCGGCGTTGGCCACCGGCACCGCCAGCAGCGCCGGCATCATCGTGCCCAGCTGCAGCACGCTGATGTACAGCGTGCTCATGGTGCCGACCTTGTTGGCGAAGTAGCGCTTCACCAGCGGCGGCACCACCACGTTGCCGATGCCCATGCCGGCCAGTGCGATCACCGAGCCCAGCAGCAGGGTGCCGACATTGCCGGCGCTGGAGCGCAGCAGCAGGCCGGTGGCGGCCATCAGCATGGCCAGCAGGGTGGTGCGCTCAAGGCCCAGGCGTCGTGCCAGCGCCGGCGTGGCGACGCCGAACAGTGCGAACGAGGCGGTCGGCAGCATGCCCAGCACACCGGTCATGGTGGTGCCGAAGCCGAACTGCTGGCCCAGCACGTCCAGCAGCGGAGTGATCGAGGTGACCGCAGTACGCAGGTTGACCGCTGCCAGCAGGATCGCGGCGAACGCCAGCAGGCGACCGTGCAGCAACGATGGCGAAGGGGAGGTGGGGGACGTCATGCGGTGTTCCTTGCAGGTGGCGCACGCCGCGCAGGTGGCGTGCAGCGCCCGCACCGGACAGGGCCGGTGTGGCAGGTGGGGGAGTGGCGGCCATTGTACGTGGCCGGGCCGGGCCAGGTCCTCGACCCCGGTGCGGGGCGGCACGTGGCTGACGACGGCGTAGCCGGGTGTCCCGGAGTGCAGGCACAAAAAAACCCGGAGGACAGTGATGTCTTCCAGGCTTCTTGGTGACCACCGAAGTGGTCGGGGAGACAGGATTCGAACCTGCGACCTCTACGTCCCGAACGTAGCGCTCTACCAGACTGAGCTACACCCCGAAGGAGCCGCCAAGAATACGGTGTGAAGGCCGTTCCGGCAACCCTTTTTTACAGTTTCAACGCACTTCCTTGTCGGCGCGCGCGCTTTCGCGTGCTTCGAACCACATCCCGTTGAGGATGGCCACGACCGAAGCCAGGCCAGCGCCGAGAATCCAAGCGAAATACCACATGGTCAATCTCCTGTGTGCGAGGGGTGTGCCGACCCTGGGCCGGCACACGGGCAATCAGTACGCGTTGGGGTTGTCGTCCATGTCCTCGACCGTCGTCTTGCCCTTCAGCACGCGGTACACCCAGGTGGTGTAGGCGAGGATGATCGGCAGGAAGATGGCCGTGGCCAGCAGCATGACCCACAGCGTGAGGTGGCTGGATGAACTGTCCCAGACGGTCAGGCTGGAGGTGGGCTGGCTGGAGGACGGCAGCAGGAACGGGAAGATCGCAAAGCCGACGGTGAGGATGATGCCGGCAATGGACGCGCCCGAGGCGATGAAGGCCAGGCCGCCACGACGCGCACGCAGCAGGACCGCACTGGCAAGCGCACCCAGCAGGCCCAGCACCGGGAACACCAGCGTTGCCGGCATGCTGCTGTAGTTGCGCAGCCAACCACCCGCAGCGGTACCCAGTTCGGCGGTCTTCAACAGCGGATTGGTCGGTCCGTCGGTCACCACCTGCGAGGTGATCTGGTAGCCCGGCAGGCCGAAGGCCACCCAGGCGCCGGCAGCGGCGAACAACACGAAGCTGATGATGGCGGCGATGCTGCCGTAGCGCGCTGCACGTTCGGCCACCGGGCCGTCGGTCTTGAGCACCAGCATGGCCGCACCGTGCGATACCAGCATGGCCACGCTGATCAGGCCGGCGATGAGCGCGAACGGCGTGAGCAGGCCGAAGAACGAACCGGTGTAGGTCACGCGCAGCGTGTCATCGAAATGGAACGGCACACCCAGCAGCACGTTGCCCACCGCGACGCCGGCAATCAGGCCCGGCAGCAGGCCACCAACGAACAGCACGCGGTCCCAGTTGTCGCGCCAGCGCTTGGACGGCAGCTTGCTGCGGTACTTGAAGCCGACCGGGCGCAGGATCAGCCCGAACAGCATCGCAAACACCGCCAGGTAGAAGCCGGAGAAGCTGACCGCATACAGCGGCGGCCATGCGGCGAAGATCGCGCCGCCACCCAGCACCAACCAGACCTGGTTGCCTTCCCAGACCGGGCCGACGGTGTTGATCACCAGCCGGCGTTCTTCGTCGGTCTTGGCCACGAACGGCAGCAGGGTGCCGACACCAAGGTCGAAACCATCCATCACGGCCCAGCCGACCAGCAGGATGCCGAGCAGCAGCCACCAGATCACGCGGAGCGTGGTGTAATCAAGTGCAATGAATTCCATCTGGATTCTCCTGCCTCAGGCCTGGCCGGGGGCAACGGCATTGGGGGAAACAGGGCGGATGTCGGCCTGCAGCGTCGGCAGGATGTCATCAGGACCCTTGCGGACCGCCTTCAGCATCAGCTTGATTTCGATGATCAGCAGCACCGTGTACAGGCTGGTGAACACCGCCAGCGTGGTCAGGATTTCATGCAGTGCCAGGCCCGATGCCGCATAGAAGGTGGGCAGTACGCCATCAACCGCCCAGGGCTGGCGGCCGTACTCGGCCACGAACCAACCGCATTCGATCGCGATCCACGGCGCCGGCAGGCTCCACACGGCCAGCTTCAGGAACCAGCGCTTGTTCTGGAAGTTGTTGCGGCACGAGTAGTAGAAGGCCAGCGCGAAGAAGGCGATCAGGTAGAAGCCCAGCCCGGCCATGATGCGGAAGGTCCAGAACAGCGGCGCTACGCGTGGCACGGTATCCATCGCCGCCTTGGAGATTTCCTCCGGTGTCGCGTTGAGGATGTCTTCGCGGTAGCGCTTCAGCAGCAGGCCATGGCCGAGATCCTGCCAATGGCGGTCGAACATTTCCCGTGCTTCGAGGTCGTTCTTGTCCTTCTTCACCCGTTCCAGTGCGCCGTAGGCGATCTGGCCACCACGGATGCGGTGCTCTGCACGATCCACCAGTTCGAGGATGCCCGGAATCGGCTGGTCCAGCGAACGGGTGGCGATCAGGCCCATCAGGTACGGGATCTTGATCGCGTAATCGTTGGTATGGGTGTCCTGGTTGGGAATGCCGAAGGCGGTGAAGTCAGCCGGTGCACGCTCGGTCTCCCACATCGCTTCGATTGCGGCCAGCTTCATCTTCTGGTGTTCGCTGGCGGCATAACCGCTCTCGTCACCCAGCACCACCACCGACAGCGAGGACAGCAGGCCGAAGGCTGCGGCCACCGCGAACGAACGGCGGGCCATGTCCCTGTGCTTGTTGCGCAGCAGGTACAGGGCGCTGATCGACATCACGAAGATCGCACCGGTCACGTAACCGGCACTGACGGTATGCACGAACTTGGCCTGCGCCACCGGGTTCAGCAGCACCGCGGCGAAGTCGACCACTTCCATGCGCATGGTTTCCGGGTTGAACACCGCACCGGTCGGGTTCTGCATCCAGCCGTTGGCGATCAGGATCCACACCGCCGACAGGTTGGTGCCCAGCGCCATCAGCCAGGTCACGGTGAGGTGCTTGACCGGGCTCAGGCGCTTCCAGCCGAAGAAGAACAGGCCGATGAAGGTCGCTTCCAGGAAGAACGCCATCAGGCCTTCGATGGCCAGCGGCGCACCGAAGATGTCACCCACGTAGTGGCTGTAGTACGACCAGTTCATGCCGAACTGGAACTCCATCACCAGGCCGGTGGCCACGCCGATGGCGAAGTTGATGCCGAACAGGGTGCCCCAGAACAGGGTCATCTGCCGCCAGACCTGCTTGCGGGTCATGACGTACACGCTTTCCATGATGGCCACCATGAAGGACAGGCCAAGCGTGAGCGGTACGAATAGGAAGTGGTACATCGCGGTCAGAGCGAATTGCAGCCGCGACAGTTCTACGACTGTCTGATCAATCATGGCCTGGCTACCTCGTTGGATAGTGCCGTTGCAGGTGGCGGGAAGGGTGGTCTACGGGGTGAATGATGTGACCGACTACTTCAAACAGCCTTGATCCAGATCAATGTATGAACAGGTATTCAGGAGGATCGTATGCCAACCCGATGAAGACTGCGACCGCCGGCCGCAGGGGAAGGCTGTTGCCTGCGCCTACAATGCCGTCCATCCCCCTGCTGCCTGTGAAGAGCCTTGAGCGCTGCCGAACCGACCGCTGACGCCCCTGATCGGGATGACGAATCGACGCGCTTGCGGCGTGTCCGCACCGCGTGGCTGGCCGATCTGGCCCGCGCCGCGAAGGGACGGCAGCGGCTGGCGTCGCTGTGCATCAGCGTGTCCGGTGCGCTGTTGATCGGTCAGGCCGCCGCCATCGCCTGGCTGGTGCAGCAGGTGCTGGTCGAGCGCGCGCCGTTGGCCCAGGGCCTGCCGGTGCTGGCCGCGCTGGCGCTGATCCTGGTGGTGCGGACCCTGCTGGGCAGTGTCACCCAGGCTGCGGCCGGTGACGTTGCCGATGCTGCACGCCTGTCCCTGCGCGAGCGTGTCTTCGCGCGCCTGCTCGGGCATGGCCCGCTGTGGCTGCGGCAGCGCCGCACCGGCGAGCTGGGTGAGCTGATGCTGCATCACGGCGATGCCATCGAGAATTACTACAGTGGTTTCCTGCCGGTGCGCACCGAAGTGGTGGTGGTGCCGTTGTTGATCCTGGCCGCTGTGGCCTGGGTCGATTGGGTGGTTGCACTGATCCTGCTGTTCACCGCACCGCTGGTGCCGTTCTTCATGATGCTGGTCGGCTGGGGCGCCGAAGCGGCCGGACGCGCGCAGTTGGGGGAACTGGCGCGGATGAGCGGGCACTTCGCCGATCGCATCAAGGGCCTGGGCCTGCTGCGCCTGTATGGCCGCGGGGAGGCCGAGCTGGCCGGCATCGAGGCTGCGGCCGAGGGCGTTCGCGTGCGCACCATGAAGGTGCTGCGCATCGCTTTCCTGTCGTCCACCGTGCTGGAATTCTTTGCGTCGGTCAGCGTGGCGATGGTCGCGCTGTATCTGGGCCTGAGCTATCTGGGCCTGATGTCGCTGCATGCGACCGTGCCGACGCTGGGGGCAGGTCTGTTCTGCCTGTTGCTTGCACCGGAGTTCTACGCGCCGTTGCGGCGCTTGGCCGCGCACTATCACGACCGTGCCAATGCACTGGCCGCTGCCGCCGAGGTAGAGCGCCTGCTGCAGGTGCTGCCGGACGACGAGGCCCCGATTGCAGAGGACGGCGTGCCGCTGGCACCGGAGCCGGCCGAGGCCGCCTTGCCGCCGCTGCAGGCGCACGGTCTGGTACTGCGTCCGTTGGGCGCTACCCACGACGTGCTGCAGAACCTCAACCTGCAGCTGGAACCGGGCCAGCGTCTGGCTCTGGTCGGCCCCAGTGGCAGCGGCAAGAGCACGTTGCTGGAAGCGCTGGCCGGGTGGCTGCCGCCGCGCGCGGGCCGGGTGCAGCTGCGGCCGGGACTGCAGGTGGCCTATGCCAGCCAGCGTCCCTATCTGTTCCACGGCACCATTGCCGAAAACCTGCGCCTGGCCGATCCCGGTGCCAGTGACGCGCGCCTGCGCGCTGTTGCCGAAGCCGCACAGGTGCTGCAGTTCGCGCAGCGCCTGCCAGAAGGGCTGGATACGCTGATCGGCGAGCGCGGCTTCGGCCTGTCCGGTGGTGAGGCACGTCGCATCGGCCTGGCGCGTCTGCTGCTGCGCGATCCGCAGGTGCTGCTGCTGGATGAGCCTACTGCCTTCCTCGACGCCGAAACCGAAGCGGCGCTGCTGCGCAGCCTGGCTGCGTATGCGCGCGGACGCAGCGTGGTGGTGGCGACCCACAGCCCGGCGGTGATCGCCTGGGCCGACCGCTGTCTGCTGCTGCCCGAAGGGCGCCTGGTTGAGCCGGCGCAGGCGGTGCGCGCATGAGCCGCTCTTCCGATTCACTGCGCGCGGTGTTCCTGCGCCATCGCCCGCGCCTGCTGCTGGCGGTGCTGCTGCTGTGGACCACGATGCTGGCCGGCACCGCGCTGCTGGGCCTGTCCGGCGGCTTCCTGACCGCTGCAGCGCTGGCCGGTGCAGCGGGCCTTGGCCAGGGCTTCAATTTCTTCACTCCGTCGGCCGGCATCCGCGGGCTGACCATGGCGCGCATCGCATCGCGCTACTTCGAAAAACTGGTGGGGCATGACGCCACCCTGCGCATCGCCCGCGACCTGCGCGTGTGGTTCTTCCGCCGCGCGCTGCCGCTGGCGCCGGCACGGCTGGGCGCGACCCGCACTGGCGATCTGCTGGCGCGCCTGCTGGGCGACATCGGCGAAATCGACGGCCTGCTGGTGCGTGCCATCGGCCCGTTGCTGGCGCTGGCTGCGTCGACGCTGGTGGGCGTGGGCTCGGCGGCGTTGATCCTGCCATCGGCGGCGCTGCTGCTGGCGGTACTGGCGCTGCTGATCGGTATTGGCGTGCCGTGGCTGGGCGTGAGGGGACATGACAGCGAAGAGGTCGACCGCGCTGCATATCGTGCGGCGTTGCGCACGGCGGCATTCGAAGGGCTGGAAGGGGCGGCCGATCTGGCTGCACTGCATGCCGGCAACGCCTGGCAGTTGAAGGTGCGGGTGGCGGCCAAACAGGTGGCCTCGCGCGATCGACGCCGACGCCTGCGGCTGATTGCTGCATCAACGCTGCACGGCGTGCTGGCCGGGCTCGGCCTGGTGGCGATGCTGGCGCTGGCGCTGCACGCGGCCGAACAACAGCGGATCGCACCGGAAATGGCCGCCGGGCTGGTGTTCCTGACCGTGGCGATGATCGAGCTGTGGGCGGGCATGGGCCTGGCCTGGCAGTCGCTGCAATCAGGGCGCATTGCGGGCGCGCGCCTGCAGGCCATCGTCGAGCAACCGCCTTCGGTGGAAGAACCTGCATCGCCGCAGCCACTGGCGTCGGCCGCGACAGTCCACTGGGACGATGTGCACTTCCAGTGGCCGGGCGCCGCACGGCCGGTTCTGTGTGGCCTGCAGCTGACGCTGGCGCCGGGCGAGCGTATCGCCATCCGTGGCGACAGCGGCAGCGGCAAGACCACGTTGTCGAGCCTGCTGCTGCGTCTGTGGGATCCGCAGCACGGACGGCTGACCTACGGTGGCCAGGACCTGCGCGATGTCGCCCAGGCCGATTGGCACCGGCATCTGGCATGGCTGCCGCAGAACGCGCCGGTATTTGCCGGCAGCGTCGCCGAAAACCTGCGACTGGGCGATCCCGAGGCCAGCGACGAAACGTTGTGGTCGGTGCTGCAACGGGTACGGCTGGGCGAATGGGCCGAGCGCAATGGCGGCCTGCAGGCCTGGGTGGGCGAGAACGGCGCGACGATGTCGGCCGGCCAGGCGCGGCGCCTGGCGCTTGCCCGCGCGCTGCTGCGCAATGCGCCGATCCTGCTGGTGGATGAGCCCACCGAAGGCCTGGACGTGGATACCGCGCGCGCACTGCTGCAGGACCTGCCAGCTCTGCTGGAAGGACGCAGCCTGTTGATGATCACCCACGATGACCTGCCGGCCGGTGTGGTGGATGTGCAGTACCGGTTGCGCGATGGGGTACTGGTCCGCGAACCGCTTCGGTAGATGCCGACCTTGGTCGGCACATACGCGCGTGGCGTGGATCTACAGGGCGGCTACCGCGAAAATTCGCGCAGCATCACCGCGATCGAGGCCGCGTTGGCCAGCACGCACAGCCAGAACACCCACTGGAACTGCATCTTGCGATGTTTGTGGCGGAATACCGCCTGGCCGAGCAGGGCACCAGGCCAGCCGCCAGCAAATGCCAGCAGCTGCAGCGTGCGCTCCGGTGTCCGCTGCTGATTGCGCTGCGCTGCCCGCTTGTCGTGCCCATACAAGCCGAACGACACCGCGCTCGCCAGCGCGCACCACGCTGCCAGCCACAGTGGAAACACGCCGCTTGCGGTCAAGCCGATCAACGCACCGAACGCGGCCAGTGCGAGATTGCGCCGCCACACCATTACAGTTCGTCGAGGAAGCCGCGCACGGCCGGGCCGAAACGTTCGAAGTCGACCAGGAACGCGTCATGGCCCTGCGGTGATTCCAAGCCGATGAAACGCGCATCCGCGCCGCCGGCGCGCAGGCCATCGGCCACCTGTTGCTGCTGCTGTACCGGGAACAGGATGTCGGTGTTCGCGCCAATTGCCAGCGCCTTGTCGACGCGGATGCTGGCCAGTCCGGCCAGCACATCGCCATCGCCATATTCGGCCAGGTCGAACCAGTCCATCGAGCGGCTCAGGTATAGATAGCAGTTCGGATCGAAGAAGCGCACGAACCGGCGTGCATGTCCTTCCAGATAGCTTTCGACCTGGAATTCCAGACCGAACGGATCATCGTCGGCCTGGTCGGAATCCAGCCGCACGCGACCGAAGCGGCCATCCCATTCCAGCGCCGAGCGGTAGGTGATCACACCCAGCTTGCGTGCCATGCGCATGCCCGATTCCGGGTATGCCTCATTGTCGTAGTGGCCACCGTTCCAGCGCGGATCCAGGCGGATCGCTTCGCGCTGCAGCGAACGGATCGCGATGGAGAAGGGCAATGCCTGCGCGCTGCCGGAAATGTTGATATGGCTGCGGGCGATGCCCGGATGCAGCAGCAACACCGCCAGCGCGGTCATCCCACCCATTGAATTGCCGATCACGCAGGCGAGCTGTTCGATGCCCAATGCGCGCACCACGTCGATCGCCGCGCGTGCGCCGTCTTCGATCGACAGTTCCGGGAAATCCAGGCGATACAGTTCGCCGCTGGCTGGGTTGATCGATGCAGGGCCGGTGGAGCCCTTGCAGCTGCCCAGCGAGTTGACGCAGACCACGAACCAGCGGTCTGTATCGATCGGCTTGCCAGAGCCGATCATGGCTTCCCACCAGCCTGGCGCAGGGTTGGCTTCGTTGGCCGCTGCATGTGCGTCGGGCGACAGGCCGGTGACGATCAGGATCGCGTTGCCGGCGTCTGCGTCCAGCGCACCCCAGGTCTCGTAGGCCACGCGCGCACCGTGCAGGGCGCCGCCACGTTTGCACGGAAAGGGCGAGGGCAGGGCATGGAAGCGGGTGCCGGGCGGAATGAATTCGGTCATGTGGGCATTCTAGCGGGGCGGCATGTGCAGCTGGCGACACGCTGGTTTCCATGGGCGGGCTGAGCGTGGATCCGCCGGGCCATGCCCGGCGAGCGCAGCGGCGCGGGTACGTTACGGGAACCGCAGCTCGACCACGCCGTCATGCGGCAGGCTGACCTTGACCGGCGCGGTCTGCAGGTCGTCTTCGCTGCGGTTGGCGCTGCCGCTGCGCGAAATGCGCGCCAGTACTTCCACTTCGTGATGCGCCGACAACGGTGCAGTCGGCATCGGGCTGTCGCCGTCGCCGAGGCCGACCGTTGCGGGGAAGCCGGCGAGGGGCAGCTTGCGTGCAGCCACCGGCATCGGCGGGCCGCCCACCGCGCGCGCCAGCACGAACACCTGGGTACTGGCCGGCCAATCACTTGCTTTCAACGATGCGGGCAGGTGCACGCGCACCTGCAGCAGCGCCGATGCCGCTGCCGCTGCCGGTGCGTCCGACGGCTGGCCAGCCGCCTCTCGGGCGATGGCGATCTGCGCCTGCAGCGCCTGCGCCGCGCCCGGTTCCAGGCGAGGCAGCAGCGTGCTCCAGAGGTCGGCAGCCTCGGCGTTGCGGCCACGCTGGCGCAGCGCGATGCCGAGCAACCAGCTGGCGCGCTCGGCATCGGGCGACAAGGTATGCGCACGCTGCAGCCATGCCAGCGCGGTGTCATCGAACTGCTTGCCCGGATCGGCCTGCGCGCGTGCCTGCGCGGCCTCGACCAGCACGCCTGGTTCGTCCGGCGCCAGTGCTGCGGCGCGGTTGAAGGCATCGGCTGCAGCGGCGGCATTGCCGAGTTCGGCCTGCGAACGGCCCAGCAGTGCCCAGCCATCGGCGCGTTGCGGGTCACGCTGCAACGCCTGCTGCAGTGTTTCTACGCCGTCACGCAGGGTGGCGACCGAAGGCGCGGGTTGCACCTGTGCAGCGCGCGGATTGCCGACCAGCAGGTACAGGCAGGCGCCGGCCACGCCGAGCGCTACCACCCCCAGCACGAAACTGCGGCGGCTTTGCTGACGCAGCGGCCACAGCACTACTGCCGCCAACAGCGCAGCGGCCACTGCGGCGACCATCGGCAACCAGTGCGTCACCAGTCCTCTCCCTCGGTTGGGTTCACCGCAACGGATGCATCCATCTGCCGGCTGCGACGACGGACGATGCCCATCACCACCAGCGCGCCGCCACCCAGTACCAGCAGCGGACCGCCCCACAACAGCCAGGTGCCCGGTTGCAGCGGTGGTTGATAGAGCACGAATTCGCCGTAGCGGGCGACCAGGAACTGCTTGATGGCCGCATCGTCGAGGCCCTGCTGCATCAACTGCAGCACTTCACGGCGCAGGTCCTGGGCGATCTGCGCATTGGAATCAGCCAATGACTGGTTCTGGCACTGCACGCAGCGCAGCTGCGCGGCCAGGTCGTGGAAGCGCGCTTCCTCGGCCGTATCGCGGAACACCAGCGGCCGCGCATCATGCACCGGTTGTTGGGCGAGGCCGGCGTTCGGCAGCGCCAGGGTCATCGCCAGCAGCAGGGGCAGCAGCCAGCGCATGTGCTTACGGCGAGGCGTGCAGGGTGTTGCCGGCATCGCCTTGGGCCTTTTCAAGCTTTTCCAGCGCCGGAATCAATTTCTCGTCGACCACCTGCTGGGTCATCGCACCGCTGTACTTCCAGCGCACGATGCCACTGCCGTCGACCAGGAAGGTCTCCGGTGCTGCGGTCACGCCCCAGTCGATGGCGGTGCGGCCTTCGATGTCGCTCAGCACGACCATGAACGGATTGCCCAGCTGTTCCAGCCAGTGCAGCGCGTCGGTCGGTTCATCCTTCCAGTTGTAGCCGATCACGCGCACGCGCTTGCTCTCGGCGAAGCGGGTCAGTACCGGATGTTCTTCGCGGCAGGCCGCGCACCAGCTGCCCCAGACGTTGAGCAGGTAGGGCGCACCACGCAGTTCCTCGCTGCGCACGATCATCTGCGGGTCATGCAGCACCGGCAGCGCGAACGCCGGCGCCGGCTTGTCGATCAGTGCCGAAGGCAGCACATCGCGCTGCGGATCGCCCGATTTCATCACCCCGTAGATCATCAGGCCAAGCAGGCCGAAGAAGAACAGGACGCCAATCACGATGGCTACCGGCGGCAGCGGGCGGGATGGGCGTGGGGCGGGCGACTCGGACATGGGAAACTCCTACGGACGACGAAAGCGGCGATCGGCGGCGGCGATGAATCCGCCCAGGGCCATCAACAGCGCGCCCAGCCAGATCCAGCGCACGAAGGGCTTGATGTGCACCCGTACCGCCCACGCATTGTTGCCCAGCGGCTCGCCCAATGCCACGTAGACATCACCGCTGAGGCGTGCATCGATGCCGGCTTCGGTCATCACCTGGCCGCCGCTGGCGTACTGGCGCTTCTCCGGATGCAGCAGGGCCAGTTCGCGACCATCGCGCAGCACCCGCAGATGGCCGCGATCAGCGATGAAATTGGGGCCTTCGCGGTGGTCCACGCCCTCGAAGCGCACTTCGTGGCCGGCAACCACCACCTGCTGGCCCGGCGACAGCGCGACTTCGCGCTGCACGTTCAACGCTTCCACAAGCAGCGCGCCGGCCAGGAACACCGCGACACCGGCGTGGGCGACGATCATGCCAAGCATCTCGGCAGTGAAGCGGCCATTGCCACGCAAGCGCTGCCAGACGAAACGGGCGGTGCCCAGACCGACCCAGGCTGCGGCGGCGACGCCGATGCCTGCCTTCCAGCCATTCTGCGGCGCCTGCCACCAGGCCCAGGCGCCGAGCAGCACGGCCAGGCCCGCCCATGGCAACAGCAATGCCAGCGCGCGCGAGGGTTGGTCGCGCTGCCACTTCACCAGCGGACCAAACGGCAGCAGCATCACCATCGGTGCCATCAACAGCAGGAACAGGCTGCCGAAGTACGGCGGACCCACCGAGATCTTGCCCAGCGACAGCGCATCGGCCAGCAGCGGGTAGAGCGTGCCGAGCAGGACCATCGCGCAGGCGCTGGCCAGCAGCAGGTTGTTGGCCAGCAGCAGGGTTTCGCGCGAGGTCGCGGTGAAGCCACGGCGCGGATCGCCGGCATCCACGGCCAGCCGCGGCGCACGCAGGGCATACAGCAGCAGGCTGCCACCCACCAGCACCGACAGGAAGATCAGGATGAACAGCCCACGCGAGGGATCGGCGGCGAACGAATGCACGCTGGTCAGCACGCCGGAACGGACCAGGAAGGTGCCCAGCAGCGACAGCGCGAACGCCGCGATGGCCAGCAGCAGCGTCCAGCTGCCGAAGGTGCCGCGCTTTTCGGTCACTGCCTGCGAATGGATCAGCGCCGCGCCAACCAGCCACGGCATGAAGCTGGCATTTTCGACCGGGTCCCAGAACCACCAGCCGCCCCAGCCCAGCTCGTAGTACGCCCACCAGCTGCCCAGTGCGATTCCCAGCGTCAGGAAGCCCCAGGCCACGTTGGTCCAGGGTCGCGTCCAGCGTTGCCAGCGTGCGTCGACGCGGCCTTCCAGCAGCGCCGCCACGGCGAAGGCGAACGGCACTGCGAAGCCGACGTAGCCCAGGTACAGCATCGGCGGATGGATGATCAGCCCCGGGTCCTGCAGCAGCGGGTTGAGGTCACGTCCCTCCAGCGGCACCGGGTTCAAGCGCAGGAACGGATTGGAGGTGAAGATCAGGAAGGCGAGGAAGCCGACACTGACCACGCCCATCACCGCCAGCACGCGCGCCTGTACCGGTGCCGGCAGATGCCGCGAGAACAGCGCCACCGCGCCGGTCCACAGCGCCAGCACCAGCGCCCACATCAGCAGCGAGCCTTCGTGCGCACCCCACACCGCCGAATAGCGGTAGATCAGCGGCAGCAGTGAATTGGAGTTCTCGGCCACGTAGCGCACCGAGAAGTCCTGCTGCACGAAGGCCGCCGTCAGTACGGCGAAGGCGCCGGCCAGCAGCACGAGCTGGGCAAAGGCTGCCGGGCGGGCAACCGACATCCATGCGTCGTTGCCGCGCTGCGCACCGACCAGCGGCAGCACTGCCTGCAGCAGCGAGGCCAGCAACGCGCAGAGCAGGAGGATCTGACCGAATTCGGGAAGCACTCAGCGCACCTCGGGCGCCGTGACCGGCACATCATGCTTGCGATGGGCCTGGCCCATCTTGTCGGCCACTTCCTTGGGCACGTACTTTTCATCGTGCTTGGCCAGTACCTCGTCGGCGACGAACGTACCGTCCTGCAGGCGACCACTTGCGACCACGGCAGTGCCTTCGGCGAACATGTCCGGCAGGATCCGCGAGGTGGACACCGGCAACTGCGCATCGCCGTCGGTGACCTTGAAGTGCGCTTCCAACGAGCCGAGCGGGCGGTTGAAGGAACCCTTCACCACCATGCCGCCAAGGCGGAACCGGGTCTGTGCATCGACATCGCCGCGCAGTACTTCCGAGGGTGTGTACAGGTAGGCGATGTTGCGTTCCAGCGCCATCGCCACCAGCGCGGTGGCCAGCCCTGAGGCGAGCAGGGCCAGCAGCACCCAGACCAGACGGCGGCGTTGGACCGGCGTCATCGCTCCAGCTCCGCCGACAGCGCAGGCGCGGCGACCTGCTGTGCGGCCTGACGGGCCTGCTGCCGCTGCTGGCGCGACTGCGCCTGGCGGCGTGCCGCGCGCAGGCGCAGCCACGACCCAAGGGCATCGGCGCCGAGCACCAGCACGAACACGGCGTAGGCGCCGATCACGAAGGGCAGGTGAGTCATGGCCGCGATTCCTCCACCTCGGTTGCACGGGCATCCACGCGGTCGCCAACCCAGGCCTTGCCGGCCTCGCGGTACAGGTTGTCGGCACGCGCCTTGGCCAGCAGCGAACCACAGAACCAGAGTTTGGTGGCGATCACCATCCACCACAGCGGCGCAATCAGCTCGGTACGGATGGCCGATTCACCGAACACGCTGATCGACTGGCGCTGGTGCAGGCCGCCCCACCAGTCCACCGAGTAACGGATCACCGGCAACAGGCTGACGCCGACGATGGCCAGCAGGCCGGCGGCACGCGCGGCACTGCGGCGGTCTTCGATGGCGTGGTACAGGCCGATCACGCCCAGGTAAAGGAACAGCAGCACCAGCTCGCTGGTCATGCGCGGGTCCCAGTCCCACCACGTGCCCCAGGTGCCTTTGCCCCAGATGCTGCCGGTCACCAGGGTGATCAGGGTGAAACCGGCGCCCATCGGCGCACAGGCCATGGCCAGGATCTCGCAGATCTTGATGCGCCAGATCAGCGCGATAGCGGCATACAGCGCCATCAGCGCGAACACGAACAGGCTCATCCAGGCGCTGGGCACGTGGATGTAGAGGATGCGGAAGCTGTCCAGCTGGCGGGCCTCCGGCGGCACCACCAGCAGCGCCTGCCACATACCGACCAGCAGCACCGGTACCGCGGCGATGTAGAACAGTCGCGACCAGCGGGCAGCGAAACGATCGAACGTGGGAGGCGAGCCGAGTTGATGGAACCAGCGGACAATCGGATTCATGCGTGGCGGCTATCCAGCAGGGGTGGATTGGCTCTCAGCTCGGTCAACTCAGAGAAATACGGATCGCAGCAGCGGTCGCCAGCGGTGCCAGCAGCAGGGCGATCACCAGTCCAGCGCCCAGCATCAGCAGCGCACCGACCGGATCCTGTCCGCGGCTGGCTGCCGCCAGGCTGCCGGCACCGAAGACAAGCACCGGTACGTACAGCGGCAACGACAGCAACGCCACGAGAATACCAGAGCGCCGGATGCCCACGGTCAGTGCAGCGACCACGCCACCGATCAGGCTCAATAACGGTGTTCCCAACAGCAACGATGCCAGCAACATCGGCAGCTGGTCATGCGGCAGATGCAGCATTTCCGCCAGCAGCGGGCTCAGCAGGATCAACGGCAGGGCGGTGGTCGCCCAATGCAGCAGCACCCGTACCAGCACCAGCCACGCCAGTGGCACCGGCGCCAGCAGCCATTGTTCGAGCGAACCGTCTTCGGCATCGGAGCGGAACAGCGAATCCAGTGCCAGCTGCCCGGCCAGCAGCACCGCCAACCACAGCACCGCACCAGCGGTGGCAGCCAGCGGCTGCGGGTCCCTGCCCTGGGCGAGGGCGAACAGCACCACCACCAGCAGGGCGAACAGCAGCGGCTGCAGCGCATCGCCGCGACGGCGCCAGAGCAGGCGCAGGTCGCGCGCAACCAGGGCGCGGGCGGTCTGCCACAGGCCCGGTTCAGTGCCCGGCGCGATCATGCGGCACCGCCGAGATCGAGCTGGCGGGTGCGTACCGGCGGGGCGGCATAGGCGCCATGGGTGGTGACCAGGGCGGCGCCGCCGCTGCGCAGGTGTGCGGAAATCATCCGGTTGACCAGGTTGATGCCTTCCAGGTCGAGGTTGGCATAGGGTTCATCGAGCAGCCACAGCGGTGCTGGCGACAGCCAGATGCGGGCCAGTGCCAGACGCCGCTTCTGTCCGGCCGACAGGTGCCGCACCAGAGTGTCCTCGTAGCCGGCCAGGCCGACGATGGCCAGCGCATTGCCCGGCATCTGACGTGCGCGGCGACCGTGCAGGCCGCACAGGAAATGCAGGTTCTCCAGCGTGTCCAGATCCGGCTTCAGCGCCGGCAGGTGGCTGAGGTAGGCGACATAGCGCGCACGCTCGGCGTTGCTGGCCTGCTTGCCGTCGATCAGCACCTGGCCCGCGCCCGGGCGCGCCAGGCCCGACAGCACGCGCAGCAGGGTGGTCTTGCCGGCACCGTTGCCGCCCTGCACCAGCAGCGCCTCGCCGGCATCCACGTGGAAGTCCAGCGGGCCGAACACCGGCTCGTCATTGCGGGAGAAGCTCAGGCCGCTGGCGGCCAGCAATGCAGGGGTGTTCAAGGCGCAGGGGTCTTCATGCGGGAGTGCGGCGGCAATTGTAGCGGTGAAACCGCATCGGGTAGTGCCGGACGCTGGCCGGCAGCTCTGCCAGGCGCCGGTGTGGCATGTGCAAAGAGCCGCCGGGCATGACCCGGCGCTACCGTCGGCGCCGCAGGCAGGGTCGGGATTTCGTACACTTCCAGCCCTTGTTTCCCCACAGCCCAGGCCGATGCAACCGAACACCAAGCTGCCCAAGGTCGGTACCACGATCTTCACCGTGATGTCCCAGCTCGCCGCCGAACATGGCGCGGTCAACCTCGGCCAGGGGTTCCCGGATTTCTCCGCGCCGCAGCGGCTGATCGACGAAACCACCAAGGCGATGGCCGCTGGCTTGAACCAGTACCCGCCGATGACCGGCGTGGCACCGCTGCGCCAGGCCATCGCGCAGAAGTCGCTGGACCTGTACGGCGCGCAGATCGATCCGGACACCGAGATCACCGTTACCAGCGGCGCCACCGAGGCGATCTTCAACGCCATCCACGCCGTGGTGCGTGCCGGTGAGGAAGTGATCGTGCTCGACCCGGCCTACGACTGCTACGAACCGGCGATCGAGCTGGCCGGCGCCACGGCGGTGCATGTGCCGCTGGATCCGCAGACCTTCGCCGTCGACTGGGACCGCGTGCGTGCGGCGATCACCCCGCGCACCCGCCTGTTGATGGTCAACACCCCGCACAACCCGTCCGGCGCGATGCTGGACGAAGCGGACATGCAGGCGCTGGCCGATGTGCTGCGCGGCACGCAGATCTACCTGATCTCCGATGAGGTGTACGAGCACATCATCTACGACGGCCGCCGCCATGAATCGGCACTGCGCTACCCGGAGCTGCGCGAGCGCACCTTCGTCATCTCCAGCTTCGGCAAGACCTACCACTGCACCGGCTGGAAGATCGGCTATGCGGTGGCGCCGCCGGCGATGAGCGCTGAATTCCGCAAGGTGCACCAGTACAACACCTTCACCAGTTTCGGCCCGGCGCAGTACGGTTTTGCCGCAATGATCCGCGACGAACCGCAGCACCATCTGGAACTGGGCGCGTTCTATGAAGCCAAGCGCGACCGCTTCCGCGAGCAGCTGGCTGGCACCCGCCTGAAGGCGCTGCCGGTGCCGGGCGGCTACTTCCAGCTGGTCGACTATTCGGCCATCAGCGACCTGCCGGACCACGAGTTCGTGAAGTGGCTGACCATCGAGAAGGGCGTCACCGCCATCCCGCTGTCGCCGTTCTACGAAACCGCGCCGGTCGGCCAGCGCCTGGTGCGCCTGTGCTTCGCCAAGAACGAGGCCACCCTGGACGCGGCGATCGAACGCCTGCGCCTGCTGTGAGCGGAGTAGACGGCATGCAGGATCTGCGCATTTCCCTCGTCCAGGGCGACACCCGCTGGCACGACCCTGCCGGCAACCGCGACTACTACGGTGCGCTGCTGGCGCCGCTGGTCGGGACTACCGATCTGGTGATCCTGCCGGAAACCTTCACCAGTGGCTTTTCCAACGAGGCCATTGCACAGGCCGAAGGCATAGAAGGCGCGACCGTGGCCTGGGTGCGCGAACAGGCCAAGGCCTTGAACGCGGCGGTGATCGGCAGCGTGCAGCTGCGCGATGGCGGGGGCGTCTACAACCGCCTGCTGTTCGCCACGCCCGACGGTGGCCTGCAGTACTACGACAAGCGCCATCTGTTCCGTTACGGCGGCGAGCACGAGCGCTATGCCGCCGGCCGCGACCGCCTGTGCGTGGAATGGAAGGGCTGGCGGATCAATCCGCAGGTCTGCTACGACCTGCGTTTCCCGGTGTTCTGCCGCAACCGCTACAACGTCGAGCGTGCCGAGCAGCTGGACTTCGACCTGCAGATCTTCGTCGCCAACTGGCCGTCGGCACGCGCCTATGCGTGGAAGACCCTGCTGCGTGCGCGGGCGATCGAGAACCTGTGCTTCGTCGCCGCGGTCAATCGCGTGGGCGTGGACGGCAACCAGTTGCATTACGCCGGCGACAGCGCGGTCATCGACTTCCTCGGTCAGCCGCAGGTGGAGATCCGCGAGCGCGAGCAGGTGGTGACCACCACCATCTCCGCCGAAGCGCTGGCCTCGCACCGTGCACGCTTCCCGGCGATGCTTGATGCCGACGCCTTCCATCTGGATGTGCAGGCCTGATACGGCGGCTGAACGCCTGCCGCCTCACCGCGCGTGCCTGCATCCAACGTGCACGCGCGCGCTGCTAGATTCGCCCACATTCCGACCGATGTGGACGTGTTGCCGATGAATACCAAGCCCTTTGCCCTGCTGCTGGCGCTGGCCGCCGCCTCCCTGGCCCCGGCCGCGCAGGCCGGCGGCAACCTCGATTGCCAGCTGCGCTACAACCTGTCGGGCTGGTCGCTGATCTACAAGACGGCCTCGGGCAACGGCACCATCCATTGCACCAACGGCGCCAGCATGCCGGTGCGGATCCAGCTGAAGGGCGGCGGCCTGACCGTCGGCAAGTCGAAGATCACCGATGGCCGTGGCAGCTTCACCGGCGCCAGCAGCGTCGGCGAGCTGCTGGGCACCTACGCGTCGGTAGGCGCGCACGCCGGTGCGGTGAAGTCCAGCAATGCGCAGGTGATGACGAAGGGTGATATCTCGCTGGCCCTGTCCGGCACCGGCAAGGGCTGGGACCTGGGCGTGGACGGCGCCGCGTTCACCATCAGCCGGCGTTGAGCCGGGCCGGCGCGGTTCCTTCCCAGCTGATGCGGATGTAATGCTGCTCGGCATCGCTGGGCAGTCGTTCGACCTCGAAGCCATTCTTCTGCAACTGCGCGACGACGCCCTCGACGAGCCGCTCGCTGGCCAATGCCTGGCTGAAGCCGAACACGATGTAGCGGCGGCCATTTTCCGACCCCGCCTGGATCGACGTGTCGAGATCGCGGTAGTACTGGTCGACAGGACGCGTAGCGGCATCTGCGTTTGCGCGGGCCTGTTCGGCGGTGATGGTGATCATGGGCATCTGCCTCGTTGGGGGGAGTACGCACGATAGCCAGTGCATTGGGGTCGATTCCGGAAGCAGCGCACAGTGGATGGCCTTTGCAATAATTCCTAGGCCACAACGGCGCGCGGCCGCTGCAGCCACAGTGCAAGCAGCCCGCATGCGATGAGCGTCGGTGCCAGCAGTTGCAGTGCACCGACCACGGCCATCGCCACGCCGATCAACAGGTAATAGAGCAGGCCGAACAGCGCGCCTGCGCTGCCGAGGCAATGCGGATAGCCGCGCAGGGCCTGGCCGAGCACATTGGGAATGGCCAGGCCGAAGCCGGTCACCACCGGCACCATCGCCACGACCAGAGCGGGTCGATCATGCAGCAGCACAGCCAACAGGCCACCGGCCAGCACCAGCCCTGCGGCGAGTTGGATGCGGGTGGTGGCGCACGCGCCTGCGCGTAGCAGGCGGCCATTGCCCCAGGCGCCCAGCGCCGAACCCAGCGCCAGCAGCGCGCCGCTGGCACCGAACCAGGCCAGCGGCCAGTGCAGTCGCTCGAACACGAAGGGGCCCAGCGCGTACCAGCTGTACATGGCCACGTTGAATGCCATCACCAGCAGCGCCTGTGACCAGATCCAGCGGTCGCAGAGCAGTTGCCGCAGCAGTGGCAGCAGAGGGGTGTGCCCGACGTTGGCAGGGCGGCTCTCGTGCAGGCTGGATGTGCATCCGAGCATCAGCAGTAGGGCAATCAGCAGCAGGCCTGCCTGCACGCCCGCATAGCCATGGGTGGCAACCAGCAACGTCCCCAGTGCCAGCCCGATCGCCGGGCTCAATGCCAGCGCCATGCCGATCCACGAGAACGCCTGCGCCAAGGCCGGCCCCTGCAGGTGATCACGCAGTACCGTCTGGGTCACCACCGAGGCCGCCGCCGCGCCCAGCGCGGCCAGTGCCTGGGCCAGCAGGACCTGGCCGAACGTGCTGGCCAGCAGGCCTCCGCAGGCCGCCAGTGCGAACACGGCCAGGCCGCCGAGCAGGGCTGGGCGGCGGCCGAGACGGTCGGCCAACCATCCCCACAGCGCGACACCGGTGGCGAAACCGAACAGGTAAAGGCTCATCGCCTGGCTGGCGGCGCCCGGGGGCAGTGCGAAGCGCCCGGCGAGATCGGCCAGGGCAGGGCTGTACAGGGTCTGTGCCAGCTGCGGGAACATCAGCAGCGCGATGGTGAGCAGCAACAGGCGACGCGACATGCGGGCGCTCCGGAATCGGGGCCGCGCATTGTGGTGGCCGGCGCATTGGCGCAATCTGTCGGTCCTGACAGAAAGTGTAGGAAATCGGACATGGCCTGGCTGCAGCCGGATGCGCACTTCGATGCCGACGCCTGGGACGCGCCGGTGCTGGGGATTGCCTCGTCGCTGGCCGATCACGATTCGGGCTGGCATCAGCACGCACGTGCGCAGCTGCTGTACACCCGACAGGGCTGCACGCGGCTGACGTTTGGTGACCGCATCAGTCTGCTGCCGCCGTCGCGCGCGGCCTGGATCCCTGGCGGCCTGCGCCATCGGGCGCAGATGCGCCAGGCGGTGGACTACCGCTCGCTGTACTTCGATACCACGCTGTCGGCACAGTTGCCGCAGCAGCCGGCAATCATCGGGGTGGGGCCCTTGCTGCAGGCGCTGCTGGAGCCGATCGCGCAGGCACCGTTCGATCACGACTGGCAGGCGCCACGTGCGCACCATCAGCTCGCGCTGTGCTTGCTGGAGATCGCCGCCGCACCGGTAGCGCCGATGGACCTGCCATTGCCGCACGATCCACGGATCGCACGTTGCCTGCCGCTGGCCGAACACCTGCCGCCCGAACTGGGGGAGCTGGCCGCACGCACGGGATTGAGCGTGCGTACCGTGGGCCGGCTGATGCAGCGCGATACCGGCATGGGCTACCAGGCCTGGCGCCAGCAATGGCGCCTGATGCGGGCGATGGAACTGCTGCTGCTTGGCCATCGCGTCGCACACGTCGCGCAGGACACCGGCTTCTCGGCAGAGAGCCCGTTCATTGCCTTCTTCCGCAGCATGGCTGGCACCACACCCGCCGCCTTCCAGCGCCACGCAAAAGGGGACGGAGGGGATCAAGTCGCTTTCGCCCGTTCGACACACAGTCTGGCAAAAACGACTTGATCCCCTCCGTCCCCTGTTTAAAGAAAAACCCCGGCCGGAGCCGGGGTTCTTCATGTCGGTTGCTTCAGCGCTCAGCCGCCGCGCGGGCCGCTGCGCCGCGGGCCACCCGGGCCACGGTTGCCGCCGGGGCCACCCGGGCCGCGATTGCCACCCGGGCCGCCGGGACCGCGGTTGCCACCGGGGCCACCCGGACCGCGATTGCCGCCCGGACCACCCGGACCACGGTTGCCGCCCGGACCACCCGGACCACGGTTGCCGCCCGGACGTGCATTCGCATTGCCGCCCGGACGACCGTTGCCGGCCGGACGCGAGGTGCCGTACGGACTGAAGCCGGGATTGGCGTGGTCGGACGGGAAGCTCGGGGCATTGCCCGGATGGCCGTACGGGTGCTTGTTGCCCTGGCCCTGCGAGCGGTTGCCCGCACCGGCCGGACGACCCTGGCCGCCGGCGCCACCACGTCCTTCACCACCGTAGCCACCACGACCTTCACCGCCGTAGCCGCCGCGACCCTGGCCGCCACCGGCGCCTGCGCCCGGACCCTTCGGCTTGCCGTACGGACGGCCCTGGCCGCCTGCACCTGCACCTGCGCCCGGGCCACGGGCACCCGGGCCACGTGCGCCCGGACCGGCATTGCGGTGGCCGCTCGGGCCAGTGCTGACGCCATCAGGCACGTACCAGGTACGGAATGCGGCCGGGTTGCCTTCCGGCAGCGAGCGGTCGTTCTTCGGCGCGCGCTGCTTGAACGGGCGCTGCGACTGCTTGGCTGCGGCTTCACCGCTGACCGTCAGGCCGCCCTTGAAACCACCGCCACCCTTGCCGCCGCGACCGCGGCCGCGATCTTCGCGGACGTTGTCGAAACGACGCAGTTCGCGGCCTTCATCGGCGGTGTTGTGACCGTTGACGTAGGCATTGCCGCGGCCACCTTCGCGCACGCGCACGGTGGTCTTGGCGGCACGACGCTGGCCGATCACCGGCTGCAGGGTCAGGGCCGACGGCGCGCCTTCTTCCAGCTTCAGTTCGGCGCGCAGCGCTTCGACCTGGCTGCCCGGCAGTTCGACGGACTGGCCGCGGGCCAGTTCGCGCGGCAGGCTGACCTTGCCGTAGCGGGTGCGCTTGAGGCGGCTGACCTGGCAGCCCTGCGATTCCCACAGGCGGCGCACTTCGCGGTTGCGGCCTTCCTTCACCACGACGCGGAACCAGTCGTGCGAATCGGTACCGCCGATGCGTTCGATCTCATCGAACTTGGCAGGGCCATCTTCCAGCGCGACACCACGGGTGAGGCGGTCGACGACGGCGTCAGGCACCTTGTCCTCGCCTTCCGGGGCACGCACGCGCACCACGTACTCGCGCTCGACCTCGAACGAGGGGTGCATCATGGCGTTGGCCAGCTCACCGTCGGTGGTCGCCAGCAGCAGGCCGGTGGTGTTGATGTCCAGGCGGCCGACGGCGATCCAGCGGGCACCCTTCAGCGCCGGCAGGGATTCGAACACGGTCGGGCGACCTTCGGGGTCTTCGCGGGTGGTCACTTCGCCTTCCGGCTTGTTGTAAACCAGTACGCGCGAGGGTTCGGCCAGCGCGGTGGCGACGAAGCCGCGACCGTCGAGCTCGATCTTGTCGCCGCTCTTGACCGACATGCCGGTCTGCGCGACTTCACCGTTGACCTTGACCAGGCCTTCGGCGATGCGCTGTTCCAGCGCACGACGCGAGCCGAGGCCGGCCTGGGCCAGGACCTTGTGCAGGCGTTCTTCCAGCTTGAACTGTTCGGACGTGGCTTCGCGCTTGAGCGAAAGCTTGTTCAACGAGGGCTTGCGGGGGGTGTCACTCATCAGTTTTGCTCCGGCCGACGGTTTCGAGGTCGGCCTCTGGTTCGGAATCGGCTTGGTCAACAGCCACGGTCGTCTTCGCGACGGCGTTGTCTTCGCGTTCGTTCACTGTCACCGCGCGCTCGCCCGGCGCGGAATCGGGGTGCCCATCATCGGAGGGCGAAGGTGCTTGCTCATCGTCGGCCGCCGCAGGACGTGCGTCGGCAGAATCGGGGGTGTCGCCGGCGGTCATGCCGGTGTCGTCATTTGCAGCGGCGTCCGGGTCGGCGCTCACGTCCGGGCCGTCGGCACTGGCGACCGGCGGTGCGTCGCGATCCAGCGCCAGCTGCGGTTCCAGGTCGCCCAGGTCCTTCAGCTCGGAAAGGGGCGGCAGTTCGTCCAGGCGTTTCAGCCCGAAGTAGTCCAGGAAGCCCTTGGTGGTGCCGAACAGGGCAGGCTTGCCGGGTACGTCGCGGTGGCCGACCACGCGGATCCACTCGCGCTCTTCCAGCGCCTGGATGATGTTACTGCTGACCGCCACGCCGCGCACCTGCTCGATCTCGCCACGGGTGATCGGTTGCCGGTAGGCGATCAGTGCCAGCGTTTCCAGGGTGGCGCGGGTATAGCGGGTCTTGCGTTCGGTCCACAGCCGGCTGATCCAGCCATGTACTTCGGCGGTCACCTGGTAGCGGAAGCCGGAGGCCACCTCCACCAGTTCCACGCCACGGTCCTGGCAGCTCTCGCGCAGCCGTTCCAGCGCACGTTCGATGCTGCCCGGTGGCGCCGGCTCATCTTCCGGGAACAGGTCCTTCAGCTGGGCCAGGGTGAGCGGCTGGCTGGAGGCCAGCAGCGCACCTTCGACAATGCGGTTGATCAGCGTTTGATCCATCGGCAGTCAGCGCTCACTCGTTTTCATTGGCGGCGTCGTTGTCGTCGAATTCGCTGCTGAACTGCAGCGGGGCATTGGTGTTGCCGGCGGCCAGGGACTTCACATAGATCGGCGCCAGCGGTTCTTCCTGCACGAGGTCCAGCAGCTGCTCCTTGGCCAGTTCCAGCACGGCCAGGAACGTGACCAGCACGCCCAGCTTGCCTTCTTCGGCAGTGAACAGGTTTTCAAAACGATAGAACCTGCCGTCTTCAAGCCGTCCCAGCACTTCGCCCATGCGCTGCCGGACACTCAGCGCCTCGCGCTTGATCGCGTGGCCGGTGAACAGCTCGGCGCGCTTGAGCACGTCGTGCAGCGCCATCAGCATTTCCTTCAGGTCCACCGGCGGCGGCAGCTTCACTGCGGCGCGCTCGGGCATGAAGGCATGCGCCACGCTGGTGTCACGGTCCTGCCGGGGCAGGGCGTCGATGTCCTCGGCAGCCTGCTTGAAGCGTTCGTACTCCTGCAGCCGTCGCACCAGCTCCGCACGCGGATCGGCTTCCTCGCCCTCCACGCTGGGCGGGCGGGGCAGCAGCATGCGCGACTTCACTTCCGCCAGGATCGCCGCCATCACCAGGTACTCGGCGGCCAGCTCGAAGCGCAGCTCGCGCATCACGGTGATGTATTCCACGTACTGCCGGGTGATCTCGGCCACGGGGATGTCCAGTACGTCCAGGTTCTGCCGGCGGATCAGGTACAGCAGCAGGTCCAGCGGTCCTTCAAAGGCGTCCAGGATGACTTCCAGCGCATCCGGCGGGATGTACAGGTCCTGCGGAATCTGCAGGACCGGTTGCCCATGCACCACGGCCAGCGGCATTTCCTGCTGCTGGGGGGCGGGCGGCCGGGTTGGCGTGTTCGCGTCGAGCGCGAGTTCGGAAGTCATCTAATGGAGATCAGGATTGCAACGGACCAGTCGCGGCAGCTGGCATACCGGGCAACTGCCACGGACCGCCAGGACACCAGGCGCGCCTGTCTCGGCGCGGTTCCACACATCAAACAACAGGACGCTCCGCAGGACACGGCAGCGACAGGACTACGGGAGGTCGTCTACGGGGCCCGGTCGAGTGGACCGGTTCGAAGCAGCGGGTCGGTCGTCGGGGGCTGCGTTGGCCGCAAAAACCGACGGGCTGCTGCATCCAGCCACGTGCAATGGTTGCTAGGGTAAGCCTTTGCCGCGCCAGTGTCCAGCCGAGGCCGGGCAGGGGGCGGGATTGGCTAGAATCGCTTCACCAGCAACGCGAGCGAGGAAATGCCGGTGTGGTACGTGATTGAAGGATATGACGGCCAGGATGTACTGGCCCAGCGGCTGCAGGCGCGGCCCGAGCACCTGGCGCGGCTGACCGCATTGCGCGATGAAGGCCGCCTGCTTCTGGCTGGACCGTGTCCGGCCATCGACAGCGAAGACCCGGGCCCGGCAGGATTCAGCGGTTCGGTGGTGATTGCCGGTTTCGACTCGCTGCAGCAGGCCCAGGCCTGGGCCGATGCCGACCCCTACGTCGCCGCGGGCGTCTACGTGCGGGTGCAGGTGCGTCCGTTCCGCAAGGTGCTGCCGTGAACGCGAAACGGATCGAGCAGATTCGTGATGCGCTGCAACAAGCACTGGCCCCCAGCGTGCTTGAGATCGAAGACGACAGTCATCGCCATGCAGGCCACGCCGGAGCGCGCGATGGTCGCGGCCATTTCAACGTGCACGTGGTCAGCGAGCGCTTCGCGGGAATGGCTCCGCTGGCCCGTCATCGCGCGGTCTACGCGGCGCTGGGCACCCTGATGGAAGCCGACATCCACGCGTTGTCCATCCGCGCACACACCCCGTCAGAGCAGGGCTGAAACCCTGTCCCGAGCTGTCCTGGCAGGTCCGTCGAGGGGCCTGCCAAGGACAGATTTCTGTGTCCGTTTAGGGACATTCGCCTAACGGACTGTTTACAAGCGCAGATGGAAACGCTTACATTCCGCGCCATTGCTGGTAGATCCAAGCCGTGGAGGGCGGCTTCGTGAACAAAGCAGCCATAACAATCAAAGACGTCGCCCGTGAAGCCAAGGTCTCTGTGGCCACCGTTTCGCGCGCGCTCAACGGGCATGAAAATGTCGCCGAACCGGTCCGCCAGCTTGTGCTGGAGGTGGCCGCACGGCTGCGTTACACCCCGCACGCCGCCGCCCGCAGCCTGAGCAGCCGCCGCACCAATACGGTGGGCGTGGTGCTTCCAGACCTGTACGGCGAATTCTTCTCCGAGCTGATGCGTGGCATCGACAACGTCGCCCGCAGCCGGCGCCAGCACCTGCTGGTGTCGAGCTATCACGGCGACCAGGAGCAGCAGGGCGCAGCCCTGCGTGCCATGCGCGGCCGGGTCGACGGTCTGCTGGTGCTCTCGCCCTATGCGGAGAGCCCGGGGTTCCTGACCGACAACCTGCCGCAGGCATTGCCGACGGTACTCATCAACACCTACCTGCCTGGGCAGGACCATCCGGTGTTGAGCATCGATGACCATGCCGGGGCGATGGCGATGACCCGCCACCTGCTCGACGCCGGCCATCGGCGCATTGCATTCATTTCTGGCCCGGACCTCAACTTCGACGCGCGTGAGCGCCTGCGCGGCTTCCGTGATGCGCTGGCGGCTTTTGGCGGTGGCGCCGAGGGGATCGAGTTGCCCGGTGATTTCGACGAAGCTTCCGGCCATCGCGCCGGTCAGGAGTTGCTGGCAGCCGGCACGCTGCCCGATGCCGTATTCGCCGCCAACGACATGATGGCCCTGGGCTGCCTGTATGCCTTCGCGCAGGCAGGTGTCCATGTGCCGTCCGATGTCGCCCTGGCCGGTTTCGATGACATTCCGCTTGCGCGTTTCGTCCACCCGTCGCTGACCACCATGCAGGTCAGCATCGCCGAACTGGGCGATCGGGCGATGTCGCGCTTGCTGCAGTTGATGGACGGCACCTCCACGGATGGGACAGGGGACAAACAGACCCTGGTCCCGCGCCTGATTGTTCGCGATTCCACCACTCCGCCATCCGGCCATTGAAGCCAGAGGCGTTCCTTCTTTTTTGATTGATCGCAGGTGCCGCGCAAGCGGTCACCGCCACCCGGAGATTGAGTTGATGATGCATTCCACGATCCGCACGCCGGCGCGCCGGCTGCTGAGCACCGCCCTGGTCAGCTGCCTCATGCTGGCCGCCGCTCCCAACGTCATGGCGCAGTCGGCCAACGCCAGCCTGCGCGGCCAGGTGTCCGGCGCGCAGGCCGGTGCCGAAGTCACCGCTACCAACGTCGCCACCGGCACCGTGCGTCGCGGCACCGTGCGCGCCGACGGCAGCTATTCGCTGATGGGCCTGGACCCGGGCACCTACAATGTCGTTGCCAACGGCCAGACCCAGAAGGTCACCGTCACGGTCGCCTCGACCTCGACGCTCAACTTCGCTGGCGCTGCCGCCGGTGGCACCGGTACCACCGCCGCCACCAACCTGGACACCGTCAACGTTGTTGCGCCGACCCTGCTGCAGGAAGTGCGTACCTCCGAAGTCGGCAAGACCGTCAGCCTGCAGCAGATCCAGACCACCCCGCAGGTGTCGCGCAACTTCCTCGAGTTCGCCGACGCGGTGCCGGGCCTGATCTTCACCCGTGATGCCAAGGGCAACACTTCGCTGCGCGGCGGCGCCACCAATGCCGACGGTACCAACGTCTACATCGACGGCGTGGGCCAGAAGAGCTACGTCAAGGGCGGCGGCGTGGCCGGCCAGTCCGGCAGCGCCGGCAACCCGTTCCCGCAGCTGGCCATCGGCGAATACAAGGTCATCAGCGGCAACTACAAGGCCGAGTACGGCCAGGTGTCGAGCGCTGCAGTGACCGCTGCCACCAAGTCCGGCACCAATGAATTCAAGGGTGAGGCGTTCTACCGCTACACCGATGAGGACATGCGCGCCAAGACCCCGGCCGAGCGCCAGGGCGGCAAGGACAAGATGGTCTCGGCCGAGAAGGAATACGGCTTCGCGCTGGGTGGCCCGATCATCCAGGACAAGGCGCACTTCTTCGTCACCTATGAAGCCAAGCGCTTCGACCTGCCGGTCACCATCGCGCCGGACGGCGCGGTCACCGGTGCTGCCGGCCTGCTGCCGGCCGTCGGCGCCGCCGGCCTGGGCCCGGCCAGCCAGCCGTTCCAGCAGGATCTGATCTTCGGCAAGATCGACTTCGAGCCGACCGACAACGATCGCATCGAGCTGACCTTCCAGGACCGCGATGAAACCCAGTCGCAGTTCAGCGGCCAGACCTCGCCGGAAGCCGGCCGTGAAGTAGTCAACACCGACCGTCGTTACGCCCTGCGCTGGAACCACAGCGGCGAGCGTTACTACAACGAAATGATGGTCACCCACGAAGATTCGTTCAACAACCCGACGCCGCTGACCCTGGCCAACGGCATTACCTACACTGCACCGGACGGCACCGAAGACCGCACCGTGGTGAAGATCGGTGGCGCCTCGGCGCTGGATTCGCAGGTGAAGGGTCAGAAGGGCTGGTCGATCGAAGACAACCTGACCCTGGACGGCATCCAGTGGGCCGGCGACCACACCATCAAGATGGGCGTGAAGTACAAGGCGATCGATCTGTACGCCTCCGATGCGGCGCAGATCAACCCGACCTTCACCTACAGCCTGGGCGATCCGGACTTCCCGGATTCCATTCCGTACAAGGCGCAGTTCGTCAAGCCGGTGACCGGCGTGTCGGGCGTGTCCGGCGAAGTGCGTTCGAAGTCCAAGCAGTACGGCGTGTTCATCCAGGACGACTGGCAGGTCAACGACCATCTGCAGCTGAACATCGGCCTGCGTTGGGACTACGAAAAGACTCCGTCCTACCTGGATTTCGTGACCCCGCAGCAGGTGGTCGACGCGATCTACTCGCAGGATCCGCGCGGCCCCGCTGGCCAGACCTACGCCGATTCGCTGGCGCTGGGCGGCCTGGACATCAGCGATTACATCAGCAACGGCCACAACCGCAAGGCGTTCAAGGATGCCTGGCAGCCGCGCCTGGGCTTCTCGTATGACATCAACGCCGACGAGCAGCACGTGATCCACGGTGGTGCTGGCCGTTCCTACGACCGCGACCTGTTCGACAACCTGCAGCTGGAAACCACCAAGCTGGCCCTGCCGCAGCCGACGATCTACTTCCGCAACCCGGCTACCGGCACCTGCATCAACGGCCAGGCCGCCTGCTATGACTGGAACCCGAACCTGCTCAACGGCATCGGCAACCTGCAGTCGCTGGTCGGCTCGACCAGCAATGCGGGCCTGGAAGTCGATCTGCTGAACAACAAGCTGAAGGCTCCGTATTCGGATCAGTTCAGCCTGGGCATGAGCAACCAGATCGGTGACTGGCTGACCGATGCCACCATCGCCCGCACGCTGAGCTACGACGGGTTCGCCTTCACCCTGGGCAACCGCTACCCGACCGGCCAGTTCTTCGATGACCCGCGCCTGTGCGGCGGCACCGACCCGGGCCTGAGCCAGGCCTGGAGCTGCAACGTGCCGGGCTTCGGCAGCCTGATCATCGGCCAGCAGGGCATCAAGACCCGTGCGACCCAGATCCTGCTGTCGGCGCAGAAGCCGTTCACCCAGGAAAGCGGCTGGGGCACCTCGATCGCCTACACCTGGACGACCGCGCGCCACAACCGCGACATCAACGAGAAGTACGCCTTTGACCGCGGTCTGATCGGCGATTACCCGACCATCCGTTCCAACGGCGCGCCGCGCCACCGCCTGGTGGTCACCGGTTCGTACGCGGGCTTCTGGGGCATCACCTTCGGCGGCAAGATCACCCTGGCCACCCCGACCGCCGTCAACGACTGGTACCCGGTGCCGCAGGCCAGCGGCTACAACCTGCCGACGCCGCAGGCGGCTGTGCCCAACGCCAATGGCAAGTTCCTGCTGGGCGGCAAGATCTTCGGCTACCGTTCGGTGGATCTGCAGGCGACGAAGACGTTCAAGATGCCGGGCGATACCGAGCTGTACGCGCGTATCGACATCATCAACGTGTTCAACTTCGACAACTTCTCCACCTACAACTACGTCAAGACCAACGGCAAGCTGCAGGCCAGCTACAACGAGACCGGCGAAATCATTGGTACGCCGCGTCAGGTCAAGGCTGAAGTGGGCTTCCGCTTCTGATCACAGGCAGTTGAGGCAACATGGTGCCGCCGGTTCGCCGGCGGCACCGGCAATGGCCGGCCTCCGGGCCGGTCCATTGTCCACGCCATTGCCAGACAGGGGGCAATGGCGTGGGCAATGATCGCGGTGTCACCGACCACGTTTCCGTGGTTTTTTAAGACCGCACTTTGTAAACGATTTCAGGTCATTGGACGTTATGCTCTTTCATCGATCAGCCCACCGGAGGAACCGCGCCATGCAGGCACGCCACCTGATGACCGCCGCTGCGATGACCCTGGCCATCGCCGCCTGCAAACCGGCCCAGCAGGAGCCTGCCAAGCCGCGTCCGCCGGTGATCCTGATCGAGGCGGACGCACCGCCACGGCCGATGAAGCCCGAGTTGCCGCCGCTGTTTGACGACATCGAGCGCCGCACCTTCCAGTTCTTCTGGGATACCACCAACGAGATCAACGGCCTCACCCCGGACCGTTATCCGTCGCGGCCGTTCGCCAGCATCGCCTCGGTCGGCTTCGCCCTGACCGCGTATCCGATCGGCATCGAGAACGGCTGGGTCAGCCGCAACCAGGCGATCGACCGCACCCTGACCACCCTGAAGTTCTTCCGCGACGTGCCGATGGGCCCGCAGCGCACCGGCAAGGCCGGCTACAAGGGTTTCTACTACCACTTCCTGGACATGCAGGAAGGGCGCCGCTACGACAGCTGGGTGGAACTGTCCTCGGTGGACACCGCGCTGCTGATGATGGGCGTGCTGTTCGCCCAGTCGTACTACGACGGCGACGATCCGCGCGAGAAGGAAATCCGGCAGATCGCCGACACCCTGTACAAGCAGGTCGACTGGCCGTGGCTGCAGCAGCGTGCGCCGCTGATCTCGATGGGCTGGTTCCCCGAGAACGGCTTCATCGACCATGACTGGATGGGCTACAACGAGGCGATGATGGTCTACATCCTTGCCCTGGGTTCGCCCAGCCATCCGGTCAGTCCGGATGCGTGGACGGTGTGGACGCGCACCTACGACAACGACTGGGGCGTGTACCAGGGCCAGGAATACCTGTCCTTCGGCCCGCTGTTCGGCCACCAGTACAGCCACGTCTGGATCGATTTCCGCGACATCCAGGATGCGTACATGCGCGAGCGTGGCAGCACCTACTTCCTCAACAGCCGTTCGGCCGCGCTGGCCCAGCGTGAGTACGCCATCGCCAATCCGATGAACTGGAAGGAGTACGGCGAGAACGTGTGGGGCCTGACCGCCAGCGATGGTCCGCAGAACACCACCCAGGAATACCGCGGCGAGCAGCGCCAGTTCCGCCATTACTCTTCGCGCGGCGCAGGCCTGCGCGAGAACTTCGATGACGGCACGATCGCGCCAACCGCGGCGATCTCCTCGGTCGTGTTCGCGCCCGAGGAAGTGATCCCGGCCACGCTGGAGATGCACAAGCGCTACGGCGACTACATCTACTCCAGCTATGGCTTCCTGGATTCGTTCAATCCCAGTTTCAACTACGACATCCCGATCAAGACCGGGCGCGTGGTGCCTGATCGCGGCTGGGTCGCCAGCGACTACATCGCCATCGACCAGGGCCCGATCCTGACCATGATCGCCAACTACCGCAACGACTTCGTCTGGGATGTGATGAAGAAGAACCCGTACATCCGCAAGGGCCTGGAACGGGCGGGCTTCAGTGGTGGCTGGCTGGCGCCGGAAGGTTCCTTCCAGCCGCTGGAGCTGCAGAAGGATGAGAAGGCCGCGGCGGCACGTGCGGTCGGTATCGCTGAATCACGTGCGGCCGCCGCGCAGGAACAGAAAAACAATGCCAACCGCAACACCGGCCAGGGGAAGTAACAAGGTGCACGACTGGAAACACCGCCTGCGACGCTGGGCATTGCCTGCACTGGCCGCGCTGGTCATGGCCGGCTGTGCCCGCCAGGAGCAGGGCACCACCACCGTGCGCTTCTGGGCGATGGGCCGCGAGGCCGAAGTGGTCAGCGAGCTGATCCACGAATTCGAAGCGGAGAACCCCGGCATCAAGGTCGATGTGCAGAACATCCCGTGGACGGCCGCGCACGAGAAGCTGCTGACCGCGTTCGCTGCCGATGGCCTGCCCGACGTATGCCAGCTCGGCAACACCTGGGTGCCCGAGTTCGCCGAACTCAACGCGCTGACGCCGTTGCAGCCGTTCGTGCAGCGCTCGACCGTGGTCGATCCGAAGGACTATTTCCAGGGCATCTGGGATACCAACGTGATCCACGACGAGCTGGTCGGCGTGCCGTGGTACGTCGATACCCGCCTGATCTACTACCGCAAGGACCTGTTGGCCAAGGCCGGCTTCGACCACCCGCCGCGCACCTGGGCGGAATGGAACGAGCAGATGGCCGCGATCAAGCGCATGCAGGGCCCGAACCGTTATGCCGTGCTGATGCCGATCAACGAGTTCGAGCAGCAGCTGTCGCTGGCGCTGCAGCAGCCCGATCCGCTGCTGCGCGACGATGACACCCGCGGCAATTTCTCCAGCCCTGGCTTCCGTCGCACGCTCGGTTTCTACGCCAACATGTTCGAGCAGGGCTGGGCGCCGAAGATGTCCGAGACGCAGATCTCCAACGTCTGGGATGAATTCTTCCGCGGCTTCAACGTGTTCTACATCTCCGGCCCGTGGAACATCCGCGAGTTCAAGAAGCTGCAGCCGAAGGAACTGGAAGGGCAGTGGGGCACCGCCGCGCTGCCGGGTCCGGATGGCCCGGGCGCGGGCATCGCCGGCGGCACCAGCCTGGTGATCTTCCGCAAGTCGCAGCAGAAGGAAGCGTCCTGGAAGCTGATCGAGTTCCTGTCGCGGCCGGCAATCCAGGCACGCTTCCACGCGATCATCGGCGACCTGCCGCCGCGCCGCAGCACGTGGAACGCGCCGTCGCTGGCCAACGATCCGCTTGCCGCCGCGTTCCGCGACCAGCTGGAGCGTGTCAAGCCGACCCCGAAGGTGCTCGAATGGGAGCGTATCGTGCAGGAAATGCGCATCGTCACCGAACAGGTGGTGCGTGGCGGCCTGCCGCAGGACAAGGCCGTGGCCGAACTGGACCAGCGCGTGGACAAGGTGCTGGCCAAGCGTCGCTGGATGCATGAACAACAACGCCTGCAGCGCAGCGCACCCCCCTCGGGTTCGACCAGTGCAGTCGCGGCCGGGAGCCCGCAATGAAACGTTCTTCCCTTGCCGGCTGGATCTTCGCCGGCCCCTCGCTGATCGTGCTCGGTGTGTTCTTCGGCCTGCCGGTAGCCTCGGCGCTGGCGCTGAGCGTGACCGACTTCGACCTGTACGCGCTGGCCGACAGCAGCAACCTGCGCTTCGTGGGTCTCGGCAACTACATCGACCTGCTGCAGACGCCGATGTTCTGGAAGTCGCTGTGGAACACCACGTATTTCGTGGTGATCGGCGTGCCGTTGTCGATCGGCGTATCGCTGGGCGCGGCGATGCTGCTCAATGCCCCGGCGGCACGCTTCAAGGCGCTGTTCCGCACGGCGCTGTTCGCCCCGGTGGTGACCACGCTGGTGGCAGTGGCGGTGATCTGGCGCTACCTGTTCCACACCAGCTACGGTCTGGTGAACTACGGTCTGGGCCACCTGGGCATCAGCCCGATCGACTGGCTGGGCGACCCCAACTGGGCCATGCCAACCATCATGCTGTTCGCGGTGTGGAAGAACTTCGGCTACAACATGGTGATCTTCCTCGCCGGCCTGCAGGCGATCCCGCATGACCTGTACGAGGCCGCGCGCATCGATGGCGCTTCGCGCTGGAAGCAGTTCCTGCACATCACCCTGCCGATGCTCGGCCCGGTGCTGCTGGTGGTCGGGGTGATCACCGTGTCCGGTTACTTCCAGCTGTTCGCAGAACCTTACGTGATGACCCGCGGCGACCCACTGCAGAGCACCGTCAGCGTGCTGTATTTCATGTTCGAGGAAGGCTTCAAGTGGTGGAACCTGGGACGCGCTTCGGCTGTGGCGTTCCTGCTGTTCCTGATCATCCTGGCGGTGACCACCGTGATGCTGCGCTTTGGCCGCAAGAGGCAGTTGGTATGAGTCGTGAAATCGGCCAGTCACGCTGGCACCCGTGGATGATCAACGGCGCGCTGCTGGTGCTGGCCCTGGTCAGCCTGGCACCGTTGCTGTGGATGCTGTCGGTCTCGTTCATGCCGCAGGGCGAGGCGACGCATTTCCCGCCGCCGCTGCTGCCGTCCAGCATCACCACGCACAACTACACGGAGCTGTTCGCGCGCACCGGCATGGGCGGAAACTTCGCCAACAGCCTGCTGGTTTCGCTGGCGATCACCCTCGGTTCGCTGCTGCTCAACACGATGGCCGGCTACGCCTTCGCCAAGCTCAACTTCGCCGGTCGTGAGCGCCTGTTCCAGGTGCTGATGGCGGCGCTGGTGATCCCGGCCCAGGTGGCGATGCTGCCGCTGTTCCTGCTGATGAAGCAGCTGGGCCTGGTCAACAGTTTCGGCGGCGTGATCGTGCCGGCGCTGGCCAGCGTGTTCGGCATCTTCCTGGTGCGCCAGTACGCCCGCTCGATTCCCGATGAGCTGCTGGAAGCGGCGCGCATCGACGGGGCAGGGGAGCTGCGGATCTTCTTCCAGATCGTGCTGCCGATGCTGAAGCCGGTGCTGGTGACGCTGGCGATCTTCACCTTCATGGGCGCATGGAACGATTTCATGTGGCCCCTGATCGTGTTGACCGACCAGGAGCACTACACTTTGCCGGTGGCCCTGGCCACCCTCTCGCGCGAACACATCATGGACGTGGAAATGATGATGGCCGGCGCAGTGGTCACCGTGGTTCCGGTGCTGGCGCTGTTCCTGGTGCTGCAGCGGTACTACATCCAAGGATTGTTGCTGGGGAGCGTGAAGGGATGAAGCGTGCGATCGCCGTTGGACTGGGCCTGTTGTGGTCTTCCCTGGCGATCGCCGCACCACCGGCGCTGCCCGCGCCGAAGGTGCTGGATGATTTCGACGACATCAGCGCATGGAAGCTGGTGTTGTCCGACCAGGTCAGCGGCTCGCTGCGGCCGGTCAGTGGTGCCGGCGGTGGCCGCGCGCTGTGCCTGGATTACGACTTCCATGAGGTCTCCGGCTACGTCGGCATCCGTCGCCCGCTGAACATCGAGTACCCGGCCAACTACCGTTTTGGCTTCCAGCTCCGCGGTGATTCGCCGGCCAATGACCTCCAGTTCAAGCTGATCGACGCCAGCGGCGACAACGTGTGGTGGGTCAATCGCCCCGGCTACGCTTTCCCCAAGGCGTGGACGCCGGTGGAGTACCGCCGCCGGCAGATCGACAAGGCGTGGGGGCCATCGCCAGAGAAGGACATGACGCGCAGCGCGTCGATGGAGTTCACGATCTACAGCAAGGTCGGCGGCCGTGGCACCGTGTGCTTCGACAAGCTGACCCTGCAGGGCCTGCCCGCGCAGGATGATTCGGCGCTGCGGCCCTCGGTGATCGCCGATACCGCAACCGCGCTGCAGGACCGGATGATCGACGGCAAGTCCGATACCTTCTGGATCAGCGGCGGGGTCAAGCAGCAGACCATCAGCCTGGACCTGCACAAGAGCCGCGAGATCGGCGGTGCGGTGATCGACTGGCTGCCGGACCTGGAAGCGAACCGCTACACCGTGCGTACCTCCGAGGACGGTCGTGACTGGCGTACCGTGCGCGAAGTGACCGCCGGTGCCGGCGGCCGCGACTGGCTGGCACTGCCCGACACAGATGCGCGCTATGTGCGTTTCGACCTGCAGGGCGGGCCGAACTGGCGCTATGGCATCCGTGACATCACCCTGAAGCCGCTGGCGTTCGCCGCGACCCCCAATGCCTTCCTGTCCTCGGTGGCGGCCGACCTGCCGCGTGGCGCATTGCCGCGCGCTTACGTTGGCGAGCAGCCGTACTGGACCCTGCTTGGCCTGGACGGTGGCCAGGAACAGGCGTTGATCAGTGAGGACGGCGCACTGGAGCCGGCCAAGGGCAGCTTCAGCATCGAGCCGTTCATCCGCCTCGACGGCAAGCTGCTGGATTGGGCCGACGTTGCCATCACCCAGTCGCTGCAGGATCGCTACCTGCCGATCGCCACGGTCGACTGGGTGCACGAGAAGGCCGGCCTGTCGGTCACCAGCTTCGTGCAGGGCACGCCCGAACGCGCCCAGCTGATCGGGCGTTACCGGTTGAGCAATCCGGACAAGGTCGCGCACGAATACACCCTGGCGCTGGCGATCCGCCCGTGGCAGGTCAATCCGCCTACCCAGTTCCTCAACACGGTAGGCGGCTTCAGCCGCATCGACAGCCTGGACGTGGGCGAGCAGCTGGTGCGCATCAATGGCGAACCGCGGCTGTATCCCCTGCAGGTGCCGGATGCGCGCTTTGCCAGCAGCTTCGACGGCAAGCTGGATGCGATGCACCTGGCCAGCGGCAAGCTGCCCGGCACCACCGCCGTGAAGGATTCGACCGGCATGGCGTCCGGTGCGCTGCTGTACACGATCAAGCTCGAACCCGGGCAGAGCCGCGAGGTGGCGATCGTGCTGCCGCAGACCGGCAGCTGGGCACCGCAGGCGCTGGACGTGGCCAAGGCGCAGCAGCAGGTCGCGGCAATGTGGCGCGACAAGCTGGGCGCAGTGACCCTGCAGGTGCCGGCTGCCGGCCAACCGCTGGTGGAAACCCTGCGCACCGCAGTGGCGCACATGCTGATCTCGCGGGTCGGCCCGCGCCTGCAGCCGGGTACGCGCTCGTACGCGCGCAGCTGGATCCGCGATGGCGCGATGATCTCCGAAGGCCTGCTGCGGATGGGCCGCAGCGATGCCGTGCGCGACTACGTGACGTGGTATGCGCCCTATCAGTTTGAAAACGGCAAGGTGCCGTGCTGCGTCGATGCGCGTGGCAGTGACCCTGTGCCGGAGAACGACAGCCACGGTGAGCTGATCTACAACATCGCCGAATATGGCCGCTACACCGGCGACACCGCCTTCCTCGAACAGATGTGGCCGCATGTGCTGGGTGCCTACAGCTACATGGAACAACTGCGGGGCAGCGAGCGCACCGAGGAGAACCTTGCGCGCAACGCCGCCTTCTACGGGATGATGCCGGCCTCGATCAGCCACGAGGGTTATTCGGCCAAGCCGATGCATTCGTACTGGGACAACTTCTGGGCGCTGCGGGGTTACAAGGACGCCGCGCAGCTGGCGGCGCAGCTGGGCAAGGTCGAGGCGATGCAGATCAGCGAATCGCGCGATCAGTTCCGTGACGACCTGCAGGCCTCGCTGCTGGCGGCCATGCAGCAGCATCGCATCGACTACCTGCCGGGTTCGGCCGAGCTGGGTGACTTCGACGCGACCTCCACCACGATCGCGTTGGCACCAGGCGGCGAGCAGGGGCGGTTGCCGCAGGAGGCGCTGGACGCAACCTTCCAGCGCTACTGGAACGAATTCGTCGCGCGCCGCGATGGCAAGCGCGAATGGAAGGATTACACGCCGTACGAATGGCGCAACGTCGCCGCGTTCGTGCGCCTGGGCTGGCGCGATCGCGCCTGGCAGGCCACCGAGTTCTTCTTCAAGGATCGCGCGCCGCAGGCCTGGAACCAGTGGGCCGAGGTGGTCTCGCGTACGCCGCGCAAGCCGTTCTTCGTGGGTGACCTGCCGCATGCCTGGGTGGCATCGGACTTCGTCCGCTCGGCGCTGGACATGTTCGCCTACAACCGCGATGCGGACGAGGCGCTGGTGCTTGCTGCGGGTATCCCGGTGTCCTGGCTGCAGGGCGAGGGCATCGCCGTGCAGGGCCTGCGCACGCCGCAGGGGCAGCTCAACTATCGCCTGCAGCGCAGTGACAAGCAGCTGGTGCTGGAGGTGCAGCCCGGCCTGGTGCCACCTGCCGGCGGCGTGGTGCTGCCATGGCCGTATGCAGGCGAACCCGGCCAGGCAACGGTCAATGGCGAGACGGTGGAATGGATCAACAACGAGCTGCATGTGCACCAGTTGCCGGCACGGGTCGAGATCGACGTGCCGAGCGCGGTGCGCCGCGCCGAACGCAAAGGGCAGTAACCATGCGTCAACCGATCGGGATCGGCCGCCGTCTCGGCGTGCTGGGGCTGGCGATCGCGCTGGCCCTGCCGGGGCTGGCCGCAGCCGCTGCGCCGGTCGCCGCGGCCAACGCGGCGGCCGTCAGCGAACCCGGCATGAGCATGGTGACGTTCAACCTGCACCATGACCGCGAGGATTGGCCCAGCCGCCGTCGCACGATCGTGGCCGAGCTCAAGCGCCTGCAGCCCGATGCCATCGCGCTGCAGGAAGTGATCCAGAAGCGCGACGTGCGAAACCAGGCGCAGTGGCTGGCCAGCCAGCTCGGTTACCGCTACGTATTCGTGTCCACCGATCCGGTGGGAGCGCCCAAGCGCTACGGCAATGCGCTGCTGACCCGGCGCCCGATCCTGGCCCGTGGCGAGCACCTGCTGCTGCCGCTGGATGACTACCGCACTGTGGCCCATCTGCGCATCGACGTGGACGGCCAGCCGGTCAATGTCTATGCCACCCATCTCAACGAGCGCAGTGACGACGCCGGCCAGCGCATCCGCCGCAGCCAGGTCGAGGACCTGCTCCGTTTCATTGCCGGCAGCGCTGCGGGTGCGCCGGTGGTGATTGCCGGCGACTTCAATGCACTGGTCGATGCCGGCGATCTGAGCGAGCTGCGCAGCCACTACGGCGACAGCTACGGCAGCGTGCACGTCAACACCGACCTGGCCGGTGTCAGTACGCTCAACCGACACTACTACCAGGCACCGTCGCGGATCGACCACATCTTCTTCCAGCAGGACCAGATGGTCGCGCGCGAAGCGAAGATCCTGTTCGACCAGCCGGATGACGGCGGCCGTTGGGCATCGGATCACTACGGGGTGTGGACCCGGCTGCAGTTCGCGCCAGCAAACTGACGCACGCCTCGGTAGAGGCCAACCTTGGTTGGCACAGGCGCTGTCGCGTGCATGAAACCCACGGCGCCAACCAAGGTTGGCCTCTACCAGGGCCTGCCCTCTTGATGGTAGGGGATGGTGGGCGCCAGACGCACAAAAAAAACGGCGGGGATCATCGATCCCCGCCGTTTCGTTTGTTGCCGATCAACGATCGATCAGGCGGCAGGCGGCGTGCGCTTGCCGGCGTCCTCGTCTTCTTCCGAAGCCTGCGCGTCGGCGGCCTGTGCGGCAGCGTCGGCATGGCCATCGGCGATCGGGTCGACCGCCGCCGGAACGACCGGATCGGCGACCGGTGCAGCGGTTTCCACCGGTGCGGCTTCGACAGCCACCGGGGTTGCCGGCTGCTCGACGACCGGGGCGACTTCAACCTCGGCCTTTGGTTCGACCACCGGAGCAGCTTCCACCACCGGCGCAACGTCAGCCACCACCGGCTTCGGCTCGGCTACCGGTGCGGCTTCGACTACCGCGGTCGGTTCAGCGACCGGGGCTGCTTCGACCACGGTAGCGGTCTCGACCACCGGCAGCTTCGCCTCGATCACCGGAGCCGCTTCAGGTGCGGGCTGCACGGGCGTCGCCGCGTCGATGGCATCCAGCATGCTGGTCTGCACCGGCGACGGGGTCGGTTCGACCTTGGCGACGGCTTCCACCGGAGCCGGGGTCTGCACCGTGGCTGCCACCGGAGCGGCTGCTTCGACCACGGCGCTGCTGACGGCAGCGACCGGAGCAACTGCGGCGGCTACCGCAACCGGTGCACGTGCCGGCTTGCCGGCATCAGCGGCGGCCGGCTCGACTTCGTCATCGAAATCGAATTCCGGCTGCGAACGCGACGGCTGCACGGCGGCAACCGGGCTGTTCACCGAAGCCTGTGCAGTCTGCTCGACAGAATCGCCGTCGTTGTCTTCGCCCTCGGCATCATCGCCGTCGTCCATGTCATCACCCAGCACGTCACCGCCTGCGGCGTTCTCGGCACCACCACGACGACGACGACGACCACCGCGACGGCCGCGACGACGGCGGGTTGCGCCTTCGCCGGTCTGATCGCCTGCTGCATCGGTCGTTGCCTCTTCGACAACCCCGGTCGCAACCACGACCTCGGCATCGGTCGACGCGACGGTATCCACCGCCGCGACAGTGCCGACCACGTTTTCAGTGGCAACGGCGGGTGCCAGTGCCTTCTCTTCCTGCGCGACGGCCGTGGCGGCAACTGCAGTCGTGGTGGCCACGGCAGCAGCTGCGGTCACCACATCAGCCGGGGCTTCGGCAGCGGCACGCTGCGGCTTCTCGGCCGGCTTGTCAGCGTCCTGCGGGCGCGGCTGCTTCGGCTGCTTCAGCTTCGGCTGCTGCTGAGCCTGGCCCTGTTCGTTGCGCGGCTTGTTCTGCTGCTGCGGCTGGGCATCCTTCTGCTTGCCCTGCTGCTGTGGCTGCTGCTGGCCATTGCCATTGGCCTGGTTGCCGCCGTTGCGGCCATCCTTGCGCTGCTCACCGCGGTCCTTGCGGTTGCCGCCGTCCTTCTGCTGCTGCGCATTGCCATTGCCGCCGTTGCCACGGCTGTCCTCGCGACGGTCCTTGCGGTCCTTGTTGCGATCCTTGTTGCGGTCACGACGGCCGCCATCCTGCTGCGGCTGACGTGCGGCCGGGGCCGGTGCGGGCGCCGGTGCCGGCTCGCCGCCAAAGATGCGCTTCAGCCAACCAACCACACCGCCACTGGCGGCAGCAGCCGGAGCCACTGCGGCCACCGGCGCGGGTGCAGGCGCTGCGGTCGGTTCCACTTCGTCCCGCACCGGGGCGGGGGAGTTGTGCTTGACCTGGGTCACCATCGGCGGCGGGATGTTCAGCTGGCCCTTGGTCAGCGCGTGTACCGGCAGCTTGCGCGGGGTACCGCGCTGGTAGCTTGGTTTGCCGCTTTCCTCGCCCAGTTCGTTGTCGCGCAGGCGGGTGACGGTGTAATGCGGGGTGTGCAGCTGCTCGTCGGCAACGATCACGATCGGCGCCTCGTGGCGCTTCTCGATTTCGCCCAGCGCGCCGCGCTTTTCGTTCAGCAGGTAATTGGCGATCTCCACCGGCGCCTGTACCAGCACCTGCCCGGTGTTCTCCTTCATCGCATGCTCTTCAGCGACGCGGATGATCGACAGCGACAGCGACTCGACGCTGCGCATGCGGCCATGGCCGTCGCAACGCGGGCAGACGATCTGGCTGGATTCGCCCAGGCTCGGGCGCAGGCGCTGGCGGCTCATTTCCAGCAGGCCGAAGCGCGAGATGCGGCCGACCTGCACACGTGCACGGTCGTACTTGAGCGCGTTCGCCAGGCGGTTCTCGACTTCGCGCTGGTGCTTGTTGGACGCCATGTCGATGAAGTCGATCACCACCAGGCCGCCGAGGTCGCGCAGGCGCAGCTGGCGGGCCACTTCCTCGGCCGCTTCCAGGTTGGTCTGGAACGCGGTGTCCTCGATGTCGCTGCCCTTGGTGGCGCGCGAGGAGTTGACGTCGACGGCCGTCAGCGCTTCGGTCTGGTCGACCACGATCGAGCCGCCCGACGGCAGGCGCACGTTGCGCTCGTAGGCGCCTTCGATCTGCGATTCGATCTGGAAGCGGTTGAACAGCGGGATGTCGTCCTTGTAATGCTTGAGCTTGCGCAGGGTCTGCGGCATCACCTGCTGCATGAACTCCCTGGCGTGCTCGTACATCTCCTCGGTGTCCACCAGGATCTCGCCGATGTCGGCGCGCAGGTAGTCACGCAGGGCGCGCACGATCAGGCGCGATTCCTGGTAGATCAGGAACGGGGCCGGCTTGCTCAGGGCGGCTTCGGCGATGGCGCGCCAGACGTTCAGCAGGTAGTCCAGATCCCACTGCAGCTCTTCCGCATCGCGGCCGACGCCGGCGGTACGGATGATGACGCCCATTTCGTCGGGGATGTTCAGCTTGTCCAAGGCGTCCTTCAGGGCGGCCCGGTCTTCACCCTCGATGCGACGGGAAACACCACCGGCGCTGGGCGAATTCGGCATCAGCACCATGTAACGGCCAGCCAGGGAGATGAACGTGGTCAGGGCAGCGCCCTTGTTGCCACGTTCTTCCTTGTCGACCTGGACGACGATTTCCTGGCCTTCCCTCAGCAGCTCGCGGATGCCGGCCTTGTTGTGGTCGACACCGGCCTGGAAGTAATCGCGGGAGATTTCCTTCAGCGGCAGGAAGCCGTGGCGGCCGCCACCGTATTCAACGAAGGCCGCTTCCAGCGAGGGCTCGATACGGAAGATCCGGCCCTTGTAGATGTTGGACTTCTTCTGTTCCTTGGACGGCTGCTCGATGTCGATGTCATACAACGACTGGCCATCCACGATGGCAACACGCAGCTCTTCAGCCTGCGTGGCGTTGATCAGCATTCGCTTCATTGTTGCGTTCCTCGCAAGCGGCTACCGCGCGGAACGCCATGGAGTTTCGCCTCTGGACACGGCTCGCCGCCCATTCGCGCAAGCGCGGGGAGGGCGGCTTGGGTTTCCAGCGCTACGACACCACGGCAGGCCGCGGGAGCGCTTCAATTTTCTGGTTTTGGGTGTTGCAGGGCCGGAGGCAGCTGTCAGCCAGGCTGGAGCGCCGCACGGGACATGTTCAGCGCGACTGCGTGTCAGGCAATCGGCGATGGCCGGGAACGCCGGTGAGCCGCTAACATGGCCGCCCCGCGGGCGGTGGTCGCGCACTGTGCCGGATTCGTCGGAAGCGGGGCTTCTGGCCCTGAGTAACTTCCAACGAAATCAATCCCTTATCTCGCCCCCCGAGTGTAACAGAATAAACAGGCTGATGACTGCACAAGACCCCACCAAGCCGGCCGGCGACAAGCCTTCCGTGCGCATGATCACCGTTCCGGCCGACCGCGCCGGCCAGCGCCTGGACAATTTCCTGCTCGGCCAGCTCAAGGGTGCCCCGCGCAGCCTTGTCTACAAGCTGGTCCGCAGCGGCCAGGTGCGCGTCAATGGCGGCCGCGCCAAGGCCGAGCGCAAGCTGGAGGCCGGCGACGAAGTGCGGATACCGCCGGTTCGTCTCACTGAAGAAGGAGACAAGGCGGGTCCGCCCGAGGCGTTCATGCGTCGGCTGGAGCAGGCCATCGTCTTCGAAGACGCCCGCCTGCTGGCGCTGAACAAGCCGACCGGCGTCGCCAGCCACGGCGGCAGCGGTATCAGTTTCGGCGCCATCGAAACCCTGCGTGCCCTGCGCCCCGGGCAGACCCTGGAGCTGGTCCACCGGCTGGACCGTGATACCTCGGGCCTGTTGATCGTGGCCAAGAAGCGTTCGGCGCTGAGCGAGCTGCAGGCGCTGCTGCGTGAAGACCATGGCTCCGGCATCCGCAAGCGCTACCTGACCCTGCTTGCCGGGCGCATGCCGGACGGTGTGATGACGGTCGATGCGCCGTTGCACGTAGGCCTGCGCCAGGGCGGCGAGCGCCATGTGCAGGTCAATGCGATCGGCAAGGAATCCATCAGCCATTTCCGGGTGCTGGAACGCAAGGGTGGCCATTCCTACTGCGAGGTGCGCATCGAAACCGGCCGCACCCACCAGATCCGTGTGCATGCCCAGCATCTGGGGCATCCGGTGGCCGGTGACGACAAATACGGCGATCCTGCGGTCAACAAGCGGCTTCGTGAGCAGATCGGGCTGAAGCGCCTGTTCCTGCATGCCGCGTCGCTGGAGTTCGCGCTGGACGACGGCAAGAGCCCGTATGTGCTGAGCGCGCCGCTGGCGGATGAGCTGGTCGAGGCGTTGGACAGACTCCGCTGACGGCAGTTCGGCGGCGCCGGGCGCTTGGTCGGTGCCGTCGTTCCCCTGCGATGAGTGGGCTTGTCACTTTCTTTGCTCGTGCAAAGAAAGTAACCAAAGAAACACGCCGCCATCCGCGAGCCGGCGCTGCGCGCCGGTACCCTGTGCTCCTCGCTCCGCCGAGGGGCGGCGCGGAACTCGCTGCGCTCAGACACCCGCGCCTCTTCGCCCTCGCCGGACCTGCGGTGCTCGGCTCGCTACAAGGCGGACCTGACAGCCGCAGCGTAGACCCATGGCCGCACGCAGCCTTTGTAGAGTCGAGCCATGCTCGACTCACGCGCGCAGCGCGGGCTTCGCTTTTCATTCTTTCATCGCGCGGCTGGCACGCTCGTAGCCTGTCAGAGGCCGGGCGAGGTGGGTTTGCGGGGGTGTAAGCGCCATGGATGGCGCGCCCAAGCCCCCATGGATGGGTTTACGGCGTCCCCCGCAAACCCACCTCGCCCGGCCCAACCGCAGAATTTCGC
>RCUO01000148.1_pt1 | contig 46195 bp, 46 predicted proteins | sample 2166161 | NCBI WGS metagenome assembly RCUO01 (sample SAMN09932617, study PRJNA488358) | compost metagenome | feature: garden; material: soil; isolation source: compost soil in cyclohexanecarbonitrile-enriched culture | place: Germany: Experimental Botanical Garden Goettingen | collected 2016-01-27
TGATTACCGGCCATTCGGCCACATAAACCCAAAACCGAAAGGAATACATCATGATTACTCGTCTTTATCGTGCGGCTTTCGCACGCGCATTGATCCTGTCTGAAACCCTGCGTCGCCAGACGCTGCGCGGCCTGATGGCCTGGCTGGCGTTCATCTCTCCGATGGCCATGGCTGATGGTGACCTTGCCGATATGGCGAATGCCGTGTCGGTCGGAGCGTCATCCGGTACCAAAAGCGCCCTTAACATTGCCACTTTTATCGGCGTGGTAGGGGTTATCGGCAGCATCATTGCGCTTAAATCAATGAAGAACAACCCGCAGGTTAAGCCGTGGATGGTGGGGCTCGGTTTCGTTGGCAGCCTGCTGTTGATTGCGGTTCCGGAGATGATCAAGCGTGGTCAGACTCAGATGAACATGACGCCAGTCAGTGTTGGTTAAAATCACACACCGCCCCGGAATGGGGCGGTTTTCCGACTGAGGAAGCCATGAAACAAACGTTAATGCAGCACCTGAATAACCTGCTGTGCCATCGATGGCTGCTGCTTACCTGCCTGATCGGTCTCGGATTTACCGCCGGTAAAATCGTCGGCTCGACGGACAATCCTGACTATTGCCCTGTAGCCGGGCACACCTGCAAGCCCGCGACGTTCTGCTGATCCTGGCTGTCGCAATTTTACCTTCTGCGTTTCGCTTTCTTCCTTACAGGACATCACGATGACGACTTACCTCGATCCCGCACAGGTCGCGGGAGCGCTGCTCACCCTTGTGCCAGATATCAGCGGAGAAGACACGCCACAACGACCTGTACCTGTTGATGCTGGCCCTTCCTGTCGTGGTTGCGGTACCCGCGCTCAGCGTTTGTGGGCAGGGCCAGGCAGCCTGCCGCTCTGTACGCTCTGTTGGCTGACCCTGAATCTGGACAGTCAGACGGCAGCTCACGGGCATCTGGCCTGGCTGCCTGATGCATCCGCGGCTGACATTATCAACCTGCAGCGACGTGCGCTGCTGGGTCTGCACAGCAAAGTTAAAGCCGTGCGTAAAGAAAGCCGGAAAGTGTGGAACTGGCTTGCCCGACATGCCCGCGAGGTTGAGGGGATGTGGGGAACCTCCCGGGCCGCAGAGTTTGCGGTGGCTATGCACCGCCTTTCTCCGGCAAAACGTGACCTGATGCAGCAGCGGCTCGAAGGCTGTGTGCTCATCCTTCCGCCTGACGCCTTCAGTGACCTGACCCTTCTGCTCCCGGTTGGGCGTACTGCAGAAAATGCGGTCCACACCCCGTCGTGGGGCTCTTACTCCCGGAGTGACCTTTATGCCAAACCGCCTCGTCCGCTGGACTGAAGAGATTATTACTGCGGTGACACGCTATTTTGTCTCACGTGACCTGCCGGATTATTGCGATCTGCAGACTGTCGTGCGCCTGACTGACGATGACCGTGTGCGCCACCCCGAACTGAGTGCGCCCTACATTGGCGTTACGCAAAACGGCGATTATCTCACTGTGTATGAAATTGCGGGCAGCTACCGTGAGTCGGATGACGAACTGCCTGCCTCGCATGTCGATTCATGGCAGGGGCGTCTGACCCGTATGACCGAAGCGCTGAACGCACACTATCGCTACACCGGGCACAAAATCAGTACCGTGCACGAGTGTGATCCAGCAGGTGGCGAAGCAGAAGTTCGCCGTCTGCTCGCGCCTCAATATCGTTCGCTCAAGCGTACCGGGCTTGCGCTGAAATATCTGCTCGATGAACAGGTTGAAAAGCTGGCACCGTGGGTGAACAGCGAACGGACCTGGCTTGTGTGTTACACCGGCCGCGGCGCGCTCGCCGGTCATGAACTTCGCGATGAAAATGAGCGACTCAGTGAACTTGTGAAAGCGAGCCCGACGGCCGCCTTTGGCCAGAATCCCCTGCTTGCAGAGCTGACGGGCCTTAAAATTCGTCATGATGCGTTTCTGACACAGGTGGAGCGGGCGCTGGGTGACAATGGAAAGGGCGTGCTGCTCAGGCGTATTGATATCCATGAGGCCGGGCGGGTACTGCGCAGGCAGACGGATCCGAAAGGCACCGGTGAGCACTGGCAACCGCTGCTGCCGGATGACAGGATTGTGCCGCACGGCGTACGTCAGGGAGAGGATGCAACGGCGCTGCTGGCTCCGTGGCTTAACTTCCAGGTGATGAGCGCGGAAGTCGATGAAATCCGCAACAACCTGCTGCAAATCAATGGTGTCTGGCACGGTACGCTTGCCGTTAACCTCGGCCCACAGAACCCGCAAAGTTTCGCGCGTCTGCGGGAACTTATCCCCCGTAGTGTACCTTTTCGTATTCGCCAGGATCTGATGCCCGGCGGTATGCGTCGGCTCGGTGGCAAGATGACGGTGCTCAGTGTGACCGAGTGGGCACCCGGACTAAGGCCGATTTTTCAGTCGGTATCCCGCCTGGCCATGCGCGAACGGCATGATCCTGTCTGCGTGATGACCATCACCGCGGCTACCTGGGGTGACTCACCGGAATCGGTCACGCGCAACCTGACGTTGCTGAAACAGGCGCTGGATTCGTGGGGCGTGTGTGGTGTGACACAGACCTTTGGCGATCCGGTACGTGCCTGGGTCGCGACTCTGACGGGCTCAACAGCGGCAAGTGGCCCATGCCTGTTATACCCACCGCTGTCGGAGGCACTGAACCTGATGCCGCTCACCCGACCGGCATCCGCATGGAATGAAGACGGTAACGCGTTGTATCCGACCCCTGATGGCAAAATTATGCCTGTGGGGCTGGCCACCCCCAAACAGACCAAACTCACTACGATCGTTGCCGGTGAGTCAGGGGGCGGTAAATCGGTCCTGATTAATCGCAAAACCATCATCCTGGCGTCCAGTGCTCAGCAGAAACTGCCGTTCTTTTCGGGTACAGATAAAGGCTTCAGCTCCCAGGGGGCCATTGCGGTGCTCAGGGCCGCGTTGCCGCCGGACCGGCAGGATGAGGTGCTGAGCATCGTGCTACGCAACAGTCCTGAATACTGTCGCAACATGTTCGATATTCTGCTGGGGCGCAGCACACCACTGAGCTATGAGTCGGAATTCATCGAAAACATGCTGACGACGCTGTGCATCGATCCTGCCAGCGGTGAGCCGCCTAACGGCCGTGATACGCCGGTCATTTTGCGCCGCCTTGTGAATGAAGCCTTCCACGCGGCCCAGGAAGATCCACGTCGCTACGAGCCAGGGCTGGTGCCTGAAGTTGACCAGGCTATTGAAGAGGCGGATATCTGGGACCGGCACCCTGAATTTCGCGAGCACTGCTCCTGGTATGAAATCCGTGATTTGTTACAGGATGCAGGAAAAACAGATGCCGCACAGCGCGCCCAGTTCCAGGCAGTACCGGAGCTGGCGGACATGGCCCCTCTGCTTGGCAGCCCGGACTTTAAGAGCAATTACGGCAACATCTGTCGTGACGGCAGTAACGAACCACTTATTGAATACCTTGCCCGCTGTCTGCGTGATGCCTGTGGGCAGTACCGCATGTTCGCCGGTCGCACGCGTTTCATGATAAGCCCCAAAGCCCGCGTCATCACGGTTGACCTACAGTACGTTGCCGGTGGCAAATCAAAGGCAGGCCACCTGCAGACCGGGATCATGTATCTGTTTGCCGGCCATATTTCGGGGGGCGACTTCGTGCTCCCACAGTACCAGACGGAGCTTTATGGCGGTTTACATACGCGCTGGCATGCCCTGCACGCCGCCCGCGTGGAACAACTGGATCAGGAAGTGAAAACGAAGCAGTACGACGAGGTGCACAACGCCAAGGACGCGCCTTTCATCTTCCCTATGCTCGAAACCGCTGACCGTGAACAACGTAAATTCGGCGTCCGCACGGTGCTCTCTACCCAGTATTTCCGCGATCTCCCCGAAGTGCTCAGACAATCGGTCAACTCGGTGTACATGGTGGGTGTGGATCCGGAAGACCGTGCCCTGCTGCAGGCTCGCTTCCAGATCCCGGATACCACGCTGGACAGGTTCGCCCGTATGGGCAGCGGTCCGTCAGCAGACGGCAGCGGTGTGCCGTTCCTCGGTATTTTCCGTATCAAGGGCGGGAGCACCATTACTCATATTATGAAGAACGCGGTGGGACCACAGGAATTGTGGGGCCACAGCACCACGCCGGAAGACATGTCCCTGCGGCGTGTGCTGGAAAAAGACGTGGGGCAGGAAACTGCCCGCAGGATCCTCGGTCGCTTCTTCCCGGGCGGCAGTGCGGCGAAAGTCATCGAGAACCGCAGGCGCATGGCTGACGACGTTAACGGTGAGAACGCCATTCGCGCGCTGGCCAGCGAGCTTATCAACAAACAGGGCTACAACCTCTGAACCTCAGGAGTAATGATGTGAAAACGACACAACGGTTGCGCCTTCCGGGGCGCAGGTTGCTTGCTGCCGGCGTACTGACCGCATTGGCGCCACAGGCGATGGCCTATCCGGTTGAAGTGATGACCAGTATTCCGGTCCAGACGGTTATTCAGCCCGCACTCGCAACAATACAGACGACGCTTGGCGAAATTCTCAGTGCGGAAACGGAAACGGGTACCGCGGTGGTGCAGTCCGGTGAAAAGACCACGAGTGCTATCACTGAGGCAGCCCGTACGCAACGTGAGGCTGACAATTTTAACCGCCAGGTCGACCGGCTGGAGAAAGCCCGGGCCTCGTATTCGGTGCCGGACAGTATCTGCAGCGAGTCCGCCTCCGGTACTGCCGCACAGGTGAGCCAGGCGACGCGGGCAACGGCGTCGAAGCTTGCTGGCGGGAAGGGGGTGTCCAGTACTGCGGTACGTGAAACACTAGCCAGTCTGCCCGTTGCACCACGCCAGGGAGGCTATCGCAGCGCTGTCATTCACGCCGCGTACTGTACTGCAGAGGAGGGAAAGCTTTACGGTGGCACCGGGCTATGTCCGGGGGTATCTGCCCTGCCTGGGGGCGACATCGAAGTCCGCTCTCTTTATGACGGGGCAGGCGAGCAAGGGAAAGAGTCAGATCTCACATTCAGCCAGTCACAGACGGATGCGGCGATGGCCTATGTCAACAACTCTGCAAAACTGGATGCGGGTCGTACACCGGGCAAAGGTGAGATCCAGACGGCCACCGGGCAGGAGTATCAGGGGCTGCTCACGCAGTATAAAGCAATGCAGAGTGCGGCGATGCAGCCCCAGCTGGAGATGGTGGCGGCAAGTCAGCAACAGGATGCGACGCGCGATGCACTGACAGAAGCGCGTCAGTCACCTTCGGCAGAGAGCTACTTTCAGCAGACAGCGTCGGACCAGGCAAAGCAGACCGGCACTATGAGCGAACGCGAGTTCGAGGCGTTTGAAGTTGGACGCCGCTATGCCAATACAGCATGGGTCACCGATCTGCAGGCAATGGACGGTGACAACCTGACGCGTGAGATCGCCCGCCAGTTGGCGGCCTCTAACTGGCTGGCGTTAGGCATTAAAAATGAGCTGCGTCAGGCAAATATTATCAGTGGCCAGCAACTGGCCTTGGCGGCGAAAGCAGAGTATGCACCTCAGCTACAGGCCCTCTCTTCTCAGATGAGTGCTGGTGTAAGCGCACAGTGATCCCAATGGAGATTATCATGAAGACGAGCAGTACCTTTGCGTCGGATGCTGACGCACTTACCACCTTCCTGGATTCAGGCACTGGCCCGATTATCGTACTCGACCCTTGTGGTGTGCTTTGGAACCAATTTCACAGCACGCAGCGCTGGTCTCGCCTCTGGCAGGCATGGCGACTGGCACCCGGACAAACCCAGGAAGGGGATGCGTGGGATGTCCTGGGAGCGCTCAGTCATGTCAGCGCTACAGAGGGAACCACTGCGCTGGCCGCAGCGATGTTTCCACCAGAGGCACACACAAGCCTGACCCGGCAACTGATGGCGTGCGTGCTGACCTTTGCGGTTGATTCCGGGCATTTTAATGGTCGAGCTTCTGGTTTCGTTGCGCTTGCCGGGCAGCTGTGGGCAGACGAATTGTGGACGGCGCTGGCGCGCTGGAGCAAAAAGTATCCCTGCCATCCGGCACTTCAGTCAGCGCGGGCATTGCTTACGCATGAGGGGGCAAGTGAATCCGCCCAGGCGATACGAAATGGAATGGCCATCTACCATCATCCGCACGTCGCAGAAAGCTTCGCGGGCGAATGTGGCCTGAATCTCAGCACGTTCAGGCTCCGTCCCGGGCAGATCATCTTTTTGACCCCGGATATACGTTGTATGGAAAATCCGGCGCTGACGGAGGTCTATGGTTTTCTGTTTACCGCATTGCACGCATTTGGCGCACTGCATCACCTGAATTTTGCTGTCATAGAACCCGCGTTGACCACTGAGGAGGAGGCACTATGAACCGGCCTGATGAATTGTCCCCGGCGACGGGGGCAAAGAACAGAAAGTTCACACCGAAACGCGCCGGCTGGCTGGCGCTGAATATTTTTGTACCAGCTTCAGACATTGCCGGGATGGCTCGTTATACCGGTCGCAACTTATCCCGACTGTGGCAACGTCTCAGGAATGTCACCGCCGGGCACGGAGCGGACAGCTACCGCCCCGATAGCTGGTCGCAGGCAGTTGCAGACACGGGTCTGCCTCCTGACCGGCTGGCCCGCAATTTTCGTATCAGCCGCTGGTTCTGGTGGAGCCTGATGTGGCTTACCGGACTACCCGCGACGGGGTTTATGTTGATGTTAATTTCAGCGGGTAGCAGCGTGAGTGGCACAGGCTTGTTGCGCGTAGGGTGTGTCCTGCTGGTCATGATGATGCTGGCGGTTACCGGATTTGTTCAGGCGCTCGCAGTGAGCTATCGCTTGTGGCAACTCACTGAAAAACGCGTATCTGAATCTGAAGCGGGCAGCTTTCGGGACTTTCTGCAGGAAACACACTGGTGCCGCCAAGTGCTGAGTGGAGGGCTTTTCTGATCCACATTACCATGTTGCGGTGTGAAATTTATGACAAATATTCCCACCTGCTAGGCATTTTTGCTATAGTTTATGTTGAAAACCAGTGCATGACAGATAAAGACTCTGCATCAGAGAAATTCGCTGTCATTGAGGCTTTCATTGAACGGCGACTGTTAATAAAGGTAAAACAATGACGACAATTTCCCAGAAATCGGCCCGTGAAATGCTGGGCACGCCTGAGCAGTTTCGGGGCGGTGTCTACGTGACAAAAAATGGTGCAGCTGAGTTGTTTATCCAGACTGCAGAAGAACGTGATGCGGAGCTGGCTGAGCGTAATCAACAACAGCAGGTAAATGCCATGTTGAAGCTGGTTAGCCTTTCTCAACACGATGTCGAGCAAGGCCATTTTGGCTCAGCCCGTGAGTTGCTGGCCCGCAGGAGAGCGGAGCAGGAAGACTAATGGCGACAGTCATCACGACCCGTACGACGGAACAGACACTCAACATAATCCAGTCTTTCAAAGCTACAAGGATGCCTATTAGTCAGGCCCGAAATGAAGTATCTGACTTACTGGAAGGGGCTATCGTTGCTATTGAAGCGAATCCCCTGCAATATCCTGTGGATATACACGCCCAGGCTTTGGGGGTCATGCTACGTCGCTGGATGGACAGCTCCGGTAAGTACACCTGTCTTTTTCGCTATCATCCGGTAACCGATACCGCTATTCTGGATATTTTCGCCAGCACGCGTCAGGACTATCTTTCACTGCTTTATCTGGTGCAAATATCACGACCATAGCCTGTAATCCTGGAAAAACACCTGCGCGAGGTTGATATGTCTGTAAAGCAAACCGCGAAAAATGTTACGGGTTCTGCCGGAGATGATGCGGAATGTTACCGGCCTGGTTCCAGAACATGGCAGGAGGAAAACGACGAAGCCCTGGAAATCCTGAACCGATTTCACGATGAACACCACTGTTTCAGCGATGAACACAGAACATTTTGAATATATTGTTTACCCGGCAGCCCATGGTGAAAAAGCGTCATTTTCTGATTTATCATTTGTAATAATACTTAATTGTTTGCACCTGCTATTCGGAATATCTTTCCTTAACGAATAATGCTGATTCTCCGCATTCCGGCGAGCCCCCTCTCAGGGGCTCGCCACAAAATGAGCATCACGCTAAACACCGCAATATTGGCTACAGGTCGGGTTTATACCCGACCTTCGATCATGCTTTATCCTCAACAGAGTTAACTATGACACGGAAAGACTGGCTGCTTAAATTTCGGCGACATCACTCGCTGGACACCCTTGAAAAAGTTTATGAACATCTGAGCTATAGCAGAACGTCGGCTGATGCCTCCGAAATGACGCTAGCCTATGACCATCGTAAGGCGGAACTGGCCACCGGGAAGTTGTTTGATCGTGTCCCCAAGCACGTCTGGCACCTTGTTCAGTGATTTTATACCGATAAGATTACCTTTGTTGCCGTGGCTCATATTCACCCTCTCTGTCTGCCACGGTGAATGAAAGACGATGCTTCTCCGGCATCTGCTGACCTCATATTTAATCAATTCCTGATGTAACGCTCACACGGCCGTGATACCGGCCCACCTCACATTTTTCTTCTGGTCAGTTCGTCTGATCTGCAGGTAAACCATGAAGCTACTGAAAAAAATTCAGGCGGCAGCCTTGCTGTGTGCTGCGTCGTGCCCGGCGTTTGCCGAAAGCGTCGACTACCAGACTATCAGTGATGCCGCACAAAGGTCAGGTGATCTTTCACGGCAGGCGCTGGTGATGATATTTGGTGATGTGGTTATCTCACCCTTTCAGCCCGGTCAGCCGACGCTTATCGGTTCACTGTTCGCGCTGCTGAATGGCGTGCTGTGTACGGTCGCCCTGGTCTGGTTTCTTATCGTGACGCTCAAAACGCTGTTTAAGGGCGGCCAGGATGGCAAAGTCTTCAGCGCGGGGCGAACAATGCTCCACCCGGTAATGAGTTTTGCCGGGTTCATCACCCTTATCCCGACGTCTTCGGGATGGTCGCTGTCGCAGCTGGTGATGCTGTGGGCGGCATCCACCATGGGCATCGGAAGTGCCAACGTTCTCACAGACAAATCGGCTGATATGATCAGCAGTGGCATGTCGCTGGTTGTGCAACCCACGGCCCCATCCACACGGTCAGCTGCACGAGCCATGTTTGAAATGAATCTGTGTAAATACGCGACTAACAGTGAACTGACTTCGTTGTACCAGGATGGCCAGTCCCGAACGTCGATGATGGTCACGAAGGGCGGCAACGGTGACTATACGACGGGTAACGGCAGCGCATTATGTGGAAGTGCGGCTATCCCTGAGCCCTCAGCCGGTGTGCTGGACGGACTTTTCTCGACGCCGGTGAATACCGATAGTGTGACTGCGGCAGAACGAAGTGCACTGGATACGATGCAGTCCACGCTCGATACGGCAGCCCAGGCCTATGTGGAAGCGTATCTCAGCCGGCGTGACCAGGATACGGGCACCATGGCAGATGCAGAAACGACCATCCAGCAAGCCGCAGCTGCCTATGAAACCACAGTGAACAGTGCGCTGAACCAGTTGAATTACAAAGATTCACTACAGAGCCAGTTGACCACGCAGCTCAAGACTTACGGTTGGCTGGCCCTGGGGGCCTGGTACAACACCTTTGCCACAGCCAACAGTAAAACTAATGCGGTGGCTAATGCAGCACCGGTAACATCCGGCCCAGGGCTGCATGGCGAAACCGGAACCGGCGACCTGTATCACCAGGTATTCACGGCGTATCGTGCTCAGATGCAGAACAGCCCATACACTACACCTTTAGGTTCTCAGGTGGCAAAAGATGACGCAGCAGTGCTGAATGCAACAGATCCAGATGCAGTGTTTGTAGGTCTTTTCAAAAGCCCGATGCAGAGGATTACTACTGCAATAGCAACGAGAGAGTTTGGTACCGATGCTGACTTTTCTCACCAGGTTAATCCTCTTATCAAAATGCAGATGATAGGTGACTACACGCTAGGCGGTGCTGAAGCAGCGATGGTTACATATACGCTGACTCTGGCAGCTGCCTCGACGATGGATAATTCGGTCATGGGCAAGATCGGTGGTTTGCTGCTAGTTAATCCAGGTGCGGTAGTAAAAGACGTCCTGACTGAGCTCTCACCTCCATTTTACTTCCTGATGTTGCTCCTGTTCGCCGTCGGGTTTTCACTTGCGGTGTTCCTGCCAGCTGTACCGTTCCTGTACTGGATGGTCGGGGTGTTTAACTGGCTGGTCAGTGTCATGGTCGGCTGTGCAGCGGGCCCGATGTGGTCCGCGACCCACCTGGGAGCAGAGGAGGACAAGGGGAGTCGCAGCGCATATGGCTATATCTTCCTGATTGACATGATGCTGAGACCATCGCTGATGGTGCTGGGGTTCTTCTTCGCCTCTGTGGCCGTGATGGCGGGCGGTACCTTGCTCAATCTTCTGTTTAGCTCGGCGCTGGCGAACGCGAATGCTGACTCCATTATCGGGCTGGTCAAAATGGTGGGGTGGCTGCTGATTTATGCGCGGATCGCAACCTTTGGTGTCACGCGTGTATTTGGTCTGCAGGCGACCCTTGCTGATTACGTGATCGTCTTCCTGGGCGGTGCGGGAATGGCTGGGATCATGGGCGGTCTGGTTGATGACGTTAAAGGGATGTTCGCCGCAGCGGGCGGTGGCTCCCGACGGGTTCCTGGACTTAATAACGTACCTAACCGTGATGGCCTTCCAACTGAAGATGGCGTGAAATGAATATACCTGGCATTATGAACAGGTGTGGATATAATTCAATCAGAGAAAATGCGGCAGGAGGATGCCATGAAAGCTGTTCAGCGTACTGATTCCAGGCTCGATAAATTGTGGTTGCTCGTCAGATTTGCTTATTATTTTTTGGCATTGCCCTGTTTGCTTTTCTTCATGGCAGCCAGCCTGATAATTTATTCAGGAAACCAGCCTGGTGGTCATGATGATGTGGATATGGCCGTATTTTTCGTTTTCGTATGGTGCGCTGTATTAATTCCTTTCGGGATTCGCCGTTACGGGAAAGTATCTCGCCGTCGCCAGCTTCAGAAGATGGTTGCCATGCTGAGCAGTCCTGAGCGTTTCAGCCCGCAAAAACACCACCAGGTGTTGGATGCGGGGCGGGGTAAGTACCTGGGTGTCGATACTGAGCGCGGTACTATTCTGTATCTTCACATTGTGAAAAAAGGGCTAATCGACGTGGTTGGCCTGACCATGCAGGGCTGGACGAACCGTGAACTGGAAGGTACTGCACTGCGCCTGTACACCCGGATGCCTGATGTGCCAGTGCTAAGCGTGTATGCGCATCAGACAGTGGCCAGGGAATTGTTCAACACGCTGGGTGCGATGAGCCATAACAGCTACTCCGAACCATTCCCGAAAGAGCCGTGGCCGGAATATGTAGGACGCCAGAGCCGCTTTGTTGAGTTCGAACACAACGTCGTGGTTCCACAGGTCGTCTGACTTCTTCCTGACATTCTGACGCGTTTCCTCTGACACCGGCCCTGTGCCGGTTTTTTCTTATCTGTTATCCGGTGGACTTCCTGCGTCCCCGTTCTTCCCCGGAACCTCGCACATGACAACCTATAACCCGAACGCCACCGGCAATAATGAGCCGGCAGTGGCAATGGTTACGCTTTGTATGGCCGCAGTGCTGTGCTGGATTTACTTCACCGATTTTGTTCGCTGGAGCTGCCTGATCCTCTACTGGCTCTGGCGATTAGCGGATTTTCCTCAAATTCATGCCTATGCAGCTGTGCGCATAAATCTGCTTGCCGCGACCGGCAACGGTGCTGAGTCGGTAGGGCTGAATGAATGGATCGAGGTATTAAATACCACGGGCGGCATTTTGTTTGTTCCACTCGTCCCACTGCTTGTCGTGACCAGTTGGGCACTGGCGAGCCACCCTGCACTGGGTTTCCGCAGCCGACGGGCAATCGATGTTCACACCTTACCTGGTATTATGGCGACTTTCTCTCCTTCAGTTGTTCCAGTGCTCGCTAATCAGAACAGCGATGGACTGATGAACGATATCTCCGCAGAAAATGCCTGGGCGCAGAAACCGGAAGAATTTGCTGCGCAGCATGGGCTCGTCAAACGCCGAGTTCTGGATAGAGAGGCCGCGCGCACCCGCTTCAATGCACAGATGGGACCGGCTATGTCAGCACCTGAACACTGGCAACCTCATGAGCGTGCGCTGTTTACCGTTTTTGGCCTGCAGGTGTTCATGGATGACCGTCAGGCGGCAACCCGGCTGCTGGATGATCTCAATCGTTCCTGTATGACTCGTCGGCCATTCCGACCACCTGAATTCAGCAGTACACCGGACTGGAGTTTGTCTGAGGTGCAATTACCGCAGGTGCTGGCCAGTTCTGGTGTCCGTGAGTGGATGGCCACACATTGCACGGTTCGTTCGGCCCTGGTGGGGCTGTACGGTCGGGATCTGCGCCTGCCACCGGCCCGCTTCCGCTGGCTCAAAGGGTGCGATCGTACGCTCTGGTATGGATTGCATACCGCTGATACCGCCAAAGTTTTTGTTGAAGGCGCGGGGATCGTTGCGCAGGCAAGAGCTGAACAAATGGCGGCACGCTTCGGGCTTCCACGCCCGCCACTCATGACTGGTGAAGCGATTGCCGGGTTACAGCTTGAGCTGGAATCTCTGGGCCTGGTTCACCCGCTTGACTCACGTCCGCCGCGAAAAAAACGCCGGCGTGATGTGCCATTCCCGGACGCCCTTTATTTGCCGGGGCAAACCGAATATGAATTTACTGACAGTGCTGATGAGCACTGAGAGGACTATATGATCACTATTTCTCGCAAAGAAGGGCCGTTTGAGGCCGATATCACCGGCGGCTTACTGAGCGTTCGCCGCGATTATCAACCGGTGTTCACATGCCGTATCAGCACCCAACCCTGGTTTGTCGTACACAGTGACGGTCTGTACGCACAAAACACCCATGATGCGCTGACACCGCTTTATCGGGGAGAAGACTCACCACAGCTTTTGATGTGCCTGAACAGCGTCCTTAGCCAGAATGAAACCCGCCGTTCAGGAGCCCGCCTTGCCGGAGTGGGCGTGGTGATAGCTGCATGTTTCATCGCGACTGTCGTGATGCTGAGCACCCCAAAAACCCCCGAGGTTTTAGTCGGCCCTGGTGCGCTGGCAGTAAACGTAACGGCACCGGGCACAACAGGGGGCGTGCCAGACAGTATGCCCACCTTAAGTCCCTCATCGCTCACACCAGGCATGCGCAAGGTTGTAACTGAAAATGCGCCTGCTAAAGCACCTTCAGATGGCTGGAGCCTGTCAGCTGAAGCTCGTGCTGCACTGCCTGATAAATTGCATAAAGCAGCCTCCCGTGGCCTCTTTACCGTACCGCTGTCCAGCGGACACACACGCACAATTTATGTCTTTGCCGACCCGGAGTGTGCCAACTGCCAGCGTATGGAACGTCACTTTGAAACGGCATCCGGTGCTGTGAATGTCGTGATTTTCCCGGTGACTACCGAAGGTGGCCTGGATTCACTGAAAGCCCTGACGCCAGTCATGGCGTTGTCGGAAGCAGAGCGAGCCACGGCATGGAAGTCTTTGTTTTCTGCTGATGCCGGTATTAGCGTGCCAGGTGCAACCACAGTGGCTCCAGTGCCAGAAAAGGATGAAATCGCCAGGGGCGCAATTGGCGTCAACGAAGTGGCATTTCGGGCATACCGTCTGCCAGGAACCCCGTGGACTATTTCGGATGATGGCCGCTATGTCCCTCAGACCGTGCTGAGTTCACCCGCTGCACTGAAAGCCTTCCTGGAGGGCGATAATCATGACAGACAATAACACGGCAATAGACAGCTCACGTGTCAGCCGACATGTCGGGCGCTCATGGCTGACAGATACCCTTTCTGAAGCCGGTTCGCTGGTATGGGCGATGTTCGCTGCGGTGATCTCGGGTGTTATCTGGCCAGCTACGTTGTTGCTTAGTCTGCCGGTGTTGCTGTTCTGGGCGCTGGTCGTGGCACCGTCAGGGCGCTGGAAGATGCCAATGCGCATGCCGATGGATATGAACCGCGATGATCCGTCAACTGAGCGACAGGTCCCGGCAAAAGTGCTGGGGTTTTTACCCATTGCCAGCGTGCGGCTCCACACCAGTCGTGCCGCTGGGATCCTTTATGCGGGTTACCTGCGTGGTAAAGATGCCGGGCGAGAGCTGTGGCTGTCCAAAGATGATTTATGCAGGCATGTGCTCATGTTCGGGACGACAGGGGCGGGTAAAACTGAAGCGCTGATGGGGTGGGTCTTCAATGCGCTGTGCTGGGGAAAAGGGCTCATTTATTCCGACTTCAAGGCCCAGAATGATGTTGCTCTGGCGCTGGCTTCTCTCGCCCGTCGCTTTGGTCGGGAAGATGACCTGCGGATCATGAACTTCATCAATGGCGGTCGCTCGCGTGCCCAGGAGTTACTGGAAGATATCAAAGGGCGTCCTCAGACGAATACCACTAACGCGTTCATCCTGGCGCAGGAGTCCTATATCACCAACCTGATGGACTCGATGCTGCCTAAAACCGGCAGTAACGGAGGAGACTGGCAAGAGAAAGCACGCTCAATGAACCAGGCGCTGATTTCGGCGCTGGTCTATAAGTGCCGGCGTGAAGGTACCGTGATGTCGCAGCGCACAATCCAGTCGCACCTGCCTCTGCGTAAAATTGCCGGTCTGTATGTTCAGGCCGTCGAGGAACAGTGGCATGACGATATCAAAAATGTGCTGGAAAATTATCTTAGCACGCTCGCCGGTTTTGATATGGACAAGGTGGCCACCCCTTCGGAGTGGGATCCTGAGGCCAATCGCCAGCACGGCTATCTGATGCAGCAATTCACCCGCATGCTGAGCCTTTTCAATGACACCTATGGGCATGTTTTTGCCCGCGATGCCGGTGATATCGATCTGCGCGATGTGGTGCACAACGACCGTATCATGGCCGTACTGGTGCCGGCGCTGGAAATTTCCAGCAACGAAGCCGCGACCCTGGGTCGTCTGTATCAGTCGCAGCTGGCCATGATCATCAGCCAGGACCTGGGTGAAAAGCTTGAAGGTCGTCCTCAGGACAACATGAAGGTACGCAAGTTTAAAGGTACCTTCCCGTTTCTGTGGATCAATGACGAAATTGGTGCCGGTTACACCGAAAAAGTGGGGGAATTGTCCACGCAGGTGCGATCGCTGGATTTCTGCCTGCTGTTGGCCGGTCAGGAAGTGCAGCGCCTCAAGACAGCGGCAGGGGATGCCGTCTGGACGCTGGTAGCCAACATGGGTACGCGTATTACCGGCAAAATCATGGATCCAAAGGATACCCTGGAAATCCTGCAACTGATGGCCGGTACCGAGTACCGGGCTCAAATGGGCGCGCTGGTTCAGCAGGGCGGGCTAACAGGCGGGTGGGATGATGATACGCGTCTGAATATCCGTGAGCAGAAAAAAGTCGAGGTCGGGGAAGTCCAGTCATTGCAGGAAGGTGAGAATGTCATTCTTTTCAAAGGGCAGGTTATCCGCGGTAGCTCTCTGTATATCAGCGATATCGACAAGCTAAGCCGTGAAGAAATACGTATCAACCGTTTCGTCGAAGTTGCCCCGCCATCAGAACACGCTTTGCTGGCCACTGCGCCATTCCGACGCCGCCGTAGTCATGTCCGTAATGATCGTGTGCGGCGCATTCTTCGCGTACTGGATGAATCCCCCGGTAATGAAGATACCTCGGCGCTGGTACTGACAGATCCGGCGCTGGCCGCTGTGTGTGAATTCAGTCTCGAATGCGAATTTAGCTGGAAGCGACCACCCACAGCAGCGGTACGTTCCTCGATACTCTGGCGGATGGTCCTCGGGAGTCTGCCGGCGCGCGGCAGAGGTTTCCGGAGCCGCCTGCGCTCTCCCCGCACGATGACTGCCGAGCTCCAGGCCATTGAGAAAGCCGCACAGAATCACGTGATGATTGCGTCTGAAAAAGCAGTTGGTATTTCCCAACCTGGCGGACGAGGGACTTAATGCTTGTGGGGTATTTTTACTGTAGAATCACAGGCAAGCCGGGTTTCCCGGTGAGGCACAATGTTGCGGGGGCTTGATCCCCGGTGGCCTTGTCGCTGGAATGAGAAAACCCCCGTACATTGTTCGGTTTAACCGGCAACATATCGGGGGCAATCCTATCTCTAGACAAGTTAAGGATAGCCGCGAACAGTTGCCATTGCAACTAAGGCGGTTATATGACGTTCAAAGAAGCGCTATTGCTTGCTGTTGTGACGTCAGTCGTTGGGCCTATTCTGGTCGCGCTGATTCGTCACTTCTTCAGGTTTTAAGCTGAAAGGGCGTCATCGCTGTCTGTGATGGTAACATGCGCCCGAACCAGGTCGGAGGGAAACCTCCGGCCTTTTTCGATTTAAGTAGGTTGATTTACCTCCTGCAATCTGAACGTTTCCTCGGTTTCCATCCTGCCCGACGCTGTCGGTATTGCTGCCCCATTAATTAATTTGCCGTCATAAGAACACTTTAAACAGTGGGCCAACGCTGTTTATTGTCCGGTATCCCGTGGCCCCGCGCTGTAGTATCCTCTGAAAATTCGAACTAAAGTGAACAGAGGGGATAGAAATGTCGCAATCAGATGATTCAGTCACTTCCTCAAAACGGTCCACTCGTCCTTACCGTAAAGGTAATCCCCTAAGCGACACTGAGAAGCAGCAGGCAGCTGTGGCCAGGAAAAAAATTTCGCATAAAGAACTAAAGATTTTTGTGCGTAATCCGATAAAAGACCGATTAATGAGTGAGTGTGCGCAGGAAGGCATCACGCAGGCCGAATACATAGAGCGCCTGCTGCTGAAAGCATTTGATGAGAAAGATAAAATGTAATGGGATTACTTTCTTGTCCAATGCGGGTTGAAGTGATAGATTTAAAATCGTAATGAATTCTGGCGGGCCACGCCGCAAGGTGGCAGGGAACTGGTTCTGATGAATGACTGAGAGCCAGAAAAAACGAAACCCCGATAATCTTTCCATTCTTGGCCGAAGAGAAGATTAACGGGGCTCACTTAAAACTGCACAGAAGCTGTTGCTCTGTGCGGGGAGTATAGTTTTATGCCTGGAAAACTGCAAGACCTCCTGTGCGAACTCCGTCTGTGCAACATGAGCGCGGGATGGCGTGACTGAGCAGGTACCTGAAAAATATTCATTTTATCGGCAGGTAAAAAATCCGCATCCGGAGTTTGTTCCGGAAAATGGAAAGGAAACACTGCCGTTTTGCGCCAAAATTCGCGAAAAAGCAGCCGGTTTCACCCGTCGTGTCGAATTCCAGACCCTGGTGGCCATGTCGATCGCCCGGGGCGAGCGTAAACGCCGGCCGCCGGAATTGCGCATGCGTGCACTGGAAGCTGCGCTGCAGGCGCTGTGCCACTACTTCAATCCGCTGGCCAACAGGGTAGGGGCGTCGCTCACCACCATGAGCATACGTTGCGGGCTGGCCACTGAGAAAAAACGCCTTTCAATTACTCGCTTCACCGGGGCCGTCCAGTTCATGGCTCAGCTGAAGCTTCTGACCTATAACACCGAGTACGATAAAGAGATCGGCTGCAATATTCCGACAGATATTACCTTTACCCCGCTGATGTGGCAGGTGCTGGATGTCTCCGAGGAGGCCGTTGCGGCAGCTCGCCGCAGCCGTATCGAGTGGGAAAACAAGAAGCGCGAGAAAAAGGGCCTTCCGCGCGCCGGCGCTGACGAACTTATCAGCGCGGCCTGGGCCTTTGTGCGCGAACGCTTCCGTGCCTACCAGAAATCACGCCGTGAGCACGGCATAAAGCGCTATCGCGCACGTAAAGATGCGCCACGTACACGCAAAGATATCGAGCTACTGGTCCGTAAGCAGCTGGAGAAAGAAATCCGTGATGGCCGGTTCTTTGGCAGCCTGGACGCTGTACGCACTGAAATACAGCGTCGGCTGACGGAGCGTATGAAACTCTCCCGTGGCCACTACAGCCGGCTGGGTGACACGCTGCTCGTCACCATCTGATATGTTCTCAGGCATTACCCTGGGTTGTGTTCTGGTATCAAATGATACCAGAGATTATCGGTATCACTTTCGCATCGCATCAAAGGAAACAAGGTATCCTCATGATACTTTAGAGAAATAACATGATGGCAGGCGATGGCGACTGTTGGTTTTCATACCAAATTATATTAAATGTCGGTGCTGCGCGCCGGCGACGCCTTTCCCTGTTCCCGGCCCGGGTAGCCGTTTCTTACCCCGTCAACATCCTTCTGAATTATCCGGTTCACGCCGGAGGCCTTTGCACGTCTGTACACCGGCAATCGCACACATTTCACCCATGTCCGGCATAACACCGCACGCAGCATGGTGCTATCAGGACACCTTTTCACGCTGAAAACAGCGTCGCTGGTCATGAACGGATTGGGTATTGAGTTATCCACATTAACTGCGAGAGGGTAGCTAAATAAGCTTCTGCCCGGTGAGCGCAGTAACCTGTGCCCGGGATTTTTACAAACCGCGATGATCCCTTTAAAAAACCGATCTCCTTTCTTTTAAAGAACTGTTATTACTTACTGTTAAAGATAAAACCTATTCGTCACCCGTCCTGTGGACAGGTGAATGACGGCCGCCCTTGCAGCGAATATACGTTCGCACCGGTTCGGATTAGCCGCGTTGCGGCCAAAGGTAGCACCCGCCATACATGGCGGGCAGGCGTGCAAATTAGTTACAACATCCATAAGTTTAAACAAACACCCAAACCCAGCCCGTGCACATCTGCAACCTCAGCGCCCGACCCACCACTGAAAAGCGCCCCCGCCCCGGCCCAAAGGGCCGGAACTGCATCGCTTTTAATGATGAATGTTGTAACTAGAATATGGTGTCGCTGTAAGTAATGTTGCAGTCAGATTTGAGTATACGCTCGTAAGCGGCCTGACGGCTCGCTAACGCGGAGATACACCCCATCTGCGGCTTCGCCTTGCTGTGGTCACTCCGACCGCGCACAAAGGCTCCAGCGTCGCTTTAATATCGTAATGTCGTGCAGGATAGGGGGCGGGGCTGCACGATATGTGGCATCTGAGGCGGCTACGCCGCGCTACCGGCGACACTAACCTGTGGCGTAACATGAAAATTCAGTAGTCGCCTATTTTTAAGAACGGCTATGCTGTCATTTTTAAGCGACAACATAGCTTGCATGTTTGTCACTCTTAAGTGACAATACCTTCATGCTTAGGGAATGAGGAAATGCGGATGTATAAATCGCAATTCTACCAGGATGAAAACGGAGATAAACCGTTTAAGACTTGGCTGGAAAAACTCAAAAAGAAAGACAGGCTCGCGGCAGCAAAAATTGATGTCCGGATTGACCGCGCCGAAGCGGGAAACTTCGGAGACCATAAGTTTGAAAGAGAGGGTGTCTGGGAGCTAAGAATTGATTACGGTCCTGGGTATCGCGCTTACTACTCAATGGAAGGTGGACACATAATCCTCCTGCTTATCGGCGGTAACAAGAAAACGCAGGGTGCGGATTTAGATAAAGCCGTGGAATACCTCAAAGACTTTAAATCGAGGGCTAAGTTATGACAGCAACTACGAAGAAGGAAGGTGCCTTTGAGGCAGCTGGAACTGAATATGCTCCTGCGATTGACCGCGATAAACTGATGGTTGAGGAACTTCGCGCCGATCCGGATTATGCCGATATATATCTTAAAACAGCTCTTGAAGATATTAACGAACCGGGTGGTTTAGGAGGATTTCTGATCGCCTTACGTCGTGTTCTGGAGGCGCGCGGTGGAATCGCCGAGGCAGCCAAAAAAACAGGCATTGCACGTCAAAGTATTTATCGCGCGTTATCTGAAAACGGTAACCCTACGATTACCACGCTTGCACAGCTCGCTGCTGTAGCGGGTCTACAACTCACACTCAGTAAACCCCAGCACTAATGATGATTTTGTTTTTCTGGTTTGTGGCCGGTGGTGGGAAGAAAGTATGCGCGATGTAGAAATTGTAACTTAACGTAGTCAGAGTCCACCTAGCGCACGCTGAAATTGAACTGGATAGATTACAATTATGACAAAATCCATCGACCAGGTCAGATTGGGCGCCGCCGGACGGAGCAGCGGCAGACGTTCTGTTGCCAGCCCTTTACGACGTCGTCTGCGTTTTACCCTCAGGCCATTAAGTTGATAGATACGGTAAACCCGCTTGTGGTTAACACAAAGACCTTCACGCCGCAGAAGCTGCCAGATACGCCGATAACCAAAACGGCGGCGTTCAAGTGCCAGCTCTGTGATGCGTAGAGACAGCTGCGCGTCAGCAGCCGGACGCTGAACCGAATAACGGCAGGTTGACAGGGACAGACCTGCCAGCCTGCAGGCACGACGTTGCGACAGACCCGTAGCCTCGCACATAACTTCCACGGCTTCCCGCTTCTGGTCTGTCGTCAGTACTTTCGCCCAAGAGCCACCTGAAGCGCCTCCTTATCCAGCATGGCTTCAGCAAGCAGCTTCTTGAGTCTGGCGTTCTCTTCCTCAAGCGACTTCAGGCGCTTAACCTCAGGCACCTCCATATCGCCATACTTCTTACGCCATGTGTAAAACGTGGCATCTGAAATGGCGTGCTTACGGCAGAGCTCACGGGCAGAAACTCCGGCTTCGGCCTCGCGGAGAATACTGATGATCTGTTCGTCGGAAAAACGCTTCTTCATGGGGATGTCCTCATGTGGCTTATGAAGACATTACTAACATCGCGGTGTGTTAATCAACGGGGAGCAGGTCACGGGTACTGTACATACAACCCAGGGCAAGGAAGCGAGTATCGTGGTATTTGTCCTCGGAGGAAACGTACAAAATCCAGGCGCAAGAGCCTGGGCCGCCAGCCGGCCTAATCTGTTAAATGTCGCGGTGAGCAGAGCTAAGCAACGTTTGTATGTCATAGGCAGCCGTTCTGGCTGGCAAAAGCACCGGTATTTTTCTACATTAGCAAAGAATTTGCCTGTGAGTTCCCCCTCTAACACTAGCGCTCAGAAGACAGAAGATGCACTGAGCTAAATGTTGTTGTACGCCAGGAATCTCTAGATATATATAGCGAAAAAGGCCAGAGGTTTCCCTCTGGCCTGGTTCGGGCGCATGTTGCCATTACAGGCAGCGATGACGCCCATTCAGGTTAAAACTTGAAGAAATGGCGAATCAGAGCGACCAGAACAGGGCCGACAACTGATGTCACCACAGCAAGTAATAACGCTTCCTTGAACGTCATATAACCGCCTTTGGTTGCAATGGCAACTGTTCGCGGCTATCCTGTTGTTGTCACGCAAAAGGTAAGCCCCCGATATGTTGCCGGTTAAATCCGAACAATGTACGGGGGTTTTCTCTTTCCAGCGACAAGGCCACCGGGGATCAAGCCCCCGCAACATTGCGCCTCACCGGATGAACCGGCTTGTATATGATTCTACAATAAAATTTCTGTTTGTTCATTAGCTATAAGGTAGAACCACAAACTAGTTGGCTTCCGACGACATAGCTAATCAACGGGGAGCAGGTCAATCGCCGCCGGCACCCCGAACCCGACCAACGAGCAGGTCAGGGCGCACCTCGGCGGCGGCTCGCTGTCCCACATCTCCCCGGTGATGCGCGCGTTCCGTGCCCGCCAGCGGGAACAGCGCACGGAGCAGGTGCCGGTGCTGCCGCCAGAGCTGGCGCAGCTGCTGACCGGCCAGCTGGGTCTGCTGTGGCAGGCGGCCGTCAGACAGGCCGATGCCGACACGCTGGCGGCGCGCGAGCAGGCTGACGCGGATATTGCACAGGCCGATCAGGCGCGCGATGAGGCACAGGCGGCAGTGGCCCGGCTGGAAAGTGAGCTGGCGGTCCTGCGCGAGGTGGTGGCCGAACGTGACCGCCTGCTGCAGGAGGTGCGCGAGCTGCGCGCGGAGGCACTGCCGCTGCGCGAGCAGGTGGCCCGCCTCACCGCCACCGGCGAACACCTGGCGGTACAGCTGCAGGACACCCGGGCGGAGCTGAAGGAAAACCGGGAGGAGGGTCGCGCCCTGCAGGCCGAACTGCTGGCCCTGGCGCGTGGTGACGGGAAGGTGAAGAAATGAAGGCCTTCACCCGGGTGCCGGAGAGCCGGTACCTTCCGTCTGGCGTTACGGGCTGAAGGCATTCCCGGACGGCTGCTGTGAGCTGGCCAGCCAGACGCTGGCTGAATATCCGATGGAAGTTGGCAGCAACCTGCACCCCTGTGTCATCGCCATGCAGTGGAATGACGGTCCTCAAATTCATGGCCACGTTATTGTCGATCTTATGCAGTCTTTCTGCCACTAACTCCGTGGCGTGCCTGGCGGCCTGTGCGCTGCTGAAGTGCAGCCGGTTGCCGCACAGAATGCATTTGTACGGGTCCGTGCGCAGAAATGTCTTCATCAGCGTGGCAAAGCCCGGCTGCTCCGGCTTTTTCCTCGCTATCATCTCCAGTGCGTCATACACCTTCGCAGCGCAAGTTGGCCGCTTATTGCTATTAATATTCTGATTATTGATATTTCCATTCCGTTCGTAGTGTTAATTTTTCGTCAAGCTAAACATTGAAAAGGCCTCCTTGATACGGCTTAAAAGGAATCAGTGACTTATGCAATTAACCGAATCGGATCGGGCATACCTTGCCGGCGCGGCCGGGCCCGGTGTGCAAAAGTGCATGCAGGTGCTCGTCAACTTCTCGAAAGCCTTTGGTGCGCCGAAGCTGGTCAACATCGGCAGCGCGCACGTTATTCCCAATATTCCCTTGGGGCTGCTGGAAACCCTGACGGAGGGGGTGGAGACGCTGCCGGTGATGACAACTTTGCATCCCCATATGTCCGCACTTTGCCCTAACTCCTGGCCGGAGATGGGCATCAATACGCAGTATGCGCAGGCGAAACTGCCCGACGTGAAACGCCGCGCGGCCCTGTTTGCGGAGAAAGGATTTAACCAAACCTACACCTGTTACCCGGCAATGGTGGGCAGCCTGCCGAAAAAAGGGGACTACGTTTCTTGGATCGGTTCCGGGGGCCAGGTGTTGGTGAATTCGACGATTGGTGCGCGCTGCAATCGAGACGGGGCGCTGCTTACCCTGGCGGCGGCTATCACGGGGCGTTCGCCTTATTATGGGCTGTTCCTGGACTGCAACCGGCTGGCGGAGATTTTGGTCTCGTTTGACGGTCTTGATGCTAATCGGCTCTCAAAAACCGAGCTCAGCGCGATAGGTTATTATCTGGGAGCACAAGCCAAATCGCACAATATCGCGATCGACGGCATCGATCCTGAGCTCGGCATGGACTATCTGAAGCAGATTATGATCCCACTGACGGTCACGGGGGCGGTGGGGATTTGTCATGTTCTCGGAGTCACGCCGGAAGCAGGCACGCTGAAAGAAGCGTTTGGCGGGAGCCGTCCGGTGAAAAAGATCTCGGTCGATCACGAGATCCTGCGCCGTTCGCTGGCGCTGTATGCGCCGCAGAGCGGGGCGGGGGGGCTCTTGTTGTCGCCGCAGGCTGGCGTGACGGCGCAGCGGGATGTCGCTCCGACCGATATGGTGGTGCTGGGTTGCCCGCACCTTAGCATTCAGGAGATCCGTTTACTCGCCGGTTTGCTGACGGGGCGGAAGATCCCGAAGCACAAGCATTTATGGATTGGATTGGCGCATCAGCAATACTCGCTCGCCAGGGAAATGGGCTACGTTGCGACCATCGAATACGCGGGCGGCGTTATGGTCAGCGCCTGTATGTCTACCATTCCCGACTCTCCCATTCCGGCGCAGGTGAACTCCGTAATGACGTCTTCGATGAAAGCTGCTCACTACATCTCGCAATTGAACCAGAAACGCCTCTCCGTGGGTGTCGCAGATATCGAATGCTGCATTCGGTCATTGCTCGACTCAACCGCCGATACACTGCAGGTGACTACATGAAATTACTGGCCAGATCGCTGAACCCAGGGGACGTAGTCGCCGAGGCGTTTCTCGTAGAACAGGCGTTTTCGTTTATCGGCGACTTTGACCCTCAAACCGGGGCACTGCTGATCCCGCATCATCCGCGCTATGGCGAGTCGCTGGCGGGAAAGGCGCTAGTGTGTCCGGGGGGTAAGGGGGGAACCATGGCGCCGTTTTTAATTTACGAGGCGTTTCAACAGGGTAATGCCCCGGCGGCGATTATTTGCAATCACGCAGATCCGATTCTATTTGAGTCGGCGATGGCGATAGATATCCCCATTTTTGACTGCTTCGACGGGGACGTATTGGCGCTTTTCAAGCACGGCCAACAGGTGGTAATCAACGGCGAGGACATTGCCATCGATACGTATTAGATAGCGGATATATAAGCACCGGTGCACAAGACAAGGGGCCGGTGTTTATAGGTTATCAATCTGTCTCAGCCTGCATTTTCAGCCAAAAACTTTCCTGGCAACGATTATAGAACTGTTTTTTTTGCGGTGAAATGGCGTATCCGCCGTCGTGCAGTACTTCATAACTGATCCAGCACTCACGGCAAACATCATCCGCCTGGAAGGTATCGGATTCCATTCTATATAAGACCTGAACGCCATTATTAAACACGTAAAGGATCTCTCGTTCTTCAATCATGTTTTCCCCCTCGGAAAAGCGCTCGAGGGTTTCCGTCTCATTGACCGTTTTCACCGGTGACGGCAGCATGTGGATAGTGCAAAGGTAGGTGTAGAGTCGATGCATGGCAATCTGTCCAAAACGCGCGGCGGGCGGAAATACGCAGCACAAGAGTAAAGCAAATGCCTGCCGATGAAAAGGTGAGGCATCGGCGTACGGCCTTAGTTTGGCGGACTTTGGCAATTAACTGGCGTATTTCATATATTTCGAGATTCAGGCGGGTTGCTACTATTTTTATCCCGAAAACATCAGGGTAAACAATGATAATGATGAGCAACGAGTTGGCTGATACTGTTTTTGATCCGCGTGGCGAGAACCGCTTTTACGAATTACAGTTGGCACCCCGCCCCAGCCTGCAGGCATTACGGGATGGCAAGGTCCTTTTTTTTGACAATACCAAGCTGGACTTCTGTCATTACCGCGAAATATTCACCCGTCTAGAAACGGTAATGAATGAACACGACATTCATCACATCGAACATGTCCGGCAATCCGTGCGCGGCACCATGACGGAACAGATCCGCATGCTGGCTGACCAATTGGCGCAAAAAGGGGTTCAGGCCGCAGTAGTGGCGTTAGCCGACATGGGAACTTCGGTGATGACCACCATCCTCGCCATTGAGCTGGAGAAAAGGGGCATCCCCACATTATTGATCGCCTCACCCCCTGGGGACAACTTGGCCGAGCACGTAGCGCATTATCGGGCGGGGCAACTGTGCATTTGCCGTCTCGACATCTATCAGGCAAGCACCGTTAGCGATATCCGACGTCAGGTTGACTCTCAGCGCGCTTACGTGCTGGAGGCGCTCACTTGTACCGACAATATCCAGGCCGCCGCTGCGCTTCATCCCAAAATGGATCTTGACCGAAGTCATTCCGGGGCGGAAATGATGTCTTACTCCGACCTGGACGCGTTAATGGCGGAGTATGAACGCCAGTCTATCGGTGATGGTTTACCTGTGATTCCGCCGACGCCGGCGCGTTTTGCCGCCATGCTGGCATACAGCCCTGAGCCGTTGGATACCGTGCTGATCCCGGAAGCGGGCCCCTCGGGCAAAGACATTCGGGTGCGGGATGTGGTCATCAACAGCATCTTGGCCGGCTGCAAACCCGAATTTTTGCCTATTGTGACGGCGACAATCCGCGCTATGGCCGATCCCGCGTTCAACTTTCAGCAATCCATCACCACCTCGTACAACGGTGGCAACCTGGTGCTGGTTAGCGGCCCGATCGCCGGCGAACTGGGGATCAGCTCCGGTCAGGGCTGCATGGGGCCGGGATTTCGCGCCAACGCCACCATTGGCCGCGCGGTTAACCTAACGATCCTCAATGTGTGCCGCGCTTATCCGGGCAAGGCGGACCTGGGCTGCCTCGGCTCACCGGTTGAATTTACTTACTGTTTCGCAGAAAGCCTGAGTCATAGTCTGTGGCCAACATTGAACGAAGAGCGATTCGGGCCTGAGGCCACCTGCGTGTACCTGATGAAGGCGGAACCGCCGACCGACGTGGTCGATTTTCTAAGTCAAACGGCGGACAGCCTGCTTGGCGTAATTGTTGACAGCGCCACCCATCTGGGGCGCATGAATGCGTACATTCCGGGGCGGATCTTGATTGTTCTTACCCCCGATCACGCACATATGCTGAATAACGCGGGCTGGAGTAAGAGCGCGCTGAGGGAATACTTGCACGAACATATCCATAACCCGCTTAGCGCCGTGCAGGACAGAGGGCTGGTTCCCGTGAGGCCGGCCCAATTTATCGGCCGTGATCCGATGCCTGCGACGCGAAACGCCCAAGATATCGATCTGGTTGTCGCCGGAGGGCGGGGAGGGCACTCCGCCATTTTAGCGAGCTGGGGCCTCTACTGCGATGCGGTGCTGATACCGCTGACGCTGACCAACGGGCAACTCGCACGCACCATTGAAGACTTCCAGACCACGCCGTTAACCTCAAGGAATCATTAAAAATGCCGACCATTATAGATATACGCGCTCGCGAAGTATTTGACTCTCGGGCGGATATTACGCTTGAGGTTGAAGTGGTACTGGACAGCGGAAAACGCGGTCGCTGCATCATCCCGACTGGCTGCTCCAAAGGCAAGCATGAGGCGATCGAAGTGCGCGACAACGATCCCCGGCGCTTTAACGGTCAGGGGGTTCTTCGGGCGATGGAGATCGTGCATGGCGTGATTAAACCGCGGCTGTGCGGCATGTCTTCTTATGCGCAAGAAGAGATCGACCGCATGTTGATTGCGCTGGACGGCACCGCCAACAAAAGCCGACTGGGGGCCAATGCGATCCTGGGCGTGTCGCTGGCGGTGGCGAGCGCCGCGGCAATGCACAGCAGCCTGTCGCTGTGCGATTACGTCAGCCACGGTAGGGAAAAATTTATGCCGCAGCCCATTTTTTCCATGCTGTCGGGCGGTATGCATGGCGACGGCAACTGTGATTTTCAGGATTATCAGGTGATCGCGCTCAAGGCACCCGACCTTGCAGCGGCGTTGCAGGTCGGCAAAAACGTGCACATGGCTTTGAAATCCATACTGACGGAGCGCGGGATAAGTACCGGCGTTTCGGGGACAGGAGGATTCCTGCCACCGCTGAGCTCCAATGAGCAGGGGTTGTCGCTGCTGCTGGAAGCCATTGGCAAAGCGGGTTATGAAGCGGGAGTGGAAGTTGGGTTAAGCATGGATATAGCGGCTGAGATGTTTTTCAGCGACGGCCGTTATAACTTGGCGGCGGAAGGGCGAACGCTGACGACGGCGGCCTTTATCGATCATCTGGTGTCGCTTTGCGAACGCTATCCGATCGTACTGATGGAAGATCCGTTGGGAGAAGATGACTTCGAAGGCTGGATCGAGCTGACGCAGCGGCTGGGCGACAAAATAGAGCTGGTGGGCGACGATCTGTTCACGACCAATCTAGCGCGCTTTGAACAGGGCATCGCCATGAAGATGGCCAATTCCATTTTGGTGAAACCGAATCAAGTCGGCACGCTGAGTGAAACCGTGAGCCTGGTGGCCTCGGCCAGGGCGGCTGGATATGGCATCGTGTTCTCACGACGTTCCGGTGAAACCGAGGACACCAGCATCGCCGATTTGGCGATAGCACTGAATGGCACCAAGGTGAAGTTCGGCTCCCTGGCGCGTACCGAGGCGATGGCCAAGTACAACCAGCTGCTGCGGTTGCAGGATGCGATCGCCAATGCGCAACCAGACTGACTTCGTCTGTCATCCTTATGGCCTCCCTCGCCATCGGGGGCAGGCTTATTCTCGAGAACCGTACCATGAAGCCGATCTCCCCCTTCGTTCAGGGCAACAAAGACGCCTTGCCCCTGTTGCTTGGCTTACTGCCCTTCGCCGTGCTCACCGGCGTCAGCGCCATTCAGGCGGGTATGACGCCCTGGGTTGCCCAGCTGTCGTCTTTGTTGCTGATGTCCGGGGCTTCGCAAATTGCTGCGGCCACGCTGATGACGGCCGGCGCCGCGCCTTTAGTGGTGATCGTCACGCACATTGCGATCAATTTTCGCTATGCCATCTACAGCGCCGGGCTGTCTCAGCTGAAGCTCCAGTTCAGCCCGCTGACTAAGCTCGCAGCTGCGCAAGTGTTGATCGATCAGACTTACGTGCTGACGTTTTTGCGCTGCCAGGTCCAGCCGCTAAAGGCGAAAGAAAGAACGCAGTATTACTTCGGCACCGCGCTGCCGATGTGGCTGGTGTGGCAAACGGGGACGGCTGCGGGGATCCTCGCCGGCCCGCTTATTCCCGCTGATTGGCATTTGGAGTTCGCCATTACCCTGTGCTTTATTTCCCTGTTGGTGCCTATGCTGAAAAACGGCCCGATTGTGGTGGCGGCCACGGTTGCCGGGGTGGTTTCCGGCCTTACCTGCGGATGGCCCTATAATCTGGGATTCTTATTTTCGATGGTTACGGGCGTATTGGTCGGTGGTCTGTATCACAAGGTCAGAGAGCCTCAACGCAGCGGGGAGCTGTCATGAGCTTATGGGTGTTGGCCATCAGCACGCTGGCCACGTTTTTTCTGCGTTATTCCTTTCTGTGGCTCAACGACCGTTTACCGTTTACCGAGCGGGTGGGCGAATGGCTGAAGCTGATCCCGGCCACTGCCATCGTGTCTCTGATCGTGCCAGCCCTGATCGCTTCACCCTCGGCGTTGACTGCCGAAGGCGCGCCAAAACTGTGCGCGGCGATCGTGGCGACGCTGGTGATGTGGAAAACGCGCAACGCCACCTTGATGCTGTTGCTCGGTATGGCGACGTTTTGGCTGATTCGCGGGATTGGTTGACTACGATCTGTGCGCGTTGGGCTGGTACAATTGGTCGCGGTATTTTTTCGGCGTGACGTTCAGGTGGTGTTTGAAAAAGGAGATGAAAGCGCTGGTGGTGGAGAACTCGAGATAGTGAGCGATCTCGGTGATCAGTTTATCGGTGGTCAGCAACTCCAGGGCCAGCTTCAAACGCACCTGTTGGCGCCACTGCTGATAACACATGCCTGTTCCCTGAACGAAAAGGCGATGGATGGTGCGCTCGGAAGCGCCGCAATGGGACGCCAGTTCATTCAATCGCGGCACCATTTCACCTTTCAAATGGTAACACTGCAGGTAATTACGGACCCGGGAATCGTCCGGCAATGCCGGCCAGTCGGGGGAATGGGCAGCGCCCCGGATTTTGTCTATGAGCAGAGATTGCAGGTGGAACTCGGTTCCCATCATCCAGTTGGTTTGGAAAGGGGAACGGCACATGGTTTCGATAACCTCTTCTACCAGGGGGGGGAGGGTATAGACCTCGACGCTTTTCGACAGCGAAGCGAAGCGCTGTTGATCGAGATAGACGGCGCGAAAATCAACGTTGTCGCGGAGTATCACATTGTGGGCAACACCCCCAGGGATCCAGAGCAACTGATGTGGTAACACAGAGCAAATGCGCGTTTCCAGCATGACGATAGCGGCACCCGATTTGACGTAGACCAGTTGGCCTTTGGCATGCGAATGCATTCTTGAGCGTAACGAGTGTTCTTTCTCATGTGAGAAAGAGGCATAAATCGACACGATGGGCGTATCAATAGCATCGGGGTCAAAATATTCATTGAGCAGATCTGAATTGACGAAAATGGATTCGGTGATTTCTGGCATGGCATCATGACTCATAAAATATGTGGCTATAGGGGTTTGAGGGCCAATGGAACGAAAACGTACGTTAAGGCGATAATTCATTGTTTAAATTGAAATTTAATGCTCTCAATTCTCCATTTAAAATATCATCCGATAGCGTGAACGTATAATGCCCCAGCATATTGATATGCCCGCGCATCAGTGGGGATAACCGGGCGATATCCTCATCCCTGGTTTCTTCTCCATTACTACTCATCCAGCTCAGTGCTTCCTGCATATAAAGCGTGTTCCACAGTACGACTGCGTTAGTGACCAGCCCCAGTGCGCCCAGTTGATCCTCCTGCCCCTCACGGTAGCGTTTTCTGATCTCACCGCGCTGCCCGTAACAAATTGCACGCGCTACGGCATGGCGACCTTCTCCCCGATTGAGTTGCGTCAGGATCCGTCGACGATAATCCTCATCATCAATATAATTAAGCAGATACAGTGTCTTGTTTACACGCCCCACTTCCATGATGGCCTGAGCCAGCCCTGACGGCCGTGAGCTTTTCAGTAGTGAGCGAATGAGTTCTGAAGCATGAATGGTGCCCAGCTTCAGCGAACCAGCAGTTCTCATCATCTCATCCCACTGATTTTCTGCCTTCGACAGATCTGCACACCCACGGGCCAGCTCATTAAGTGCTCCGTAATTTGCCGATTTATCCACCCGCCAGAATACCGCTTCACCGGCATCAGCCAGACGGGGGGAAAACTGATATCCTAGTAGCCAAAACAGGCCAAATATAATGTCGCTGGTACCGGCTGTGTCTGTCATGATCTCAACCGGATTCAGCCCTGTCTGCTGTTCCAGAAGGCCTTCCAGAACAAAAATGGAATCCCGTAATGTGCCAGGGACAACGATCCCGTGGAATCCAGAGTACTGATCAGAGACGAAGTTGTACCAGGTGATACCACGCCCGGAGCCAAAATATTTTCTGTTCGGCCCAGAATTGACCGTTTTAACCGGCGTGACAAAGCGCATGCCGTCAGCTGAAGCCACCTCGCCGCCACCCCAGCGGCCAGCAAGCTCCAGCGTGGACTGAAAATCAACCAGGCGGGCATTGGTGCTGACCAACGTTTCTGCCCGGAGGTAGTTCTGTTTTACCCAACTGAGCCGGTGGCGGGTCAGTGCCGGTACATTGTGCTTTATCAGCGGTTCCAGTCCGATATTGCAGGCTTCAGCCATCAATACCGCGCACAAGCTGATGTGCAGATCCTGCGCTCGAGCCCCGGATTCACTGACATGCGTAAACTCACGCGTAAATCCCGTTCTGGCATCTATCTCAAGCAACAGTTCCGTCAAATCTACCGGTGGTAGCAGTTGTCTGATTCGATTGTTTAGACCAAGCAACGACGGTGGCTCTTCCAGTTTCTCCAGGCTGCTGATAGTCAGGGAAGGATATTTACCGTCATTGCAGATATGAACCTCCGCATTTCCTTCAAAGCGGGACCCGACTGCTTTCCAGGTTTCATCCAGTTGGATCGCCAGTTGTTTTACGCCTTTATGCCCATCGGTGGAATGTCCCAGCGCCCGGCAGACAGGGACCCGTTGAGCCTGCCATTCCTCCCCCTGCAACAACTTCTCACGGGGATCTCCCCAGCGATCGCTGTTTTTGAGCCAGATGTCCCTCCGCCGCAATGCATCCTGAAGACGTTCGAGCAGGCAAAGCGAGTAACCGGCACGTTGTATCCGGCCATCCGCATCGTACACCAGGCGTTTCCAGGGGCCGGTAATAATATGTTCAGGAGCATCATCGAGAAGGCGCTTTTTCGAGCCGTTCAGTTCGGTCAGATAATGGATGGCGGCCAGCGTATGTTCCCCGGCTGGCGCAGCGTGGAAATGCAGGTCACGCAATACCGCCGGAAGAAAACGTCTCACACGACCATACTGTTCCACCATTTCGTCATGAAAATTGTTGTTCTGGGGCCGGGCCAGCTCATTAACTTTACTGACGGATTCTGCCAGTCTGTTTTTCGGTACGCTGCTGAATATGACCTGCCTCAGTTCAGCATCATCAGCCTTATCATCCAGCAACAATGAACATACCCGTGCCAGAAGCAGCGCTGCCCGGTCAAGATCTTTCAGAGTCCTGAGACGTTTTTTCTGCCCCGTATTCTTCGCCGCACGGGTGATATCCAGTATCAGCATATCGAGCACATCAACGGCTTCATCCAGTGCCGCAGTCTCCTGCGCTTTAACGAATGCGGTGAGTACGGCCAGCTTTCTCTGCTGTGGCATACGTGCGATGTATTTTACCGACGCCATGCCCGCATAACGAGCCAGATTACGCAGCTGTATGGCGGGCAGGCCGGTAAAGTTCAGTCGGGAAAACTCAAGGTTTCGCAGTCGCGTATACCTCTCCAGCGCTTCAGTAAATGCCGGACCGCTGACGGTGACCGGCCCCTTTTTCAGTTGCTCCAGTGGCGAAATGCGTTGCCCCTCAGGAATTTCCAGCAACTCCATGACGCGAGCAGTCTGCCAACTGTCAGGCAGGGCGGCCAGTTTTTTCCAGAGCCGCTGATTTGCCCTTTCGCGTATTTCACTGACAAGGCGTACAAGTGTGGTTGCTCCAGGCAACAAAATCTTATTTTGAAGCAGCCACGCGGTTGCGAAATCAAACATCAGACCGGGGCGTTCATTACTGAGCCATGAACGGGTGTACAGCAGGCGTTTCAGGCGGAAAGACCATGGAAAATCGCCAAATTCATGATAGCCGTAATACTCCTTTATCTGCGCGGTATGCTCCCTGCGAGTGGTGTCACGTTCAGCATAGCGGGAGAGGACTTCCGGACGGCGTATATTAAGCTGCACGGCGACAAAATGCTGAACACCGGGCAACACCTGGGTTAAATCCGTAATAAATGTTCCCAGAAAACGGGCCGTTGTGAGCTGAAGCGCTATTCCCAGGCGGTTATGCTTTCCCCGCCGCTGATAAATGAAAGCTAGATCCCGCTCATCAAGATGAAAATAGCGCGCCAGCTGCACGTCATTGGGTTCTGCAACGTAACAACCGTAATTCTGTCCCTGCTCAGCGGTCAGAAAATCGACGGGCATACCGGCCTCCCTACCAGGCGGTGATTTATTAACAATCCTGTAACCGTCCGAAATATTATAAATTGTCGGACACATAAAAATGGTGCCGATTGTGTGTCCATTAAATCGATTTTTTGTTATAACAGACACCGCCTGTCCGATATTTGATTTAGGATACATTATTATGCGACTTTTTGGTTACGCACGGGTATCAACCAGCCAGCAATCCCTCGATATTCAGGTCAAGGGGCTTAAAGAGGCGGGAGTGAAAGCTAATCGCATATTTACCGACAAAGCATCCGGCAGCTCTACCGACAGGGAAGGACTGGATCTGCTGCGTATGAAGGTGGAGGAAGGTGACATCATCCTGGTGAAGAAGCTCGACCGTCTTGGCCGTGACACTGCCGATATGATCCAGTTAATTAAAGCATTCGACGCTCAGGGCGTAGCTGTCCGGTTTATCGATGACGGAATCAGTACTGATGGTGACATGGGAAAAATGGTGGTCACTATTCTGTCTGCTGTAGCTCAAGCCGAACGTCAAAGAATATTAGAACGAACAAATGAAGGTCGCCAAGAAGCAATGGCAAAGGGAGTTGTGTTCGGTAGAAAAAGAAAAATAAACAGAGGTGCGATATTAAATATGTGGAAACAAGGTTTAGGAGCCTCACACATATCAAAAACAATGAATATTGCTCGTTCAACAGTATATAAAGTAATAAATGAAAGCAACTAATATAAAAGGTTGAATATGGAATTTAATATTACTTCAAAGTCTAATCCGTTTGGCGATACAACAGCAGAAAATGATAAGAAAATGTTGAGCAGTGCTTTCATCGAAACTGCTGATTTTAGAACTTTAATTGAAACAGATGACCGAACTATTGTTGTAGGCAGACGAGGGACTGGTAAAAGTGCTTTATTCATTCAGCTAAATGAGCATTGGAAGAAAGATAAAAAAATATTAATCCTAAGTTTTTCACCAGACGACACGCAAATAATTGGCTTTAGATCAATGTTGAAGCCATTTACAGGCTCATTCAATTTAGCCAGGGCAGCAACAAGGTTATTATGGCGATATGCTATGTTAATGGAGATAGCATCATATATATCTTCTCATTATAAATTATCATCTCAAATTTCGACAGAAACATTGTTGAATGAGCATTTAAAGAAATGGAATGCTGCACAAGGTGATATTTTAAGAAAGTGTAGGATTGTAGCAAAAGAATATTTAGATGAAAACAATCCTGAAGAATCAATTGGTGACCTTCAATTTAATTTGAATATTTCAGAAATCGAAGGCAATATAGTTTCACTTCTTGAACGCTCAGACAGGAAAGTTGTCATTTTGATGGATAAGCTAGATGAAGCATATGAACCGGATAATATAGGAATCGGAATCATAGCTGGTCTGGCATATGCCTCAATCGAATTAAATCAAAAAGCAAAATGCATTCGCCCAATCATTTTTTTAAGGGATAATATATTTAGATCGCTATCAAAGGAAGATCCTGACTACTCAAGAAATATAGAGGGGCAAGTCATAAGGCTGCATTGGGATTGGGCACAACTCTTAATGCTATCGGCTAAAAGAATGAAAGTGGCATTTAATCTAGATATTGAGAAAGATCAACGGGTTTGGGATAGGTGTACAGCCGATGACCTCAAAGGAAGGAATGGTTTTAAGCGATGCTTGCAATTTACCCTTTACCGTCCCAGAGACTTACTGTCATTGTTAAATGAAGCTTTTTTCTCCGCATTTAGAGAGAATCGAGAAACTATTATTAACACTGATCTAGAATATGCAGCCAAGTCAATTTCCATGGCCAGGCTTGAAGATCTTTGGAAGGAGTACCAGAAGATTTTCCCTTCAATACAAGTTATAACTAGTGCATTCCGTAGTATTGAACCTGAATTAACAGTCTACACTTGCTTAAAAAAAATAGAAGCATCTTTCGAATCAATAGAAGAAAATGAAGACCCAAAAATAATCTCTGAAATACAATTACTAAAAGCTAGTGGGATCCTCCAAAGTTTGTATAGCGTAGGATTTGTGGGTATACGTGATAAAAACACTTCATCCTATTCATTTTGCCATGATGGACGAACCCCAGACAAAGGTTTTGAAAGCAGTGAAAAACTATTAATTCATCCATGTTATTGGCTTGGTTTGAATTTAAATCGCAACGCTCTTGCTCCAGAGGAAGCTGAGGAAATAAATGACGAATATGATATCAATGTTGTTTCCGATAATTCAGCCATTAGAAATAAAACAATAGGTCAAATAACCACTCATCTGGATCAAATACCGACAGGAAATGAAGGGGCTAATGAATTTGAGCAATGGTGCTTAGACGCACTAAGAATTGTATTTGCATCCCACCTGACAGATATAAAACCGCATCCAAACGGTAACGCGGTTCAGAGAAGAGATATTATAGGTACCAATGGTGGAAAATCAGATTTTTGGAAGCGTGTATTAGAAGACTATAAAACAAGACAAGTTGTTTTTGATGCAAAAAATTTTGAAGAATTAGGTCCATCTGAGTACAGACAATTACAGTCATATTTAACAGGTCCGTATGGAAAATTAGGGTTTATTATTAATAGAGAAGAAAGTGAGGCATTGAAATCAGGGAGAGATTTGGATTGGACAAAAGAAATGTATCAATCTCATAATTCATTAATAATAAAATTACCTGCGAAATACATATCTAAATTGTTGCAAAAATTAAGAAACCCTGAGAAGCATGACGCTATAGATAGTCAGATGGGGAAACTTTTAACTCTATATGAAACATCATATATGGCCATTAAAAGTACTCAAAAGAAACGAAGAAAATAGCATCAGGTACATCATATGAGAGGGTTCCTGAAAAGGAACTTTCTCATATTTTATAATAAATCAATAATATATATCCTTAGCGTACGTTTTCGTTCCATTGGACCTCAAACCCCGTTTACAGGAAATTTTGGTATGGGTGTTCGAACCTTTTATCTTAATGACTGGATGTTTGGCGGAAATATCTTCCTTGATGACGATTTCACAGGAAAAAACCGCCGGATTGGTTTAGGTGGCGAAGCGTGGACAAACTATCTCAAACTGTCAGCAAACACCTATTTGGGTACAACCGACTGGCATTCCTCCCGGGACTTTGATGACTATAACGAGAAACCCGCAGATGGGCCTAATGGGAGCGAAGCTGCAAAATACGACATCTGCTCTGATTAAGGGGACTGCCTGGAAACGTAAATTATTCCACGACTTTAAGCTGAGATGATCCTTCACTTAATTCCTCGTGTAACACCGTGGCCAGCGCCGACGGATTTTCCCAGGACATAGAGTGTCCTGCTTCTGGTACGATTGCTACGGATATCCCCTTTTGGTTGACGCACTGGAAGTCACTGTCCGGTAATGATTGTTCACCAAAAATCAATGTGCGGGAACAGGACAGATTGAGGAAGATTTCCATCCATGAAGGGGAGGTTCCATCTATCAGACTCTTGGCTCCCCTCCACATTGCCCAGGGAGCGGCATTTTGAGCCGGGCCTTTCCAGGGGGATGTGTGGTTGGCCAGTATATTGTCGTACACTTGCGAGATAAATTCAGCTTCCGGTTTCTCCACCAACAGACGGCTATATATACCACCACCTGCATGAAAGTTAGGTTCAGAAACCACCAGTTTACACACCCGTTCCCGCAATTGTTTTGCGACTTCAATAGCAATACTTCCCCCCATGCTGTGACCATAAATATGGCACTGTGTGAGCTCCATGGCATTCACTACTTCGATAACAACGTCGGCCTGATGAGCAATACTGTAATCATAATCACGGGGTTTATCACTGAAACCATATCCGGGAAGGTCTATCAGTATGGTTCGTCGCCCGCCGAATGCCGGATCTGCAACAATCCGTGGATACTCATAAGAAGAAGCACATCCAAGCCCATGAATAAACACAACAGGGATACCCTGCCCAGGTAAATCATGCCAACGAACGCTGGCTCCTGCGGTTAACGAAAACAAACTCTGCATGCTGTATTCCTCTGTTAATTTGGACTGTTGAATTGAGTTCCGTTTAGTAAACGGGAAATATTATGTTACGTAGCCTTGATATCACGCAGGCGCATAATGGTTTGTCGTGAGGTACCAAACTCGCGAGCAACGGCGCTGATACTGGCACCCGCCTTCAGGTGCTCAAGTGCTGTCTGTCGCTGTTCCTGGTTCAGCGCCGGTGGTCGGCCAAATCGCTTCCCGGCAGCCCTGGCCCTTGCCAGGCCGGAATGTGTGCGCTCAATCAGCAGGTCTTTCTCAAACTCAGCCACCGCCGAAATGACCTGCATGGTCATCTTTCCGGCCGCGCTGGTGAGGTCTACGCCGCCCAGCGCGAGGCAGTGCACGCGTATATCAGACGCTGCCAGCTGTTCAACTGTCTTCCGCACGTCCATTGCGTCGCGACCCAGGCGATCAAGTTTGGTCACTATCAACACATCGCCATTTTCCATACGATCAAGTAATCGGGCAAAACCGGGCCGTTCGCTGGCGGCCACAGAGCCGCTTATTTGTTCCTCAATCAGGCGCAGGGGTTTAATGGTAAAACCGGCGGCTTCAATTTCTCTGCGCTGATTTTCCGTGGTCTGTTCAAGCGTGGACACCCGACAGTAAGCAAAAACTCGTGACATGGCGTAATTTTCTGTACGAAATAGATGTACGAATCATAGCGCATGTACGAAACTAATTTCACTAAATTTTGGACAGGTTCGATAAACTGTGTACGAAACCGAACGGTTCCGGACATTATCAGGCTGCCAGCGCCAGTCGTTGATCCATGTTCAGCTCGATACGGCCATACGGATTAACATGGTGATATATCAATGGCGTCAAACCACGCCAGTCTTCTTCGGTCATTCGCTGCTGCCAGACCGGTTCCGACAGCACATTCTGGATCAACAACGTATTGATGTAGACCAGACTGATTTGCAGCAGATGCAATGACAGCATCGATATTTCCTGATCCGCTGTCCGGTTGCTGGTAAATTCACCGTGCTCGCCATAAAAAATAAAATCATTGGCGCTGTTCCAGTTTTCAACGACGTTGAGACCCGCATTAATTTCACAACGCAGCGACTCATCCTGCAAATACCGGCAGAGGAAGATGGTCTTAATCGCTTTGCCCAACTCCGCTAATGCCTTATAGGTTGGGTGCTGGATGTTATTGCGGGTGAATCGCCTCAATATTGCCTCGGGTTCGGCCGTTCCTGTTTTCAGTGCCGCTGTATATTTGATTATCTCGTCATACTGTTGTGCAATCAGCTCCCAGTCGATCCCACGGGTTAAAACCGGGGTCAGGTGCGGGTACAACGGTGCATCTTCTTTTTCACACACATACAGTTTCTGTCGGGCGATCGCTTTCAGACGGGGCAGTAAATCGAACCCCAGCACATCACTGAACGCAAAGGCCACCTCACTTTGCCCATGGCTGTCCACATACTGGTGGTTGATTTCCATGTCGGTACAGTGACGCAGCACGCCCTCCATCATGGCGACCACCTCCGATGAGGAACAGCGACGCAATTGCGAATAAATACATGTTGAGTGTGTATCCACATGCCAGTAAATCATTACGCCACGTCCGCCATAGCGGGCATGCCATTCTGTCATCAGATTCTGATCATAGGCACCAAACTTCCGGGAGTCTGCGGCACAGGATGTTGTCGCATTCCCCCAGATGGCAGACAGGCGAATACGGAAAATACCGTTCACGATATGTGAAATCGCTGAGCGCAAAGCATCTTTTTGAATAAATCGCCGTTTAACGTAACGCAATTCATCATAATTGACGCGGGGTTGCTGACTGGCGATGCGTTTCAGTCCTACATTGGTACCGAGACCAAACAGACATAACAACAGGCGACGTTGCAATACCTCAGGTTCAAGAACTTCCCGACTGGCAGATGTACGAAATAACGACGAGAAATGTTCCCGTAAATCCACCTCCTTGAGGATGTCTATCAACTCCAGATCAGCCCAGCGCAGGCCAATCTCCTGTTTCAGCGCCGCTGTGTTGGGTGGCTCAATCTGTTTGCCCAGCGGCGTCAGGTGGATACGATTTTTTCCCTGTTCCCTGATGCGAAGTTTGGGATTATCTGGCAGCCCATTATTTAGCGTACCGAGCCAGTGGCGCATCCTGTCTTTGATTTGAGTAATAAAGGTTGTCGCATCACTGGGAGCCTGTAGCAGGGAATAATAATAGGCCCGATTAGTGGCAAAGTCGGCCGGGAGATCCTCTGCCGGATCACGATAACGGTCTGCGCCTGTTACCCAAATTTCTTTGTTACGCAGACTTTTACGTAAAGCCCGTAAAACACAAATTTCATAATTGATACGATTGATCCGTTCTTCACCGGATTTGCCCTGGATGATGACAATATCCCGCCATTTTTTCTGAATAATACCGTCAACAGGCACATCACCCACCGCATAGAAATGCTGATTGCTGGCTCTGTTTGCCTTAATAATCTGAATGGCATCAATAACAGGTCGATGCAGGGCATTGCCAGACTGAAACTCAAGCCGATCCAGCACCGGCATCAACATCCGGCGATAGTGGCTACCGTAAGAAGAACGCATGGATTCCTGTACTTCCTGCTCAGGATCTACTCCCAGTGTTTTGAATTCATCGACCAAATTTTGCAGCATTTTCTGTGAGACAACAGGATAGACAACCTCCTTTATGACGCCATCCGGCTGGTCAACGGTAGCCTCGGCCATACGGAACAGCAGACGCGCCTTACCCCTGACTTTTTTAAACGCCGCAAACTGCTTTTTATCAACCTTTTTTTCTGCCCGTGTGCCGAGGTTATGGATCAGCACCATTAACATTTCAATCAACGCATCGGTCAGCTGTTGCCGGCGACGCCAGCAAAACATGGCCACCATACTGTAACGGATCGCCGAAGGGTGGCGACGAAGCTCCCTGATTGACTCACTGGAACACCGTTGTTGAAACTGCGCGATGAATTTAGGGGATATTCCCTGAAAAATATTCGACTGTAGCGCAACGCAATCAAGACATTTTAGCTGAGAGATGACGGAGAGGACGTTTTCCAGACTGGGTCTTCCCGGGTCAGCTTTGAGGCCGCTCAATGTGACTCCGACCACTCTGGCAGTGCCCGGTTCTTCGGCCGACAGTAAATGGTTGATGGCCACCTTACTGTCGAGTGAAAGTCGGGTAAATATGATGTTTTGCTGTTCTGTTTCGAACTGGTGTACGGCTGAACGAATAATCCGCTCCAGGTGATCGGCTGCGGGACGCTCAATCTGCTGCGCCTGACACCAGTCAGTAACAAGTTCACTGCCGTGTACAGCCTGCGGATTTAACGGGAGGATAAATTCGGTTAACCAGGCGGTGAGCTGTGCTATATCGGTTTTGTTGGGGAGTCTGACGCCCAAATAGCGACGAATATTTTGTCGGTGCCGCTGGGCCTGTCGCCCCTGAAGAGGGTAGTTTTCAAGGGATACAGAAGTGCATCCGATCTGTTCAGCAATAGCATGCACAATACCTGGAGGGAATTCGTTTATTGATTCCGGGTAATGACCCTGTACCTGTCGGAATTTCAGTTGAATGGCAAATCCTAAACGACCCGTATCGGTCATACCAGGGAGCAGGGAAAGCTCGTCAGCAAGCAAACTCCACACGCCCCTGTCATCAAACGTCTGATCCTGTGACAACATTCCAACTCCCTGAATCATCAATGTCCATCGCTATGGCAACCATTTCACAGGTGAGTAATTTTTACGCAGATCCAGTTCAAAAAAGTCAGATGTCGCATTTTTCAGCTTCGCTCCCACTGGGCCAACAGCCCCAGTAACTGGCGAAGTATTTTCTTGCTCCTGCGACCAAAACATGGGAAATAATACGTTTGAGACGAGGTTCCCATGCGTACCACAGCCAGCGTTGTTGCCTTTTATTGCCGACAAATGACCACATTTCATCAACTTCACAAATCAATTGAATGTGCAGATTATCCAGTGGAAGAGAGGTTACGTTTTTCGGCGAGAGTTTTTTAGCGTGCGCACAACGGCATTGATGCTGATGTGCAATGCGCGAGCGGTGTCCCGGATACCGGCATTATTCATGTCAAGGTCAACAATCTGTGACTTCATGCCCTGTTGACAGGCCCGGTATTCATATTCGAGTTGAAAGCTTCGACAGCATGCCTGACAGCGATAACGCTGATGCCCGGTGCTTCCCAGTCCATGTTTTTTCACCGGGGTTGTTTGCTTACAAAACGGACATTTTACATCAACCTTAGCCATCAGAATCCCTTTGATAAAAACAGGGAGTTTATCTGATGATCACCGGATTGAATACGTGACCAATCGAGGGTGTGGATTTATGAAATTAATTGAGAGCTGCGTACGTAACGTTGTTACAGGAAGCAATGTAACGGTCATCAAACCAGTCAATATATATGAATGCGAGCTTCAGAATGATGTATTTATCGGACCATTTGTCGAAATTCAGAAAGGATGCGTCATAGGCTCCGGCACCCGTATACAGTCACACACCTTTCTGTGTGAAAATGTGACAGTCGGTGAGCATTGTTTTATTGGACATAACGTAACTTTTGCTAATGACCTTTTCCGTTCCGGCAGCCCCGATCCCTCAGCTTCTAGTTGGATAATTATCTCCCTTGGTGATTTCGTCACGGTGGGTAGTGGAAGTACTATACTGACCCCCTTTATATGCGATGGAGCCGTTATTGGCGCCGGGAGCGTGGTCGTAAAACCCGTGGAAGTAAAAGGAATTTATGCAGGTAATCCGGCCAGAATGATACGAGCGCTCTAAATATTAGGGGCCCTACGGGCTGAGGGATCCCCAGAAAATCCAAGTCAGTAAACCAGCACCATACTTCGGTAGGTGCTGGCGAGTTGAATTAAAATACTTTCCAGACCCACCCGTCTTAATATTCGAGGTGAGTGCCGCAAGACATTTTTCGCCAATGTCAAAAATGAAAGTACTCTGCGTTTTTTAGTACTGTTTGCCTGATAGTGAAGGTGAAGGTGAAGCCCTTTATTCTCAAAGTGATATCCCAACAGCCAAAGCACTATTGACGCCAGTGTCGCTAACAAGCTTAGCACCCAGAGCCGCTCCCCTCGCTTGCTTCCACTGGCGCGTAACCCAAAGCCAAATCGTTCACTTTTTTCATCACGAAAGTTCTGTTCAATCTGCATTCGCCTGCTGTACAACTTCATGATTTCTCTTGGTTTAAAATCAGCCATACTGGTAAATATCAACCATGGCTCTTTTGCTGATGCCTGCTGCTCTTTTTCTGTTGTGGGATAGCCAGGTTTCCTTTTGGCCCGTTTGCTTTTTCGGTCTTTTGGCTCTTTTTTCTGAAGATAGAAGTGGCCATCACATTGAGCATATTTCGAGCGGGCCAGCGTACCTGTTCCCAGATATTCTGCGCATGTTGTTCCCTTGCAATTTTTCACGTTCAGCCATTTTTCGGTGTCCTCATGAAGGCAATATTTTACGATGCCCCGGATGCGACCGATAAAATCCCACCCTAATGATTTGATATGCCGAAACCATGCGCTTTGAAAACCTGCATCGGTAATTATAATAACGCTGGTTTCCGGGCTAATAGAACGAGCAAGGGCGTCAAGAAAAGTCTGTTGTATCAACACATTATTTTGTTGTTCTGATGGAACAATCTGGCTCATCAATGGAATAGCGCGACCATCACAGACAAGACTGGCACGAAGGACATGATATTCCTGAGAAGGATAGCCACTCCAGTCAACGGCAATGACACACCACGGCATATTTTTCGTCATCATGGAAGTAATATGATGAAAGATCATCGGTATATCATTGTGAAGTAAGGAGTTACCCAGCAGTCGGTCGACCCGTTTTATTTTATCTTTCACGCGAGCAATACCGGGTAAATGACGACCAATACTGGTGAGTGAGAGGGTCGCCCCATTAACCAAAGCTACGGTGGAATCAATGATGGCATTTTGCCGGTATTGATGAGTTGAGCTTAAAGCGTTACGGAAAAAAGTCTGGCATACTCGACAGGCAGGCATAGAGGTGATCTCATTGAATTTGTTAGCGCAATCAGTAGATCACAAAACTCTATGCCTGTCTCGTTTTCTGGGGATCCCTCAGCCCGAAGGGCCCCTAATACTCTCAAAGATAAGACTGAGAATAGGGTAAAGTGGCGATTATAATGTCCGGGCGTTTGGTTGCCAGCGCTGCATGATAGTCAGTTTCGCTGATGTCCCCCTTTTTGAAAATCCCTATCAGGGTTTCTTTCCCCAGCCCGGCCAGGATCTGTACTCTTGCCGTTTCAAAATTAAACTGGCCGTCCATCCTGCCACGTTCGGGCTCGTCCGGCTGGGACGACAGATAAGCCGGCCTTGCGACACTGGAGATAAGATTCCAGTACCGACCAAAATCCTCCGAGGGATCTGGCAGGACACCCGCGTTGAGACCTATACGAATGGTTTCCAGCCAGCTGTCATAAAATCGTTTTACGCTGAGATGTTGCATATGCTCAGTACACCACTCCAGCATGATATCCACAGGGGGTAAACTTATTTTCCCGGAAAAAACACCCAGAACCCACTGACTGATGACATCAAAATAGGGGAATGCAGCGCCAAAGCCTGCGGTATCAACAGGAGGGTTTATCACAGACAGGCTGGGGTCGTCAGCCCAGAAAAAATGCTCATACAACCTGCTACGATCAAAACCTGTAATCAATGAATAGTCAGGCATTTCATAGCCTGTACAGAATATGACTACGTCATAGCAACACTGTGTCGCATCCACAAATGCAGCCTTGTTATCGGCCAGAAAGCGCTCAACCTGCGGTACAACCGTAATGTGACCAGATGCAATATTGGGGATGATTTTTTCATTTACGTGAACAGCGTTGTTATTAGCCAGTTCTGGCAGCATACCTGTTGAACGATATAGCTTCATGTATTCCGGCAACGCTTCGTCGAGATAACTCAGGTAGCGGGAGTAGTTCATTTTGCTGATAAGATAACGGCCAAGATAAGAATGCATCATATCATTAGGGCCGTTGACAAATTTACGAGGGATATAGAGCCCCATTTTTTTGACTGATAGCGCAACGGATTTTGCGTATGGGACAAGATCTGAAGCTATATCTGCGCCGCTCACACCGCCACCGATGACAAGAACATTTTGGCCTTTAAACGTCTCAGGGGCGTGATATTCCCGAGATGTTATCATTTTGCCAGTAAAGCATTCAGCACCAGGAATTGCCGGTTTGCGTGGTTGCCAGAGTTCGCCAGTTGTGACAATAACCCTGTCAAATACCTCACTTTTACGGCATCCTTTATAGATACTGCTGACTACCCACCCATTGGTATTTTTATCAAGTGACACGATCTCTGTATTGAGCTGTGTTGAACTCAGGATCTTTTCCGAATGTGCCATGTCTGATAAATATTTCCCGACCTTTTCAACATTGAGAAACTCATCCTGACTCCGGGGATAAACAGTCGAATAATGAAATGTATTGCGAGAATTCTGCATGCGGGCATTTTTGTATGCACCACCACTGTCTGGATTCCATATGCCGCCTACGCGCTCGAGTTTCTCATAAAGTACTACGCTAAACCCCTGATGGAGTGCATTACGGGCAGCGATAAGTCCTGCCGGCCCCGCACCAATAATTGCTATTTTCATATACGAGTCTTCCGGCGTGAGAGGAGGGTCATAGGGGCTGCGAGGAACAGTGTGATGATATTCGCGGCAAGCACCGCCAAATCTGATTTCTGTACGCCGTAAACTATCCAGGAAATCACGCCGATGAGAAACATAATGTACATGACAACTGAGATCCCCTCCGTATTACGCGTTTTCAGCGTTTTAATACTTTGTGGGGCAAATGCAAATGTTGTAAAGAATGCCGCAAACAAGCCTATTGAAAGTGTAGTGTCCATAGTATTTTAAAATCCCTCCATTACTTCCTGGATATGTAACCCACATGACAACGTAGCCAGCAGAGAGCTTTGTCTACCGTGTTTCAGAAGTTCACACTGTAGTGGTCAACAAAAACTGGCCACGGCTTTAGAGTTTTTCCAGAACAATCGTTCTGATTCATTCGGCGTCAAACCTCCATTATATTGATGAGGTCTGAGCTGGCTGTAATATCCCATAATGTAATTCGTTATTGCCGTGCTGGCTTCGCTAAAATTAGCGTACCCATTATCCGGAACCCACTCTGTTTTCAGGCTTCTGAAGAACCGTTCCATTGGGCTATTATCCCAGCAATTTCCCCGGCGACTCAGGCTTTGCTTTATCTGATATCTCCACAGTAACTGTCTGAAATTCCTGCTGGTATAGTGACTGCCTTGGTCCGAGTGATACAGTAAATTAACCGGCTTTCCTCGGGCTTCCCAGGCCATGGACAGCGCTTTAGCTGTCAATGCAGAATCCGGAAAAAATGACATCGCCCAACCAACCGGTTTACGGGAAAACAAATCGAGTACAACAGCCAGATAAGCCCAGCGTTTTCCCGTCCAGATATAAGTCACATCACCGCACCAGGCCTGATTAGGCTCGGTAACAGCAAACTGGCGATCCAGATAATTAGGGATCTCAATGTGTTCCTTAGACGCCTTCTTATAACGATGGCCAGGTTGCTGACAGCTGATAATATTGAGCGCTTTCATCAGCTTTGTTGCCCGCCAGCGGCTCAGTTTTATACCTTTGGTGGTGACCATCGCGGCAATGCTTCGCGCTCCTGCTGAGCCGTTACTTTCGCGATAAACTTCACGCACAAGGCTCAGTAAAACCACTCTCGTGGCGTCAGGCTTCTTTGGCTGCCGCCAGTATTTATAGCTGCTGCGATGAACCCCAAACACGTTGCACATAACGGCAACAGGAAACCGCGCCCTGAGTTTCTCAACTAATGAGAACTGTTCAGGGAGTCTGACATCAAGAGCGCGGTAGCCTTTTTTAATATATCCCTTTCCATTTCAACGCGTTGAAGTCTTTTCTTCAACTCACGTATCTCAATCTGCTCCGGTGTCATGGGTGACGCTACGGGTGATTTTCCCGCTCGCTCTTCTTTCAATTGTCGAACCCATTTGTCCATCGTGGATTTGCCGACATTCATCGCAGTGGCAGCGGCGGCAACGGTGTAGTGCTGATCGAGTACAAGCTGGGCAGCTTCGAGGCGAAACTCGGGGCTAAAATTACGTCTGTTACGTCCGGTCATAATGTCACCTGTTTTGACTATGAGGTGATGATATCACCTCTATTCAGGTGGCCAAATTCA
>RCUO01000154.1_pt1 | contig 44496 bp, 36 predicted proteins | sample 2166161 | NCBI WGS metagenome assembly RCUO01 (sample SAMN09932617, study PRJNA488358) | compost metagenome | feature: garden; material: soil; isolation source: compost soil in cyclohexanecarbonitrile-enriched culture | place: Germany: Experimental Botanical Garden Goettingen | collected 2016-01-27
CGGCCGTGGCCACCAGGAACTCCTTGCCCAGCTTGCGCACCAGGAAATGGTCGGGACGATCGACCGGTTCGACCGGGGGGCCGACGTCGGGCTCGGCCAGCAGGCTCGCCTCGCCCTGTCTGCGCCGACCGAACCAGCTGGCAAAGTGCTCCAGCGCCACGAACATCGCGAACGTGCGCACATCCTTCAAGTATTCGTATGCAAAGCGCTCCAACCAGCCGGCATCGTCCTGGTAGCGATAGCCCAGCGCCGCATAGGCAAGGTGCCGGAGCAACATCATTCCCACCACATGCAGCAACGACCAGCCCACGCTGGCCAGTAGATACAGCGGCAAACGCCGCTTCCAGGTATCGGCGTGCAGCGGCCAGCGTTCGCATCCCCACCACAACAGCGGCAGGGTCAACAGAATCAGGCTGAGGCTGCTGAACTCCCAGATCATCGGCTCCCAAAGGCTGAGATCCGCGCCGCGGCGGCTGGCATCCATCACTTCGACCAAGGCATTGGTCACGGCCGAGGCCGAGAGGATCGCCGCCCACACCAACAGACGGGTGGACGTACGCCAACGCGTGGGGCTGCCTTTGGCCATTGCTGCATCCATGTCGTACGGGCGCTCCAGCGTGCATCAAGGGTTCGAGGGTAGCGGCTCCATTCGTCCCGCGGCGTCCGCCATTGGTCACTGAATCGGTCCCGGCTGCCCCCTGCCGATGGATGACACCCCGATACACGCTCACCGTGGCCTCACCCATCGACCCGCCACGACCATGAATCGACGCCACGACATCGACGCCCTGCGCGTATTCGCCTTTACCCTGCTCATCCTCTACCACACCGGTATGGCCTATGTGGACGACTGGGGTTTCCACCTCAAGAGCGTGCACACCGCCGAATGGCTGCAGTGGCCCATGGTGTTCGTCAACCGCTGGCGGATGTCGCTGCTGTTCCTGATCTCGGGCGTCGCCATCGCACTGATGCGGCCGGAGACCAGGTTGCTGCGCTTCGCCGGCCTGCGTACCTGGAAGCTGCTGTTGCCCCTGCTGTTCGGCATGTTCGTGATCGTGCCGATCCAGCCCTACTGCGAGGGCGTGGCCAACGGCCACGTGGCGCCCGGTTTCGGCCACTTCCTGCTGCGCTACTGGCAGGTGCGGCCATGGCCGGAAGGCAGCTTCGCCGGCTGGCAGTACGGCATCACCTGGAACCATCTCTGGTACCTGGCCTATCTGTGGAACTACACCCTCGTGCTGGCCCTGTTGATGCCACTGCTGCGGACGGCAGTGGTGCGCCGTGGGATCGAACGCATGGCGGCATCACCGACGCTGCTGATCGGCATCCCTTCTGCCCTGCTGCTGGCCTGGGTCGTGTGGCTGGAGCCGATCTACCCGTCCACCAACGCCCTGCTCGGCGATTGGTACCAGCACGCCAAGTACGCGACGGTGTTCCTGGCCGGTTACCTGCTCGGTCGCGAGCCGGTGTTCTGGGAACGCGTGGTCGCACTGCGCCGTACCACCATGTGGCTGGCACTGGCCGCCGTCGGCTGGTACATGGGCCTGCGCATCCTCGGCCAGGTGCTGTCGGCGGACTCACCGCTGCGCCAATGGCCCGAACCGTTCTGGGACCTGCAGGTCAGGACCAGCCAGTCGCTGTATGTCTGGACCGCGCTGCTTGCCATCCTGGGCTGGGGCAAGGTCTTCCTGGACCGCCCGTTCCGCTGGATGCCGTATTGCACGGAGGCGATCTATCCCTGGTACATGCTGCACCAGAGCCTGATCATCGTCCTGCTGTTCTGGCTCAAGCCCCTGCAGCTGGGACCGTGGGCCGAACCGGCACTGCTACTGGTCGGTACCGTCGGCGGCTGCCTTCTCATCCACGAACTGCTGGTGCGCCGTGTGCGCTGGCTGCGGCCGCTGTTCGGGTTGCGAAAAGAAGCGCCCTCACCAGCATTCACGGGTGTTGTGCCAGCACAGTGAGTTCTGGCCCCTTGTAGAGCCGAGCGTAGGCTCGGCTCTACCTCTGCAAGGTCAGGGCTGCGACAGCCACGCATGGCGTGGCTCTACTTCACTTCGAATTCGCCCACCAGCACGGTCTCGGCGCGGTCCTTCAGCCGCATCGTCACCATCTGGTCCTTCTGCTTCGGCGTACCCCAATGGGTGGTCAGGCGCAGCATCAGCGTCGTCGCACCGGTCACCAGCTGCTGGCGGCTGCCGAAGTAGTTCGCCTCCACCTTGTACCTGCCGGGCTTGGCGTTGCGCAGCGAGAACTGCTCGGGACCATAGCCGCCGGTGAAGTCCTGTGACATCTGCCCGCCCTGGTAGGTCAGGCGGTTGCCGTAGTACGCGCGCTCACCGTTCGGGTCGGTCACCCACAGGTCCATGTCGCTGTTGTCGGCATCCCACGCCAGCACCACGCGCAGGTCCAACGGCATCGCCTGCAGCAGGCGCGGGTCAATTTCCTTGGTATCCAGACGCGGCTTGCTGCCGGCCACCAGGTTGGTCAGCTCATCCAGGGCGATCAACGCGATACCGTCGAAACGAGCATCCCAGGGCCGTACGACTACTTGATACAGCGGCACCAGCGCTTGCTGAGGTTTGCCGGCTGCAGCCAGCGCCAGCCCAAGGTCGCGGAAGCTCTGCGGTTCCTCCTGACCCATCGCCAGCACCTGCTCGAACACCGGCACCGCCAGCACCGGAGCGTCGGCCTGCAGCAACCGGTAGCCGAGCACGCGCAGCAGATGGCGGTTGTCCAGATCCATCTCGGCCAGGTTGGACAGCACGCGCAGGGCAAGATCGCGCTGCCCCTGTTCGATCAGCAGGTCGGCCACGTCGAGGAAGAACGCGCTGCTGTCGGCGTTCGCAGCGCGCTCGGCCAGATAGCGGTCATACAGTTGCGACGGCGGCCCCTGGCGCAGGCGGCGGGCAACCGGTGAGTCCGACTGCCACGCGGCCAGCTTGATTCCCAGCTGGCCGTTATTGGCGGCCGCAGGCTCGGCCGCCATCGCATCGGCGGCGGCTTCCTGCATTGGTGCCGGTGCCGGGCGCGGAACCGAACGCTGGCGCGCCATGGCTGCAGTCGACTGCATCTCCGCTGCGGCGGGAGCCGGAGCAACCAGCATCGCTACGGGTGCCGGCGGGGCGCCGGCCGCCACCTCCAGTGCCTTCGAATCCGACTGCGGCGGTGCACCCTTCGGCCAACTGCGATTCCACCACTGCTGGCGCTGCTGCCACTGCGTCACCACCTTGTCGAGGCGCTGGCGGTCGGCCGCATCGCGGTCTGCCACCTGACGAGCGAAGCGCTGGTCGTACTCGGCGCGCAGCTTGCCCGACGGACGGATTGCATAGCGCAGGTAGTCTTCCAGTGTCTCCAGCACGATCAGCGAGGTATCCGGGCCCACCAGACCAAACTGCTGCGACAGGCGCTGCATCGCCTCGCGGTTGCCACGACGGTCGGTCGACAGCTGCTGCAGGCGCGCCTGTGCCCACAGGCCGGCCAGCAGATCACCGTCTTCGTTCTTCTGCGCCGCGGGCAGTGCCTGCCACTCGCCGCCGGCCACGCGCACCCGCATCGGCACGCCTTCGGCCGCCAACCGCGCATGCAGCCATAGCCAGCCTTGGGCCTGGCTGCGGCGGTCGATCACCACATCCTGCACGCCACGGCCGGCATCGATCTGGACATCCAGCGGTACCGACAGCAGTTCCCGCGCGGCGGCATCGATATCGCTGCCGAGCGCCACGAAAGTACCTGCATGCGCCTCGCTCCAACCGCGCAGGCGGATGGCATCGGTGCGTGCACCAGCACTGCTGATCGCGAACAGGCGCTGGTCGGCGGCCAGCGTCGGCAGTGCTTCCGGCCCGTAGGTCAGCAGGCCATCGCTGACCATCAGGTATTCCTTCACCTCCGGCTGCGGCTGCCACTGCGCCAGCGCACTGGCACCATCGGGCTGCACCGACATCAACGCCCGCCGCAGTTCACTCCAGTCGCCGCTGCGGATATGGAAACGACGCACCTGCTCGGCACGATCACGCAGCACCGTCAGCGCGACATTGCCCTCGCCCATCGCAGCGAAGTAGCGATCCAGCAGCGCGAACTCGCGGGTGCGATCACGCTGGCCAGCGGAGCCGGAACCATCCCACAGCAGCCCCACTTCCGACGGCACGCGGCGTGGCGCGGCCGACGTCGGCACCGGCAGCTGTGCCAACAGGTAGTGACCGTCCTGCCAGCGTGCAACCTGCACCTGTGCCTTGCGCTCGGCCGGTAGCGTCCATTGCAGCTGGGTCGGCAACTGCGCGCCTCGACCTTGCCAGTGCAGGCGACCATCGGCGATGCGGAACGGCGCATGGCCCGTGTCAGCACCCTTCGGTGCCTGCACGTCCAGTTCAACGGCAGCGGCACCGGCGACGAACTGCAACGGCAGCGTCCAACGCCAACCCTGCCCGGCGTATGCCAGCGGCTCGCGCACGACCAGCTGCACGCGGCGGCTGCCGCCGGCGGGCAGCGGATACACACGCAGCCGGAAGTGGTTGCCAGCGGTCTGCTCCAGCAGGCCCGGATCGACGCCACGACGGGCGATCTCCTCGAACACCTGGCGACCGCGGTCCTTGGGCACCGGCACCGCCTCGCGCAGTTCGCCATTGATGTCCAGGGCGAAGCCGGTGATCTGCTGGCCCTCGCCCAGCGGGAACTGCAGCTCACCCTCCAGCACGCGCTGATTGGGATTGTGGAACTCCAGGGTGATCCGGGTCTGGGCGATGCCGGCCTGCACCTCGGCCTCGATGCGAGCCTGTCGCAGCTTCACGGGCTGTTCTGCTGCGGGTGCGATCAGCAGCGGCGTGGAGGCGATCGGCGGTGCCGGACGACGCGTCGCCTGGGGCGAAGCCGGCCAGGTTGCCAGGGCCAACAGCAGTACGGTGCAGCATCGGGCGAAGACCATGACAGGACTCCAGTGGGATCGTGATTGCTTGAACGCACCAGACGGAGGGATGGGGTTAACGCGATTCGATGCTGGCTCTTCGCCGCCCCTGGGCGCACCATGTGCGACTTCCCGATCCCGCGCAAGGATGCCCATGCGTTCTCCCCTGCTTCCCACCCTGCTGGCCCTGTGCTGGCCGTTGGCCGCCAGCGCCGTCGATGCGCCTGCAGGCCTCTATTTCCAGCATCACGACTGGGTCCTGGCCTGCGACAACACCCGCGCCTGCCGCGCGGCCGGCTATGCCAGCGACGACGACAGCACCCTGAGCGTGCTGCTGACGCGGCAGGGCGGCCCCGATCAAGCCATCAACGGCCGCGTGTCGTTGCAGCCGATCGATGACCAGCCGCAGGCCAAGGGCGCACTGCACCTGCGCATCCAGCAGCGTGATCTCGGCGTGCTGGCGCCGGCCAAGGACACAGGCACCTATGCGCTGAGCCCAACGCAGACCACCGCAGTGCTGTCGGCGCTGGTGCGCGATGGCGGCATCACCGTTGTCGATACCGCCGGCCATGCGTGGCCGCTGTCGGACAAGGGCGCAGCAGCGGTGCTGTTGAAGACCGACGAGTTCCAGGGCCGCGTCGGTACGCCGGGCGCGGTGATGCGCAAGGGTACTGCGGCCGAAAGCAGCGTGCCTGCCGCCGTTGCCAAACCCGTGGTGCGCAAGGCAGCGACCTTGTCGACGCCGCCGGACGACCCGGCGTTCGCCAAGCTGGCCGCCTCACCGGCGCTGCGTGCAGCGCTGCGCGCCACCCTGAAAGAACCCAGCTGCGAAGGTCTGCTCGACGCCGACCCGGATGTTTCGATCAGCAATTCGCCACTGCAGATCCAACGTCTGGATGCCAAGCACCTGCTGGTCAACGTTCCCTGCTGGCGCGCGGCCTACAACACCGGCGATGGCTACTGGGTCATCCGCGAGCAGGCGCCCTACCAGCCGCAGTGGGTGACCAGCGATGCGATCGACTACGGCGACGGGCAGATTGTCGCCTCGCACAAGGGCCGTGGTCTGGCCGACTGTGTGTCGGATGAAACGTGGACCTGGGATGGCACGCGCTTCGTCGCGACCTCGGCGATCAGTGGCGGTCTGTGCCGTGGCGTTCCCGGCGGAACCTGGGAGCTGCCGACGCGGGTGACGGAGGTCCGCTGACGCCTCCCTTCTTCATGCGGGCAGGCAGTGCTCGACGATCAGCTGGATCGCGGCGCCACCGCGATAGTCATCGCAGGCCAGGCGGTAGGCCAGGTGGACATGCTTGCCGGGCGCGTTGCCGTGCCAGCCACCGAAATGGATCGCGTTGATCGTGCCCGGTACGCCGGGCAGGCGCAGCTCCAGCTTCAGATGCCGCTCCTTCAGCACGCGCCAGTTGGCCACCTCGAAGTGGCCGTCGAACAGCGGCTCGGGGAAGCCTTGTCCCCAGGGTCCGGCCAGGCGCAGCGCATCGGCATGGCGATGATCGAGTTCGTCCGCTGCCAGTTCGCCGTCGCTGAGCACCTGCTGCTGCAGTGCCGCCGGGTCGAGCATTTCCAGCACGGTGGCGACGAAGGCGGCTTCGAAGTCGGCCAGATGATCCAGGCGCATGCTCAAGCCGGCAGCCATCGCGTGACCGCCGAAGCGCTCGATCAAGCCGGGATGGCGTGCATCCACCAGCGCGAGCGCATCACGGATATGCAGGCCGGCGATCGAGCGCGCCGAACCTCGCAGGTTATCGGCGCCCGGCTCGGCCGGCGCGAACGCGATCACCGGACGATGCAGGCGATCCTTCATCTTCGAAGCGACCAGGCCGACCACACCGGGGTGCCAATCCGCATCAAACAGGCAGGCCGCCACCGGACGCTGCCCGGCGGTATCGAGCACCACCCGCGACAGCGCCTGTTCGGCGTCATCGGTCATCGACTGCTGCACCGCACGCCGCTCGGCGTTGATCTGCTCCAGCGTCTGCGCGATGTCGCGGGCCTGCCGCGGATCTTCGGTGAGCAGCAGCGCGATACCCAGCGCCATGTCTTCCAGCCGACCGGCCGCATTCAAGCGCGGGCCGAGCCCGAAGCCGATATCGGTAGCGGTCAGGCGTGCGGCGTCGCGGCCACTGGCCTCGATCAGCGCCTTCAGGCCGACGCAGCCCTGGCCGTTGCGCAGCCGACGCAGACCCGCACTGACCAGGGCGCGGTTGTTGGCATCCAGCGCAACGAGGTCGGCCACGGTGCCCACCGCCACCAGATCCAGCAGCGTGGTCAGGTCCGGCCCCTTGCCATCGGCAAATACACCCGCTTCGCGCATCCTTCGGCGCAGCGCCATCAGCACGTAGAAGATCACGCCGACGCCGGCCAGCGACTTGCTGGGGAAGGCGTCGCCGTCCAGATTGGGGTCGACGATGACATCGGCCGGTGGCAGCTGCGGACCGGGCAGATGGTGATCGGTCACCAGTACCTGCCAGCCCCGCGCTTTGGCTGCAGTCACGCCGGCATGGCAGGCAATGCCGTGATCGACGGTGACCAGCAGATCCGGCTGCAGCGCAGCCAGCTCGTCCACCAGCGACGGTGACAGGCCGTAGCCGTGCACCATGCGGTTGGGCACGGCGTGGAAGACATGCTGCGCGCCGAGCAAGCGCAGACCACGCACACCAACCGCGCAGGCGGTTGCGCCGTCACAGTCGAAATCACCGACGACCAGGATGCGCTTGTCGGTGGCGATGGCCTGAACCAGCAGGTCCACGGCCGCATCGATTCCGGTCAACAGCTCCGGCGCGTGCAGGTTGCCGAGCTTGGGCAACGCCAGCTCCGGGGTGTGCGCACCACGCGCGGCATACAGGCGTGCCAACAGCGGTAGCGTGCCGTCCGGCCAGACACCGGGTACGGCGACATCGCGGCGGCGGATCATCGGGGTATCGGAAGACGGCTGCGCAGCATCGGCGGCAAGGGACATCGGCATCGCCGGGTTACGGAAGACAGGCGCATGATACCCCGCTCGGCTTGTCTGGCTCTGCGCGGGCTTGGCGCAGGCGGGGTAATCGCCCATGCTTGTTCGCTTCTGAAATGGAATTCGCCATGTATCGCCCGCTGTCCGTACTGCTAGCCAGCCTCCTGCTACCACTTGCCTCCCACGCCGGAAACACGCCGCTGGAACCCGGTATCGAGTTCGTGCACCACGACTGGTTCCTGGCCTGCAACAACAGCGGCACCTGCCGTGCGGCCGGCTATGGCCCGGAGAATGCAGACAGCCTGCTGGGCCTGATGCTGGAACGTGCCGGTGGTCCCGGCACTGCAGTGAAGGCGCGGCTGCGGGTCGGTGAGGATGGCGAAAGTGCAATGCCTGAAGGTGCGATGCGCCTGCAGGTGAACGGCCGTGATCTGGGCGCTGTGCAGGACACCGGGGCAGACGAAGCAGTGACGCTGCGACCAGCGCAGGTTGAAGCCCTGCTCGCCGCCCTGCCCGGCCAGGCCCGCATCGAGGTGATCGACAGCAGGGGCACGCGCTGGCCGATTTCCGATCGTGGTGCCGCCGCCGTACTGTTGAAAATGGACGAAGCACAAGGGCGCGTGGGCACGCCCGGCGCCCTGATACGGCATGGCGCGCGTGCCGAAGCGAGCGTGCCGGCTGCGCGCGCCAGGCCTGTGATCGTGAGCGCGGCGCTGACGGCGCCACGCTCTGAAGACAGCGCCTTGGGCAGCAGCGAAGCGCTGCGCGACGCGCTGATTGCCACGCTCGGCGACAGCGACGACTGCCCGCGTCTGATCGAGTACAAGGGAACCCCGGAAATGGTGATCGAGCGGCTGGACGAGCACCATGTGCTGGTGCAGGCGCTGTGCCAGATGGGTGCGTACAACTACAGCAATGGTTTCTGGATCGCGCGCGATCATCCGCCGTTTGCCCCGCAGACGGTCACGCTGGAAGCAGAGGGCTTCTCGCGCGTCGAGCGCACGCTCTACGCACGCTACAAGGGCCGCGGCATCGGCGACTGCGTTTCCGGCTCGGACTGGACCTGGGATGGCCGCAGATTCCAGCCAAGCAGTGCGTTCAGCACCGGTCTGTGCCGTGGCATGCCGGGTGGGCACTGGACCCTGCCGACGCTGGTCAGCGAGGTTCGTTGAATGCGTGCTTCCTCACTATTGCGGACACCCCTGCTGCTGGCCTCCCTCACTCTGGCGCCGATTGCCTCGGCCACTGAATCGCTCGGCACATCGTTCGTCGAGGGCGACGGCGTGATGGCCTGCGACAACACCCGCACCTGCCGGCTGGCCGCCTACGGTCCGCTGGCACCGCTGATGCTGAGCGTGCTGCTCGAACGCGCTGGCGGGCCGCAGACCGCGGTCACCGCACGGCTGTCAATGGCCGAGGGCGCCGAGGACGCGCCGCGTACCCCTGTGGCGGTGGCACCCGAAGGGACGTTGCGGCTGCGCGTGGACGGGAGGGACCTCGGTGCCATCGGCCACAGCGACGCGCTCGACCTTGGCCTGGAACTACCCTCGCGCTACGTGGCAGCGATGATCGATGCGCTGGTGAGTGACAAACGCATCGAGATGAGCGATGCCTCGGGCCACGCCTGGCCGCTGTCGGATCGCGGCATTCGCACGTTGCTGCTGAAGATGGACGAAGCACAGGGTCGGCTGGATACCCCAGGCGCACTGGTGCGCAAGGGCGCACAGTCGGAATCGAAGGTGCCGGCCGCGGTAGCCGCGCCACCACTGAAGGCACCGCCCCTGCTGGTCGAAGCACATGACACGGATGGACAACTGGCTGAGCGGACAGACCTGCTTCAGCAACTGCAGCCGGTGGCCGCCGCGCGGAGCGCCTGCGAACAGATGTCGTCGCGCCAACTACGCATCGAACGGGTGGATGCTACCCATGTCCTTGCCATGTTGAGCTGTGCAACCGACCGCCACATCGTGCCAGCGGGTACCTGGCTGATCCGCGACCGTCCGCCATTCGCACCCAAGCTGCTCTCGTCGACCCCGCTGTTTCCGCTCTACCCGCACGCCGTGTTTCTTGAAGAAGGCCTTGCGACAGACCAGGATGCGTGCGGCACGAACCGGCACTGGGCGTGGGACGGAAGTCGACTGATCCTCAGTGCGGAGTACGTCGGTCACTACTGCACCGGCCCGAGCCGCAGGCATTGGCAGTTGCCGACCTACGTCACCGATGTTCAATAGCACATCCGCCGGGCTTGGCCCGGCGCTACCGCCTTGCCTCAACCGTCGTGCAGCTGCCGCGGCTTCTTCCAGAACTGCCAGCGCTGGCCCTTGTCCAGCTGGAACCGCAGGCCATCCTCGAAATCCAGCACCAGCCGTTGCAGCTCACCACGTTTGAGTGCGGCCAGCAGCGGCCGGATCGCATCATTACCCAGCTGCTGCAACGAGCGCAGCTGGCGCAGATCAACCAGTGCATCGACCGACTGTTCGCCATCCACCGCTACGCCTGCGGCCTGGGCCAGGCCCTGCAGCAGCGCATCGCGGCTGCGCACCTGCGCATGCGGCGTGGCAACCGATACGGGCATCACGCCACCGCCCCAGAACCACAGCGAATTGATCGGCTGCTGCCCCTGTGCGGCGCGCTGCTGGTTCCACGAATGGGTATGCAGCAGCACCTGCGCTTCCGTCATCAATGCGCGCCAGCGGCGGCCCGCCTCGCCCGGCGGCAGGTGCGAGAACAGATCATCGCCCAGCACCTCGTCCGGACTGTCGAACTCCGGTAGTTCGGTACCGATCGGCAGCCGAAGGTACCAGCGCGAAGGGTCGGGTGCATCCAGCGCGAAGCCTGCATCCGCAAACAGGGGCTGCAACACAGGCAGCAAGGCCAACGTATCGGCCAGGCTGGGCCGCAGCGTTTCGCCGTGGCCCATCATGCGCGCGCCATGCATGTCCGGCACCATGCAGGCCGGATCGGCACGCAGCCAGCAGGCGCCGGCGGCATCGCCGACGTCACGCTGGCGGGTCAACGCGGCCACCGGCCAGTGCGGCGCGGCGACCGTGAAGTGACGCAGCAGCTGCGCCCGTTCACCGGCGTCGCCCTGCGAGGTAGTGGCGCGGCCCAGGGCACGCGCCACATCATCCGGCAATGCAGCCACCGCAAAGCGGCTGCGTGCCGGCAACAGCAGGGTCGCCGTCGCCACGGATCAGTCCTGGTAGCTGACGCTGACGATCTCGTACTCGCGCTGGCCGGCCGGCGCATCGATCACGATCGAGTCACCTTCCAGCTTGCCGATCATCGCGCGGGCAACCGGCGAGGAAATGGCGATCAGGCCCAGCTTGATGTCCGCTTCCAGATCGCCAACGATCTGGTACTTCTTCTCTTCGTCCGATTCCACGTCGGCCAGGGTCACGCTGGCGCCGAACACCACCTTGGAGCCTGCATTGAGCTTGCTCACGTCGATGATCTCGGCGTGCGACAGCTCGCCTTCCAGCTGCTTGATGCGGCCTTCGATGAAGCCCTGTTCCTCGCGCGCGGCGTGGTACTCGGCATTCTCCTTCAGGTCGCCATGCTCGCGCGCTTCGGCGATCGCGGCGATCACCTTCGGGCGCTTGACCGACTTCAGGTGATCCAGTTCATCGCGCAGTCGCTGCGCGCCCTTCATCGTGATGGGTGCTCTCATGCGTTCAACTCCTTGTGCAGTTCCTGCAGCGACCAGACCGGGCCGGTACCGCGGAATTCCAGTGAATCCACCAGCGCCTTGGCACCGGCAATGGTGGTCGAATAGGTGACGCGATGTTGCAGCGCCTCGCGACGGATCGAGAACGAGTCGTTGATCGCGGCACGGCCTTCGGTCGTGTTGACGATATAGACGATCTCGCCGTTCTTGATCGAATCGACGATGTGCGGGCGACCCTCGACCACCTTGTTGATGATCTCGCAGTCCATGCCGTGCTGCTGCAGCCATGCTGCGGTGCCACGGGTGGCGACCAGGCTGTAGCCACGTGCCAGCAGGGCCTTGGCCACCGGCAGCACGCGCTTCTTGTCCGGGTCGCGCACCGACACGAAGGCCTTGCCGACCGGCGGTGCCTTGATGCCACCTGCTTCCTGCGCGCGCGCGAAGGCGGCGTTGAAGCTGCGGCCCACGCCCATCACTTCACCGGTGGAGCGCATCTCCGGCCCAAGGATCGGGTCGACGCCCTGGAACTTGGCGAACGGGAAGATCGCTTCCTTCACCGAGTAGTAGTCCGGCACGATTTCCCTGGTGGCGCCCTGCTCTTCCAGGGTCTTGCCCGCCATGCAGCGGGCCGCGATCTTGGCCAGCGGCATGCCGGTGGCCTTGGACACGAACGGCACGGTGCGCGAGGCGCGCGGGTTCACTTCCAGCAGGAAGATGGTGTCGTTGCCTTCCTCGTCGGTCTGGATCGCGAACTGGGTGTTCATCAGGCCCACCACGTTCAGGGCCTTGGCCAGCTCGACCACCTGGCGACGCAGCTCTGCCTGGGTTTGAGCCGACAGCGAGTACGGCGGCAGCGAGCAGGAGGAATCGCCCGAGTGCACGCCGGCCTCTTCGATGTGCTCCATCACGCCACCGATCAGGACGTTGCCCTGGGCGTCGGCGATGATGTCCACGTCGCACTCGACGGCGTTGTCGAGGAAGCGATCCAGCAGCACCGGCGAATCGTTGGACACCTTCACCGCGTCACGCACGTAGCGGGCCAGGTCGGATTCGCCGTAGACGATTTCCATGGCGCGGCCACCCAGCACGTAGCTCGGGCGCACCACCAGCGGGTAGCCGATCTCGCGCGCCAGCAGCAGCGCTTCCTGATCGTTGCGGGCAATGCGGTTCGGCGGCTGCTTCAGGCCCAGCTGGTCCACCAGCTGCTGGAAGCGCTCGCGGTCTTCGGCCAGGTCGATCGAGTCCGGGCTGGTGCCGATCACCGGCACGCCGTTGGCTTCCAGCGCGCGTGCCAGCTTCAGCGGGGTCTGGCCGCCGTACTGCACGATCACGCCCTTGGGCTGCTCCAGCTCGACGATTTCCAGCACGTCTTCCAGGGTCAGCGGTTCGAAGTACAGGCGGTCGGAGGTGTCGTAGTCGGTCGACACGGTTTCCGGGTTGCAGTTGACCATGATGGTTTCATAGCCATCCTCGCGCAGCGCCAGTGCCGCGTGCACGCAGCAGTAGTCGAACTCGATGCCCTGGCCGATGCGGTTCGGGCCACCGCCGAGGATCATGATCTTGTCGCGGTTGCTCGGCGCGGCTTCGCACTCTTCCTCGTAGGTCGAGTACAGGTAGGCGGTGCCGGTGGAGAACTCGGCGGCACAGGAGTCCACGCGCTTGTACACCGGGCGCACCTTGTGCGCGCGACGCAGCGCACGCACAGCCGCTTCGTTGGTGCCGGTCAGCTGGGCCAGGCGGGCGTCGGAGAAGCCGGCGCGCTTGAGCTTGCGCAGGCGCGCCGCATCCAGTGCGTCGATGCCATCGGCCGCGACCTGGGTCTCGGCGGCGATGATTTCTTCGATCTGGTCCAGGAACCACGGATCGATGTAGGACAGCTTGAAGATGTCCTCCACGCTCATGCCGGCGCGGAACGCATCGCCCACGAAGAACAGGCGTTCCGGACCCGGTGCCTTCAGCTCACGACGCAGGGTCTGCAGATCGTCTTCACTGGTCAGGTCCAGGCCGGTCGGGTCGAAGCCGACCTTGCCGGTTTCCAGGCCACGCAGGGCCTTCTGCATCGATTCCTGGAAAGTGCGGCCCATCGCCATCACCTCGCCCACCGACTTCATCTGGGTGGTCAGGCGTGCATCGGCGGCCGGGAACTTCTCGAATGCGAAGCGCGGAATCTTGGTGACGACGTAGTCGATGGACGGCTCGAACGAGGCCGGGGTCAGGCCGCCGGTGATCTCGTTCTTCAGTTCGTCCAGGGTGTAGCCCACGGCCAGCTTGGCGGCGACCTTGGCGATCGGGAAGCCGGTGGCCTTGGAGGCCAGCGCCGAGGAGCGCGACACGCGCGGGTTCATCTCGATCACCACCACGCGGCCGGTGTCCGGGTTGATGCCGAACTGCACGTTCGAACCACCGGTATCCACGCCGATCTTGCGCAGCACGGCGATGGAGGCATCGCGCAGGCGCTGGTATTCCTTGTCGGTCAGGGTCTGCGCCGGGGCCACGGTGATCGAGTCACCGGTGTGCACGCCCATCGGGTCCAGGTTCTCGATCGAGCAGACGATGATGCAGTTGTCCGCGGTATCGCGGACCACTTCCATCTCGAACTCCTTCCAGCCCAGCACCGACTCTTCGACCAGCACTTCGGTGGTCGGCGACAGTTCCAGGCCGCGGTTGACGATCTCGATCAGCTCTTCGCGGTTGTAGGCAATGCCGCCGCCACTGCCGCCGAGGGTGAAGCTGGGGCGGATGATGGTCGGATAGCCGACGCGGGTCTGGATCTCCAGCGCTTCGTCCAGGGTGTGCGCAACGGCGGCGGTCGGGCACTCCAGGCCGATCTCGCTCATCGCCACGCGGAACAGCTCGCGGTCCTCGGCCATCATGATGGCTTCGCGCTTGGCGCCGATCAGCTCGACGTTGTACTTCTCCAGCACGCCGTTGTCGGCCAGGTCCAGCGCGCAGTTCAGCGCGGTCTGGCCACCCATGGTCGGCAGCAACGCGTCGGGCTTTTCCTTGGCGATGATCTTCTCGACCGTCTGCCAGTTGATCGGCTCGATGTAGACGGCGTCGGCCATCTCCGGGTCGGTCATGATCGTGGCCGGGTTGCTGTTGACCAGCACCACGCGGTAGCCCTCGTCACGCAGGGCCTTGCAGGCCTGGGCGCCGGAGTAATCGAACTCACAGGCCTGGCCGATGACGATCGGGCCGGCACCGATGATGAGGATGGTCTTGAGGTCAGTGCGCTTGGGCATTTTCTTCTCTAAGTCAGTACAGCGTGACAAGGGGGGTGATCGCACGCTGTCGATCAGGAATCTTGATCCGCAGCGCCGCGCCAGCGGCAGCCGCGATGCGGAGGCTTACGGTCCATCGCGACGCCACCGGCGAACCGGCGGCGTACTGATCACGCCTTGGCCTGTTCCATCAGTGCCACGAAACGGTCGAACAACGGACCGACGTCGGTCGGGCCCGGCGACGCTTCCGGGTGGCCCTGGAACGAGAAGGCCGGCACGTCGGTGCGGGCGATGCCCTGGTTGGTGCCGTCGAACAGCGAACGGTGGGTCACCCGCAGGGTGGCCGGCAGGGTGGCTTCGTCCACTGCGAAGCCGTGGTTCTGCGAGGTGATCATCACCCGGCCGCTGTCCAGGTCCTGCACCGGGTGGTTCGCACCATGGTGGCCATGGCCCATCTTGATCGTCTTCGCGCCCGAGGCCAGGCCCAGCAGCTGGTGGCCCAGGCAGATGCCGAAGGTCGGGATCTTCACGTCGATGAAGGTCTTGATCGCGGCGATCGCGTAGTCACACGGCTCCGGGTCACCCGGGCCGTTGGACAGGAACACGCCGTCCGGCTTCAGCGCCAGCACTTCCGCGGCCGGGGTCTGCGCCGGCACCACGGTGACCTCGCAGCCGCGCTCGGCCAGCATGCGCAGGATGTTGGTCTTCACGCCGAAGTCGTAGGCCACGACCTTGTACTTGCCCGGCACGCTGACGAAGGCATTGGCGTCCAGGTCCAGCTGGCCCTCGGTCCAGACGTAGGTCTTGTCGGTAGTCACGACCTTGGCCAGATCCATGCCCTTCAGACCCGGGAACTTGCGGGCCGCTTCCAGTGCCTTTTCCACATCGATGCCGTCGCCGGCCATCAGCGCGCCGTTCTGGGCGCCCTTCTCGCGCAGGATGCGGGTCAGCTTGCGGGTGTCGATGCCGGCGATGGCGACCACGCCACGCTGGATCAACCAGTCCTGCAGCGACAGCTGGCTGCGCCAGCTGCTCGGGCGGCGCGGCACATCGCGCACGATCAGGCCGGCCGACCACACCTTGGACGCTTCATTGTCCTGGTCGGTCATGCCGGTGTTGCCAATGTGCGGATAGGTCAGCGTGACCATCTGCCGGGCGTAGGACGGGTCGGTCAACACTTCCTGGTAGCCGGTCATGGCGGTGTTGAACACCACCTCACCGACGGACAGGCCGGGCGCGCCTACGGATTCGCCCTCGAATACGGTGCCGTCTTCGAGGACGAGGATTGCGGCTTGGGTCACGGAATTCTCACTTTGGCTACCGAGGGGGTGCCGAAGTCACGCCTGCGCTTCACGGAAATCCGGTTGCAAAAAAGCGCGGACGTACGGTCTGGGACCGGTCCGGCTTTCGTGATTCGGCGAGTGCGAATTGTAGCGGTGCCGGGGCGCGCGCGCCAGCGGTTATCGCCATTCATGAACAGGCGATTGCGCATTCATTTCAATCCGGGGGCGTATGCAGGCCGCTGGGCGGGGCCGCTGCCATCCCACCTGCCCGGCTCCGGTAGGCGCCAACCTTGGTTGGCGCGTTCAGCAACAGCTGCCAACCAAGGTTGGCGTCTACCATCGACCCGGGCCCGTTACCCGGGACCGTCCAGCAGGTCGCGTACCCGGTAGCTGCCCGCCGCCCGGCCCTGCAGCTGGCGAGCGGCAAACAGTGCCCCGCGGGCGAAGATGTCGCGGTTGGTGGCCCGGTGCACCAGCTCGATGCGCTCGCCCAGGCCGGTGAACTGCACCAGATGCTCGCCGACGATGTCACCGGCGCGCAGGCTGGCGTACTGCGGCTCGGCCCCGCCCCGCTGCGCCGCGGCGCCCAGAGTCAGCGCCGTGCCCGAGGGCGCGTCCTTCTTCTGCGTATGGTGCGACTCGACGATGTCGCAGTTCCAGCCGGCCAGCGCCTGCGCCGCACGCTCCACCAGCTCATCCAGTACCGCCACGCCCAGGCTGAAGTTCGACGCCCACACCAGCGGGATCTTCACCGCCGCCGCCTCCAGCGCCTGCCGCTGCGCAGTGGAAATGCCGGTGGTGCCCGACACCAGCCCGGCGCAGCGCTCCACGCACAGTGCCAGCAGTGCGTCGAAGCCCTCTGGAAGGCTGAAGTCGATCGCCACGTCGAACACCGGCGCCCCCGGCAACTCGCTGGCGGCGAAGAACGGCACACCATCGACCACCCGCTGGGCCGGCGCACGGCCGGTCACCGCAGCGACGATCTGCAGGGAATCAGGGTGTTCGGCGGCCAGCCGCAACAGGGCCTGGCCCATGCGCCCGGAGGCGCCGTGAATAAGCAATCGCAGGGGAGTCTGGTTCATGCACGCAGGCTAGCGGCAGCACACATGGTCCGGCAAGCACTGTCGCTGCTACGCTGCGTGCCCTTTTGCCATGGATTGCCTGACCATCATGCAGATCAGCGAACAGCTGGTACTGGTCACCGGCGCCGGTCGCGGCCTCGGCCAGCACATCGCCCGCACCTTCGCCGCGCAGGGCGCGCGGGTTGTCATCAACTATCACCGCAGCGAAGCGGCCGCACGCGCCCTGGCCAGCGAACTGGGCGGCCAGGCCATCGCCCTGCAGGCCGACGTCACCGACCGCGCCCAGGTCGACAGCCTGCTGCAGCACGCACTGGCGCACTTCGGCCAGGGCGTGACCACCGTGGTCAACAACGCACTGGCTTCGTTCTCGTTCAATGGCGATGCCCGCGACAGCGCTGCCAACATCGGCTGGCCGGCCTTCCAGGCGCAGTTCGAAGGCAGCGTGCGCGGCGCCCTCAACACCGTGCAGGCTGCCCTGCCCGGCATGCAGGCGCGGCGCTTCGGCCGGATCATCAACATCGGCACCAACCTGTTCCAGAACCCGGTGGTGCCCTACCATGACTACACCGCCGCCAAGGCCGCGCTGCTGTCGCTCACCCGCACCCTGGCCGGCGACCTCGGCCCGCACGGCATCACCGTCAACATGCTGTCCGGCGGCCTGCTGCGCACGACCGACGCCAGTGCAGCTACACCGGAAGCCGTATTCGACTACATCGCCGCCAACACGCCGCTGCGCAGCGTAACCACCCCGGCCGAGTTCGCCGATGCCGTGCTGTTCTTCGCCAGCCCGTGGTCGCGGGCGGTCACCGGCCAGAACCTTGTGGTGGATGGCGGGCTGGTCAGGGACTGAGCGCATGCGCATTTCCGAGGTCGCGCGCCGCACCGGCGCCAGCGCCAAGGCGATCCGCCTGTACGAGGCACGCGGACTGCTGCCGCCAGTGCCGCGCCTGAACCGCTACCGCGATTACAGCGAACAGGATGTGGCGTGGGTGCAGCTGATCCGGCAGGCGCTGGGGCTGGGCATCGGACTGGCCGCCATCACCCGCCTGCAGCGCAGCGACGGTCAGCTCGACTGGCCGGCAGTGCTGGTCCTGCTGGAGCGCCAGCGCGCTGCGATTGCTTCCGAGCGCGAGCGGCTTGCCCGCATCGAGGTCGAACTGCAGCAGGTGGCGGACGAGCTGCGGCAATGGCTGCAGCAGGGCGATGGCCCTTGCGTTCTGGCTGCCGCTGGCTGCCCCGCCGGGGTTTGACTCTGCCCCTGGGGCATAGCGCACGGTCGCGGTTTTCCAGCTTCCGAGACTGCCGTGCCCCGCTCCATCCTGATCCTGCTTGGCCATCCCGACCGCGACAGCCTGTGCGGCGCCCTCGCCCAGCGATACGCAACCGCCGCCAGCAACGCCGGCCACCGCGTGCGCTTGATCGCCCTGGGCGACCTTCAGTTCGACCCGGTACTTCGCCACGGCTATCGCCAGATCCAGCCGTTGGAAGCCGACCTGCAGGATGTCGCCGACGCGATCCAGGCCTGCGATCATCTTGTGCTGGTCTACCCGACCTGGTGGGGCGCGATGCCTGCCCTGTTGAAAGGCTTCTTCGACCGCGTGCTGCTGCCGGGCTTCGCCTTCCGCTACCGGCGCGATTCGGTGTGGTGGGACCGGTTGCTGGCTGGACGCAGCGCGCGGGTCATCACCACCCTGGACACGCCGCCCTGGTACTACCGGTGGATCTACCGCGACCCGGGCATCACCCAGATCCGCAGAACCATCCTGGAATTCTGCGGCATCCGCCCGGTGCGGGTCAGCCGCCTGGGCGCCGTGCGCAGCAGCACGCCGCAACAGCGCGAACGCTGGCTGGCTCAAGCGGCCGAGCTGGGTGCGCAGGCGCGTTGACGCGTCGCGGCGAACGGCCCGCCTCGTCCGGCCCGCAACGTGGATCCACGCCATGCGTCGATGATCAATTCCGACGCCGCTGGAGGGCGGCGCAGGAGATGAGTAGATCCACGCCATGCGTGGATAAGGATCAAGGGCGTGCGAACCAAGGTTCGCACCCACCAAAGAACCCAGCTTCGCACCCAGCAACGCAGGAAAGGCAGCCTCAGTGCTGCTTCGGCGGCGTCGGTCCGCAGCTGTCACAGCCGCCGCATGCGCCGCCACCGCCAGTGGCCGGCGGCGCGATCTTCCGGCCCAGCGCCTGCAACCAGGCCGCGCGGCCCGGCTTCAGCAGCGCCAGTGCCAGCGCGCCACGCAGCTTGCGCACGGTGCCGGGCGCCTGCTTCTTCAGCACCACCCAGGCACTGACCAGCACGGCCACCGCAATGATCAGGTACTGGACCAGCAGGCCGGCGTCCATCAGCGGCCCCCCAGCGCCACGGTCACCTGGTAGGTGATCAGGGCAGCCACGTACGCCGCGGCGAACAGGTAGAACGCCGCAAAGCCCATCTGCTTCCACGAGTTGGTCTCGCGCTTGATGGTGGCCAGCGTCGAGATGCACATCGGCGCGTAGATGAACCACACCAGCAGGGCCAGACCGGTGGCCAGCGACCAGCCGTCGGCCACCACCGGCGACAGCGCGGAGATCGCCGCATCGTCATCGGCAGCCGACAGCGCGTACACCGTCGCCAGCGAGGACACCGCTACTTCGCGCGCGGCAAGGCCCGGAATCAGCGCGATGCAGATCTGCCAGTTGAAGCCCAGCGGCGCGAAGATCGCGGTCATCGCGTGGCCGATCTGGCCGGCATAGCTGTAGTCGATGGCTGGCATCGTCGCGTCGGCGGGCGCGCCCGGGAACGACAGCAGGAACCACAACAGGATGGTCAGCGCCAGGATGATGCCGCCGACGCGCTTGAGGAAGATCATGCCGCGCTCGTACAGGCCGACGGCGAGGTCGCGCGGGTGCGGAATGCGGTACGACGGCAGCTCCAGCATCAGCGGGTGCTCGCTCTTGTCGCGGCGCCACTTCTTCATCACCCACGACATCACCAGCGCGCTGAGGATGCCGGCCACGTACAGGCCGAACAGCACCAGGCCCTGCTGGTTGAAGATGCCGATCTTGCCGGCCGGAATGAACGCGCCGATCAGCAGCGCATACACCGGCAGGCGTGCCGAGCAGGTCATCAGCGGTGCCACCAGGATCGTGGCCAGGCGGTCACGCGGGTCCTGGATGCTGCGGGTGGCCATGATGCCCGGCACCGCGCAGGCGAAGCTGGACAGCAACGGGATGAACGAACGACCGGACAAGCCCGCCGCCGCCATCATGCGATCCAGCAGGAACGCAGCGCGCGGCAGGTAACCGGACTCCTCCAGTGCCAGGATGAAGGCAAACAGGATCAGGATCTGCGGCAGGAACACCACCACGCCCCCCAGGCCGGCGATGATGCCGTCGGTCAGCAGGCTGGTCAGCGGCCCAGCCGGCAGCACGCTGGCGGCCAGTTCACCCAGCCAGGCAAAGCCGGCCTCGATGCCATCCATCAGCGGCGTCGCCCAGGCGAACACCGCCTGGAAGATCAGGAACATCACCACGACCAGGGTGATCAAACCGAACACCGGATGCAGCAGCCAGCGGTCCAGCGTGTCGTCGATCTTCGCGGTCCGCGCCGGCATCCGCACGGCGGCGGACAGGATCGCGCGCACCTGCGCGTGGTAGTCCGCGCCACTCTCAACACCGGCCAGCGGCGCATCCAGATGCGGCACCATCGTGTCCAGGCGTTCCACCAGCGCACGCGCGCCCTGCTTGCGCACCGCCACGGTTTCCACCACCGGCACACCGATCTCGCGCTCCAGCGCGGCAACATCGATCTGGATGCCGCGACGCTGCGCGGCGTCAACCATGTTCAGGGCGATGATCATCGGCTTGCCCAGCTCGCGCAGCTCCAGGGCGAAACGCAGGTGCAGGCGCAGGTTGGTGGCGTCGATCACGCACAACAGGACATCCGGCGCGGCCTCACCCGGGTAGAAGCCCCGGCACAGGTCGCGGGTGATCGCCTCGTCGAGGCTGGCCGGATGCAGGCTGTAGGCGCCCGGCAGGTCGAGCACGGCGAACTCGCGGCCGGACGGCGCGCGCAGGCGGCCTTCCTTGCGCTCGACGGTGACGCCGGTGTAGTTGGCGACCTTCTGTCGGCTGCCGGTCAGCTGGTTGAACAGGGCGGTCTTGCCGCTGTTGGGATTGCCGACCAGCGCGATGCGCAGCGGGGCGGTGGTTGCCGTGGCGCTCATGCGCGTCGCTCCTGGCTTGCCGGGTCGATGACCACGCGCCGGGCCTCACTGATACGCAGCGCGAAACGGGTGAACCCGACCTGCACCAGCAGCGGCTCGCCGCCGACCGGACCTCGCGCCACCAGGCGCACTTCCTCACCCTTGACGAAGCCCAGCTCGCGCAGGCGCCGGGCGATGGCATCGTTGGCATGCAGGTCCTGCACGGAATCGACCACGGCCGAGGTGTGCAGGGGCAGTTCGGACAGCGTCATCTAGCGTGTTCTCTGCTGGATGTAAATGGTTCTCGATTCTAACATTCCCGCGTCGCGTCATGGCCCATGACCAATGGCCCGCTATGATCCATACAGGTATGGAGCAACCCCGGAATCCCATGAACGATGCTTTGCAGATCGAGCGCAATGGCGCTGTCCTGACCCTCTGGCTGAACCGGCCGGAGCTGCACAACGCCTTCGATGCCGGCCTGATCGCCCGGCTGACCGCCGCCCTGGAAGCAGCCGGCCGCGATGACACGGTGCGCACGGTGGTGGTGGCAGGCCACGGCGCCTCCTTCTCCGCCGGTGCCGACATGCAGTGGATGCGCGGCATGGCCACGGCCAGCGAGGCGGACAACCGCGAGGACGCCCTGGCGTTGGCGCGGCTGATGCGCACCCTGGACGAGCTGCCCAAGCCGACCCTGGCCCGTGTCCACGGCGCCGCCTTCGGTGGGGGTGTCGGCCTGGTGGCCTGCTGCGATATCGCCATTGCCACCAGCGCTGCCCGCTTCGGCCTGACCGAAAGCCGTCTGGGCCTGTTGCCGGCAGTGATCTCGCCCTATGTGATCGAGGCCATCGGCAGCCGCCAGGCCCGTCGCTGGTTCGCGACCGGCGAGCACTTCGACGCCGACACCGCCCTGCGCATCGGCCTGATCCACCATCTGGTGGAGCCCGAACGCCTGGACGAGGCGGTACAGCGGCAGCTGGCCCTGCTCGACAAAGCTGGGCCGATCGCCTCGGCGTCGGCCAAGCTGCTGGTCCGGCAGGTGCGCGACGCCGATGATCGCGACAGCCTGGACCGTGACAATGCCGCCCTGATCGCCCGCCTGCGGGTGTCCGCCGAAGGCCAGGAAGGCCTGGGCGCGTTCCTCGACAAGCGCGCGCCGCACTGGGTCACGGAGGCCTGACATGCTGGATCATATCGGTTTGAACAGCAGCGACCTGCCGCGCAGCAAGGCCTTCTTCCTGCAGGCGCTGGCACCGCTGCAGATCGGCCTGGTGATGGAGGTCAGTGCCGAACAGACCGGCGCCCACGACCACGTGGGTTTCGGCAACCACGGCAAGCCGTTCTTCTGGCTGGGCAATGCGGCACCCGTCAGCCAGGGTGTGCACGTGGCCTTCGTCTGCGGCGAACGCGCCCAGGTTGATGCGTTCCACGCCGCCGCGCTGGCCGCAGGTGGCCGCGACAACGGGGCGCCCGGCCTGCGCCCGTGGTACCACCCGGACTACTACGCCGCCTTCGTGATCGACCCCGATGGCAACAACATCGAGGCGGTCTGCCACCTGCCCGGGTAGGCCCTTCCGCCACAACCAGGCGCAGGCGTGGCCGCTTGTGCGACCCGCCTGCGTATCTCATCTGGCAGCCTGGCGAAGACCGGGCCGCCCCCGTTTCCCAGGAACCGCCGTGACCCCAGTCGATCCCATCCGCCCTGCCCGTCCCGCCTCACCTGTCGTGGGGGTGCCGCGATGAGCGATTTCGTCCGCATCGTCGAAGTCGGCCCGCGCGATGGCCTGCAGAACGAAAAGCAGGCCGTGGCCACCGCCGACAAGATCGCCCTGATCGATCGTCTGTCGGCCACCGGCCTGCGTACCATCGAGGCGACCAGCTTCGTCAGCCCGCGCTGGGTCCCGCAGCTGGCCGACGCGGCCGAGGTCTATGCCGGCATCCAGCGCCGCCCGGGCATCGCCTATCCGGTACTGGTGCCGAACGAGCAGGGCTACGACCGTGCGCGCGCCGTCGGCGTGCAGGAAATCGCGGTCTTCACCGCTGCATCGGAAGCCTTCAACCGCACCAACACCAACGCCGGCATCGATGAATCGCTGGCCCGTTTCGAGCCGATCCTGCGCCGTGCGGCGGCTGATGGCGTGCGCGTGCGTGGTTACGTCTCCACGGTGCTCGGCTGCCCGTACCAGGGCGAGGTGCCGCTGGCCGACGTTGTGCGTGTGGCCCGTGCCCTGCATCAAATGGGGTGTTACGAAATCTCGCTGGGCGACACCATCGGCGTCGGTACGCCGCGCAAGGCCCGCGCGATGCTGCAGGCAGTGGCCGCCGAGATCCCGATGAGCGCACTGGCCGTGCACTTCCACGATACCTATGGCCAGGCCATCGCCAACATCGCGGCCTGCCTGGAAGAAGGCGTGCGCGTGGTCGACAGCGCCGTGTCCGGTGCCGGCGGCTGCCCGTACGCGAAGGGCGCCAGCGGCAACGTGGCCAGCGAGGACGTGGTGTACCTGCTGCAGGGCCTTGGCCTGGAGTGCGGTGTCGACCTGCCATCGCTGGCCGAGACCGGCCGCTGGCTGGCCGGGTTGCTCGGCCGCGCTACCGCCAGCCGCGTCGGGCAGGCGCTGGCGGCGACATGAACGACAGCGGCCCGCGCGACCGTCCGGCCATCGGCGATGCTTCCGCCGCAACCGACGACGCGCTGGCCGCTCTGGACGCGGCGTTGGCCGCTTCTCCATCGCCAGCCCAGGCCAGGCTGCTGCGCCAGGCGCGGCAGGCCTTGGCCGATGCGCAGCAGCGCGAACTGGATACCCAGGCCCGCTATGCCGCGCTGTTCGACGCCGTGCCCGACCCGGTCAGCATCCTCAGCGCCGAAGGCGTGGTGCTGGACGTCAACCGTGCCGGCATCGTCGCCTACGACCGCCCGCGCGAAGACATCGTCGGCCAGCCCATCGAACTGCTCAACCCGGACCTGCCCAGCGACCACCTGCAACCGGTGTGGGAAGCGCTGAACCGCGGCGACACCTACGTCATCGAAGTGACCAACATGCGCGGCGATGGCAGTCGCTTTCCGGTGGAGGTGCATTCGGCCGGCTTCCAGGACCGGGGCCAGCCCTGCATCGTCGCCGTCGCCCGCGACCTGAGCGGGCGCTGGCGCGCAGAGTCCCGCTATCGCCTGTTGATGGAGTCGATCGACAAGGGCGTGATCCTGTTCGACCGCAGCCTGCGTGTGCTGTCTGCCAACCCGGCAGCGCATCGCATCCTCGGCCTCACCGGTGGAGGCGTAGGCTTGAATTCGATGCTCGATCCCGAAGCCTGGATCGTTGTCGACGAACATGGCCATCCGCTGACCCAGTCACAGTGGCCGACCAGCCGCTGCTTCCAGGCCGGGCGGATGATCCGCAGCACCATCATCGGCCTGTACCACCGCCCACGCGGACGCATGCTGTGGTTGTCCACCACCAACGTGCCGGTGTTCGGCAACGGCTGCGATCAGGCCGACCATGTCTATGCGATGTTCAGTGATATCACCGAACTGAAGCGCAACAACACCCTGTTCGCGCGCGCGCAGTCACTGGCCCACATCGGCGGCTGGGAGTGGGATCGTGGCCTGCAGCGCCTGTACCTCACCGATGAGGCGCGGCGCATCGTCGGCCAGCCGGCCGATCTTGAGGACATGCCGGACCTGCTGGACTGCCTGCGCAGCGACGACCGCGCCGCCCTGCAGCAGGCGCTGGCCGACACCATCGAACACCGCAGCAGCTTCGGCCTGGAGCTGCAGGGCCAGCGCCGCGATGGCCACTCGTTCTGGATCCGGATGATCGGCGAGGTCTCGGCCGGCGATGTCGATGCCGCGCGCATCACCGGCACCGTGCAGGACATCACCGAGCGCAAGCAGGCCGAGGAAACGCTGCGCGTGCAGGCCCGCACCGACCCGCTGACCGGGATCATGAACCGCGATGCGGTGCTGAGCGACCTCGGCGTGCGCATGGACAGCCCCAGCCACGACCGCGTGGCGGTGCTGTACATCGACCTGGACCGCTTCAAGGTGGTCAACGACCTGCTTGGGCACAACGCCGGTGATGAACTGTTGATCGAAGCGACCCGGCGCATCGCCACCGCGATCGGCACCGAGGGCCTGCTTGCCCGCTTTGGCGGCGACGAGTTCCTGGTGATCTGTGACCTGCGCGACCAGCCGGACCAGGCCGAACAACTGGCCGAGCGCATCACTGCGGCCTTCTCGGCGCCGTTCCAGCTGGGCAGCGACGAGTTCCCGGTCACCGCCAGCATCGGCATCGCCCGTGCACCGCGCGATGGCGACCGGCCGCAGCAGCTGATCCAGAACGCCGACACGGCGATGTATGAGTGCAAGCGACGCACCCGCAACGGCTGGCAGGTGTTCTCCCCGGAACTGGCACAGCGCCAGCATGACCGCCTGCAGATCGAGAGCCGCCTGCACAAGGCCCTCGATGGCGACGAGTTCCATCTGGTCTACCAGCCACAGGTGAACCTGCGCAGCGGCGCCACCATCGCCTGCGAGGCGTTGATGCGCTGGCACAACACCCAGCTGGGGCAGATGCGCCCGGACCTGTTCATCCGCCACGCCGAGCACACCGGCGACATCGTGCGCATCGGTCAATGGGCGTTGCGCGAAGCCTGCCGGCAGGTGCGGCAATGGCAGGACGACGGGCTCGGCCTGGTGCGGGTGGCCGTCAATGTGTCCTGGCGACAGTTCGTCGGGGAGGATCTCGCCCGCTGGGTGCGGCAGGTGCTGGACGAGTTCGGCCTGCCCGGCAGCGTGCTTGAACTGGAGTTCACCGAGCGGGTGCTGATCGAGGATGCGCCGGACACCCTGCGCACCTTTGCCCGCCTGCGCGAGATGGGGGTGATGCTGACCATCGACGACTTCGGCGAAGGCTACAGCGCCCTGAACTACCTGCGCCGGCTGCCCATCCATGGGCTGAAACTGAGCCAGTTGTTCGTCGAAGGCATCCCCCGCAACCGCTCGGATGTGGCGGTCTGCGAGGCGGTCTGCGCGATTGCCCGCAGCCTCGGCCTGGGCGTGGTCGCCGAAGGCGTGGAAACCGAGCCGCAACGGCAATGCCTGCTCGACCTTGGGGTGACCGTCGGCCAGGGCTTCCTGTTCGCCCACGGCCTGCCCGCCGCAGACTTCGAGCGTCGCCTGCGGCGCGCCCGCGAACTGGGCTGAGGCCGGCGGCGCAGTGCACAACGGCGGCTGCCGCCGCTTCCGTTAGAATCGGCGGTTCTTGAACCTGCAGGACCGTGCAATGCAGCTGTCTTCCGTACGTGCCGTGATCACTGGCGGCGTCTCCGGCCTCGGCCTGGCCGTGGCCCAGCACCTGGTTGCCCAGGGCGGCAAGGTCGCCCTGTTCGACCTCAACGACGCCAAGGGCGCGGCCGCTGTTGCCGGGCTGGGACAGGACAACGCCCGCTATTTCAATGTCAACGTCAGTGATGAAGCGTCCGTGTCGGCGGCCATCGACCAGGCCTTCGATTTTCTCGGCGGCCTGAATGTCGCCATGAACTGCGCCGGCATCCTCGGCGCTGGCCGCGTGCTGGGCAAGGAGGGCCCGATGCCGCTGGCCGGGTTCCAGGGCACGGTGATGGTCAACCTGGTCGGCAGCTTCAACGTCGCCAAGGCCGCCGCCAATCGCATGCAGCACAACGAGGCCGGGGTGGACGGCGAGCGCGGTGTCATCATCAACACTGCCAGCGTTGCCGCCTACGAAGGACAGATCGGCCAGGCCGCCTACTCCGCCTCCAAGGGTGGCGTGGTGGCAATGACCCTGCCGATGGCCCGCGAGCTGTCGCGCTTCGGCATCCGCGTCAACACCATCGCGCCGGGCGTGTTCTGGACGCCGATGGTCGATGGCATGCCCGAGGCCGTGCAGGAATCGCTGGCCGCATCGATCCCGTTCCCGTCGCGCCTGGGCAAGCCGGAAGACTTCGCCAGCCTGGTCGGCCACATCCTCGGCAACACCTATATCAACGGCGAGACCATCCGCCTGGACGGCGCCACCCGGCTCGCTCCGAAGTGATTCCCCCCGGGCGCCGGGACGGCGCCCTCCCCCAACGACCAACATCATCATGAAAGCCAACGACATCAAGAAGGGCAACGTCGTCGAGTTCAACAACGGCGTCTACCAGATCCGCGACATCGAGCGCAGCTCGCCGCAGGGTCGCGGCGGCAACGTCCGCTTCCGCTTCATCATGTACAGCGTGCCGGGCGGCAACAAGCTCGATGCCAGCTTCGATGCCGACGACAACCTGGTCGAAGTCGAACTGCTGCGCCGCCAGTCCACCTATTCGTACAAGGACGGCGATGCGTTCGTGTTCCTCGATGACGAGGACTACACCCCCTACACCCTGGACGCGGACGTGATCGGCGATGACGCCGGCTACATCACCGACGGCCTGACCGGCATCTACGTGCAGGTGATCGACGAGCAGCCGGTGGCCATCCAGCTGCCAGCCTCGGTGGTGCTGGAAGTGATCGAGACGCCGCCGGAACTGAAGGGTGGCACCGCCACCAAGCGCCCGAAGCCGGCCAAGCTCAACACCGGCATCGAGATCATGGTGCCGGAGTACATCGTCAACGGCGAGCGTGTGCTGGTGAGCACCGCCACCGGCGAATTTGCCGGCCGTGCCGATTAAGCGTGCGGCACTGATCGCCTGCCTGTCCCTGCTTGCGGCGTGCTCGCCGCAGGCAACGGACAACGGTGCAGGTGGTGCCACGCCAGAGGGCGTAGCGGTCGATCCGGTGGCTCCCATCGCACCGCCAGCGACGTCGCCCGCGGCCCTGCAGGAACCCGCCGAGGAGCCCTCCGCTGCCAGCCTGCCCTCGAGTTACGAGGAACTGGAACAGGTCCGTGCCGCCGCTGGCTGTGCGGTCTCCAACGACGTGTACGACATCGAAGACATACGCATCTACTGTCAGATGCCCGACGACGTGCAGGCGTTTCTCGCGCGCGAAAACACCTGCCAGCATTTCGCCGGCGAAGAGCCCTACGACGACGAGCGCCGTCGAGAGCTCGAAGAGGCCAGCGCGACGTACTGCGAGGGTCGCGAGAAGATCTTCACCGATCTGGTCGCGCGCCATCGCGGAGACTGTGCGATCCGCACGGCGCTGATCGGGATCAACAGCCGCTACGACCTGGTGTTCGAGCTGGACTTGAAGCCCTGCGAGGACTGACCGATCAACGCCGGGCATGGCCCGGCGCTACCGATCCGCGGAACCACGCGTTACTTCGCGCCGAAGTTGCCGCAGCCGTGGTACTGGCGCGTGCCCACGGTCAACATCGCCTTGGCCTCGAACGCTTCACCGCTCATGTCGTCCTGGCAGGTGGTGCGCTGGAAGCTCAGCTTGATGTCGGTGCCATCGGCGGCCTTGCCGACCCAGCCGTCTGCGCCCTCGGTCGGTTTGGCGACTGCGAAGCGGCGCTCGCCGTAGTCGACCTCCACCTGCAGGCCCGGTGCATCACCATCGACGACGGCCAGCCATCCCGGCTCGTTGCCGGTGGCACGGAACGCGGCGTTGCCGGCACTGCCATCGCCTTCGGTCGCTTCCACCGCGCCACACTCACGGTCCGCCTCGCCTTTCAGGCTGAGCAGCGCTTCGTCACTGCCACGGGTCCAGAAGCTGTTGCCCTTGCCATCGGCATATTCCGCTCCGGAGGCGGCGCGTTGGGAGGACATCGCGAAACTGCGCTCGCCGATCACAACCGTCGCTGCGTCTTCGCCGTTGAAGGTCGCGCGCACGTCGAGGTCGCCGCAGCGATAGAGGGTTTCGTTGCCGCCGCCATCAACAGCGGCGGCCACAGGCTCCGGTGCCGGCGTTGCGACCGCATCGGCTGCGCCATCGGAGGCCGGCGTCTGCGCCGGCTGGCAGGCGCTCAGCGCAAGGCCGAGGGAAGCCGCCAACAGACTGGGAATTACACGCATGGCTCGACTCCTTGTCGAAACTACAGAGATCTTGGACCCTACCATCTGCACGCAAACGGGGCCTGAAAGCTGCATGACCGTGTTCAGCCTGCCAGCACCACCATCGACAGCAGCTGCGCGCCGCTGGCACTGGAAGCACTTGTCCAGACGCGCAACAGGCGAAAGCGCTGCACGTGTTCGCGTCCCAGCCAGTGCACATGCAGCTGAACATCGCCGGACAACAACGCCAGGCGGCCACACAGCAGCGTTTCCACCGCATGCACCTGCAGCGCAAGAATCTGCAGGCGGCCTTGCTGCCAGTCCCGCAGCCAGGGCAGGTCGAGCATCCGGCCGCCCTGCCCGTCCATCATGAACAACACCGGTGACAGCAGTGCCGTTGCTGCACCATGGTCACCGTCCAGCAGCGCGTCCCACAGCTGCTGCTCCAACACGCGCAGCTGCGCCTCGTACAGGCCCTCAGGGCTCCTGCTTTCCATCCACCTGCTTTCCATCCACGCTTCCTCCCGGCGTCGGCCGGCGTCGGCGCAGGCGCTGCGCAAGCCACTGCTGCGCCCCCTGCACCACCACATAGAACACCGGCACGAAGAACACGGCCAGCACGGTCGCACTGACCATACCGCCGAACACGCCGGTACCGATGGCCTGTTGCGTTTCCTTTGAAGCACCCTGCGCCAGCATCAGCGGCACCACGCCCAGCGCGAACGCCAGCGAGGTCATGACGATCGGCCGCAGCCGCAGGCGTGCCGCTTCGATGGTCGCCTCGACCAGACCGCGTCCCTGCTGTTGCAGCTGGCGGGCGAACTCGACAATCAGGATCGCGTTCTTCGCCGAAAGCCCGATCACCGTGATCATGCCGACCTTGAAGAACACATCATTGGGCATCCCGCGCAGGAGCACTGCAGCAACGGCGCCGAGCAGGCCCAACGGCACCACCAGCATCACCGCCAGCGGAATCGACCAGCTCTCGTACAGCGCCGCCAGCACCAGGAACACCACCAGCATCGACAGCAGCAGCAACCACGGCGCCTGGGCGCCGGACTCACGCTCCTGCAGCGACTGGCTGGTCCACTGCAGGGCAAAGCCCGCGGGCAGCTGCTGTGCAAGGCGCTCCATCTCGATCATCGCCTGACCGGTGGAGACCCCGCTGGTGGGTGCGCCGGACAGGTTCAATGCCGGGAACCCCAGGTAACGCTGCAGCTGCAGCGGCGCCTCGGTCCAGTGCGCGGTGACCAGCTCGGACAACGCCACCATGCCGCCCTCGCTGTTGCGGACATACAGCTTCAACACATCCTCCAGCTGCATGCGGTGCGGCGCATCGGCCTGCACGATCACCTGCTGCATGCGCCCGCGATTGGGAAAGTCGTTGACGTACTGCGAGCCCATCGCCGCCGACAGCGTTGCACTGATGTCGGCGAACGCCACACCCATCGCCTCCGCCTTGGCGCGATCGATGTCCAGCCGCACGTTGCTGCCCGCCGGCAAGCCATCGGCATGCACTTCGGCCAGCAACGGGCTGGCTTCCGCCAGTTTCAGCAGCTGCTGCAGGGCGGCGCGCAGCTCGGCCTGGCCCTGCCCGGTACGTGCCTGCAGCGCCAACGAGAACCCGGAGGAACGGCCAAGACTGTCGATGGCCGGCGGCATGACGCTCATCACCTCGCCTTCCGAGACCGTCGCCATCGCCTGCTGTGCCGCCTTTACTTCGTCCGCTGCAGTGCTGCCGCCGCGCTCACCCCAGTCCTTCAGCATGGTGTAGGTCAGTGCGGCGCTCGGGCCGGAACCGGAGAAGCTGTAGCCGAGGATGGCCTGGTTGGACGCGATCGCCGGCCGCGAGGCGACGTGCTGCTCGTAGGCTTCGACCACCGCCAGCGTGCGTTCGGCGGTTGCTTCGGCCGGCAGCTGGATGGAGGTCATGAAATAGCCCTGGTCCTCTTCCGGCAGGAACGCATCCGGCAACCAATGCAGGCCAATCAGCAGCGCCACAAGCAAGGCAGCGAACAGGCCCATCACCCGGCCACTGCGCCGAAGGACCGCCGCCACGCCCTGCTGGTAACGCCCGGTCATTCGCTCGAAGCCACGGTTGAACGCACCGAACACACCCCCGCGGCCATGGTGACCACGCGTGCCCTGCCGCAGCAACGTCGCGCAGAGCGCCGGGGTCAGGCTCAGCGCCAGCAGTGCCGAGAACAGGATGGACACCGACATCGCCACGCTGAACTGGCGGTAGATCGCACCGACCGAACCACTGGCCAGCGCCATCGGGATGAACACCGCCGTCAGCACCAGGGTGATGCCGATCACCGCACCGGTCAGCTCACGCATCGCCTTGATCGTGGCCTCGCGCGGCGGCAGGCCCTCTTCGGCCATGATCCGCTCCACGCCCTCGACCACCACGATCGCATCGTCAACAATGATGCCGATCGCCAGCACCATGCCGAACATGGTCAATACGTTGATCGAGAAACCCAGCGCCAGCATCACCGCGAAGGTGCCCAGCAGTGCGATCGGCGCGACCAGGGCGGGGATCAGCGTGTAGCGCCAGTTCTGCAGGAACAGGTACATCACCGCAAAGACCAGCAGCATCGCCTCGATCAGGGTCTGCAGCACCTTCTGGATCGAGACCTTGACGAAGGGCGCGGTATCGAACGGAATGCTGGATTCAACACCGTGCGGCAGCAGCGGCTGCAGGTCGGCCATGCGTTCGCGCACAGCCGTGGCGGTACGCACCGCGTTCGCACCGGGGCGCAGCTGCACGCCGGCGGCCGTCGCCGGATAGCCATCTTCGCGCGTGCCCCAGGCATAGCTCTGCGCACCCAGTTCGACCCGGGCGACGTCACCCAGCAGCACCCGCGAACCATCGGCACCGGCGCGCAGCACGATCGCTGCAAACTGCTCAGGCGTGGACAGCTGGCCCTCGGCACTCAGGGGCACGGTGATGCGCTGGCCGGGAACACCGGGAGAATCGCCGATGCGACCCGGCGAGATCTCCAGGTTCTGCTGCTCGATCGCACTGGCCACATCGCCCATGGTCAGGCCGTAGCCGGTCAGCCGGGTCGGGTCCAGCCAGATCCGCATCGCCTGTTCGGCGCCGAACAGCTGCACGCGGCCGACGCCGTCGATGCGCCGCAGCTCTTCGATGATGTTGCGCGCCATGAAATCGCCCAGTGCCGCTTCGCTGACACTACCATCGGGTGAGCGCAGGCCCACCAGCATCAGGAAGCCGGAGTCGGCAGCCTCGACGAACAGGCCGTTCTGGCGCACGTTGCGTGGCAGGCGTGGCTCGATCGCCTTGATCCGGTTCTGCACATCCACCTGTGCCAGCTCGGGATCGGTGCCGGGCTTGAAGGTGGCGGTGATCGACGCTTCGCCGGAGGTGTCCACCGACGATTCGAAGTACAGCAGGTGCTTGACGCTGGACAGCTCACGCTCGATCAGCCCGACCACCGCATCATTCAACGTCTGCGGGCTGGCGCCGGGATAGCTGGCATAGATGCTGACACTGGGCGGTGCGACCGCCGGATAGCGCTCGACCGCCAGCCGCGGAATTGCCAGCACGCCGGCCAGGATGATGAAGATCGCCAGCACCCAGGCAAATACCGGGCGATCGATGAAGAAACGAGCCATGTCGTAGGTTCCTGGAAGGGCTCAGCCCTGGCTTGCAGGTGTCGGCGGTGCACTGGCACTGGCAACGGGGACCTGCCAGTCGCGCGGGTCGACCAGCACGCCTTCCTGCAGGCGCTCCTGGCCTTCCACCACGACCTTCTCGCCCGCCTTCAGGCCATGCCGCACCAGCCATTGCCGGTTGACGCTGCCGTCCACCTCCAGCGTGCGGATCACTGCTTTGCCATCGGCGGCGATGACCCAGGCATAGGCCTGGCCACCGGCGCTGCGCAGCACCGCCTGCTGCGGCAGCAGCAGCGCGCTGGCCGGCGCACCGCGCGGCACCCGGGCACGCACGTACATGCCCGGCAACAGCTGCCGCTCAGGGTTGTCGACCAGGATGCGCAGGATCACATCACCGGTGCGTGCATCGACATTGACACCGGAGAACAACAGTCGGCCGCGCTCGGGCAGCGGCGTACCCGCCGCGCCGATGATCGTCACCGGCAGCTCACCGTCCACCGCACCGCGCCGCAGGGACTGCAGCTGCGATGCGGGTTGGCGCACGTCCACATAGACCTGGTCGATCTGCTGCACCACCGCCATCGGCTCGGCATCGGCGACGCCGACCAGCGCGCCTTCGGTCACCAATGCCTGGTCGATGCGGCCATCGATCGGTGCGCTGACCGTCGCATAGCGCAGGTCGAGCTGGCGTCGCGCCAGGATCGCGCGTGCTTCGTTGACCGCTGCGCGGGCCTGCTCGTGCTCGGCGCTGGCATCGTCGCGATGCTGCTGGCTGACCGCCTGCGCGGCGGCGAGCGCCTGCAGCCGCTGTGACTGCACACGGCTGCGGCCGAGGGCGGCCTCGCTGCGCTGCAGGGCGGCCAGCGCCGAATCGACGTCGGCGCGGAACGCCGCCGGGTCGATCTGGAACAGTGGCTCCCCGGCGTGTACTTCCGCGCCCTGCTCGAACATCCGGCGCTGCACGATGCCGCCGACCTGCGCACGGATCTGCGCGGTGCGCACCGCCGCCACCCGACCGGGCAGTTCATCATCGCGCTGCACCACCTGCGGGCCGACGGTGACCACACTGACGCGCGGCACGGCTTCGACGGTGGGTTCGGGGCGGGAGCAGGCCGTCATGGCCAAGGCGAAGGTCGCGACCAGCGCGACCGGAGTCCTGAAGGTTCTCATTGCTGTGCACAGTGCCGCAGACGCGGCTGACGAATCATGAAGCGCGCAGTGTGCGTGGCGATGATGGGGTTTCGATGGAGGAACTGTGGAGATACGATGGAGGGCAAGCACCTTCCGGCCTCGCCTTGCCATGCATGCCTCCCCTGCCCTCGCGGCGCTGGTCCTGATCGTCGAGGACGAAGCCGAGATCGCCGACATCCTTGCCGCCTACCTTGAACGCGAGGGCCTGCGTACCCTGCGTGCGGCCGATGGCCAGATTGCCCTGGACATGCATCGCAGCATGCGCCCGGACCTTGTACTGCTGGACGTGCAGCTGCCGCGGCTGGATGGCTGGAGCGTGCTGACCCAGCTGCGCCAGCGCGGCGAAACGCCGGTCATCATGCTGACCGCGCTGGACCAGGATCTGGACAAGCTGACCGCGCTGCGGATGGGTGCCGATGACTATGTGGTCAAGCCGTTCAACCCGGCAGAGGTGGCAGCACGCGTGCGTGCAGTACTGCGGCGTACGCTGCGCAGTCCGCGGGCGGATGCGCCCACTGCCCTGCGCGTGGGCCCGTTGCTGATCGACACCGCCACCCACGCGGTGCATGTGGAAGGCGACGGCTACAGTCACGAGCTGCTGCTGACGCTGACCGAGTTCAAGCTGCTGCATTGCATGGCGTTGGCGCCGTCACGGATCTTCAGCCGCAGCGAGCTGATGCACGAATGCCTGCCGGAAAGCGAAGCACTGGAACGCACCGTGGACAGCCATGTCAGCAAGCTGCGGCGCAAGCTGGACGAAGTGGGCCTCACCCAGATTCCGGCCAGCGTGCGCGGTGTCGGCTACCGACTGATGGCCGACCGCTGATGCGCCGCTCCGGGCTCAGCCGGCACATCATCGTCTCGATGTCGCTGATGGTAGTCGGCGTCATCGTGATGGTGATCCTCTCTTCGTGGCTGCTGTATGCCGTGCTGATCGAATTCTTCCCGGCCAGCGCCGAAGAGCCGGAAGGCTGGCTGCCGACGGGACCGGAGCTGGCGTGGATGGTCGGGGTGATCCTGACCGGCCTGGCGCTGGCGATCGCCGCCTCGTTCCGCCTGGCGCACCGCATCCTGTCGCCGCTCAACTCACTGGTGGACAGCGTGCGCGCACTGGCAGGCGGCGATCTCGGCGCGCGCGCCACGGCCGAGGCCAACTCCCCCGGCGAGGTCGCAGCGCTGGTGGACGACTTCAACGCGATGGCGCGCCGCCTGCAGCACATGGAAAGCGAACGGGTGATGTGGCACGCGGCCATCGCCCACGAACTGCGCACGCCGGTGACGATCCTGCGCGGCCGCCTGCAGGGCCTGGCCGAAGGCGTGTTCCAGCCCGATGAGTCGCAGTTCCGCAGCCTGCTGGCGCAGGTCGAGGGCCTGTCACGGCTGATCGAGGACCTGCGGGTGCTGAGCCTGGCCGACAATGCCCGCCTTGATGTGCGCCGCGCCCGCACCGATGTGGTGGCCGAAGTGCATTCGGTGATGACCCTGGTCGATCCCGCTTTCCGCAGTGCCGGCTTCGTGCTGGAGCTGGAGACAAGCCGCGAGGAGCACCCCGCCCATTGTGACCCGACGCGGTTGCGGCAGGCGCTGCTGGCCTTGCTGGAAAACGCGCGCCGCTATGCCAACCCGAGCAAGGTACGCATCGCCGTGCATGACACCGTGGCCCACGTGCAGGTGGCGATCGAGGACGAAGGCCCGGGTATCGACCCGGCCCTGCACGCGGACATCTTCAATCCGTTCATGCGCGGCGACGGCTCACGATCGCGCCTGGGCGGTGGCAGTGGCCTCGGCCTGGCGGTGGTCAAGGCCATCGCCGATGCGCACGGCGGCCAGGTCTACTGCACGCCGGGCACGGCCGGAGGCAGTCGCTTCGTCATCGAGCTGCCGCGCCAGTAGGAGGTATTTCAGCCGCCTGCTCACGCACGCGCGCACCCAACGCCGCCAGATTGTTGTCGATGTCATCCAGTTCACGCCGCTGCGACGCCGCCAGCTGTGCGCGCAGTTGCACGCGCAGTGCCTGCCAGGCGGGTACCGTCTGTGCGCTGGCAGCGGCCACTGCCCGTGCAACTTCCGCCTGTTCTTCCGCCTGCGGCAGGCCGTAACCAGCGTCGGCCAGCAACTGGCCCGGCCGCAACCACTGCCCGCTCTGTTCCAGCAACGCACGCAGCGAACGGGTGGCCGCGCTGTCCGGGTCGGCCAGCAACCGCCGCTTCAGTGCGTCGCGTGACCGCAGTTCCGCGCGTCGCTGCGCCGCCTGTTCCAACAACAGCAGGCCGGCACTGGCGCGCACATCACCGCGCAGCAACCACGGTGCGCGCTGTTGCGCCGGCAGCGCCAGCCATGCGCGCACATCGCGCGCCGGCAACGCCATCTGCGCTGCGGCAACCGAGAACAACTGCTGGTAGTGATCGCGCGCGGACGCAAAGTAGTAGCCCTGCGCCTGTGCCTGCGAGGGATCGGCCAGCACCTGCTCGTCCAGGGCATGCAGCCGCGCCAGCCGTCGCCGCAATCCACGCGGGCTCAGCTGTGCCAGGCCGGCTTCACCGAGACGCGGAACACCTGCCTGCAGCAGCTTCGCGGTCTCCACCGCACAGTTGTTGCTGACGAAGTAATAGCGGCCGTCATAGCTCCAGTGCACCTGTGCCGTGCGCTCGAGCAGGCTGGCGATCTCGCTGCGGTCCAGCTGCAGCGGCAGCGAGGCCAGTCCGCGCAGCTCGACCTTGGTGTACTCGTCCACCACCTGCTGCAGCGGCAGCACGAACAGGCGCGAAGGATAGCCACCGGTCAGGCCGCGCCAGTTGGAAATCTGCACGTCGCCGACGAAGGCGCGGAAGGACAGCACCCGGTGATGCTCCAGGTCCAGCCTGCAGTCCGGACCCGGCGCGCGGCCGGGACGGCAGATCACCAGCCGCAGCATGCTGTGGCCCCAGCGGCTCATCGGCTGCGCACTGCCTTCGGCGAACAGATAGTCCACGGCGTAGACGCGCGACGGGTCAAGCTGCAGCAGCGACGCCGCGCCCTCTTCCGCATCGGCCTGCAGCAACGGAACGGTGCCAGCGCAGTGCGGCGCAGGCAGCGATGGCGGCGTACCGAAGTGCGCCTGATACCACTGCGCCAGTGCCGGGCGGCGGCACGCGAACTCTGCATCGAGCACGAAATGCTCGGCATTCACCGCCAGATATTCAGCCGGGTCGGTCAGTTCATAGGCATCCGGGCTGCGGTCACGGAACGCGTTGTCGCCACGGCCCAGGTGCCACGGTTTGCGCTGCCATCCCGCCAGATCACGCCAGCGCGCACTGCGCGACCAGTTCGCGCCGCCACGGTCGGCGACGTGGGCCAGTTCGTGCACCAGCGCGCTACGCCGGGCACGACGGGCGCCGGCCACGTCATCATCCAGAAGGTCGCGACGCAGCGCGATGCGCCCGGCGAAGGCACGGCCATGTACGTTGGCGGGCAGGTCGTCACGCCAGCCGACCTGCACCTGCGCGGGCAATGCACGCAGCAGGCCTTCCGGCAGCAGTGACTGCACGTCGGCCAGTGTCTGGCTGGCGAGCTGCTGCTGTGCCGGATCAAGACCGGACGGATCGAGCTGCAGGCGCTCAGCCGCATGCGCAGCGTGAGCGATCAGCAGTAGAGCCACGCCATGCGTGGCTGCTGTTGCGGTCCGCGTACGGGGGTTCAGCCGAGCATGGCTCGGCTCTACAGAAAGCGATGACGCGGAGGTCATGCTGCCCGGATCAACGCGCCAGCAGCGCGCGGGCCAGTTCCATATCACTCTGCTGCTGTGCAGCTGCATCGTGCTCGCGCAGATGCACCAGTGCCGCCTGCAGGCGTGCGCCACGGATCTGGCCATCGCTGGCGACAAAAGCCGCCGCATCATCGCGTGCAGCCAGCACCACCTTGTCATCGCCCGAGCTGCTGCCCGAGGAACCCGAAGAGGCGCCCGTCGCCGACCCGGCCGAGGTGCCGGCAAAGCTCGAAGCGAAGCCGGCCAGCGGCAGGGACAACAGGGCAAGCAGCAGAAGCGGACGGATCATGGTCAGGGAGTTCATCGATTTGGGTGGATGGAGCGTAACGGCTGGGTGAAGTCTTTGCCCGTGTCAAAGGTCGAACAATTTGCCGGGATTCAGCCGCCCTTCGGGATCGAACGCGCGCTTGACCGCCTTCATCAGCCCGATCTCGGCCGGGCCACGGGTGCTGTCCAGGTAGCCCTTCTTGACCAGGCCGATACCGTGCTCGGCCGAAATGCTGCCATTGAAGCGCGCCAGCACCTGCGCCAGCAGCTTGGTCACGTGCTCGCACTGGGTCACGAAGTCGGCATCGCTGGTGTCATCCGGCTTGAGCACATTGATGTGCAGGTTGCCGTCACCGATATGGCCGAACCAGACCACATCGAAATGCGGGTAGGCGTCGCCGATCAGCGCCTGGGTCTCGGCCAGGAACGCCGGCATCGACGAGATCCGCACCGAGACATCGTTCTTGTAGGGCTTGTAGCGCGCCAGCGCCTCGGTGATGCCCTCGCGCAGGCGCCACAGCTGCGCCGCCTGGGCATCGCTGGCACTGATCACCCCGTCGCTGACCCAGCCATTGCCCATGCAGTCTTCGAAGGCGGCCATTGCCGCAGCTTCCTGCGCTTCATCGCCGGCAGCGAATTCGGTCACCACGTAATAGGGGTGTACTTCATCGAACGGTGCCTGCGCGCCGTGTGACAGCACGTGCTCCAGCGCACGGTCGGTGAAGAATTCGAAGGCCTGCAGCTGCAGTCGCGCGCGGAAGGCGGCGAACACCTGCATCAGCACGTCGAAGCTGGGCAGCGCCAGCAGCATCACGTTGCTGGCCGGCGGCGGGTCGGTAAGTTTCACCGTGGCCTCGACGATCACGCCCAGCGTGCCTTCCGAGCCGATCAGCAGCTGGCGGAAATCGTAGCCGCTGGAGTTCTTGATCAGGCCCTTGTTGAGCTCGAGCAGTTCGCCCGTGGCAGTGACCACCTTCAGTCCGGCGATCCATTCACGGGTATTGCCGTAACGGATCACCCGGATGCCACCGGCATTGGTGGCGATGTTGCCGCCGATCGAGCACGAGCCGCGCGCAGCGAAGTCCACCGGATAGATGAGGCCGTGCTCCAGCGCGGCGTTGTGCAGCGCCTCCAGCGGCATGCCGGCCTGCACCACCAGGGTGCGGTCGACGGCGTCGTAGTCCAGCGCCTTGTTCATCCGCTCCAGGCTCAGCACCAGCTCGCCATGGGCCGCCACCGCGCCGCCGGACAGGCCGGTGCGACCACCAGACGGAACCACCGCCACGCCTTCGGCCGCGCTCCAGCGCATCACCGCCTGCACTTCTTCCACCGTGGCCGGCAATGCGATCGCCAGCGGCGCCGGCGTCCAGCGCCGGGTCCAGTCGCGCCCGTAATGCTCAAGGTCGGCAGGGTCGGTCTTCAGCTTCAGGCCGGGACAGGCCTGCTGCAACGAGGCGATGCGGGAATCGGTCATGACGGTCCAGCGCGGGGCGTGAAGAACGGGCAAGCGTGCCAGTGGCCGGGCCCAGCGTCCAGCCCTGCAGCGCCATCAATAGCTGCAGTTGCAACCAATTGCGCACTGCACCATGGGCGTTGCGATCTGGCATAGTGGTCAGCCCCTGTCCCACTGGCCGTGCCGCCCCATGTCGCCGAAGAAGACCTCGTTCCCGAAGCAGGATATCCGCGTACTGTTGTTGGAGGGGGTCAGCCAGACCGCCGTGGAGGTGTTCAGCGCCGCCGGCTACAGCCAGATCGAAGCGCACACCAAGGCACTGCCCGAGGACGAGCTGAAAGCGCGGATCGCCGAGGCGCACATCGTCGGCATCCGTTCGCGCACCCAGCTCAGCGCCGAGGTGCTGGCCGAGGCCAAGCGCCTGATTGCGGTCGGCTGCTTCTGCATCGGCACCAACCAGGTCGATCTGGACGCGGCCGAGCTCGCTGGTATTCCGGTATTCAACGCGCCCTACTCCAATACCCGCAGCGTCGCCGAGCTGGTGATCGCCGAAGCGATCATGCTGACCCGTGGCATCCCGCAGAAGAACGCCGAATGCCATCGCGGCGGCTGGTCGAAGTCGGCCAGCGGCAGCCATGAGGTGCGCGGCAAGGTGCTGGGCATCATCGGCTACGGGCATATCGGCACCCAGGTGGGCGTACTGGCCGAATCGCTGGGCATGCAGGTGATCTTCCACGACGTGGAAACCAAGCTGTCGCTGGGCAATGCTCGTGCCGCGGCCAGCCTGGATGACCTGCTTGCGCGCGCCGACATCGTCACCCTGCACGTGCCAGAGACGCCGTCCACACAGTGGATGATCGGCAGCACCGAGCTGGCGAAGATGCGCCCTGGCGCGCACCTGATCAATGCTGCGCGCGGCACCGTGGTCGACATCGATGCGCTGGATGCTGCGCTGGCCAGCGGCCACATCGGCGGCGCGGCGCTGGACGTGTTCCCGGTCGAGCCGAAGGGCAACGGCGATATCTTCGAATCGCCGCTGACCCGCCACGACAACGTGATCCTGACCCCGCACGTGGGCGGCAGCACGCTGGAAGCGCAGGACAACATCGGCATCGAAGTGGCCGCCAAGCTGGTGCGCTACAGCGACAACGGCAGCACCCTGTCGGCGGTCAACTTCCCGGAAGTAACCCTGCCCGAGCACGCCGACAGCCTGCGCCTGCTGCACATCCACCAGAACGTGCCGGGCGTGCTGTCCAAGGTCAACGAGATCTTCTCTCGGCACAACGTCAACATCGACGGCCAGTTCCTGCGCACCGACCCGAAGGTGGGTTACGTGGTGATCGACATCACCGCCGGCGAAGAGCAGGCCAGCGCGGTGCGTGACGAACTGGCGGCGATTCCGGGCACGCTGCGCACGCGCATCCTGTATTGAGTGGCGCGCCGCCGGGCGGGCCCCGGCGGAATGCATCCGGCACCACGCCATCCACGCATGGCGTGGATCTACTGCCATTGCTCCATCCACGCATGGCGTGGATCTACTGGTGGGGCGATCCCCTGGTAGATCCACGCCATGCGTGGATGGGTTTTCTCAGAACCTTGCCGCGTGCAGATTCTTGTAAAAGTCCCAGTGAATCAGGATCCTGTCCTGGGCAGACAGAAAAAGGGTGTCTACGAAATCCAGCTCGTCTGCATGTATTAGCCAGTCCTCCAAGCAGGCATCCAGCGCAGGAACCGCGTCGTCTGCCTGAATGATGGTCAACACCGCATTGGGAACCAGCCCGATGGCCGCAGCCATCGCTCTCAGCTCATGCCCCAAGCGCTCGCGAGCAACCCCCGTCGTTTCCAGATGCTGTGAAATCCGCCCCCAGTCAATGGAGGTGACCACCGGCAACGTCGCCTTGATCAGCGCGAGCGCGGCCTGCTCCTTCGCCTCCTCGCAGGCATGGGCCGCAATGAACGCCGTGCAGGATTCGGAAAACATCAGCGTGCCAGCCACCGGCGCGCCATGCGCTGCATCGATTCATCCGACTGCGGATCGCTGGCGACTTCGGCCACCGGGCGCCAGGCCAGCTCCAGCGACTCTTCGCTGAGCACGAAATCCTCTCCGCCCAGCGCACGGATCACGAAACGCACGTCGTAGTGCCAGTGCCCCGGCACGTCTTTGCGTTCCGGAATCCAATGCTTGTCCAGGTCGAAGATCGCCGGATCGTCCAGCACCAGCCCGGTCAGGCCGGACTCCTCTTCGGCCTCCTTCAGCGCCACCCGGGCGAGGTCGCGGTCACCGTCGGCATGCCCGCCCAGCTGCAGCCAGCGCTGCAGCTTGCGATGGTGGGTCAGCAGCAGGCGCTGGCCATCGGCGCTGACCAGCCAGCAGCTGGCGGTGAAATGGCCTGCCAGCCGCTCACGGCGGAACGCATCCTCCGCATCGTTGATCAATGTGCCGAATTCGGCAGCGAGGGCGTCGTGGGCGGGTTCTTTGCGCGCATAGTCATGCAGCAGGCGGCGCAGGTGATCGTCAAGCACGGCAAGGGATTCGGTGGTTTCGCTCATGAATGCGGGGTGCCCGGAAAAATACCGGCCATTATCGCCGCTCATTGTTGCGTTTGCGCTTGTGCGGTGCCTTCAGCATTGGCTAAGGTACAGCGGGCCGTTTGCGCGGCCTTCACCATTCGGGCCGCTGGCAATGTACCGGCAGCCCTCCCAATCCGATCATCAGGAAGTACTGCATGCTGAAAGCTCTGTTGAGGGTCAAGCCGGTCGAACCGGCCGGGCACGTCGATGCCGGCGAACCCATCGAAGGCAGCCTGGACGGCGAAGCCACGTTGAAACGGACCCTCACGGCGAAACACCTCATCATGCTTGGCATTGGTGCGGTGATCGGCGCAGGTATTTTCGTGCTCACCGGCCAGGCCGCGGCCAACCACGCAGGTCCGGCGGTGATGCTGTCGTTCGTGTTCGCCGGCATCGCCTGCGCGCTGGCCGGCCTGTGCTACGCCGAGTTCGCAGCGATGATGCCGGTCTCCGGCAGCGCCTACTCCTACTCCTACGCCACCCTCGGCGAGGGCATGGCCTGGTTCATCGGCTGGTGCCTGGTGCTGGAGTACCTGTTCGCCTCGGCCTCGGTCGCGGTGGGTTGGTCGGCGTACCTGATCAGCTTCATCACCACCACGCTGCACATGCCGTTCCCGGACGCGCTGAGTGCGGCGCCGATCGCCTGGAACGGGCACGAGTTCGCCGCCTCCGGCAAGCTGTTCAACCTGCCGGCGGTACTGATCGTGGCGGCGGTGACCGGCCTGCTGTACGTGGGCGTGACCCAGTCCGCGTTCGTCAACGCGATCATTGTGGCCATCAAGGTGTTCGTGATCTGCCTGTTCGTGGGCATCGGCGCGGCCCACGTGGACCCGGCCAACTGGCACCCGTTCATCCCGGAAAACACCGGCGTGTCCGGCGAGTTCGGCTGGAGCGGTGTGTTCCGCGCGGCCACCATCGTGTTCTTCGCCTACATCGGCTTCGATGCGGTCTCCACCGCTGCCGGCGAAACCAAGGACCCGCAGCGCAACATGCCGATCGGCCTGCTCGGCTCGCTGGCGGTCTGCACCATCGTCTACATCATCGTCTGCGCGGTGCTGACCGGCATGCTGCCGTACCACCTGCTGGGCACCGACAAGCCGGTGGCCACCGCGCTGGAAGCCTACCCGAGCCTGTCCTGGCTGAAGACCGCGGTGGAAATCGGCGCGATCGCCGGCCTGTCCTCGGTGGTGCTGGTGATGATGATGGGCCAGACCCGCATCGCCTACACCATCTCGCGCGACGGCCTGCTGCCCAAGGTGTTCGGCAAGGTCCACAAGCGCTTCCGCACGCCGTACTGGGCCACGATCGTGGTCGGCGTGATCGCCGCCTCGCTGGCCGGCCTGGTGCCGCTGAACGTGCTCGGCGAGCTGGTGTCGATGGGCACCCTGCTGGCCTTCGCCACGGTCTGCATCGGCGTGCTGATCCTGCGTTACACCCGTCCGGAGCTGCATCGTCCGTTCCGCGTGCCGCTGGTGTGGGTGATCTGCCCGCTGGGCGCGCTGTCGTGCCTGTTCCTGTTCTGGCAGGCGTTCGTGGTGCACTGGCACCTGTTCGTGGGCTGGACCGTGCTGGGCCTGCTGATCTACTTCGGCTACGGCATGCGCCACAGCAAGCTGGCCAAGTCGCCCTGATCCTCCCGACGGGCCGGCTCCTGCGCCGGCCCGTCGATATCCGCAAGCATTTCCGCCCGCGCCCGTTCACGGGGCGCACCGCACAAGACCACCACACATGTTCAAGCAACTGTGGGCCACCAAGCACCCGCACGCCGCCCACGAAGACGCCAATGGCCTGAGCCTGCGTCGCCACCTCGGCCCCTGGGGCCTGACCGCACTCGGCATCGGTGCGGTGATCGGCGGCGGCATCTTCGTCATCACCGGCCAGGCTGCCGCCAACCACGCCGGCCCGGCCATCATGCTGTCGTTCGTGCTGGCCGCGATCTGCTGCGCCTTCTGCGCCCTGGCCTATGCCGAGTTCGCGGCGATGGTGCCGGTCTCCGGCAGCGCCTATACCTATACCTACGCCACCTTCGGCGAGCTCTCGGCCTGGTTCATCGGCTGGATGCTGGTGCTCGAGTACGGCGTCTCCGCCTCGGCCGTGGCGGTCAGCTGGACCGGCTATTTCCTCAGCCTGCTCAGCCATTTCGACATCCATCTACCGGCAGCGCTGGTCAGTGCCCCATTGGACGCGCAGCTGCGTCCGACCGGCGCCATCGCCAACATCCCCGCCGCGATCCTGGTGCTGTTGCTGACCTGGCTCTGCTACGTCGGCATCAGCAAGTCGTCGGCGATGAACATGGCCATGGTCATCCTCAAGACCGGCCTGATCGTGCTGGTGATCGTGGTCGGCTGGAAGTACGTGGACACCAGCAACTGGACCCCGTTCAT
>RCUO01000156.1_pt1 | contig 44373 bp, 34 predicted proteins | sample 2166161 | NCBI WGS metagenome assembly RCUO01 (sample SAMN09932617, study PRJNA488358) | compost metagenome | feature: garden; material: soil; isolation source: compost soil in cyclohexanecarbonitrile-enriched culture | place: Germany: Experimental Botanical Garden Goettingen | collected 2016-01-27
AAGGCACTTTCCGGACCGCAGGTCTATGTGGAAATTCCCCAGGGGCAACGAAGCTTGTGGTTCAAAATGATTCATAAGGGAGAACGCCTATGAGGAAAACAATTTATACGCAGATGAAACCGCTGTGGCCGATTATCCGCCGGTACAGGTGGAGTTTCATCAATTTATTCATCTGCGTTGTGGTTACTTCTGTAATCGGCATGGTTTATCCCTATATCTTCGGAATGCTTATAGATGAAGTGTTCTATCAGAGGAATCTCCAGTTCTTGAAATATATCGTGATTTTGTATGGCGCTGTTTTTGCCGGAGAGCAATGTCTGCATATCTGCTTTAACAGTGCCTGGGCTTATCTGGCTACCCGGTTCTCGTTTGATATCCGTAAGACGCTTTATGATAAGCTGCTGTCACTGCGGCCGGCATTTTTCACTGCAAGCAAATCCGGTGATCTAATGACCATTATTAACCGGGATACCGAAGAAGTCTTGGCCTTCATCCATCTGAATGTTTTTTTTCTAGCAGCTAATATCCTCCGTTTGCTGACAGCAGTAGCTTTTGTGCTGTATGCAAGCTTTTATTTAGGGCTTCTGATGCTGGTGGCCGTTCCGGCGGTTGTTTTTGTAACGGTGCTGTTTAACCAGAGATTACGGACCAGACTGACGGAGCAGAGAGAGCAATATGGCTCACTGATGAGCTGGTGCTTTGAAATGCTGGCAGGCTTGCAGGATATCAGGCTGCTGGGGGCCGGAAAGTACAGCTCCAGAACATTTGTACATATGCTGATCCAATATATGCGTGTTAAGAACAGCTCAAGTAAGCTGGAATGGATCTCTGAAAGAACGGTAGGGTTAATCAGTCTTTGTTCTGACCTTGCTTTGTATATTACGGCATGCTATCTCATTATCCATCAGCAGCTGACGCTCGGCGTCTTTATTGCAAGTATGGAATACTTCTCCAAGGGTGGTGAGCTGCTGCAAAGAATTAGCGGCGCAAGCCGCAGTATTCAGCGCAATAAAGTGGCGATAGACCGGGTTATCTCTCTGCTTCAGGAGCCCGAAGAGAATAAGGGATCAGATTTACCCGGTCTGCGGGTGACAAAGGGAAATATCGAATTTGACAACGTTTCCTTCAGCTATACCCCCGAAACTCCGGTTTTACAGAACCTGAGCCTTGTTATGGAGGGCGGAACGACTGTGGCTCTTGTAGGCAAAAGCGGAAGCGGGAAGACCACATTGGCTTCTCTGCTGCTGGGTCTCTATAAGCCCGATTCGGGAGAAATCAGGGTTGACGGAACCCCCATCAGCCGATGCAGCCTGCGGTCCCTTCGTCAGGCAGTCAGCACCAGCGCACAGGAAACCTTTCTCTTTGCAGGCACACTGCGCGAAAATTTACTTTGGGGAAGCGTTTATCAGGAGGACAAGGCACTGTGGACTGCTTGTGAGCAGGCATTCATTTCAGAATACATACGGACACTGCCCGAGGGCTTGGACACCTTGATTGAAGGAGACCACGGACTGAGAATGTCGGAGGGACAAAAGCAGCGCATATCTCTGGCTCGCTCCTTTTTGCGGCCAGCTCCGATCATTATATACGATGAGGCCACCTCGGCACTCGACGGTGAAGCAGAGAAGGCTGTGCGGGCCCAATGGAATAACCTTGGCGGGAGCAGGACGGCTATTGTTATTGCCCACCGGCTGTCCACGATATTAAGCGCTGACAAGGTAGCGGTCCTGGATAACGGGCGGATCGTTGCTTATGATCATCACTTGCGGCTGTTGTCTGACAGTGAAATCTACCGCCGGCTTTTTTATGAGCAATATGCGGAAAACGGATTGGGGATGAATCATGAAGAAACTGCAGCACAATATCAGGCTTAAGCTACATTACATCAAGGCTTTCAAGGCTGAACTGCAGCCCCGCCGTAATGAGCTGGGTATGCTCGCCGGTTGTAAGATACTGCTGCTTGGTTTAGGGCTGGTCTCACCTTTACTGTTCAAGCTCCTGATTGACAGGGTTATAGTACAGCATGAATTAAAGGCGCTTTGGCTGATTTGTTCCGGTTATGTTGCTGTATATGTTATGCAGTCTATCGTTACGGGCGGACAAACCTTTGTGGGTAACAAATTTACGAACCGTGTAACGTTTGCTATACGCACAGCTTTATGGAACAGATATCTCAACATACCGCTCAGTACGTATAGCCAGCTGAACACAGGGGATCTGAAGGGGAGAATGGACCAGGATACGGATGCGGTGGACCGTTTGTTCAAGGTGCAGATCATGGAGTACGGCTATAGCTTTGCATACCTGCTGGCGGGTGCAGCCATGATGGCGGTCTTCAGCTGGAAGCTGGCATTGGTCGCTTTGCTTATGGTGCCTGTCTCCTTCTGGATTACGGGTAAGCTTGGCATCCGGGCAAGAGAGGTTTCCTCAAGCTACCGGCAGATTTACGGGGAGTATGAGGGATGGCTGCAGCAATCCATCCAAAGCTGGCGGGAAATTAAGATCAACCGGATGGAGAAGCGGAGTTCGCTCAAATTCACAGGCTATTGGCATGCGATGAGCAAAGTTTTTTTTCGAAAAGAAATGTACTGGTTTCTCAACCGTGTCCTTCAGGAGTTCAAGGATCTTTTTATAACAAGAATGAATCTTTATTTTCTCGGCGGCCTGCTAATCTTTCACGGAGAAATGACGATCGGCGGCCTGCTGGTGTTTATGAAGTATTATGAAATGCTGTTTACGCAATTAAGAGCTATCAACGATTTTGATATGCAGTTTAACGGCGATGTGCCCGGTCTTGAAAAAATCTCCTCCATGCTGGCTGAAACGCCAGATACAAAAAATAAAACTAGAGTGAAGCCAGCGGCAGATCGGGATCATCTTCCTGTCCTGCAATTTAAAAACGTTTCTTTCCGTTATAATGATGAAGGTTCCGCTGTGCTGAGGGATATTTCATTTGCTGTTCAACCTGGGGCAAGGATAGCACTTGTCGGCAGGAGCGGCTCCGGCAAAAGCACAATAATCAAATTGATGCTCAGAATCTGTCAGCCTTCTCATGGAAACATCCAAGTGGGCGGACGGGAGCTACAGCAGATTGGTGAAGCCGAATTGCGTAAATCTTTTGGTGTAGTCATGCAAAATCCGGCCATTTTTAACATGTCTATCCTGGAGAACGTCAAGCTGGCCAGGCCAGCCGCTTCAACAGCGGAAATCAAAGAAGCCTGCAGGCTGGCCGAGATGGAAGAGTATATCGGAAAGCTGACCCATGGCTATGATACAGTTATCGGAGAAAAGGGGGTACAGCTGTCCGGTGGACAAAAGCAGCGGCTTGCTTTGGCCAGAGTGCTGCTGTCGAATGCCAAAATCATTATTCTGGATGAAGCAACCTCTATGCTTGATCATATTACAGAGGCAGCCATTCATCAGACCTTTGCCAAGCTGCCGTCTGACCGTACCGTAATTATTATTGCCCACCGTCTTTCATCAGTAATGTACGCGGATGAAATTCTGTTGCTGGACAACGGGCAGATCGCGGATCAGGGCAAGCATCAGAAACTATGGCTGGAGAATACCCTCTACCGGCTGCTGTTTGAGAATGGAATGGGATCAAGCGGTCCCGTTGTAACAGCTAATCGGACTTAGTGACAGGCAGCTCTGAAGGGCTGCTTTTTTTGTCGTGACGGTTTACTTAAAAAATGAAGGATTTAACAGCATTGCTGTCGAATATACGGTTCGGATATATGTAGCTGCATTTGTTAATAGTAAATCTGTAAATAAAATAATATAGAAGCGGGGAATAGACATGCCATATACCGTTGATTTCAAAGAGGTGTCTGTAGTGGGGCTGGAATCGTCTCCTGTGGCAGAGGCGCTGGCCGGATTGCGGGCGAATGAAGCGCGTTATTTTATGAACAAGTACAAGCATGTGTTCACAACCGTACCGGCCGGTGAAAGCCAGGAAGACCTTGACTATGCGAACCGGATTCTGAAGAATGAGCGCAATATCGAGTTTGCCGCCAAGCCGCTGGAAACCTCAAGCTTTCAGGTGGAAAATATCCGGTTCACCTATGTCTTCTACGAGGACGGCCTTGCTATCAATGTAATGTACACCGTAGATGACCCGAAGAAGCGGGCTGTCGGCTTCAAGCTGTCCGAGGGAATGGACGTGCCCAAGGAACTGGAGGAGAAGTTCAAGTTCGCGCGGCAGAAATCGAAGCTGGCCGGAACGATCCGCGGGTCTTTTTTTGTAATCAAAGGAGAGTACTGAGCAAGGCAGCTTCCACGATTTAACACCCGCTTAACATGCTCCATATCTTCACGTGATATAACAGAAACATTCGGTTATAAAGAGGAGAAGATTAGATGAAGCTGAGCAAAGAGGAGAAATCATGGATTCTGTATGACTGCGGCAATTCGGCCTATTCGATGGCGGTGACGACGGCGCTGCTGCCGATTGTGTTCGGCATGTTCAACAATGTGGACAGCAGTATGGATTTGGGCTACTTTAATTCGATTGCCAGCATACTGGTGGCGATACTCAGCCCGATCCTGGGGACGATTGCCGATTATAAGGACCGGAAGAAGCGCTTTTTTATCTTTTTCGCGGCGGTCGGAATTTTGGCTACGGCTTCACTGGCGTTCGTCTCACCGGATAGCGGGCAGTGGCAGCTGCTGATTGCTTTTTACATTCTGTCAGCGATCGGGTTTGCCGGGGCTAATATTTTCTACGACTCCTTCCTGGTGGATGTTTCGGCTGATGAGCGGATGGATAAGGTTTCGACGAGGGGCTTTGCGTTCGGGTATATTTTCAGTGTCATTCCGTTCGGGATCAGCCTGCTGCTGATATTTGTGATGGGCATGGATAAAGCCTTCGGCTACCAGATCGGATTCATCATTACGGCGCTTTGGTGGGGACTGCTGACCGTGCCGATGATCCGCGATGTGAAGCAGCGCTATTATATCGAGCCGGAGCCTAAGCCTGTGGCCAAAAGCTTTAAAAGATTAGCGCTTACCTTCGCCAACATCCGTCAGCATAAGATTGTGTTCGTGTTCCTGCTGGCGTATTTCTTCTATATCGACGGAGTTGATACGATCATCAAAATGGTGGTACCGTATGCAACGTCGGTGCTTGGTGCGGACTCACTGGACACGTTTACCCTGCTCGGGATTCTGCTTATTATTCAGATTATTGCCTTTCCGTGTGCGATTATCTATGGCAATCTGGCCAAAAAGTACTCTGCGCGCAAAATGATCATCGCCGGCATTTTTACATACATCATCTCCTGTATTGCGGCCTTCTTCATTACTTCTGTCTGGCATATCTTCGTTCTGGGAGCGCTGATCGGTTCAGCCCAGGGAGGCATTCAGGCGCTCAGCCGGTCGTATTTCGCCAAAATCATTCCGAAGGAGAACTCCAATGAGTTCTTCGGGTTCTATAATATTTTCGGAAAATTTGCTGCGATACTCGGGCCTGCCCTGATGGCTCTAACCACTACGTTGACGGGCAATGCCAGCTACAGCATTTTGTCGATCATTCCGCTGTTTCTGATTGGTTTGTTTGTCTTTATCACCTTACCTAAGGGGAATTAATATGGAACCGAACACGGCGCTTACGCCAAAAGCGAAGCATCTGATCGTCATCTCCTACGATGCCTTTTCGGAGGACAACTGGGAGCTGGCGAGCCGTCTGCCCAATCTGGCAAAATTAATGCAGAACGGTGCTTACAGCAACCGTCTGCGCAGCGTGTATCCGACGCTTACCTATGTCGTTCATACGACCACTGCGACCGGTGTCTACCCTGATAAGCACGGCATTCATCACAACAATCCGCTGCAGCCGTTCGTGCCGGAGGAGGATCAGCACTGGTTCTGGTTCCGTGAGGCGATTAAGGCTCCGACGATCTATGATGCTGTGCGCAAGCAGGGGATGAGCACCGCAGGAATACTCTGGCCGGTGTCCGGCAAGTCCTCCATTCAATATAATATTCCGGAAATCCGGGCTCTGAAGGGTGAGAATCAGGCGCTCAAAGTGCTCCGCAGCGGCAGCCCGCTATACTCGATCCAGATGGAGCTGAGGCACGGAAAGATCAGGCAGGGGATTCAGCAGCCTTATCTGGATGACTTCACCACAAAGTGTGCTGCGGATACGATCAGGCGCAAAAAGCCCAACCTCCTTATGCTGCATCTGATCGATCTCGATGATGCCAAGCATCAGTACGGGACTGACAGCGAGGAAGTGAAGCAGGTCATCCTGCGGATGGATAACCGGCTTGGCCAGATTATGCAGGCGGTTGAGGCTGCCGGGATCAAGGATGATACTGTAATTATGGTGCTCGGGGATCACGGGCAGTTCAATGTGCGGTACAAGGTGCATTTGAACAAGCTTTTGCAGGATAAGGGCCTGATCTATGAAGAGAACGGCGAAAGGAAGTGGCGGGCATACTTCCAGTGCGGCGGCGGTTCGGCTTACATGCACATCCGGCCGGGGGATGATCAGGCGGAGCAGCTGGCCCTTGAAGCTGTAAAAGAGTACATGGAGGATGCTGCGTCAGGCGTTGAAGAGGTGTATACGAGAGATAAGCTGGACTCGCTGCATGCCAGTCCGGTAACCGGCGTTATGCTGGAAGCCAGGAAGGGCTACAGCTTCGACGAAAGCCTGGACCAGCCGTTCATTGTTGATCTGGCAGCACACGGCATCCGTTATGCCACACACGGATATTCTCCTGATAAAAGCGGCTACCGCTGCAATATCGTTGTCTCCGGCAGGCAGATCCGGCAGGACTTTGCCTTCGGGGAACTCGAAATGGTCGACATTGCCCCGACAATGGGACGAATTCTTGGAGTAGCCTTCGGGCACGGGGACGGGCGGGTGCTGGAGGAGATTTTTGCGGAAGCAGAATAAGCAACAGGATAGGAAGGTCTGATGTTTACAGCCTGCCGGGATTATGCCGGCGGGTTGTTTGTGTGCGGAGTGCAGCAGGGCGCCTTATATACGCTAATACCGGAAATGTTCATTCTATACTAGTTTTTGAGTCTTATAATCCTAACGGCATAATTATTCTTTACGTTACAATGGCAATGCAGCCAGCTGAGCTTCAAGAAGAGGCCGCCAAGCAAGAATATAATCCATGAATAGCCGAATAAGATCGATTGGCTTATGTCAGGGACTGCGTTACATTAGGGATAGCTTGAATGAGCTTGCAGAGAGGAAGATTACAGATGTATACATTTAAAGAGTATAAGCAGCCGGAGATCCTGCACAATCACTTAAATCTCGGAGGAAGTAATCCTGCAGGAGAGAAGATTGAGGTATCGAGTTTATATATTACGCGTGGCGGCAAGCCGTTCATTCCGGTAATGGGTGAATTCCATTTCTCCCGATATGCCAGAGAAGACTGGTATGATGAGCTGTGCAAAATGAAAGCAGGCGGTATAACGCTTGTGTCTACGTATGTCTTCTGGATATACCATGAGGAGATTGAGGGAGTATTCGATTTCTCCGGCGACAATGATCTGCGTGCTTTTATACTGGAGAGCCAGAAGGCCGGCCTGGAAGTTGTTCTGCGCATCGGCCCATGGGCGCACGGCGAATGCAGAAACGGCGGATATCCGGATTGGCTGCTTGAGAAGCCCTACAAGCTGCGGGAGAATAATCCGGAGTATCTTGCCAAAGCCAAGATCCTGTATGAGAAAATTTCGGAGCAGGTTCAAGGCCTCTTTTATAAGGATGGGGGTAATATCATTGCCGTCCAGATCGAGAACGAGCTGACCAATGATGCAGAGCATCTGGCTAAATTGAAAGAGATGGCCATAGAGTGCGGAATGATTGCGCCAATTTATACTGTAACAGGCTGGAATGCGGTCTCCGGTGCTAAAATCCCTGTTGACGAGGTGGTTCCAGTATTCGGAGGCTACTGTGAAGCCCCATGGGAGGATCATCTGAATCCGCTTCCGCCGTCGCCGCATTATTTCTTTACCGGTATGCGTAACGATACAGGAATCGGGGCGGATCTGCTTCCACGCGGGAGTGAAGAAGACGGTGATTGGCAGCTGCCGTATGAACGCTATCCTTTTGCAACCTGTGAACTGGGCGGCGGTGTGCAGGTGACCCATCACCGCAGACCTGTCATCAGAGAGATGGATATTTACGCGATTTCACTTGTGAAGCTCGGTGACGGCAACAACCTGATCGGTTATTACATGTACCATGGCGGGACGAATCAGATCGGTAAGCTGTCTACCTTTCAGGAATCGAAGGCTACGGGCTATCCGAATGATTTGCCGGTGCTCTCCTATGATTTTCAGACAGCGCTCTCAGAGTATGGGGAAGCACGGGGACAGTACCGGCTGCTGAATCTGCTGCATCTGTTTGTGCAGGACTTTGACCAGGCCCTTGCCCCGATGACCCGGGTAGAGGCTGAGCAAACCGTGAAACGGGATGATACGACATCCTTGCGGTATGTTATGCGTACGGATGGTAACAGCGGATTTGTTTTTATCAACCATTACCAGAGACTCTCGCAGCTCGAAGATGTTCGGGGTGCTGTAATCGACACGGGGACCGTTATCTTCCCGGCGATTGATGTGTGCGGAGAGGTCAGCTTCTTTATGCCTTTCCGGATGGATCTGTCCGGGAATGTGCTGAAGGTTGCGACAGCTCAGCCGCTATCCAGATTAGGCAATACCTATTTCTTCGCCCAGATCCCGGGTGTTGCTGCGGAATATCAGTTTGAGGACGGACGGACATTCACCCCTGAAGCCGGACTGGAGTCAGCATTCCGGGTGAATGATGTCAGCGTTATTACACTCACTTGGGAGCAGGCCAAATATTTACGCAAGCTGGATGGGGAACTTTATGTCGGAGAGAAGTGCGACCTGTACAAGGCTGACGGCGAAATCCGTTCCATCGCCGATGGGTCATTCGGTTATTGGCACTGGCAGGGCAATGGCTTTGCATATAGCACTGTCGAGAAGCCTTTCTCTGAACCTGTCCTCTCTCTCGAAGGTGTTGAACAGGCTCCATTTGAACCTAAATATGCAGAGGAGCTTCATATCGGCGGCGAGCGTAAGGTCTCCTGGCAGAAAATAAAGGTTACAGGCTCTCAAGGCTTTGTAAATATTGATTATTACGGTGATGTTGCACAGCTATATGCAGACGGAGAGCTGGTTGCTGACAGTTACTATTACGGAGAAAGCTGGAGAGTGCCGGCAAAGCTGCTGGAGGGGAAAAGCTGTTATCTTGCCGTTTCTGAAATCCGTGATGATTTCTATAGGGAGTGAGTTCACACGATAAATGGAGGATGACAAATGTCCGTTGCAGCAGAGACCCAGATTCTTGATTTGTCAGGGCGTTGGCATTATGCGCTTGATCCTGAAGACCAGGGGGAGCCCGAAGAGTGGTTCGCTTCCCATATACCCGGCAGTCCTCAGCTGCTGAGTCTTCCCGGTACATTAACACTGAACGGAATTGGTGAGGTGCAGGAGTGGAACGGTGAAATGAACCGGGAAGCTGTACGCTCCCTGCGTCAGCGCTATATGTATCACGGTGCGGCATGGTATGAATTGGAGTGCAGCGTACCGGCCGAATGGGCGGGCAAGCGGTTCAAGGTGTTTCTGGAGCGGGTCATATTCCAGTCTGCGTTATGGGTGAACGGTCAGCCAGCCGGCAGGCAGGATAGTCTGTCCGTTCCGCATGAATATGACATAACCCCGTTAATAGAGCCTGGAGCGGTGAACCGGTTTACCATCCGGATCGATAACCGTGATGTTCAGAATATCGGTGCTTTTCCAAGTGCATATACTGAGGAGACCCAATCCATCTGGAATGGAATCGTCGGACGAATCGAACTGCAGGCCTCTGAGCGGTTCATGATTACAGATCTTCAGGTTTACCCTGAACCCGGCCTGCGTTCAGTGAAGGTGAAGGGCATCTGTCACAACGCTTCCGGCATTGAAGCATCCGCAGTGTTTAGGGTGGCTGCGAAGATCTGCCATGGTTCTGCAGGCCATGCCGCTCCTGCGGCAGAGCACCCATTGCAGATTGCTGCGAATGAAAACGTAAGCTTTGAATGGCTGTATGACATGGGGGAAGGGCCCTTGTTCTGGGACGAGTTCAATCCCAATGTATATGAGCTTAAGATTGAAGGGGACGTTGCACTCGGCACAGAAATGATGCGGACCGGATGCAGCTGCACCTTCGGCTTGCGCAGCTTTGAGCGAAACGGACGGCTGCTTGAAGTCAACGGAAGACCTGTCTTCCTAAGGGGCACGCTGGAATGCTGCATTTTCCCGCTGACAGGCCATCCTCCGATGGACATTGAGGCATGGTTTACCCTATTCGGGATAGCCAGAGATTACGGATTAAACCATATCCGTTTCCACTCCTGGTGCCCGCCGCAAGCCGCGTTCGAAGCGGCTGACCGGATGGGAATCTATCTGCAGGTTGAAAGCCCGATGTGGATGGATACCTGGAACTGGCCTGCCGGATCACATCCTGAGCATTATACTTACCTGCCTCTTGAGGCACAGCGGATTATCGGGGCGTACGGCAATCATCCTTCTTTCTGTATCTACAGCAACGGGAATGAGCTGAACGGTGATTTCGAGCTCCTTCACCGGATGGTGGCAGATTTGAAAGCTCAGGATAACAGAAGGCTGTACACACTGACGACGAACTGGGACCGGCCGCTTGACCCGGCTGATGATCTGTTCTGTGCCCAGACGGTGGATGAGGCCGGAGCACGCGGTCAGTACTTTCTGAACGAGATGGCTGCCTCCACCATGATTGATTTCCGTGAAGCTGTTTCCAGGAGGACGGTCCCTGTTGTTACCCATGAAGTGGGGCAATACACCGTATATCCTGATGTTGAGGAGATTGGCCTGTACACCGGTGCCCTGCGTCCGGTTAATCTGGAAGCTATCCGGTCAGATTTGGCTGCACACGGCTTACTCGGGGATATCCGCAAGCTTGTGCACGGCTCCGGAATGCTGGCGCTCCAGCTGTACCGTGAGGAGATTGAAGCGGCACTCCGTACGCCGGAGCTGGGCGGCTTCCAGCTGCTTGACCTGCATGATTTTCCGGGGCAAAGTACAGCTACGGTAGGTATCCTGAATGCATTCTGGCAGTCCAAGGGACTTATCGGTCCAGGGCAATTCCGGGAATTTTGTGCTCCGACAGTGCTGCTGCTCCGGATGCCGAAGCGTGTATACACGAATGAGGATATCTTTACAGCACAAGTGGATATAGCCCACTTTGGTGAAGCTGAGCTGCAGCCCTCCTGCATTAAGTGGACCATTAAGAATGGAGAGGGAACTGTTCTGCAGCATAGCTTCATAGAGACGGGGAAGATTTCCTTTGGTTCCGGGATAAGCCTGGGCCAATTTACATCAGAGGCGCTGAAGGAGGTCCGGTCAAGTGACCGGTTAACCGTAACGCTGGAGCTGGACGGTTCGGATATCCGGAATGAATGGCCAATCTGGGTATATCCGGGGAGCGGAATACAGACGGAGATTGGGCCCGGGATCACGCTTGCAGACTCACTGGATGATGAGCTTCTGCGTAAGCTGGCGGCCGGAGAGCGTGTTCTCTTTACAGTCCGGGCTGCAGAGCTGGAGCACACGGCTCCCGGCAAGTTCCATCCTGTATTCTGGAGTCCGGTGCACTTTGCCACTGAGAATCCATGCGGAATTTATGTGGATGCCGGACATCCGGCGCTGGGCGGGTTTCCTACCAGCGAGTACGCGGAATATCAGTGGAAAGACCTGCTGGACCACTCAGTATCCCTTGTCATCAGTGACAATATTCCGTTTAACCCGATTGTTCAGACAATTCCTAACTTCTATCACAACCGCAAGCTGACGAGTCTGACGGAATATGCGGTCGGTGCAGGCAGACTGCTGATCTGCGGCATCAGCATTGAAGAGAATCTGGCAGACAGGCCTGCAGCGGCACAGCTGCGGAACAGCCTGATTAGCTATATTTCCTCTGATGCCTTTAACCCGGTAATATCTCTGGAAACAGACCAGCTGCGCGAACTGCTGAAGAAGAAAGAGCCTTCTACCGGAACAGAAGCCATGCAGGCTCCACGGGGGAGTGAGCTGGCCTTGGGCAAGGCAGCCTCAAGTGACAGTGTGAAGGACAGTGCTCATGAAGCGCACAAAGGGAATGATGGCATCGGCCATACGAAATGGCTGGCGAAAGATGATCTTCAAGGCCACTGGTGGCAGGTCGATTTAGGTAAGGAATATTCGATTACCGGAATCCGTGTGAAGTTTCAGCAGGAGGGGAACTTCCTGTACGTTATTCAGACTTCACTTGACGGGGCGGAATGGAAAGTTGCCGCGAACCAGACCGGTCAAACCTCGACCGTCCAAATACGGACTGACCGATTTGAAACAGCCGGAAGATACGTGAGAATTCTCTACAACGGATTGCCGAAGGATTGCTGTGCAGGACACTATTCTTTTGAGGTTTTCGGTAATTAGCCGGGAGAGAAATGCAGTAAAATCCAGAAAGCTTGAAATAAGTCGCGAAATTTGCGACTTTTTTGTTTTATTCACGTATATGTATCTTAATATAGGCTTAAATACGCAAAAAGGAGCGATGCATCTTGAATTTCATGAATGGGGATGGCGAGAATCCGGTGCCGGGACGCAAGCTGCCGGGGATGAAACCGGGAAATTACAAAAAGATCGGAATATGGGGAGCCGCTGCCGCGGTGTTGATTTATCTGGGCTCAACCTCCTTTTATACCGTGCAGGAGCAGGAACGTGCAGCTATCCTGACTTTTGGGAAATATACGAATGAGTCCTCAGCAGGACTGCATTTCAAATGGCCTTATCCGATACAGGAAGTAATTACAGTGCCTGCGGAGCTGACCCAGAGGATACATATCGGGTACCGTCAGGAGGCTGAGGGTTCGGTAGCCGTTGAAGATGAAGCGATGATGATTACGGGCGATGAGAATATCGTCTCAGCCGATGCGGTAGTACAATGGAAAATCAGCAATATCCGTGATTATCTGTATAACATTGATGATCCGGAACAATTCCTGCGTAACTCAGCCAGCTCATCCATTAGAGCAGTTATCGGTTCTGAGAAGCTGGATTATGCGATTACAGACGGTAAGACGGTTATTCAGGATAAAGTCCGTGAGCTGCTCATCGACCTGCAGAAAAAATATAACACCGGCATTCAGATCATTGATATCAAGTTCCAGGATATTGAGCCGCCGAGTGGCCAGGTAGAGGAAGCCTTCCGTGAGGTAACCAATGCCCGTGAAGAGAAGAACACGAAGATCAACAATGCCAAGAAATATGAGAACGATATCATCCCGAAAGCACGCGGTGAAGCGCAGGCGCTGCTCGAGAGAGCCGAAGGCGAGAAGAAATCGCGTATTCTTAATGCGCAGGGGGATGTAGCCCAGTTTAATGCGATTTTTGCCGAATACAGCAACAACCAGAGTGTAACCGAAAGCCGGCTGATTCTGGAGACGCTGGAGACCATTTTGCCTAGTGCCAAGATCTTCATAACCAACTCGAATAGTGACACTGTGAATTATTTGCCGCTGAATGAGCTGATGCGCAGTACTTCTGTCAGCCCGTCTGCTTCAGCCGCACCGCAAGGAGGAACAGCAGAATGAAAAAAAACCAGATCATCACACTGATATCAGCTGTAATTCTAGTCATACTGCTTGCCGGCTCTATGTATGTAGTGAAGGAAGGTGAATATAAGGTGGTTCTCCGTTTCGGTGAAGCGATGCGTGCCGTTGAGGAGCCCGGCCTGAAGCTGAAAATCCCTTTTATCGAGAATGTCTCAGCACTTCCTAAATATCAGATGACGTACGAAAGCTCGCCAACGAGCATTTTGACCAAGGATCAGAAGCCAATTGTGGTTGATAATTATACCGTATGGAGAATTACCAACGCCTCACAGTTCCTGAGAACCGTACAATCTGTAGGCGGCGGAATTCAGCGTATTGACGAAGCAGTCTATAACTCGGTGCGCCGGAAGCTGTCTGAGGTCAATTACGAAAATATTATCAGTGAAGACACCGGACGGGGCAATATTAACGATGAGATCACCAAAGACGTCATTTCCGCCCTTACCCGTGATAATTACGGGATTGAAGTTATTGATGTACGGATTAAACGCACAGATCTGCCTGAAGAGAACAAGCAAAGTGTATACAACCGGATGATTTCGGACCGCCAATCCATTGCTGCACGCTATCTGTCTGAAGGTGACGAGGAAAGTAAGAAAATAACCTCCAAGGCCGACCGTACCTCTACCGAGCTGATTGCCCAGGCCGAAGCAGACTCCAAGAAAATTATCGCTGAAGGCGAAGGGGAAGCTGCCAGAATCTATAATCAGGCTTACGGCAAGTCTCCTGAGTTCTACAGCTTCTACCGTACCCTGCAGAGTTATGTGACCACACTGAAGAATGAGCCGGTGATCATGATCCCGATTGATTCGCCATATGCCAAAATACTGCTTGGGCAGTAGCATTTCCCTAATAAACCTTTCATAGAAGCAAAGCAGCGGTTCTCCTTTACTGGAGGGCCGCTGTTTTTTCGAAATATAAGAATTTATATGTTTTACGCTATCAATAATCCTTATATTTCTCGCAGGAACGGTTACCGCCTTCTCTGAAGGACGGCATAGCCGTTTCTACTTGTTAAAGGCGGCTCTTTCCGCAAAGCAACAAATGTCGATGCAAAAGCAACGTAAGACTATAGTTACCACGTGCCTGATATGTTTAAATACACTAAGATTCTATATTTGAGTTATATGAGAGGGTGCACAATAAAAATGAATAATCAACAGCTTGGCTTAAAGCCGCCATTGGGCTGGAACTCCTGGAACACCTTCACCTGGGACATTAATGAGCAGCTGATCCGGGAGGCCGCGGATACCTTTGTTGCAGAGGGATACAAGGCTGCAGGATATGAGTACATTGTAATTGATGACTGCTGGAGTCTGAAGGAAAGGGATGCAAAGGGCAATTTAGTCGCCGATCCCGAGAAATTCCCGAGTGGAATGAAGGCGCTTGCCGATTATATTCATTCCAAGGGGCTGAAATTCGGGATGTACTCCTGTGTAGGTACGCATACCTGCGCGGGGTATCCGGGGAGCTTTGAGCATGAATTCCAGGATGCGGCATTACTGGCAGAGTGGGGCGTAGACTTTCTGAAATATGATTATTGCTTTAAGCCCAGACATATTTCAGGAGAGCTGCTGTACAAGCGTATGAGCTTGGCGCTAAAAACCTGCGGCAGGGACATCCTGTTCTCGGCATGCAACTGGGGTGAGGATAACGTATATCACTGGATCCGCGAATCGGGAGCGCATATGTACCGGTCTACAGAGGATATTCAGGACAGCTGGGAATCGGTTAAAAAGCTGACGTTGTCGCAGCTGGATAAAGCGCGCTATACGGGGTCATTTTGTCATAATGATCTGGATATGCTGGTCGTCGGCATGTATGGAGGCAGCAACAGCAGCTTCATCGGTAATCAGATCGGCGGCTGCAGCGATGCGGAGTACAAGACCCATTTTTCGTTATGGTGCATGATGGGGTCTCCGCTCATGATCGGCAGTGATATCCGGACCGCTAATCAGGAAACCAAGGATATTCTTTTGAATAGGGATCTGCTCGCCATTAATCAGGATGTAGAGGGGCGCGGTGCCTACCGCATTAAGCCGGAACCGCAGTGGTTCCATACAGATGATGTCTTTATGCTGGTAAAAGTGTTAACAGACGGAGACCTTGCTATCGGCTTTTTCAATCTGAGTGACGGTCAAAGGGAGATCTCGCTGCAATTCTGGGATGTCGGAATCCCGTATGCTTCGGGCAAATCGTTGTCCTTATACGACTGCTGGGAGCACAAAGAGATCGGCGTATTCAAAGAAAGATATGCTCCCGTAGTTGCTGCTCACGATTGTCTGATTGTGCGTGCGAAACTGGTGTGACGGGCAGCATGAGTGTACACAGGACATGCAGAACCTGCGGGGTTCCCTTAATGACCGATGATGTGGCAATATACCTGAAGCTTGTTACACGAAATGCTAAAGACTTCCTGTGTATAGATTGTCTGGGCGAACAGCTGAAATGCGGACGAGAGCCCATTGAGCAGCTGATACAATATTTTCGGGAATCCGGGAACTGTGTGCTGTTTCGCTAAGGGCTGCGATGGGCCTGCCTGTACTCAGACGGAGTATGCAAAGTTGCTTTTTTGAATACTTTTGAAAAATATAACGGGTCCTGGTAGCCCACGGAATAAGCCAGCGACTTGACGGATAATTCAGAATGAACAAGTAATTCACAGGCACGCTGAATCCTGACGGCTGTCAGATAGCCGGAAATAGAGATGCCGTTCACTTGCTTGAACAGCCTGAACAAATAGCTGCGTTCAATCTTAACAAAATCCACGACATCAAGAACGGATAAGGAGGACCTCCAGTAGTTGCTTTCAATATAATCTCTGGCTGACAAGGCATAGTCTTTTTTCAGGACAGCCCGGGAGCTGGGATAGTATTCCATGTAATAGGATAAAAGCAGCTGTAATCCTGCATCCGCACGTTCCCGTTCAAACGGTGCTGTTCCGGCAGTTTTAACCATTTGAAACATTGGCTGAAAATCCTGCGGAGAGGCCTTCAGGACCGGATGGTCAGGTGTAATGCTAATCATCGGCAGCAGCCGGGAGGCCTCCGGCCCGCTAAACTCAATCCAGTAATATTCCCACGGGTCCAGGGGATCAGGATAATAATACACCTCCATGTGCGGGAAAATAATAAAGCTTTCTCCCGTCTGCACTGGAAAAGTAGTCTGACCGGTTTTTAAAAAGCCCTTGCCGCTGACAATGTAGTGAAGGGCATACACATCACGGACACCAGGCCCCCATTTATGTAAGTTTGCAGGCTTATATCCGTTTCCTTTACTCATTGAGCCCTCGGTGAAGCTGTAATACATAGCATCCATAGTCAGCACCCGTATCCTGTTGAGTTTTCAGTTCACTTTCGCCTTGATTAGCCACATTTAATTCTTTTCGGGAGCATCTGTTCAAAAAGAAGCTGCGCATAGTTGCGCAGCTTCTTTTACAGCTTGGTCTATTACATATCCAGCTCAGTAAAAGCGTAAGGCAGTAATTCCCTCAGCTTCAATTCGAGGATATCCCGTTTGTTATTAGTCAAATATACAGGCATATCAGGTGAACAGAATTCCGCCATTACCTGTCTGCAGATGCTGCAAGGAGGCAAGTAATTCTCCGTATCCCCTGCAATGGCAATTGCCTGAAAATCACCTTTGGTATAGCCGTTAGTAACAGCCGTGAAAATAGCGGTCCGCTCTGCGCAATTCGTTGCCCCAAACGATACATTTTCTACGTTAACTCCGTTAATGACAGTACCGTCTTTCAGCAATAATGCGGCACCGACCGGGAATTTGGAGTAAGGCATATAAGCGGATTTTTTAACGCTGCGTGCGCTTTCCATCAGTTGCTCTTTATTCATACAAACCACCCTTTTCAATAAGAATGAACCTCTATAATCAGGTTCCCTTATCGCCGGCAGACAGCCGGCAGGACTTCTAATATTATAGATTGAAGAACTTATTGTCAATGCGTAATTAAAAAAAGAAAAGTGCAAAGGCTGCAAAAAAGTCTGATTGCCGGAATTACAACGGATGGATTAAGCTGGACGAAAAAGATGGGGGCTTTGCTTATGAAGTTCGGTTATTCGTTCACACCGGCAGCTGACAGCTGCTATGACAGGGAACAAGGCTACGGTTATGCTGCAGCAGCGGGAGGCTCGAAAAATGAAGATTTGAGGGATTCGTGGCCCGGTGATTATTTTGCAGAAGGGGTACCGACGCTCCTGATGGATGTGCCTAACGGCAATTATAGGGTGACGCTGCAGATCGGCTCGGCGGATAGGTCCGCCGTTACGACAGTAAGAGAAGGGCTTGGCCGGATAAAGCTGCTTGATATGAATACAGGGGCTGGTGAGCTTATGACCAGAACATTCGCTGTCCATGTTGATGACGGTCAGTTAAAGCTGGCCTTTGGCGGAGCAGCGCCTGCTGTACAGCATGTGAAGGTAGAGCGGGCAGCCGGTATTCCTACCCTGTATCTTGCCGGAGATTCCACAGTGACGGATCAGCCGTCCGGCCAATTCCCTTATTCAGGCTGGGGCCAGATGATCGGGCTGTATCTGAATGAAGGGATAGCGGTAGCCAATCATGCGCGTTCCGGGAAAAGCGCCAAGACCTTTATCCAAGAGAGCCGGCTGCTGCGGATTGCTAAAAAAATCGGTAAAGGCGACTTCCTGCTCCTTCAATTTGCCCACAATGATGAGAAGGAAAAGGAGGAGGGCGAAGGACCGTTCACCACCTACCAGCAATACTTGAAGGAGCATGTTGAGCTTGCCCGCACCGCCGGGGCATATCCTGTGCTTGTAGCGCCCATGCACCGCCGGTTCTTCGAACCGGACGGCTCTATCCGCAATACCCATGGCGATTATATTGAAGCGATGCGGCAGCTTGCTGTACGTGAAGCCGTGCCGTTTGCGGATCTGGCAGGCTTAAGTAAAACGTACTTTGAGGAGCTTGGCGAAGAACGGACCAAGGACATATTCCTGTGGGCAGAGCCGGGCCGATATCCAAATCTTCCGGAGGGGGCACAGGATAACACTCACTTCTCGGAGACGGGCGCTATTCAGATAGCAAGGCTGGTGGCAGAAGCGATTCTTCAGAGCGGGGAGCAGAGACTGAGCCGGTATGTTGCACCACTGTGAGTATAGAACCTCTTGCAGCCGGGGATTTGCGGTGTGTTATCCGCATTCAATGGTAACACCAGCCTGCCGGTACTGTTCAGCAAGCTCCTGTGAAAGTCCCTTGTCTGTCAGGAGTACATCCACCTGATTCAGCGAGGCGACGGTCCGCAAGGCGATCTGGCCGAATTTGTGATGATCGGCTGCGGCGAATACCTTACGGGCGGTTTGCACCAGGGCTTGCTTGTAATCCAGGGAATCGCCGGTATAGACCGTAAGGCCGTGTGTTATATGTATGGCAGTAGCGGAGAGAAAGGCTTTTTGAATGTTCAGCTGCTGCACATAAGCTACAGCCTCCGGCCCGGCCAGTACATTGCGGACCCGGTAGCCCCCGGGCACTACGAGGCGGATCTGATCCTTGTGAACCAGCTCGCTGATAATATAGACATCATTAGTGATGACCGTAAGCGGCATATTGTCCAGCCGCCGGGCAATCTCCAGTGTTGTGCTGCCTCCGTCCAGGGCGATAATATCGTCCTGGGCGATGTGGGCCAGCGCCAGCAGGGCAATTTCCCTTTTCTCTGCGGCGTGCTTATCCAGCGGCTGCCTGGAGGCCAGAATGCCGAACTGATCGGTTTGCGCCAGCACCGCTCCCCCGTGGACGCGCTGAACCAGACCCTGCTCCTCCAGCCTGCTCAGATCCTCACGGATTGTTTTTCCCGTTACCTGCAGTTTATCGCTAAGCTCATTGACCGTTACATTTTTCCGGTTCAAGAGCACTTCCATAATCATTTCATGGCGCCGAACAAGATTCATACGTCTGCCTCAACCTTCCGTGTGTGTTTACTCTATTCTATAATTCTATATTCACTATTCTATATAAGCCCGCTCTATTAATAAAGCGTAGCGTGCTGCACTTGAATCAAGTGGATAGCTGATAGATGTTTATTTTCGTTTATTATTCTTCAAAAAAGTTCATTTATGAATTATAATGTTCATTATAGTTTATTTCCAAACCTACTATGTCTGGAGTGCTGAACAGTGATTAGAAAAGCCAGTGTTATGCGAGTTTACCCCGAGCATTATGAGGAGTATAAGCGCCGCCATGATGAGCTGTGGCCGGAGATGGCTGAAGAGCTGAGAAACCACGGCTCCCACAACTATTCCATTTTCCTCGACGAAGAGACAGGCAATCTGTTTGCTTACGTGGAGATTGAGGACGAAGCCAAGTGGGATCAGATGTCCCAGACAGAGATCTGCCGGAAATGGTGGGTCTATATGGAGCCGCTGATGGAGACTAATCCGGACAACAGCCCGGTATCGAAGAGCCTGAAGGAAGTATTTTACCTGAAATAGCCGTTATTCCTGAATAGTTAAAAGAGCCTGTCCTGGTAGTCATTGATGACTGCCGGGGCAGGCTCTTTTGGTATAACGCGAAAAAGAGAATTTGAAGAGCGGCAGCTGAGCTGTCCGGCTAGATTCAGAAGGTTTGGCACATCGTTTACAGGAGACAATAGGGACTGGGGCGTTTTTGTATAAATTTGAAGGGTCTCGATAAATTTCAACCTTCCTCACTTTTTCTCTACTGCCGGCCGTGGGCTGCTCTGATAATATGAGGTCAGAAAGAACGAACCACCACTAAGCGAAACAAACTAAACATACTCATCTTTGAGGGGGATTTATCATGAACAAAGGTTTACTCTCAGGCAGAAACGCACTCTTGGCCGGTGCACTTGCAGCAACGGCTGTACTCAGCGCATGCGGCAGCAATAACAGCAGCAATACAGCATCCGAAGGAAATAATACGCCGGCAGCAGGCGGAGAGCAGGTAACGCTGCGCGTCTTCTCTAACCTTCCGGACCGTAAATCAGGCCAGGGCCTGGCGGAACAGATGGTCATCGACAATTACACGAAAGAGAATCCGAATGTCAAAATCGAGCTGGAAACACTGGCCGAGGAGCCGTTCAAAAACAAGCTGAAGGCCTACATGGCCTCCAATGAGCCGATAGATGTCACTATGGTGCACGGCGGCGCCGAGCTCAACACACTGGTACAAGCCGGTTATGTAAAAGAGCTCGATCCTGCGGAATATGAAGGCGAAGCATTCAGCTTCCTGCCGGGTGTATACACCTCCTTCACGTTCAACGATAAGCTGTACGGCCTTCCGCGCAACAGTGACTATGAAGTGATCTACTATAACAAGCGGCTGTTCGAAGAAAATAACATTAAAGTACCAGCTACCTACGCTGAGCTGATCGAAGCAGGTAAGCAGTTCCGGGAAAAGGGCATCGAGCCGATGTCGATCAACGGTAAGGATCTGTGGAGCTTCGGCGCATTCTTCCAGGATCTTGTGATCCGGGTTGGCGGAGACCAGAACCTGATGCTGGATGCCGTAGCCAAGAAGAAAGATTTCACCACAGACGAAACCTTTAAGAAAGCGGCTGAGCTGCTGGGCGAGGCCAGAGACAGCGGACTGTTCCAGGCATCGTACATGACCTCTGACTACGGCGCATCCCAGAACCTGTTCACTCAGGAGCGGGCAGCCATGTGGTACATGGGCTCATGGGAAGCAGGGATGGCGACTAACGAAAATCTTCCGCAGACCTTCCGCGATAATGTAGCGGTGCTTAAGTTCCCGGTAGTGGAAGGCGGTAAAGGCAAAAATACGGATCTGCTGGCGTGGAACGGCGGCGGCTACTCCCTGGTGAACAGCTCCAAGCATCCGGAAGAAGCCAAAAAGTTCTTCGACTATCTGATGAGTGCGGGCCAATGGGCCAAAACGGTATGGGATATCGGTGCTGCTGTTCCTGCACAGACCTATCAGTTGAACGGTAATGAAAGCAGTCTTCAGAAGGAACTGACAGAAGTGCTGACCGGTGCGACTACTACTGCGGGCTCGCTGGGTCTTGACTATGGAACACCGAAATTCAAGGATGATTCCCAGAATGCGTTCGGCAAATTCTTTGCCGGCGGCTCCACGGCGGAGCAGATGCTGAGCGATCTGCAGTCTGCGGCGGCTTCCCAGTAAGGCAACCCCTTTTATAACTATAAAGATAACGGTACGAACAAGGGCGGGGAACTTAAGTGAACTCCCCGCCCTTTGTCCGTCCGGAGGATGGAGGAAACGCCCATGCATAAAGTGCTTAACAACAAGATTGCCATCTTTCTGTTTGTTTTTCCCGGCATTTTACTATTCGCCCTAACCTTTCTGGCTCCGATTGTTCTGAGCGGTTACTACTCATTCCGTGATACACTCGCACCTGGCACGAATTCGACGTTTGTCGGGCTTGGCAATTATACCGAGCTGCTGTTCCATGACAGCCGGTTCTGGCTTTCCTTACGCAATGCGGTTCTGCTGGGCTTGGGCTTTATTATCATCCAGCATCCGATCGCCATTTTCTTCGCCATTATGCTGGACCGGATCGGCGGCAAAGCCGAGAAGTGGTTCCGGACCATTTTCTTCATTCCCAGTGTCATCTCCGTCGTGGTTATTTCAAAAATGTGGCTCTCGCTGCTTGATCCGACCTTCGGCGTATTGAATAAACTGCTCGATTCTGTAGGACTTGGTGCACTAAAACATGCCTGGCTGGGTGACAGCAGCACTGCGCTGGTCTCCATGCTGGTCATCCTGATCTGGGCCGGCTTCGGCTGGGGCCTTCTGTTCTACTATGCGGGAGTCAAGGGTATCCCGGAAGACCTGTATGAAGCGGCATCGCTTGATGGCGCCTCCGGCTTCAAATTGCATCTTCGCATCACCGTTCCGCTGCTTATGCCGGTCATTACAGTTCAGATAACACTGGCAATGATTACTGCGCTGAAGCAGATGGAGATGGTGTTCCTGACAACCAACGGCGGTCCCGGCGACTCTACCCAGTTCCTCGCTGTCTATCTGTATAACAAAGCTTTTTCGGCCAGCCAGTACGGCTATGCCAATGCCATATCCATCCTGTTCATTGCCGTGTGTCTGCTGTTCACTTACCTGAGCAACAAGCTGACCCGCAGCGATGCTACCGAATACTAAGGGGGAAGCACCATGAAGAAAAATACAAAAATCATGCTCTGGCTGTTCTTCCTGATCATCGCCGCAGTTCAGCTGTTCCCGTTCATCTGGCTGGTGAACTTCTCGTTTACAAGCAGCAGCGAGTTCTATTCCTCCAGCATATTGAAATGGCCGGATGCTCCGCAGTGGCAGAACTATATTAACGCGTGGGTGGACGGCAAGTTTGCCCGGTATTTCTTCAACAGCTTTTTCGTAACGGCGGTCACGATTGTGTTGACGGTTGTTCTATCCCTAACGCTGGGTTATGCGTTCACACGGATGCAGTGGAAGCTGCGCTCCCTGTTCTTTACGGTGATCCTGCTCGGCATTATGATTCCGATTCATGCGACGCTGCTGCCTAACTTTGCTATTTTTAAATCGCTGGGCTTAACGGATTCCTATCTTGGACTGATTCTTCCTTATACTGCAGTATCTGTACCGCTCGGAACTTTTATGCTGACAGGCTTTCTGCGCTCCATTCCTAAGGCGATGGAAGAATCGGCAGTAATCGACGGCGCGAACATTTACCGGATCGTATTCGGCATTATTGCGCCGCTGACGGCTCCGGCACTGGTGACCATTGTGGTAACAACCTTCCTGAACTGCTGGAACGAATTCATTATGGCTTCCACCTTCCTGAGTAAGGATTCGCTCAAAACGCTGCCGTTCTCGGTCATGAACTTTACCGGCCAGTATTCCTCGGATTACGGTTCACAGTTTGCGGTTATGGTACTGACCTCGGTACCGGCGATCATTATTTATGCCATCTTTAACGAGCAGATTACCAAAGGGGTTACTGCAGGCGCGGTGAAGGGCTAAGGATACCTTACTTTAGGTCAAAAGGAGAATGAAGCAATGGATAAGCTGCTATACGGTGTTGCCTATTACGATGAATACATGCCTTATGAGAGGCTTGCTGAAGATATCCGCATGATGAAGGAGGCAGGCATCAACACCGTCCGGATTGCCGAATCTACCTGGAGCACGCATGAGCCGCAAAACGGGGTATTCGACTTCACATCCGTGGACCGCGTACTGGACGCCATGCACGAGGCTGGCATTCATGTCATTGTCGGAACGCCGACCTATGCCATTCCAGCCTGGATGGTCAAGGAGCACCCGGATGTGCTGGCGGTCACTTCGGCGGGACGCGGTAAATACGGAGCACGGCAGATTATGGACATCACGCATCCGGTCTACCTGTTCTATGCCGAGCGGATCATCCGCAAGCTGCTGGAGCGGGTCCATAAGCATCCGGCAGTCATCGGTTACCAGACCGATAATGAAACCAAGCATTACGAGACAGCAGGGGATAATGTCCAGCTGAAGTTCGTGAAATATATGCGCAAGACCTACGGAACGCTGGAAAAAATCAACCATCAATTCGGTCTCGACTACTGGAGCAACCGAATCGACAGCTGGGAGGATTTCCCGTCTGTAGCGGGTACGATTAACGGCAGTCTGGGTGCTGAGTTTGCCCGCTTCCAGCGCGGGCTGGTGAATGATTTTCTGGCGTGGCAAGTAGCAATTGTCAACGAATACAAGCAGCCGGGACAGTTCGTAACCCAGAATTTCGACTATGAGTGGAGAGGGCATTCCTTCGGCGTTCAGCCTTCGGTGGATCATTTTGCAGCGGCTGAGCCGTTTGATATTGCCGGTGTGGATATTTATCATCCTTCCCAGTCCGAGCTGACCGGGGCCGAGATCGCTTTTGGCGGGGACATTTCACGCTCCGTGAAGCGCAGCAATTATCTGGTATTGGAGACTCAGGCCCAGGCTTTTCCGCAGTGGACTCCTTACCCTGGACAGCTCCGGCTGCTGGCATTCAGTCATATCGGCTCTGGAGCGAACATGGTGGCTTACTGGCACTGGCACTCGATCCACAATTCCTTTGAAACCTATTGGAAGGGGCTGCTCAGCCATGATTTTCTGCCAAATCCGGTGTATAAGGAAGCTTGTACGATCGGGGCAGATTTCAAGCGGCTCAGCCCGCAGCTGACCGGACTCGTAAAGAAGAACAAAATCGCCTTCATGATCAGCAACGAGGCGCTGTCGGCAATGGAATGGTTCAAGCTGCCGGACGGCAAGAACTACAATGACGTGGTGCGCTGGCTGTATGATGAATTCTACCGTATGAATGCGGAATGTGACTTCATCCAGCCTTCCAGCCCGTATCTTCATGAATATGATCTGGTGGTTGTGCCGGCTCTGTACGCCGTTTCGGATGAGGCGCTGCTGGCGCTTAATGAATATGTGAAGGGCGGCGGTCATGTCCTGTATTCCTTCAAAAGCGGCTTTGCCGACGAGCAGGTCAAGGTACGGACTGTGCAGCAGCCGGGTATCCTCAGCGAAGCCTGCGGGATTGGCTACAGCATGTTCGTAACGCCGGATGCAGAGACCGGCCTTACCGGGGGCTTGTTCCCGGAAGGCGGTGCCGGTACAGTCAACAGCTGGATGGAGCTGCTGGTTCCGGGAACCGCTGAAGTGCTCGCCTCCTATGACCATCCGGAGTGGGGCAATTACGCTGCCGCTACGCGGAATACCTTCGGCGAAGGTACAGCAACCTATGTCGGCTGTATGATGGATGCTGCCGATCTGGAAGCTATCGTACGCGATACACTGCAGACAGCCGGCTTGTGGACGGAGCAGCAAGAATATGCCTTCCCGCTAATCGTCAAATCCGCAACAACCCGTGAAGGGACTCCGGTTAGATTCTATTATAATTACTCCGGCAAGCAGCTGGCGGGAGTACGGCCGGTCAAGGGCGGAACCGAACTGCTCTCCGGCAGCGCGGTGTCTGTTGACGGTGAGCTTGAGCTTGCGCCTTGGGGTGTGCAGATTATTTTGGAGCAGGAATAGCTGATAGAGAGGAGGAGAGAGCAAATTGACTAGACTAAAGATTCAAAATCCGGTACTGAGGGGCTTTAATCCCGATCCGTCGATTCTCCGTGTTGGTGACGATTATTATATGGCGACATCTACCTTTGAATGGTTCCCCGGTGTGCAGATTCATCATTCCAGGGATATGGTGAACTGGCGGACGCTCTGCTATGCGCTGGACCGGCCGGATCAGCTGGATATGAAGGGAATCGAGGCCTCCGGCGGTGTCTGGGCACCGTGCCTGACCTATGACGAGCGGGAGCAGACCTTTTACCTGATCTATACGATCATGAGAAGCACGAACGGCAATGCGTTTGATCTGGACAACTATGTAGTTACGGCCAAGAATATTCTTGGCCCTTGGTCGGAGCGTATCTATCTCAACAGCTCCGGCTTCGATCCTTCACTGTTCCATGATGATGACGGGTGCAAATGGCTGGTTAACCTGGAGTGGGAGACGCGCAAAGGGTACGAGCATCCCGGCTCAATAGTTATTCAGCAGTATGATCCGGTGCGGCAGGAGCTGACCGGCACAGCGCGAAGTATTTTCCGCGGAGCAACGGATATGGGCTGCATGGAGGCTCCGCATATCTATAAGCGGGACGGCTATTACTATATGATGACCGCTGAAGGCGGAACCGGCTTCGGACACGGTGTTACGATGGCGAGATCACGCGAATTGTTCGGACCTTACGAGTCCGACCCGTGTAATCCGATTATTACATCCGCCAAGCTGGTTAATCTGGACCGGCGTAATGTGGATGATTACCTCAAGCCGTACCAATATAACCCGGATTCCCTGCTGCAAAAAAGCGGACACGGCTCGCTGGTGGAAACGCAGAACGGGGAGTGGTACATCGCCCATTTATGCGCCCGGCCGCTGCTGCCGGAAATCCGCAGTATGCTGGGCAGAGAAACGGCCCTGCAGGCATGTGAATGGACCGAGGACGGCTGGCTGCGCATGATTGGCGGCGGGCAAGCGGCCCTGACCGAGGCTCCGGCTCCTGTGCTCACGCCTTATCCGTTCGCACCGGAACCGGCCAGAGAGGACTTTGCCAGCGGCAAGTGGAACCTTCACCTGAACTCCCTGCGGGTTCCGATTGACGAGTCTTGGGCCTCCCTTTCGGCCCGGCCGGGCTACCTGCGGCTGCGCGGGCGGCAATCGCTATTCTCGCTGCATGAGCAGAGTCTGGTGGCGCGCCGCCTGCAGTCTGTTAATGCAACGGTAGAGACCTGTGTGGAGTTTGAACCGGAGAACTATCATCAGTCAGCCGGACTTACGCTCTTCTATGACCAGAACATGTTCTACTATCTGCGGATTTACTACAGTGAGAGCCTTGGAGGGAAGTGTCTGGGTATTCTGTACGCCGACAACGGTACCAAGGTGGAGCTGACAGAATCCCGGCTGCCGGTCACGGATTGGGAGAGAGTCTATCTCCGCGCCGAGCTGCGTGAGGGGATGCTGACCTTCTCCGCCTCACCGGACGGGGAGCAGTGGCAGCAGGTGGGCCCGGAGCTGGACGGCACCAAATGCTCAGATGAATACTCCAACTCCGGCCATTTCACCGGCGCCTTCGCCGGGATCAACTGCCAGGATTCCTACCGCAGGCAGATCACAGCCGATTTCGATTACTTCGAGTACCGGGAGCATAATTAGCATACTGATGCAGAAGAAGACCAGCCGTATTATCAGGCTGGTCTTCTTTGTGCAGCAGGCCAGGCGGCAAGCATGCTATGTTCACCGCACCATTCACACTTAACTGCACTCTGTACAGCTAAAACGCCTGTTTTTGCTCCAAACAGCGTTATAACTGCAGTTCGTGCAACTAAAATGCTGCGTACAGCCGATTTCAGCTGATTTACGTAACTTTAGTTGCACAGAATGCATTTATACGGCGCTGTTGCTCTTTTCAGCTGCTTTTAATTGCACAAAGTACATCTATACCACTCCATCATGCTCACCGCAGATGGCCGGAACAACTCCCTGCCAACTAGCTAATAATCCTCCGCTGCAGTGAAATTCCCCAACACAGACGTCAAAGGTAATGATGCCCTGGAACGAAGCCGGGCAAATAACGATAACGAAAGAGGAGCCAAGTATGAACAAGCCTGTGAGCACAATTGTAAAAACAGTCCTGTTTTTCGCCGGCTGGGTGGCGGCAATTTCTTTTACACCCGATGGACCTTTTAGCAATCCTGCAATCCGTCGGCTGTGGTGGGAGTTCGCGCCTTTGGCGGCAGCTGTATTGTTTACTGTTCTTTTTGTAAGATTCATCGAGCGGGGGAGGATAAGTGTTCCATTAGCGCCTCATTTCTTCAAGAATACGTTACTGGGGATAGCGGCAGGTACTTTATGGCTGGGGAGTGCAGTGGCCGTCCTCTTGCTGACAGATACGATGGTGATACATGGCCGGAATGAGGTTGATTACATATGGATCTGGATATTGGCGTCACTGTTAAATGTGGCTATGCAGGAGCTGCTGGTGAGAGGTTATTTGTATCAGCTGTGGAAACGCAGCAGCAACAGGGTGGCGGCCGGCGCGGTAACCACACTATTGTTTGTTTTAATGCATGGCGGAGCCTTTGAAGCGGGGATTATCCCGGTTCTGAATGTTGTAACGATGAGTATATTTATGACATTACTGCTGGAATACACAGGCACCTTAATAGCACCGGTTCTGGCTCATTTCGTCTGGAACACGGCGGGGGCGGTTATTTTAGGCGGAGTATCATTAGCAGGAGATTATCCGAAGCTCTATAACAGCAGCTTTCAAGGTTCAGCCCTGCTGTCAGGCGGCGGCTATGCCATAGAGGGCAGCGTTGTCGTCCTTATCATCAACATAGCACTAATAACCGGTGTGCTAGTGCTGAACAGGACTGCTGCCCGTTATATAAAAGCTACATAGCTCGCACTTGAATACATAGCTTAAGGGAATAGCGGCGGAGCCCCAGATTAAGAGGATTATAAGTTTAATCCCGTCTCATCCAGATTATTGCGGTACTGGTTGGGCGTGAAGCCCGTGTATTTCTTGAACACCTGGAAAAAGTATTTCTCATCGTTGTAGCCGACCTTCATCGCGATATCGCCGATTTTGCGGCTGCGGTCCTTGAGCAGGAGGCAGGCCTGGTCGATGCGGATTTTGTGCAGATAGTCGAGGAAATTGGTCTTGATCTGCTGCTTGAACAGCAGGCTCAGATAGCCCGGGGTGATAAACACCTCATTGGCGACTGTCTCCCGGCTGATGTCCTTGTAGTAATTTTCTTCAATGTAGGCAAGGATGGACTCGAACAGCTTGTTTTTGTTCTTTTTGGCATTCAGCAGCTCGTTGACCTTGATGGCAGCGGTAAGCAGCTCACCTTTGATGCCTTCGGGGTCTTCTTTAGAGATGTTGTGGATGCTGTCCTGCAGGCTCAGGCCGAAATCGTCCATCCCGCCGGCATTTTTCTCAATATACAGCTTGTACAGGGCAAAATACAGCGAAAGCGAGCAGCTGACAATCTGTTCCTTGGAGGAGGGGAGAGCCGACATGAACGTGGCGAGACTCTCGCGGATGCTGTTCGCGTCACCATTCATTACACTCAGCAGCACGGTCTTTTCCTGCAAAATAGGGTAAGACCAGCTCCCGTGCTCAGCCGCCCGGCTATCCTGGGCATTCACAATTTTGCCCGGGCCCAGGGCGTAGTGGTCATCCAGTGCACTGATGGCTGAGCTGTAGGACAGGTTGAGACTGGGCAGCTGGGTGCCGGTGACGCCGATGCCGACGGAAACGCCGAGCTTGAGATAATTTTTGGCATTAGACTGGAATTCTCCGGCCAGTGCTAACAGCTCACTGCTGTCCAGCTCAACAGGCATGTTAAGGATGGCGATGATATCATCCTGATGCTCGAAGCTGAGGCCGATATTCGGCTGGCGGACGGTTTCCTCGCTGATATTTTTGAGCCCGTACTTCAGCAGCTCCAGCTCAAACGCCGTATAGCTCTTCTGCAGCGTATGGAGATTGTCCAGCTGCATGACAAAGACGGCGAAATAGTCGTTGGGAAAATAAATCCGGTTAAGCTCCAGACTATCCCGGATCTTATCGTAGGCTACCTCCTCGGACAGCACCAGCTGGCTGAGGGTCCGCTCCTTCAGCAGCGGCAGGCTCTCGCGGAAGCCTTCAGTCAGCCGCTTCAGATGTGCGGTCTGCCGCTTCTCCTCAAGAATCTCCCCCACCACATTGACAATAGTGTCGGTAATCTCCTGGCGTCTGCTCGGCTTCAGCAGGTAGTCGGATGCGCCGAGTGCGATCGCTTTTTTGACATAGTGGAAATCGTTATAGCCGCTCATAATGACCGATTTAACATGCGGGAAGTCGCGCTTTACCTGCTCAATCAGGGCCAGACCGTCCATCTCCGGCATCCTTATGTCGGCCAGCAGAATATCCACATGGTGCTTGTGCATGAGCTCAAGAGCTTCCGCTCCGTCTCCCGCCTCGGCAATAATCTCCACATCATGGCTGGCCCAGTCGATCAGCGTTCTGATCCCGGTTCTGGCCCGCTCTTCATCATCGACGATCATTAAGTTAATCATGGTTCTCCTCCAATGGTTCTGATGTGACTGGAATGATAAGCTCTACCCGGGTACCTGACCCGGGCCTGCTGGAATACCGGATATTGAACTGATCCTTATAATACAGGCGGAAGCGCTGGATCACATTGGCTACCGCATACCCCCCGGTGTTCGCACCGGTGTGAATATCATCTTCCTCTTGGACATCGGTAATCTTCGCAATCGTCGCCTCATCCATCCCGATGCCATTGTCTTCAATGACAAAACGCAGGGCCCCGCCGTCCATTTCTCCGGTTATGCTGACTGTCCCGCCTTCACGCTTGCGCTCAATGCCATGGACCAGGGCATTCTCGATAAAGGGCTGCAAACTCAGCTTAAGAATGACATAGCTGTCCAAATATTCCGGGATGTCGATTGAATAACGGAGCTTGTCGCGGAAACGCATCTGCTGCAGGGACAGGTAGAGCTGGATCAGCTCTTTTTCTTTGGCTACGCTGGTGAAGCTTTTGCCGCGGTTCAGACTGAGCCGGAACAGCCGGGACAGATTGATGACCATCTCGCTGATCTTGTCCTGGCCGGCGCTTTCCGCTTCCCAAAAAATCGTATCCAGCATGTTATAGAGAAAATGCGGGTTAATCTGCGACTGCAGCGCCTTGAGCTCCGCTTCCTGCTCCTTCAGCTTCAGGACATACACTTCATCTACCAGTGTCTTGATATTGCCGACCATCGTATTGTAGCCGCGGCTTAACAGGCCAATTTCATCCCGGTAGCGCACCTCCACCTTTTCGTCGAAATGTCCGTTCTGGAACCGCCGCATGGAATATAGCAGCTTCTTGATCGGCGCGGTCAGGAAATTGGACAGCACCAGCATCAGCGGTATGCTCAGCAGCAGGCTCACGAGAATAGCAATGACGACGAACAGCTTGATGGAGTTGAGCTCCTTGGTCAGGGTGTCGAGCGGAACCGCATAGAGGATCTGCCAGCCGGCGTTGCTCTGAGTGTAGGTAAGCAGCAGCTCTTCACCATTCAGATTCATAATTTGTGAGCCGTCTTCTGTACCGTTCTTGGCCTTGGGAAGCTGAAGCGGCTCCTGTTCATTGTAAAAGGGCTTTCCGGCTGTGAGGAACGGCACCCCGTTCTGATCCAGAATCACGATTCCATGGGACTCGTCATACAGATCCTTCAGATACCGCTTGCGGATCGTTTCGGTGTTAATGCCGACGAAGATCAGCCCGATATTCCGCCCGTTCAGCGTGCTGCGGACAATGCGGCTCATGGCGATTTTCTCATTGCGGTTCACGTCGATGAATACATTATTGCTGCTGTTAAGCGGATACCAGTAGGAGGCCCCGTTGAATTCAAGCGTCTGCTTATATACTTCACTAGCTGTAATCCGGCTGTAGCTGCCCGGTCCGCTGCTGTCATCGGTGGCTACCTGATAGAGCGGCAGCTCATCCTGGCCGTAAAGGGAGAGGTAATCGAAATTGCCGGTAACCAGCATCTGGTTCATAATGGCCGACATCGTCCCCGAGTAGATCTGCGATTCCAGGTCCACGTTGCCGACCGGTTCATTCTGCAGCGCATCCTGTACAACCGGGGAGAGGCTGAAGACGGTCACCCAGTCCTTAATGCTCTTTTGCATCTCTACAATATTGTTATCAATCAGCCGGATGACCGACAGATTGGTCGTGCTGACCTTGTTAACAATCTGTTTTTTGGAGGTGTGAAATGAGTACAGCCCGAGAGCCGACGTAATCAGGGTAATCATCACAATAAAGACAAGGACGATTTTTGTTTTCAGGCTGGTGTTAAAAAAAGTGTCAACCATGTCAGGCCCCCTCTATCTTCATTCCAGTATATCGTTCACCAATAGGCAGAACAATCATCCCCGGTTAACATTCGACAATCTTCAACTTTATGCACTTTTTCTCTACTGACAGGCATGCAAGGTGCGCAGCAGGGAGGAGCTTCACCGGTATTTCCATTGTATTGAGAATGATTATCAACTATAATGAAGCCTATATCTTTACCAAGCAGGTTCAGGAGGAGTATATGAATGTTCACAGTCTTATCCAGTATTGGGCCGGTTCATCCTTCCATTTATTCGATATCCGCCATGTTGTGCTGAGGCCAGGTGAGACATTGCCGGCTTATCCGCTTCCGGCGGATGCCTTTGTACTGCTGTGCCGCGGTGAGGGGACTGCGGGGATCGGCGGCCATTCGTTTACACTGCCACGGAGCTGTTTGCTGCATGGCGGTAAAGGGCTGGAGCTGCAGATTGCGAGCCTTCAGCAACTGGAATTCTATCTGATTTTATATAAAAGCGAGCCCGGATCTGCATCCGCACCACTCCATTCGCTGGCAGGTACAGCAGAGCCGTTCCGTTTCGTCCCGGAGTTCCCCGCGCTGCTGCACCAGCATGCCCGTGACATCTACGACACTTGGCTTAGGGGCGGGGAGCTGGCCCGGTTTAAAGCGAAAACGGTCTTTTACATGTTCATGCACGAGGTAATGAGCCAGCTGGACCAAGCGCCGGCTGAAGCGGCACAGGCAGACGTAGTGGATCAGGCGATCCGCTACATTGAGAAGCATCTGCAGGAGCCGGTGACCCTTGATGCTATCGCACAGGAGCTGAATTACAGCGTCCGCTATCTGTCCCGGAAGTTCAAAGCCAAGACAGGGCGCAGCCCGATTGATTACCATATCCATATCCGCATGGAGAAGGCGGCCAGGCTCCTGCAGGAAACGGACCACACGGTTCAGCATATTGCCGAAAGCGTCGGCTATCATGATTTGTTTTATTTTATCAAACGGTTCAAAAAGCATACCGGCGCCGTTCCCGGACAATTCCGCAAGCTGGCAGTGGAGCTGCAGCAGGTGCCGGATGTTCCATCTAAAAGGCTCAGATCGTCCATGTGGAGCCCGCCGTCTCTCCGTTATACTAAAACCCGAATGAGCCCTGATCGTATAGGGGTGGAGAGAGGAGATTCTGCTATGTCAAAAGAAACCAAAACGCCGCTGGCGGTAGCCCTGCTGCTGTGCATGATGATTCTGCTCAGTGCCTGCGGCGCAGAGCCGTCATCGTCCGCATCGCCGCAGCGTATGCAGATTGAGCATGCTATGGGCGTTACCGAGGTAAGCGGCATTCCGGATAGAATCGCTGCGGCTGACTACCGCATTCTGGATACGTTATATGCACTGGGCGTCAAGCCTTACGCAACGACTACCTACAGCGGATCAGTGGAGCTGCCGTATATGGACAAGGAGGACCAGAATGAAGCGATTGTGCCGCTCGGGGATAAAATCAACCTTGAAGCAGCGGTGGAGACTGAGCCGGATATGATAATCGCCCGCCACATTGAGCCGGATGTGTACGAGCAGCTAAGCAAGGTCGCTCCGGTGCTCGTCTTCCGCGGAGACGGGGATTGGCGTGAGGAGCTGCAGGAGATCGGCAGTGTGGTCGGCAGGGAAGACGAAGCAGCAAAGTGGCTTGCGGACTACGACAAGCAGGCGGCTGAGGTAAAGCAGCGGATTGCCGGGTACGTTGAACCGGGTGAAACGTTCCTGTTCATCCGGCTGCAGAAGGAGATGCAGGCAGCAAGCCCCAATGTGCATCTGGCGGCTACATTGACCAAGGATTTGGGCTTGTCTTATGTATCCGGGCTGGAGAAGCAGGAGGAGAGCTATGCGGCATTATCTCTTGAGGTGCTGCCGGAGCTGAATCCAGACCATATCTTCATGACGGTCGGCAAATCCACAGTCAGCCAGGATGAGGATGCCGAGAAGCTGCTGGCTGACATGCAGCAAACGGCAGTGTGGCAGAAGGTCAGCGCCATTCAAAAGGGCAATCTGCATATTATGCCGCAATGGGTATTCGGAGATTATCCCAATATCAAAAGCAAGTCGCTTGAGCTGGTAGAAGCTGCGCTTACTCAGCCTGAATAGCCAGTCTGCCGCCTGTCCGGCTAATATTTAGCTAATCTTTAGGTTCAGCTTAGGCAGCTTTAAGATTGCTGGGGTACAGTTGTAACAAAACCAGCAATCGGCGTGCTCCGGCTGCCGGGTTGTCAACGGGCCAGGGGGTGGCAGATGAAGCAGCTGAACAAATTTCTAACGATAGGTAAGGCAATACTGCTGGTTCTGCTTATTGTATATGTGGGGTCATTGGTCGATTTTATTTTTGAGCCGTTCAAGTCACTGACGGGCGTTATTCTTATTCCGGTGCTGCTGGCGGTGTTCTTCTACTATTTATTGCGGCCGCTGCTGCCGCTGATGGAGCGCTGGAAGATCAAGCGCTGGACGCTGAAGCGCACGCAGGCTATTCTGCTGATCTATCTCGTGCTTGGCGTGCTGTTAATCGGATTTTTTGGCGGGGTATGGCCTCCGCTGAAATCGCAGCTGCTGACACTGGTGCAGAATGCCCCGCAGCTGTTCGACATCGTTAACGATAAAATATCCGAGCTGGAGCAGTCAGGCTTTTTCGCCAAGCTGTTTCCCGAGGATTTCAGTTTGCTGTCCCAGTTAAATGAATATTTAAGCCAAGGCTTTACCCTGCTGACCAGCTATGTCACCGGCTTATTCTCAGCGGTGTCCAATCTGGCAATCATTCTGTTCACCTTTCCGATCCTGCTGTTCTATATGCTTAAGGAAGGGGACAAGTTCGGCAAAGCCTTTGTCCGGATGGTACCCCGGCGTTTCCGGGAGCGGGCAGGAACGATTACAGGAGAAATTGACGGCGCATTAAGCAACTACATTGTAAGCAGAGTCGTCGTTAATCTGGTACTGGGCGTGCTGATGTATCTTGGATTCCTGATGATCGGGCTGCCGTATGCCCTTGTGCTGACCCTGATTGCCTTCATTATGAACTTTATTCCGTTTTTCGGAGCGATCATTTCCTCTGTTCCGATTGTGATCATCGGCCTGACTGTTTCGCCAATGGTTGGCTTGTGGTCACTCATCATTATTTTGCTTGCCCAGCAGATTCAGGATAATATAATATCACCGCTGGTTTTTGGCAAAAGCCTCGACATTCATCCGATTACGACAACGGTGCTTGTGCTGGGAGTGGGGAATTTCTTCGGAATTATCGGTATGCTGATTATTATTCCTGTGTACATGGTAATCAAGATTGTATCCAAGCATACATACCAGCTGTTTCTCAAGGAGAAGTGGGAGGGACTGTAGGCATATGAGAGCTGAAGGAGGAAGCAGAATGAATCAACCGGAAAAGGGAATAAGTTGTGTTGGAAAGCTGACGGTGTCACAGCAGGTCATATCCAAAATTGCCGGAATGGCTGTCCAGGAGGCTGAAGCAGTTCAGGCGCTTGTGGAAGGCAGCACCAAGCGGAAGAAGCGGGAGGAGTTCTACAAGGCGATCAAGGTGAAAATCAGCGGCAGTGAGCTGTCGGTCCAGCTCTTCCCGATTATCACCCTGGGCACACCGCTTCACCAGCTGGCCCAGCTTCTGCAGCAGAGTATCAAGAGCCAGGTTGAAAAGCTGACCGGGCTGCAAGTGACCGATGTGAATGTAACAGTGGTCGGTGTTGTTGCAGCACGCTAAAGGTACTGTTCATGAAGCAGCGCCAAAAAGCGGCAGTTCAAGGGAATGAGCATTCTCCTTGGCTGCCGCTTTGCTGTGTCTTCTGTTTAATCAGGAATCGTAATGGTAAACACCGTAGCTTCCTGCCTGGTGCCGGACAGCTCAAGTGTTCCACCCATCCGTTCTGTATTCTTCCGGGCAATAGCCAGCCCCAGGCCTGTCCCGCCGGATGCGGTTCTGGCTTCATCGCCCCGTACAAAAGGATCGAAGATGGTCGGCCGCAGCTCTTTAGCGATGCCCACACCATTATCGGCGATTTCAATGACCACCGCATCCGGCCTTGGAGCCAGCCCGATCCGCAGCGTTGTTCCCGGCGGGTTGTAAGCCAGTGCATTGGTGACCAGGTTCTGGACCACCCGTGACAGCAGCTCCGGATCGAACTGGGCATAGACATCTTGATCGGGCACCTCAAGCCGCAGCGTGAACTGCTTCTGTTCAATCTCCCCGTAAGCCCCGGCGATAATCTCCCGCAGGAAATCACCGAGCTCATGACGCCCCATTTTCAGCAGAAAATCCGGAGAGTCGGTCTTAAGCAGCTCCATCATATTCTGGATCAGCCTGGTGACCTGGAAGGACTTGTTGTAAATGTAGAGTAAATATTTCCGCTGCCTTTCCGCATCCTCCACCCGGCCTTCATATAGGGCCTGAGCGTACCCCTGAATACTGGTAATCGGCGTCTTGAGGTCATGGGACAGATCCATAATCATCCGCTGCTTGCTGTCCTCGGCCCGCTGCTTGGCGATAGTGGTACGTTCAATCATATCCGCCATATAATTGAAGGTCTCAGCCATCTGCTCAAATTCCTTCTCGGCATGAACGGTAAGACGGGTGTTGTAGTTACCCTGGATCATTTCCTTAAGTCCTTGGACTATAGTCTTCAGCGGCTTCAGGATACGCCGGGCTACAGAATAGCTGTACGTTACAACCAGCAGCAGCAGCAGCATGGCGCCAAGCATAATGTAGAAGGTAACCGACCTGTTAAAATAAGACATGAACGGATAGCTGTTAATCGTGATGTCGATACGGTCCCGGGGAATCTTCAGCAGCAGCCAGCCTGCAGCGCCGTTCTGCGGATAAGCCGCCAGGGACGTGTAGTAAGCCTGATCCGGATCATTCTCGAGCAGTTGATAGATCTGTTCTTCCGAGTAGCTGTGAGGAGCATCCCGTTTGCTTCCGACGACCTCGCGGACCGTCTTGCTGCTGTCCAGCACCTCCAGCCAGCCTTCACTGCGCAGCAGCTTCTCTGTCTCCGGTCCGCTCTGCGGATTGTCCAGATACAGACTGGCCTGCGTCTTGAGGTCAGGGTCAGCCAGCTGGTAATCCTGGAGCTTCTGTGCGACATCCAGCTGCATGAAGGCATAGGTGCCGAAGATAATAATCGTCACGGTTAACAGCACGATAAGCAGAAACCGCAGGAAATCAATGGCCAGCGATGCCTGCAGCGGCCGCTGCTGTCTATTTTTCCACAGGCGCATTAATTTTGTACCCCAGTCCGCGGATCGTTTTCAGATACTCAGGCTTTTTGGAATCCCGTTCAATCTTCTCGCGGATGTTGCTGATATGCACCATGATGCTGTTATCCTCATACATATAGAAATCCTCCCACACGGCTTCATAGATCCGCTTACGGGTAAAGACCCGGCCCGGCTCCTCCATCATCAGCTTGAGAATTTTGTATTCGGTCGATGTCAGCATAACAGGCTCACCGGACAAATACAGCACGCATTCATTCAAATCCAAGGTAAGCGCACCCAGTACAAGCTGATTCACCTCGGGCTCCGGCGGAAGGGTTGGCACATCAAAATGATGAACCCTGCGCAGCAGGGCATTCGCTCTCGCCACAACCTCCAGCGGATTAAAGGGCTTCGCTATGTAGTCGTCAGCGCCCAGCTCAAGTCCAAGAATTTTGTCATGATCCTGGCTCTTGGCCGATAAGAACAGGACGGGAAAGCGGTGTGAGCCGCGGATGCTCTTCAGCAGCTGCAGCCCGTCCATCCCCGGCATCATAATATCAAGAATAGCCAGATCAACAGTCTGCTCCCGGATCAGAAGCTGAGCCTCTAATCCGGATGAAGCGCTTAGAATATGGTAGTCTTTTTCAAGATAAAGCTGTAGCAGTTCAACAATTTCAGGCTCGTCATCAGCAATCAGTATCGTATATATAATCCATCACCCCTGGCCAGTATAGCGGTCTAATCTTTATCTATTCTAAACCAAATCTAAGGTTTGGATAAAGTTTTGGCCGGCGGCTATGCGCCAAGCACCTTTTTTCTCAGGTCCAGCAGCCACAAGGCAGACTCCTTCATGTACGCAAGCTGATCCTGAGCGCCGAAATGCTCGATGACAAAGGTGTCATCATAGCCGCTCTTGAGCAGATCCGCTACAAGCTCTTTCATCGGAATGCAGCCGCTCCCGGCAGGGACCGCATACATGGCGCGGCCGTCCACTGTCAGCTTAGGCTCCTCCTTAGGGTGAACCTCAAACGTCCGGTCCTTACAGTGGACATAGCCGATATGAGGTCTGCAGCGTTTGTAGGCTTCAAGAGCATCTTCTCCGCTGTACAGAAAATTCCCGGTATCAAAGAAGCAGGACAGCTCCGGTATTTCCTCTACAAAGGACAGCAGCTGCGCTGTTGTGGCGAACGGCGCCCTACTGTCATCAAAGTCTTCCATACCGACCGTAATGCCCAGCGGCTTGGCATACGCGCACATGGCGGCAACGGCCTCCTTCATGGACTGCACACATTGCTGATACTCCACGGAAGCAGGGTCCTGCTCATGCTCCTCCAGAAAGCCCGGAATAACCAGTACACGCGAGGCACCTGCCCGGCCGGCCGTGGACAGAAAGGAAATAATCTGTTCCTTCCATTCAACGCTGCCGGTAATGTGGCCGAAATCAAAAAATCCGTACATGCAGCTTACCCTTAGTCCTGTCTTCTCCAGCAGTGTCAGAATCGCGTCTTCCTCTGTTTTAAAGCGGTCTGCGTCCATTTCCAGTGCGTCAATGCCGAAGCTTCTGACAAGCGTGCAGATTTCCTCCAGGCTCCGGCCGCTCTGTCCGGCTGCCTCAAGGATATGTTCATAGAATACGGATAGTTTCATCGCTGCTTCTCCTTGTGTATATGGATTATTTCGTGCCGTGCGGATTAATCGCTTTCATGATTTGTGTCAGCGGCTCTTCGCCAATCTTCTTAAATCTATGCTCCTGCCACAGCATTGTCAACAAGCCGGATGGACAGCCTTGCCCGGATTCCTGTCATATTGTCGCCGGAAAGGATATAGAATGCAAAGGGGTGGAAATAAAGCGGTTTCGTTAACGCTGATCCTGCTGTTCCAACGATTTCAAAGGCACGTTACGCGCGGCGTGTATTGAAATAAGCAGCTATCCGAAAAATTTTAGGAGGAATACGATGCGTAGAAGGAAATGGGCAGCGCTGTTTATGACTCTTGCACTTCTGATTACATTATTCCCGGCAGGAAAAGCGGCCGATGCCGCAACCAGCTGGAACCTGGTGTGGAGCGACGAATTCAACGGAACCTCGCTGAATACGGCAGACTGGACTGCGGAGAATGGAACCGGCAGCAGCGGCTGGGGGAATAACGAGCTGCAGTATTATACGAACCGTTCGCAGAACCTGCAGGTAACTGGCGGCAATCTGGTCATTACAGCCCAGAAGGAATCGTATAACGGCAGCAGCTACACTTCGGCCCGGATCAAGACGCAGGGTAAAAAAAGCTTCACCTACGGCAAGATTGAAGCCCGGATGAAGCTGCCTTCGGGTCAGGGCATCTGGCCGGCCTTCTGGATGCTCGGCTCCAATATGGATACCGTCGGCTGGCCGAAAAGCGGCGAGATCGACATTATGGAGCGGGTAAATAATAACGCTTATGTAAACGGCACCGTTCATTGGGATGCCAACGGCCACGCCGAGTACGGCAAGGTATCCGGCAATCTCGATTTCTCGCAGTTTCATGTGTACAGCATCGAGTGGGATGCGAAGTACATCAGATGGTATGTGGACGGCAACCTGTTTAATGAGTTTTATATTGAGAATAACACCGGTAACACAGAAGAATTCCAGAAGCCGTTCTTTCTGCTGCTGAACCTCGCGGTGGGCGGTAACTGGCCGGGCAGCCCGAATGCTTCGACTGCCTTCCCGGCGCAGATGCTGGTGGATTATGTGCGGGTCTATCAGGCTGCTTCACCGGCAAGCATTGTCAGCGGTGGTGTATACACCTTTGCCTCCAAGGCAAGCGGTAAAGTAATGGATGTGGTGGATATATCCACGGCAGCCGGCGCCAAAATCCACCAATGGACCAATTACACGGCTGCTAACCAGCAGTTCCGGGTAGATAGCACTGGTGACGGCTACTATAAGCTTACAGCTGTACACAGCGGCAAGGTGCTTGATGTTCCGAATTCCTCCACAGCTACAGGCGTTCAGCTGCAGCAGTGGAACGATAACGGGACGGATGCGCAGAGATGGCGGATTGTTGATGCCGGCGGCGGCTACTACAAGCTGATCTCCAAGGTGAGCGGTCTGGCAGTGGATGTATCCGCCTCCTCAACAGCTGATGGTGCGGCAGTGCAGCAGTGGACTGACAACGGAACCGATGCGCAGAAATGGGCTCTGACCAAGGTGAACTGAGTATCACCGGGGGGAGGCTGGTGATTCATACCGCTAATACTAAATACTGATTCAGCAAAAAAATGCTGCTGTCCGAAAGTTTTCGGGGGACCGAAGCTGCAATAGGCTTGGATACGAAAAAACACACCGGAGGGTGTGTTTTTTGCTGCGGTTATAGTGGTGCTGTGGAATACGAGCTGCTTGGGATACGAGCTGTTTAGGATACGTATTGCTTGGATACGTGTTGCTTGAAATACGAGCTGCTCAGGATGCGTGCTGCTTGGAATACGAGCTGCTTGGGATACGTGTTGCTTGGTATGAGTGCAGCAGTTTCTGCTGTTACGCGGATGTTTTTGCTTTTTCTTTTCGCGGCCACAGGAAATATGAGCCTGCAATCAGCAGATCGATACCGACAACAATTGTCCATATGCTGAGAACACCCTGCAAGGCTTCGGTGCGGGCAGGCTCATCGATCCAGCGGATCAGACCGTAGAGAATGCCGGCACCCAGCAGAAAGGACAGCAGATGCAGTAGCCAGCTCTTGAAATAATGCCGGGCATGGTCCATTCCGGTACGCTTAAGCGGCGGCGTTCCCTGCTTCGTGACATAATAACGGAAGCGTTCGTCTGCCCAGCGGATCATGCTTTTGCCGAAAACGACGGATACCGAGATGTAAACAGCTGCGATGGCGTGGGCGGTAGTAGCGGTGGCACCCTTGGACAGATCAGTCCCTGCAATGACCAGCAGGATAAGGTCCAGCACCGGAGTTAGCGCGAGAAAGAACAGCCCCAGCTTAGGGTGCTTAAATATATAACGTATAGTAAGACCTGCAATAATTACGACCCAGAACAGGATTTCAACAGTGACAATAGCCCAGGCTACAGTGTTCATCATGCACTCCTCATCAGAAAATGTATTAGTTAAGAGGGATTATAGCAGCAGGATTTAAATAATACAAGTGTATTATTTAAATTGCAGCCTAATCCGATGGTATGCTACAATACGGACATGCCAAAAATAGTCGATCACGAAGAACGGAAATCACATATTGCCGAAGCCACCTGGCGCGTCATTCTGAATCAGGGAATGAAAGGGGCTACGGTACGCAAAATAGCCCAGGAGGCCGGAGTGTCACTGGGCGCTTTGCGTCATTATTTTGCAACCCAGCAGGAGCTGCTCGGCTTTGCCATGAAGCTGGTCAGTGACCGGGCTAACGCCAGAATTAAAGACATTGCCGGACTTGGCTTACCGCCGAAGGAGCTGGTAACGAGGGTGCTGATGGAGCTGCTGCCTTTAAATGATAATAATATGGCGGAGATGGAGGTATGGTTCGCGTTTGTGTTTCACCTTAAGTATGCAGAGGAGGACTACGGCGGTTTAAATGACGGAATTTATCCGGGGATTGTCAATCTGCTGGGGCATTTGGAGGAGAGTGGGCTGCTGCGGGAGGAGCTGGATATGAACATCGAAGCGGAGCGGCTCTACGCACTGCTTGACGGGGTGGCGCTCCATGCGCTGCTTGAACCCCAGCGGCTGGACAGAGAGCGGATCCTTCGCGTGCTGCACAGCCACATGGATTCGATTTGCAGGGAGTAGGGGGAGGGCAATTTAAGCAGCCGTGACCGCGGGGGAGAACAGCAGCCAAAGGGAAAAATCCCTTTGATCGGGCTGGCAACGGTCGGGGGAGTGGAATCAAAGGGAAAAATCCCTTTGGTGGGGCTGGAAACGGTCGGGGGAGTGGAATCAAAGGGAAAAATCCCTTTGATCGGGCCCGAAACAGTCGTACGGAGGTGAATTTACATATTAGTTAGTTAACTAACGCCCGCCCATATAACTACGTACAAATTACACACCTATCTAGCTCCCTGCCTACGCACCCTCCAAGCCTCTCAATATCCCGCTTTTATCCGCACTCCCGACGCTGTCAGCAATATCCAAACCCCAGTATCGTAAAGCATTTGTCCTGGTCGCCGTCAGCCATGGTAATTTCCACCGTATGTTCACCGCTCGTCTCCTGATGGTACACAATGACTGCGTTGCAGTGGGTCCAGTTGTTCACATGGGGATCAGCGGTGAGCACGGGCTTGCCGTCCACACGGACATCAGCGCTGCCGAAGCCGGTGCTGCCGGAATCCTTGTATACCAGGATGAGGCTTCTGCTGGTGAGCGTTAATCTGAAGGGCTCGTCTCCAGCCTCCGCCGGGCGCATCCAGTTATACGGGAACTCGGGCGTCCCAGACGGATTATCGTCCAGCTCCACCATCTGCAGGTCCGTATCGGTTCCTGTGAAGCTGCCCGGCTCAATCTGCACATTTCTTGGTGAGCTTGAACGGTCCAGCAGCCGGATATTCCTGAAATCATTCCCAATTACCGGAGGCTGATGCAAATCAATATCCTCAGCGTCTGCCTGAGCTGCTGCGGCCTGCTGGAAAAGATGAATCAGGCAATCTGCCATGACCCGGTGTCCATCGTTAGAAGGATGATAGATGTCGTAGAAAAACTGTCTTTTGGAGATCACATTTCCCTCCGCCTTGGTCAGCTTGAATTGTGGGGTCACGGCGTCTTTTACACTAACCATAGGGAGATTATAGCGAATCCCGACAGGGGAGAGCCGCTCCTGAAGATTCCAGTCATTAATGAATACGCTGAACAGCAGTACGACTGCAGGCTGATTGTCAGCGGACAAAATGTTCAGGCACAGGCTCTCATAGCAGTTGCCCTTGGTTTCGTCCCCCTCGTCGTTGACGGCAAACTCCACAATCACAATATCCGGCTTAGCAGCTCCATCCCTGAGCACATCTCTTTCGTAGCGGATAATGCCTAATTCTGACGGCGTACCGCCAACTCCCGCTTTTATAAAATGAACATTCCCGCCTCCGTCCTTACCGAACAGCGCTTTGAAGCCCAGATATGACTGATAGGCATAACATTCCGTATGAATCGGCTTCGCTCCCGCACCCTGGGTGATGGAACCCCCGATATAGGCAATGGTGACGTCTTCGCCCCGGAGAGCCTTAGCTATAGCAGCCTTCAGCCGTACATTGTTACCCGGATGGAGCAGGGAATGCGGGATCATCTCATGGTACGGCTCTGAACGGAAGGCAACCGGCGTTTCGGGTGACAGCTCAGGCGCAGCATACCCTTCATTCAGATAAAAAATAATACTCGCCACCGCAAGTCCGCCCGCCTGATCGAACTCAAAGGCAAATTTACCGGGAACATCATCGTCTGCAGACCCGCTTATTTGATCCAGCTGGATGAGCAGCTCCGAGCCGTCTGCCGGACAGGGAAGCCGCAGCGCTGTGCCGGAGGTATATTTGTCCGTTTTCCCCCAGTTTTGCAGCAGAAAAGTAATGTCTCCCTGATTATGCTCCGCTTTTACCGACACTCCGATGCTATGGACTAATGTACGGAAGCCCTCACAAGTCCGCAGCAGCTCCAGTATCTGCGTATCCTCAACTCCGCCGATATATCTGGCCTTGTCGATCAGGTAGCTGCCCTCCAGGTAGACCTCCTGTGACGGCTTGCCTGAAGGCCGGGCGGTTGCTTCAATATGGGTTTCGAACAGCACAAAAAATCCGTTTCTGCGCTCAGCAGGATCTTTAGGAGCTCTGGGCCCGCTGCCAGCGGTGCGGCTGTCTGCTGAGCTTAATGGATCTGACATATATCAATCATCCTTATGGCTGAAATTTTGAAGGCGCTTACGAATGATAGTGAACAAAGAAAACGGATGCGCCATACAATGCCTACACTTTAGCAGAAATCCATGCTGTACGAAATGCAGTTCCGTGTGAAAAGTATGCTTTTGCGGAAATTCATATCGGTTTATTACAAGAAGTATCTGGTTTACACATGGATGTTGAAACCGCTTAACTTATATAATGTGCCTGAGCAGCGTAAACAGCCGATACGGCAG
>RCUO01000157.1_pt1 | contig 44358 bp, 33 predicted proteins | sample 2166161 | NCBI WGS metagenome assembly RCUO01 (sample SAMN09932617, study PRJNA488358) | compost metagenome | feature: garden; material: soil; isolation source: compost soil in cyclohexanecarbonitrile-enriched culture | place: Germany: Experimental Botanical Garden Goettingen | collected 2016-01-27
CCAGAGGCATTACATAAGCGATTTAAGGTTAGCGTATTCAATCAGAAGGATTATAAAGGTATTTATAATAAATATCTTTGAATTTATAAGGAGGGAATGTTGTGGACGAAATCGATCATCACATTCTGTTTCACCTGCAAAACCAGGCAAGATTATCCATGACCGACTTGGGGAAGCTGGTTGGCTTGTCTCAACCGGCCGTAACGGAACGCGTGAAACGAATGGAAGAAAAAGGGGTTATTGAAAAATACCGCACTGTGGTTTCCCCGCAAAAAGTGGGCAAGCAGTGCACAGCTTACATGCTTTTTCGGACGCGGGAATGCTATGCTTTCCTTGATTTTTGCCGTGAATCGCCTGAAGTGTCTGAATGTTATCGGATCAGCGGAGAGCACAACTATTTATTGAAAGTGATGACCGATTCAACGCTGGGACTGGAAGAGTTCGAAAATCGGTGTGATCCGTTCGGGACCTATACAACCCTAATTGTGATGTCTTCCCCTATCGCGTATAAAGACCTTATTGAAAGCGCGAATTTACTGGCATAAAACATGTCCGGTATCGAATGAAAAATAAATAAAAAAAGGAAGCCGAAAGATCGGGTTCCTTTTTGCGTTCCAAATATAATGGTGTATCTTCACTTTTTTCTAGGGAACCCGTGCTTTTGGGCCCACCCAGCTATTATCAGAGCGGGAAGCAGTAAGATGAACAAGGAAGCCGGAAGGTATTCCGCCCCGAACCACTCAAGAAGGATAGCGCCGATGATCCCTCCCCCGCCGATAGCCAGATTCCATACGGTAACAAGCATCGATTGGGCAATATCCGCGCCCTTGCCCCCTGCTTGAGCGATGGCTGTCTGCAGTAAGGTTGCCGCCCCTCCAAACGTAAGTCCCCATGCCGTCACGCCTAAAAGAATAACTGGAGGTTGACCGGCGCCAATCCCTATCGCTATGGAGGCCAACGCAAACACTGTGATGCTGACTAATACGAGCAGCCTCATGAAACGGTCGATGAACAACCCTACAATCCAAATGCCCAGGACCGAAGTTATACCGAAAATCATCAAAACCAAATCAACCCTGCCGGCAAGCGCTGTCCGGGCGAGATACGGAGAAATATAAGTGTATAGAATGTTATGAGCCAACACCCAAGTCAAGACAACGAATAGAATTGGCCTCACTCCAGGAATCAAGAAGACCTTATAAAGAGGAAGTTGATCATCCGAAGGTTCCCCTCCATAATCCGGCAGTTTCCAGAGCACCCAAACAATCAAGACTGCTGTCAGCATGGACACGGTTCCGAAAATCAAGCGCCAGCCCACAAGGTTTCCGAAAAAGGTACCAATCGGCACACCAAGCGCCAATGCCAAAGGTGTGCCAACCATGGCCACAGCCATCGCTCTTCCTTTCTGAGAATCAGGCACCATTCGACGCGCGTATCCAGCAGTCATCCCCCATAACACGCCGGCCGATACCCCTGCAAAGAAACGGGCTGCAAGGGTCAGCGCATACACGGAAGATACAGCGGTTATGGTGTTAAACAAAAGAAAACCGATAATACACACCAATAAAAGTGGACGGCGTCTCCATCCGCGAGTGGCGGCCGTTAACGGTATGGCAGCCGATAGTGACCCGACCGCATAAAGAGTGACGAACTGTCCGGCAAGAGCCTCCGTTATTCCAAGGTCTTCTGCCATGTACGGCAGCAAACCGGCCGGCAGGCTTTCAGTAAGTATACATATAAATCCAGCCATGGCTAATCCCAGCAGGCCAGTTAACGGTAACCGTCGCGAAACTTCAGCACTTTCACCAACTTTGGTAAGAACAGTTGTATTAGAGTTCATGAAGAAAAAGTCTCCTTTATCATGTGTTTGAAATGACTTACGGATAAGTTTATATAAATCATCCGTAATATTGCATACATGATTAAAGGGAATTGCGGCAATTTAGAATGATAGTGCAGTTATCTCCTTAATAATTCTTATAATTTTAAAGTCGGTGCTTGTAGTAGTTCGTTCCGGTTCGCTTCGAGGCGACCTCCAGCATCCGGGCGGCCGAGGCCTGCGCTTCCCGGGCAAGCTGCTCTTCATCCGTGCCGACCAGCCTTCCGTCTTTGACGACGACCTTCCCTCCGACGATCGTCATGTCCACGGGCCGTCCGCTGCCGACTGCAGCCGGAAGCGCCGCATCGTCGAACAGCGCTCCCGCGAATTCGAGCCGCCCCGCGTCGATCATGAACAGGTCGGCAGCCTTGCCCGGCTCCAGTGAGCCGATGGCATCGTCCCAGCCGAGCACCCGGGAAGAGCCGACAGTGCCGACCCACAGGCTCTCCTCGGCCGATAGTCCGTTCAGGCCGGAGGTGAGACGGTGAAGCAGATACGCCTGGCGCACCTCCGCCAGCAGATTCGAGCCGTCGTTGGAGGCGGAGCCGTCAACGCCGAGCCCCAGCTTCACCCCGGCATTCAGCATTTGCCGGACTGGAAGCACGCCGGAGGACAGCTTCATGTTGCTGCTCGGGCAATGCGCGACACCGCAGCCGCAGGCTCCAAGCCGGTGAATCTCGTCGTGATTGAAGTAAATGCCGTGCGCATACCACACGTCATTGCCCGTCCATCCCGTCTTCTCCATATATTCCAGAGGCCGGAGTCCGAGCTTGTCGTAACAGAACTTCTCCTCATCCTGCGTCTCCGCCAGATGGGTATGCATGCGCACCCCGTAGCTGCGGGCCAGCTTGGCGGATTCACGCAGCAGGTCCTCGGAGACGGAGAACGGCGAGCAGGGCGCCACGCCAACACGAAGCATGGAGAACGGGGAAGCATCGTGATAGGTCTCGATGACCCGCTGCGTGTCCTTCAGAATGACATTGATCGGCTGGGTCACCTCATCGGGCGGCAGACCGCCGGCGGAGCGTCCCAGATCCATGGAGCCACGCGTCGGGAAGAAGCGGATGCCGAGCTCGCGCGCCGCTTGAATCTCCTCATCGATCAACTCTCCGCTGACCCCGTTCGGGAAGCAGTAGAAATGATCCGACGCCGTCGTGCAGCCGTTCTTCAGCAGCTCGCCAAGCCCGACCTTGGCGCTTAAGTACACATCGCGCGGCTGCATATGTCTCCAGATGTCATACAGCGTGACCAGCCAGTCGAACAGCTCGCAGTCCTGGGCCCAGGGAATGTTGCGGGTAAAAGTCTGGTACAGATGATGATGCGTGTTGATCAGCCCCGGATAGACAATCTTGCCCGTCGCATCGATCACCGTATCCGCCGTTTCATAAGGCAGATCGTAACCGATCGCCTTGATTTCATGCCCCTCGGCATAGAGGCTGCCGCCGGGATAGCATGTGCGGCCTTCATCCATGGTTATGATGTTTCTGGCATTCCTGATTAGCAGAGTTCCCATTCTCTTCTCCTCCTTATTGGATAACGCAAATAGGACCACATAAAAAACCTAACCGGACGGACGCAATATCGTTCATATTGCGTTCGTAGTTAGGTTTTACGGATCCTAGTAGAGCCCCCGAACCGATTATCAGGGTTATACGAACTGCTGTTTAATTGGTTCTTAGTATAATGCTTTCAATTTGAATGTCAATTGTTAAGAGGCGCTGTCGGCGAGAGCCCCAGCCCTTTCATTACATAGGGACGAACAATGTCTATAAGTAAATCGGTTCGATCATTTTCCCCAACAGTTAACCAATTACGCGCAGCGCCATAGATCGCTGAGGCTGTCATAGCTGAAATGATCTTTACATGATTGTGATCGGTGTTGTGACCTTTCAAAAGAATGCTTTCTATGGTTTGCTGAAGCATTTTCTTTATTTTTTCATCAACAAGCGTAGCCATCGACTTGGAATCCATCCTGCAGGTCTCATAAAAATCCACGATGTATTGATACGTCTGCAGGATCAGCTGATCGCATATTTCATCCGTAAACTCCTCTGCATTCGCCACCTGTTCAGGAATCATCTCATGAAAAGCCTGTTCTGTGACTTCGTCCAGCAAAGCATATTTATCTTCAAAGTGGGCATAAAAGGTGGCGCGGTTAATGGTAGCTTTCAGTGCGATATCCTTTATGGATATTGCCTCAAATTCTCTACTCCGCAACAAATCTCTGAATGCTTCTCTTATTAACTGCCGTGTACGCAAAACCCGTGGATCTTGCAGATTGACCATATCCCTATCCCCTTCTAAACATCAGATATCACAATATGTTGTCTATGCAACTTTCCAAGGAATCTGCCTGTTGAAACCATACAAATGCAGTACTATTATTTTACCAGACAGGTGTTGCTTAAACAATTTGTGACGAGTTTGCTGAAAGGAAGGAACAAAATGAACACAAAACAACATAGACTTTTAATATTTGGCGCCGGTGTGATTGGCAGTGTATACGCTCTCCGATTTGCCCAGTACGGACTGGACGTAACCATGCTGGCACGAGGAAAGAGATTGGAGGCGCTGAAAAGGAACGGACTGAAATACAACGATAATGGAGCGATAAGGCAAATATCGATCAAGACGATAGAGAAGCTTGATGACGATGATATGTATGATTTCATCTTTGTTCCAGTACGATTTGATCAGGCCGAATCTGCCCTGACTGCGATCAAGAATAATACGAGCAAAACCATTGTCACCTTGACCAACACCATTGGATATGACAGCTGGCTTGAAATCGTGGGTGACCGGTTGCTCCCGGGATTCCCAGGTGCGGGCGGAGACATTAAAGAGGATGTTCTATACGCCCAATTCGGTACCGAAAAGCATCAAGGAACCATTTTTGGAGAAATAAATGGACAGACCACCGAAAGAGTGAAAGAGCTTGCCCGAATATTTGAATCGGCGGATTTGCACTATGAGATCCAGAGAGACATTCAGTCATTCCATATTTCGCATACTGCGCTGGCTATCGTCAACAAGCATTACTATACGAATGACGGAATGGTGGATATAGAAACAGCAAGAAGTGTAGGCACTTTAAGCAAGGTCGCCGCAGATATTAAACAAAACATTCACCTGGTAGAGCAAGCCGGAATTCCAGTAATCCCGCCAGAGACGAAGGTCATGGGGGAATTGCCCGATAACGAACTTATTTCCAGTTACCAGCAGATGCTGAGCAATGAGTTTATTATTAATGTAAAGCTTGGAAACCATGCCGTCAGCCAAAGAGCAGAAATAATGTTATTAGATGAGATGTTTCATAAAAAGCTATCTAGCTCAAAAAAACAACGGTAGTCTAGGAGTTTATTTTCTCGTCCAATGCTACCGTTGTTTTTTATTGAGAGTCAGTCTAAAACTTATTATTCGAAAGCTGCCGATTTCGTATTTCTAATACAGCGTAGGAACAGGCGGACATGAAACCTCGCGTATAAACCGCGGATCTATGCCGTAGTAGTACCAGAATTGTCCGCTCCAGCGGTAACCTGAAACTTCTCCATATTCAACCCGGGTCGGATAATACCAGAAGCTGTCTCCATTCCACAGCCATACATAAGTGTAGCTGTGCAAGCAATCAATGAGGTATGATCCGCCTTGTGTTGGCGGAATGTAGCTGGGCGGAGGAGGCAGCGTCTGACCGGGAGATCCCGACGGCGGCAAGTAGGCCATTTGGATTCACTCCTTAACATCATTATCTAGTCGCTTCACCATATGCAGCCGCCCAGTTTAAGGTTCGTTCTACTTCATATCATCAAGGCTTCAGTCCCGTTCCACAAACAAGGCACAGTCAAAGGGCTGCATGACGATGCGTGCGGATTCGGCTAATCCGTCATAGAGCCCCGGCTTATCTGCGGCGATCTCTGGCTTATCTGCGGCGATCCCCGCCTCCCCGCTCTTCCTGCCCGGCGCGCTTCCGCCGCCGCCCCCGAAATCTCCCGATACCTGCTCCCATCCGGCCGGAATGTCAATCTCGCATGTGGTCCGGTTATGGTTCATGACGAAGTAATAGCTGCCGTCCCGCCCCTGTCTCCGGGCAATCTCAACGCCGTCGGGTGCAACGGCAATTCCATGTATGCCCGCACTCCCCATGAGCTCCCGGATCAGCTTACCCATCATCCGGGGACCCAACTCCGTTCCGGCGTAATAAGCGCGTCCCCGGCCGTAGGCATGCCGGGTAACTGCCGGTGTCCCGGCGTAGAAATCCCGGGTATAGACGGCCAGAACCTCCGCGCCTTCCGCCGTGATGATGTCGCACCACAGCTCCGCCTCTTCCTCGCCTTCGCCGCCATCCGTGCCAACCGCTCCGACCGGCTCTGCTTCAGCCAAGCCCGCTTCATTACCGGCCACACCCGCGAGCCCGGGCAACTCGGCTTCCTTGTACGTCTTGTCGAAATCATCCTCCATGCCGGAGGCGGCTGAGACCGGGGAGACGGCGTTTCCGCCGTCCTCCAGCCATTTCACGCGTTGGCCGAACTGGCGGAGACAATCGTAATCGTAAATGCTCAGCCCCAGCAGCTTCGCGTACTCTCCCGGCAGCGTCTGCGGAATAACGGCGTTGTTCCGGTCCTTGACGCCTGTCCGCATGTCGAGCAGGACATGGCCGCCCGCCTCTGTATAATCATAGAGCTTCTGACTCAATTGAGAATCCGTGACGAACAGAAGCGGAAAGATCAGCACTTTATACTTGTTGAAATCGTCGTGCTCCGAGATCAGATCAACCGGGACGCTCTGATCGAAGAAGGCCTTGTAGTAGCGGTGCAGATGGGCAACGTAATTCAGATCGGGATGATGCGGCTGGATTTGCAGCGCCCATTCCTGGTCATAGCTGAACACGATCGCGACCTCGGCTTCGGGCAGACCGCCCCGGAACGCCTCCATATGGGGAGCCAGCTCGGCAATGCTCTGCCGAATCTCCGCATAGCGCCGGCCCGGAATACGGCTATGCGGCAAAATGCCGTGCCAGTACTGCTCGCTGCCGAACAGGCAGGTGTCCCACCGGAAATAGACGATGGCATCCGCCCCGTGGGCGACGGACTGGTACGTCCACAGCCGCATCTGCCCCGGGCGCGGCGTTGAGCCGAGAATTTCCGTGCCCGTCGGTCCGGCAAGCTGCTCCATGACCCAGAACGGCTTGCCTTTCGCGCCTCTCATGAGGTCGAGCGCCATGCCGAGATGGGAAGGCGAGCTGCGGCGGATGCGCTCCTCCAGGAACAGCATCGGGTACTGGTCATGGGAGACGAAATCGAGATCCTTCGCCAGCTCGAAGTAGTCCGTCTTGTCAAAGAAGCCCATGAAGTTATGGGTAAGAAAATGCCCGGGACATACCTCGCGCAAAATATCGGCCTGCCACTTCTGGAACTGTACGACCAAGCTGGAGCAGAAGCGTTTCCAGTCCAGAAGAAGCGACGGATTATGGCTGTTAGGCGTAGGCAGAGGGACGGGAATCTGCGAGAAGCTGGTGTAGGTCTGGCTCCAGAACACCGTCCCCCATGCCTCGTTCAGCGCCTCAATCGAGCCGTGCCGTTCCTCCAGCCACCGCTGAAACTGCCCCCGGCAGTAGTCGCAGTAGCACAGATTGCGGTGGCTGTTGCCCAGCTCATTGTCGATCTGCCAGCCCGCGACATGGGGGTTGTCCCGGTAGCGCAGCGCCATCATGCGCACGAAATCTTCAATATGCTTCCGGTACGCCGGATGCGATTGGCAATCATGATGCCGCCCGCCGAAGCTCACCCTTCGTCCCTCCGCATTCACCGGGTACAGATCGGGATGCAGTTCCATCATCCAGACCGGCGGTGCTGCTGTCGGCGTGCCCAGCACCGTCTTGATCCCCCGCTCTCCCAGCAGGGCGATGGCTTCATCCAGCCAGCCGAAGTCATACACTCCCGGCTCCGGCTCCATCTTCGCCCAGGAGAATTCCGCCATCCGCACGACCTCGATGCCCAGCTCCCGCATCATGTCCGCATCCTGCTCCCACAGCCCGGGCGAGCAGTGCTCGGGGTAATAATCAACGCCAAATCTCATGGCCTGGCCTCTCTCCTTCCTCTTCGGGCATAAGCTCTCACATCTTCAACCACTCGAATCATTGACACATCCGAATCATTAACGCATTCCTGTCACACGCACTTGCTATCCTGTTCCCGTTGCTACCCCTTGACCGCCCCGTCGATCATGCCGGAGATCAGCTGACGCTGAAAGATCAACACGATAATAAGCAGCGGAAGCACGCTGACGACCGAGCCAGCCATGATGAGATGATACGGCGTGTTGTTGCTGTCCTCCAGCGCCTTCAGCGCCACGGAGAGCGTCATATGCTCCTGGGAGCGCAGAATGACGGACGGCCACAGGAAGTTGTTCCACTGCTTGACGAACAGGATAATTCCCAGCGCGGCGAAGGCGGATTTCAGATTGGGCAAAATAATCTTGCGGAACATGCTGATCTCGCTGCAGCCGTCGATCCGGGCCGCCTCCATCATTTCATCAGGAATCGTACTGCAGTACTGCCGCATGAAGAAGATACCGAAAGCGTTAGCCAGATCGGGCAAAATCACGCCCCAGATGTTGTCGATCAGGTGCAGATTTTTGTAAATGACGAAGAGCGGAACCATCGTCGCTTCATGCGGAATCATCAGCGAGGCAAGCACGAAGATGAACAGCAAGTCCTTGCCCCGGAACTTGTACTTGGCAAAGGCGAAGCCCGCCAGACTGCAGAACAGCAGCGCGGTAACCGTCATGGTCGTGGACAGCAGCAGGCTGTTCCAGGTAATGATGCCGAATTTGCGGTTCACGAACAGCTCGGTGAAATTCTCCCAGTGCAGCGTCGTCGGAATCCAGATCGGCGGATTGATGAAAATTTCGCTGATATCCTTAAGCGATGAGCTGAACAGCCAGAACAGCGGGAACAGGGTCACGAGGGAGACGACAGCCATCAGGAGGAATGCCGCTCCGGAAGTCAGGCTCTTTTCTCCTGAACGGCTGGCCCTCTTCGCTGTGGGCTTCATTTTCGTCTGAGTCAGTATCGTCAAGCGAATCTCCCTCCTTATTTCTCATCGAACAGACGCATCTGGATCAGCGAGACGGTCATCATCAGGATGAAGAAGCAGACCGCGATCGACGAGGCGTAGCCGAAGTTGAAGTTTTGAAAGCTTTCATTGTACAGCATCAGCACCGGCGTAAGCGTCGAATTGAGCGGACCGCCTTTGGTGAGGATGTAGGGTTCGGTGAACAGCGAGAAGGTGCCGATGGTGGAGAGTACGGTGCAGAAGAGCAGCATTTTTTTGACCAGAGGAATCGTGATCAGGAAGAAGCTCTTAACCTTCGTTGCCCCGTCCACATAGGCCGCTTCGTACAGATCCTTCGGAATGCTCTGAAGTCCCGTCATCAGGAGCAGCATATTGTAGCCGAGCCAGCGGTACAGCACCATCGACGCCACCGAGAAGCGCGCCCACCAAGGGGAATCCAGCCACGGAAGCGGGTTCTTGATCCAGCCCAGATTCATAAGAAACGTATTGATCAGCCCGTCCTGGGTGTTGAACAGCAGTACGAATACGAACGATACGGCGACCACCGACACAAAGTTCGGCACGAACAGGGCCATCCGGAAAAATCCCTTGCCCACCATCCAGTTCGAATTCAGCATGCTGGCAAAAATCAAACCGAGAAACAGCATCAGCGGCACATACATCAGGAAGATGACGACGCTGTTCCACAGCGACAGCCAGAAGTAATGGTCCCTCAAGAGGGCCGCGTAATTGTCCAGCCCCACGAACAGCTTGTCGCGCGATCCGTTCCACTCCGTCAGACTGAGATAGAAGGAATAGATGATCGGGTACAGCGAGAAGATGCCGAATAATATAAAGTATGGGGAAATGTACAGATACGGAGCATAGCGGAGCTGCCTGTTCCAGCCTGTCTTTTCCATGAGAATCCTCCCTCCATGAATCCTTGATTTCTGTATGCGGTCTACTCTCTCTTGGTCTTCTGGCGAAGCTCGTCGGCCATGGCCTTAAGCGCGTCATCCGAAGATGCATTGTTCAGAAATACCTTCGCCCACACATCGGTCATCAGCTTGTTGGCCATCGGGAAATCGGAGGTGTAAGCCAGCGGATACGTGCTCTCCAGCGATTTGGCGTACGTCTTCAGAACAGGCTGTCCTTTGAAATAGTCGAACTGCTTATCCATGGCCGAGGTTGTGTACACGGTGGTCAGCGACGGGAACAATCCCGCTTCCAGCATCATCTTGGTCTGCGACTCTTCGTTGCCCAGCATGAATTCGATGAACTTCCACGCTTCGTCCGGATGCTTCGAGTTCTTGTTGATCGCGAGGTTGGAACCGCCCTGATTGGCTCCGCCGTACTGGTCATCCGCAGACCATTTCGGCATCGTCGTCACCGACCATTTGCCCGAATCCTGCGGGGAGTACTGCTTCTCGATCGTCGCGTCATGCCAGGAGCCCCCGACGACAGTTGCGATTTGGCCTTGGCTGATGGCATTGCCCCAAGGATCGGTGTTCGCGCGGGCGTCATAGACAAGCCCTTCCTTCTGCATCTTGATGAGATAATCCGCGATCTCCTTCACTTCCGGGCTGTCCACTGCAACCTTGCCATTCTCGTCAAAATACCAGAGCCCGCGCTGCCACATCATCGATTCGAAGACGCGGTTGCTGGAGTTCGTCTTGGAATCGCCGTACATGAACGCTCCGGTCTTCTCCTTCACGAGCTTGGCGGCTTCGTAATAATCGTTCCATGTCTTGAGCTTCGAGGCGACTTCATCCGGATCGGTCGGCAGGCCGGCCTTCTCGAACAGGTCGTTTCGGTAGAACATCACCACCGGGCCGCTGTCCCATGGCATGGCGTAGACTTTGTCGTCCATGGTGGCGTCCTTCCATTTGTAAGGCACGATTTTATCCTTGTACGGCGCCACACGGTCGGTGATGTCGAGCAGCGAGTTGATCTGCACCATCTGCGAGAGATTCGTCGATTCCAGCGCCAGCACATCCGGCACCGCATCATCCGTATTGGAAGACACCAGATATTTCTGATAGAGGTCGGTGGATTTCATGGTCTGGAATTCGACGTCGATATTCGGATAGGCTTCCTTGAAGCGGTCCATGTTGAGATCGATTCCCGCTTTGGCCTGCTCCCAGATCCAGACGACCAGCTTGACCTTCTCTCCTCCTCCCTGCTGTGTCCCGCCCGAGCTTGAAGCATTCTGCGAATTGGAGCCCGAGCAGGCGCTGAGCAGCATGGAAGCCGCGAAGAGCCCGGAAAGCAGCATTTTCCCTCTTTTGTTCTGCATGTGTTTATTTGACCTCCTCTAGTGGGTTGATCTCATCATAAGAAAAATGTAAGGGGTTTCACAGCCGATTGCCGTTCGAAAAAGGTTCACTTTTATTGGAATGTAGCAAAAACGCCCGGCGGCTCTCCGGGCGAATGGTTCTTTTATTGGATATCAGTGTCTTTTTGTCTGCTGGCGGTATTGTCCGGGGGCGAAACCGGTGCTCTTCTTGAACCATTTGGCAAAATATTTCACATCACCGATGCCGGCCTTCTCCGCAATTTCCTCGATCCGGTAATCCGTCATTTCCAGCAGACTCTGCGCCCGCTCCAGCTTCTTGCGCGTGATGAAATCAATCAGGCTGCAGCCGGTTGCTTCCTTGAACACCGTGCTGAAATAGCTGCGGCTGACGCCGATCCGGTCGGCGATTTCGCCCGCCCTCGGGTCAAGCTGCAGATGCCGGTTAATATAGTCGATGGCGCGGTAAATATCCTCCTTGTGCTGGCGGCTCGAGAGAGGCGTCTCCCGTTCAATCGCCCGCAGGCGCAGAAGGCGCATCACGCCCTCGGTCCAGCGCATGACGCCTTCGACCGGGCCATCCTCCCTCCATTCCAGTCCGGGAATGCGCGCGAGCTTCACATTCAGCAGCTCATGCTCGGCCAGATCCCGCTCATTCCATGGGCAGAGAAGCAGCACCGAGCCGTCCGGGCAGGGAAAGAGCGCCCGTCCAGGTATCCCCGATGCGAAATCCGGCGCAAGCAGCCGGTACAGCTGCCGCTCCGGCTCCTCCACGGATTGACGCCCCGATTCTTCCAGGGATCGCTGCTCTGATTCCTCCAGAGGTCGCCGACCCGGTTCCTCCAGAGGTCGCCGGTCCGCCTTCTCTGTCAGGACAAGCCCACCAGCCTGCTCCGTCAGGACAAACCCGCCAGCCTGCTCCGTCAGGACAAACCCGCCAGCCTGCTCCTGTGAAACGTCTTTCAGGCAGTCCCTTCTTTCAGGGGAAGCAGCATCCGAATTTTTGGTAACGTTTCCATTTTCGTATAAGTGAAAAATGCAGCTCCGGGAAATCATCCAGCTCCATTCCTTCTCAAGCTTTGCCGACAGCTTCGCAGCCGCCGGAGCATCCTGCCGCCGCAGCCAATCGGTCACGGTGTCCCCCTCATCTCCGCTCGGCGCTTCCGGGACTTGTGCCGCCGGTACGGACCGGCATTCCCGGCGGATTTTATCCAGGCAGCGCTCCACCTCTTCGTCGCCCATGCTGGTCTTGACGATATAATCGGAGATGCCGATCTGGATACCCTGCTGCGCATAGGCGAAATCACGGTGACAGCTCAGAAACAATATTTTGACATGGGGATAACGGCTACGAATTTTCTGTGCCAGCTCGATGCCGTCCATTTCGGGCATTACGATATCGGTTATGACGACGTCCGGCTCGTGGCGGACTACCTTCTCCCAACCCAAAGAGCCGTTCGGGGCGTCATCCACGACGGTCATATCATGCCTGCCCCAATCCACTGTCATTTTCAAGCCTTTTCGGACCAACTGTTCATCATCGACGATCAATACCTTCAGGGGGCGGTCTCTCCGTAAGTCTTGGGCCATCGTATCGTCACCTTCGTTCCATGGTTTCGTTCTGACTCTATCGTAAACGTGCAGCTCTCCCCAAAATGCATGCTAAAGCGCTCCATCACATTCCGCAGGCCAAGCCCGCCCTTTTTGCCGGGAACGACTTGACCGTCTCTGACATATTGCAAATGCTCCGGCTTGATGCCAAGCCCGTTGTCGGTCAGCACCGCCGTAATTCCATCCGGTCCGGAGGACAGCGACAGCCTGATTTCGCCTTCCCCGTCCGTAAAGCCGTGAAAGAAGATGTTCTCCAGCAGCGGCTGGAACACCATGCGCGGAACAAGGCAGGCCATCAGCTCCGGCGCCGCCTCCATCGTGAACTTAAAGGCGTCATCATAGCGAAACCGCTGGATCTCGATAAAATGCAGGACGACATCCAGCTCTTCTTCCAGCGTGATCAGCGTCCTGGATACCGACAGGCTGCTGTCCAGCACAGCGACGAGATGCTCGACCATCTTCTGAATATCGCGGCGGCCGGCCAGTCTCGCCTTCCACTGGATGGTGTTCAGGGTGTTAAAGAGCAGATGCGGATTGATTTGGTAGTGCAACGCCCGCAGCTCTGCTTCGCCCCTCAGTTTCTCGGTCCGGCTAATTTCGCGTACCAGCTCCTGAATCTGCCCGGTCATCTGGTTGAACGACCGGCTTAAATAACCGAGCTCGTCGGAGGACAGCACAGGCGTCTGAATGAACAGCTCTCCCTGGCCGAATCTCCGCATTGACTGGGTAAGCTTCTGAATGGGCCGCGTGAGGCGGAGCGAGAAGAAATGAGCTATCAGGATGACGAAGACCAGCGTGCAGCCCGCAACGAGCAGCGAGTAATTGAGGATCACGCCGGAGGACCGGTAGAACTCGCTATGCGGCACCCGGGCTTCAACGGTCCAGCCCTCCCGCTCCATAACGCCGGACCACACCACATCGTCCTCCGCGCCGGCGTATTCCTCCGAGCTCCGGAGCAGCACAGCGCCGTCTCCCGAGCGGATCTGCAGATGGGCATTCATATTGTGCTGGAACGCCCGCAGCAGATCGACCACCGGGTCCGCCTTGGTATCGATCAGAATCCGGCTGCCCGAAGGGAGTCCGAAATGGTCCTTGACCGGCACCACGAGACTGATGACCGTGTTCTCTTCCACGAAGCTATAATAATAATCTGAACGATGGATGATGACCTGCCGTCCCCCGTCGCCAGAAGCACCGTACCAGAAGGAGGAATCCGCCAGCCGGATAGGATCGATCGCGCCGCTGCCGATAATTTTACCCGACGGGGTCACAACTGAAACGCTTACAATATTAACCGTCTCAAAGGACATCAGGTAGCGACGCAGCGCCTGCTCCTCCTGATAGCGGCTGTAGCTCGGCGTCTCGCCCTCTTCGATCACAATCGGCGTGGAGATCAAATAATTCAGCAGATTTCCCGTAATATTGTCCATCTGCGCCACACTAGTGTCCAGCAGCAGCTTCAGCTCCTCGATCGCGTTCATCCCGTAGCTTCCGAACTGCGCGTTCACAATCTGCGACGATTTGTGGGTGGAGAAGTACCCCATGGCAGCCAGCGGCAGCAGCGCAATGACCATGAAGAACATCAGCAGCTTGGCGTACATGCTCCGCCCTATCGGCACAGCCGGAGGGCTGCGCCGGTCCCCGCGATACGAAGCGCGCCATTTCATACGATCCCCTCCATCTCTATAGCTTCGATTGCCTTGCTTACCGAGCATTTAACATAAATCCATGGAGCGAGTTAAACAACCGCACACCATCAATCTGCATGTATTCCAATTACGCAGGATGCCGCCGTATTACGCAAAATGCCAGCCATAAAAAAGGGCAAACCGGATCTGACTCGATCCGGTCTCCCTGGCCTATCCGTACATCCGGCCGTGACGTCATCCACCTGCCCCAGCCTGCACGTGACATCATCTTTCCGCCTCAGCCTGCCTATTGCCTATTCATCCTCCTTGAATACCGGCGCTATGCTCAGCTCGAATTCGAACTCCTTCTCATCCAGCCTGTACGGTGCAAGCAGCGCGGGACCGCAGGAATTGGAGCCGACGCCGCTCATCCGGTAATCCAGATGAACGATCGTCTCCGGTCTGCGGGACAGCTCGTAATTATGCCCGGCCTCGGTCAAATCCTCCGGTGTATAATGCGAAGCGTTGAATGAGAACGGTGTGCCGCTGTCGAATCTCAGCCCCATGCCGAGCTCGCTGGAGACGATGACCCACTCCGTTTCATTGTGGGAGCCATTCTCCTGCGGCATAATATAATCTTCGAACAAATCGTCGACAGTAGTCAAGTATTTTCCCGTTTTGGTGCTGCGTCCTTTGTCGATATAGCTCTCATGGGGGCCTTTTCCGAAGTACTCCACTTCCTCGTTCCCTTCCGGCATTACAGCACACAGTCCGAAGCGCGGCAGAAAGGGAATGTTATCCCTCACCTTAACGCCCGCTTGGAGGTGAAGACCGCCCGATGCATCCGCCGTCCAGCGCGCCGTCCCTTTCAGAATCGGCGGGCGCAGATAGCCTCCGAGCGAGAATGCCGTCTCTACTTCGACGGCTTCGCCGTCCTGCCGGATGATGTCCACGGCGTAAATATGCACCTTCGCCCGCTCGTAGCCTTCCTGCATCCATTCCTCCTTCACGAACCGGTCGTTATCCGCCGGAGCGCGCCATACCGAGAAAGAAAGCGGCGCCCGCAGCAGCTCGACCCCGTTCTTGACCAGGCTGTCGAACGATCCGGTCTCCAGGTTGAAGCCATATTCAAAGTCAAAGCCGCGGATGACAAGTCGGCCGTCCAGCATCTCCGCATGCAGCGGTGAGAACGCCTCGGGCCTGAATGTCTCCGGCTGCGGAGCCGGGAGTCTGAACTGGCCGAAGGATAGCTCATGGCCGGGAGCCGCCCACCAGGTCTCCTGCGCTGTCACGCAGGACAGCGTCACATAGTACCTTCCCGGCCCATTCGGCTTGCCGAAATCGGCTTTAAGAGTCTGCGAGCTGTGCGGACCGGCAGAGAGCCCGCCGATTTCGCCCTGGCGGACGGTCTCGCCATCCCGCTCCAGCTTCCACCGCACTTTGACGCCGGAAAGATCATTGAAGTCGTAGCGGTTGTGAACCTTGATAAGACCCGCCTCCAGATCTTCGGCCTCGAAGATTACGGGAGCGATGACCTGCTTCAGCTCCAGCAGCCCGGGATGCGGCTTCCGGTCCGGCGCCACCAGGCCGTCGATGCAGAAATTGCCGTCATTGGGCTTGTCTCCGAAATCCCCTCCGTAGGCGTAGAAGGGGCGGCCGTTCTTCATAATCTTGATGCCGTGATCCACCCATTCCCAGACGCAGCCGCCCATCAGCTTCGGATAGCGGTTGATGACATCCCAGTAATCCTGCAAATCGCCCGGCCCGTTGCCCATGGCATGGCTGTACTCGCACAGGAACATCGGCTTGCTCGTATCCGGATTGGACGCATAGGCCGCAATCGCCTCGCTCGAAGCGTACATCCGGCTCTCCATGTCGAGCACTTCCGTGTCCGGACTGCCGCCGTGTCGGGGGTCCGAGCCTTCGTAATGGATCGGGCGCGAGGCGTCTCTGCCCTTGGTCCAGCGGGCCATCGCCATATGATTCTCCCCATAGCCCGATTCATTCCCCATGGACCAGATAATGACGGACGGGTGGTTCTTGTCCCGCTCTACCATCCGATATGCCCGCTCTACAAAAGCCTTCTCCCATCCCGGCTGGCGCGTGAACCAGTTGAAATCCCCTGCCGGCAGCGCGCCGTGGCATTCCAGATCGGCTTCGCCTACCACGTAGAAGCCGTATTCGTCGCACAGCTCCAGGAACCGGGAGTCGTTCGGATAATGGGAGGTGCGGATCGTATTGATGTTATGCTGCTTCATCAGCCGCAGATCCTTCACCATATGATTGACCGGAATCGTCTGGCCAAGCTCCGGGTGGGAATCATGCCGGTTGACCCCCTTCAGCTTCACCGCCTGCCCGTTGATGGTGAACACGCCGCCTTGAATCGATATTTCCCGGAATCCCACGGCAAAATGCAGCATCTCCCCGCCTGCGCTCACATACAGGTGATACAGGTACGGATGCTCCGCATTCCACAGCACAGGATGGCTGACGCGGAGCTTAAGCGTTCCCTGGCCTTCGATTACTGCCTGTGCGGTTCCCACCGCGACGCCGTCTCCATCCCGCAGTTCAGCCTTGACTTCCAGACTTCCAGTTGTCCCGATTTCGCAGTCCAGCGCCGCTCCTACATAGCCCGCCGACAGCGATGTGCGGTTGAACACATCGGTGATGTGGGCGGATTCCCGGGCAAGCAGATAGACATCCCGAAAAATACCGGAGAATCTCCACAGATCCTGATCCTCCAGATAACTGCCGTCGCACCATTTCAGCACCATGACGGTCATTCGGTTCACACCGGGACGTACATAGGATGAAATATTGAATTCGGCGGGCATCCGGCTTCCTTGGCTGTAGCCGATGAACTGACCGTTCACCCACAGGTAGAAGCAGGAGTTGACTCCTTCGAACACCGCGTATTTCTCCTTGCCCTCCCACTTGTCCGGGAGCGAGAACTCCCGGACATACACGCCGGCGGGGTTCTCGTTCGGCACGAAAGGAGGATCGAACGGAAACGGATAATTGATGTTCGTGTAATGCAGCTGATCGTAACCGTTCATCTGCCAGCAGGAAGGCACGGTCAGATCATCCCAACCGCCGGTGTCGCATTCCGGAGCCACGCTTTCTTCCTTCACTTCCGAGATGCTGCTGTGGTATTTGAACTTCCAGCGCCCGTTCAGCGTTACATAATACGGAGAGCGCCCCCGCTTCCGGCTTCGCGCATCCGCAGCGGACGCATAGGGGATATAGTAAGCTCTCGCCGCTTCCCTGTTGATTTGCAGCAACTCGGGATCTTCCCAGTACTTCGGAACAAATGACATAACCATCCTCCTGAGCATGAATTATTGGCCGCCCACTTGTCAGCCTTATAACTGATTAGCTTTCTGGCTTCTTGACTTGCCTTCCCACTGGCTTGTTACCCGGCTTCTACCATTCCGCAATGCTGCCGTCCCGGTGACGCCACACCGGATTTCGCCAGCGATGCCCCGTCTTGGCCATCTCGCGGACATATTCCTCATTGACCGTTATGCCCAGACCTGGTCCGTCCGGAATCCGGACATGTCCGTCGCTGTAGGCAAAAACCGAAGGGTCGGTGATATAATCCAGCAGATCATTCCCTTGATTATAATGGATGCCGAGGCTTTGTTCCTGAATAACGGCATTGTATGAAGCCGCGTCGACCTGCAAGCAGGCAGCCAGCGCGATCGGTCCGAGCGGACAGTGCGGAGCGACAGCCACATCGAACGCCTCGGCCATGGCGAAGATTTTTTTGCACTCGGTGATCCCCCCGGCGTGGGAGAGGTCGGGCTGAATGATATCGACTACCCCATCCATCAGCAGATGCTTGAAATCCCAGCGCGAGAACATGCGCTCACCTGTCGCGATCGGCGCACTCGTATGAGCCGCGATGTCCCGCAGCGCTTCATTATTCTCCGGCAGCACCGGCTCTTCAATGAACATCAGGCGGTAGGGATCAAGCTCCCGGGCCAACACCCGGGCCATCGGCTTATGCAGCCGCCCGTGAAAATCAACGGCAATGCCGAACTCCGGCCCGCACGCTTCGCGGATGGCGGCGACCCGCTCGACGACGGCGTTTACCTTGTCATGCGTGTCGATGAACTGCATCTCCTCCGAGGCGTTCATCTTGATCGCCGTGAAGCCTGCAGCCTTCTTCTCCAGAGCCGCCTGGACGACATCGATCGGACGGTCGCCGCCGATCCAGGAATAGACCCGCATCGTGCTGCGGCAGGCGCCGCCGAGCAGCTGGTACACGGGCGCGTTGAAGGCCTTGCCTTTGATGTCCCACAGCGCCTGGTCGATTCCGGCGATCGCGCTCATCAGAATCGGACCGCCCCGGTAAAATCCGCCCCGGTACATCGTCTGCCACAGATCCTCGATCCGCTGAGGGTCCTGCCCGATCAGATAATCCATCATTTCCTCAACGGCGGCCTGCACCGTATGCGCCTTGCCTTCGACCACCGGCTCGCCCCAGCCCGAGATGCCCTCGTCCGTGTTAATCTTCAGAAACAACCAGCGCGGAGGGACGATAAACGTTTCATATCCTATAATTTTCATGGCATTAAGCTCCTTTGGCTCTTGTTCTTCTGGCCTTGTCAACCTCTTCGGCAAAACGGCGCGCCGTCTCTGTCAGCTTCCCGTACTCTCCCCGCGCTGCCGCCTGCCGGTCCACGAGAGCGCTTCCCAGACCAAGCGCGACCGCTCCGGCAGCAATATACGAGCCGGCATTGTCAAGCGTCACGCCTCCCGTCGGCATCATCCTGAGATGCCCAAGCGGCCCCTGCAATTCCTTGATATAGGAAGCGCCCAGCGAACTGCCGGGGAACAGCTTCAGCAGATCGGCCCCCGCTTCATGCGCCCTGACAATCTCCGTCGGCGTCATCACGCCGGGAATGGCAATCCGCCCTGCATTTACGGTCAGCTCCACAATATGCTCATTCAAATTGGGCGAAAAAATAAAGTCGGCCCCCGCCGCAATCGCCCGCTCGGCCTGCGCCGCCTCCAGCACCGTTCCGGCTCCCACCAGCAGCCGTTCTCCGTATTTCGCCTTCAGCTCCGCTATCAGCCGGTTTACCTCCGGCGTATCAGCCGTTATCTCCAGCGCGCCCACGCCGCCTGCGGCCAGCGCCTCCGCGATCCCCGCGACATGCTCCGGCTCCGGGCGGCGGATGACCGCCACAAGTCCCGAAGCGATAAGCTGTTCAATCCGGCTCTCCTTGTCCATGTCCTTCCTCCTTCGCATTGATGGATTCCGCCTGCATCCGTCCTTACCGGGTTATATCTTCGCTGACCGCTCCTCCTGCCAGAAGCCGCTCGACTTCATGCCGTGTCGGCAGGCCCTCCACATCGCCGCTGACTCCCACCACAATGGAGCCGACCGCATTGGCGCGCCGCACGGCTGCCGGCAGCTTCTCGCCCAGCAGCAAGCCGCTTATAAATCCGGCGGCGAAGCCGTCTCCGGCGCCCATCGGATCAACCAGCCGCCTTACCGGGAAGCCCGGCTCATATCCGGAGCTCTCGCCGCTGCGGTAATACGCACCATCGCCGCCGAGCTTGATGACAACCGCTCCAGCGCCGCCTTCCAGCAGGCGCTCCGCGATTTCCTCCGGCGTATGACCTCCCGTCAGGAACCGGCCCTCCTCAACGCCGGGCAGCACATAATCGGCCAGCCCCGCCATTGCGCCGAGCACCTCCCCGGCTTCTTCCCTGTTCCAGAGCTTCCAGCGAATATTAGGGTCAAATACAATCGCTGTTCCATGCTTCTTCGCCGTTTCCATCGTCCGAAAGGTCAGCTTCCGGCACTCCGGACTCAGCGCGGGAGTTATGCCGGTGACGTGCAGAATGCGCGCTTTTGCCACATATGCTTCGTTTAGTTCGCGCTCATTCATCAGACTGGCTGCCGATTGGCGGCGATAGTAGTACACCTGGATGCGGTCCGGAGAGATCTGTTCTTTGAAGAACACCCCCGTCGGCGCCTCGTCCGTCGTCCGCACCTCTGAAGTATCTACGCCATGGCCTGTGATGAACTGCCGGACATAGCGTCCGAACGGATCATTTCCTAGCTTGCTGAACCATCCCGCGCGATGTCCCATACGGGCAAGCCCGATCGCCACATTGCTCTCTGCGCCCGCCACATGCTTGTGAAAGCCGTCCACATACTCCAGGGGAGCCATCCGGTCCGGCGCAAGCTGAACCATGGTTTCGCCAAAGGTAACAACCTCCATCTCCTTCCTCCTCACCTGTTAATAATTAGATGTCCACTAAATTAAAGATCATATCTTTAGTTATAAAAAGCAGCCGATCCATTCCATACATTCGAAAAAACTTATGAATATCTAGGTATTTTACGAAAATCCATAGAATTAAGCGCTGCTATTAGTCGCTTTGTTTATATTGATACGATCTTTGTGTTACAATCATATTATCTTATCGGCAGGCAGTCAATACTAATCTCTTATCTTCATCGGACCTGTGCTAAAATAAGGGCATTCATTCCAAGACAAGGGCGGACAAATATGAAACAGACCAAACAAACCGCGTTTCAGGCTACGATGGAGCATATGAAACAGAAAATCCAGAACGGAGAATGGGCGCCAGGCGACCGCCTCCCCACTCTGCAGCAGCTTGCCGCCGATTTCTCCGTCAGCGTCACCACCGTCCGCGAAGCGCTGCGGATACTGGAGAGCCAGGGCAATGTCAGCATCGAGCACGGGCGGGGCATGTATGTGCGGAACGACCCGCTCCTCCTGGATGATCCGGCGGCGGCGCTCAAGGAACTTGAGGATATCTCGCTCGTCGACCTTCTGGAGGCCCGGCTGCTGATCGAGCCGGAGCTGGCCGCCCTGGCGGCGCAGCGCGCCGATGAAGCGCAGGTACGCAGGCTGCGTGATCTGGCGGAGCGGATGGTGCGGCAGATGGAGGAAGGCGGGCCCTTCTTCGAGACGGACCTGGCTTTTCACCAGCTGATCGCCGAGAGCGCTTCAAATCCGGTACTGGCCCGCATGCTGAGTTCGGTTCTCCCCCTGCTGGCGGAGGGCCGCAAGCAGACGAATACGCTGCCCCATATGCGGACCAAAGCGTCCAACTATCATATTCTGATCGCCATCGCGATCGAGGAGCATGATAGCGGGACAGCTCGGCAGCTCATGGACAGCCATATCCGCAGCATGCTGACGAGCCTGCAGAAGTAGGCAGAGACACCGGGGCAGCCCCGCCTATCGCAAAGCGCAATTCGCCCAGAGCGCCGGACACATAAGGCGCGAGACGTAATACCCAAGGAGGCAAAGCCTGTGAAGAATAACGAATTGCCCATCATGCTGTTCGAAGAATCCCAGGCCTTTGAGCGCTGGCTGGAGGAGCATCACGCGATTTCGCCGGGAGTCTGGCTGCAGATTGCGAAGAAGAACTCCGGGCTCTCATCCGTCAGTTATGCTGAAGCGCTCGAAGCGGCGCTGTGCTACGGCTGGATCGACAGCCACAAGGTGAAGCATGATGAGCAGTCCTGGCTTCAGCGCTTCACGCCCCGCGGGCCCAAAAGCGTGTGGTCAAAGGTGAATAAAGAGAAGGCCGAGCGGTTAATCGGAGAAGGCCGGATGAAGCCGGCTGGTTTGGCCGCAATCGAAGCGGCTAAGCAGAATGGTGAATGGGACAAGGCCTACGAGTCGTTCAGCAGCGCTTCAGTGCCCGAGGATTTCGCTGCCGAGCTTAGCAAGCTGCCTCAAGCGAAGGCATTTTTTGACTCGCTGAACCGGCAAAATCAATACGCCATCCTGTATCGGCTTCATCAGGCCAGAACACCGGCAACGAGAAAGAAGCGGATTCAGCAATTCCTTGAAATGCTGGCGAAGGGCGAGAAGCTGTATCCTTAGCAATTGGCCGCGACCCCTGATACTTGCGGACCTGAGTCCGTTGAGGAGCAGGAGAGAAGAGAGCAGAGAAGCCCTGCTCTCTTTTGTACGTTTCTGGCAAGGACCGGCGATTACGTTAGGAACCGAAATGATGCCGCGTCCGCGCCTTTACCCGTTTGTTAAGGAATCCCTGAGATGTGCCGATATAAGCCATGTGAGCTTTACAAGGTTTAATTAACGGCAGGCGCGCGGGACGACCAGTCTCCCGTCACTCATCTAGGAGGAATTCCATTTGAAAGGTTTATCTCTAGGCAATCTGAAGCTTCGCGTCAAAATGAGCATCCCCCTGCTCGCTCCACTGCTGGCCCTTGCTCTCCTGGCCGTATTCTCCAACACTTCGTTAACCCGTGTGTACGGGGAATTGACAGACCGCCTGTACAATGAAGCGCATCAAAGCGATTATTGGCTGCTTAATGCGGACCGCGATTTTTATCAGGCCGATGCCGCCCTGCGAACCCGGATGACCGAGAGCAGCCGGCAGCAGCAAGACCTGGCCAGAACGGACTATCAGGAGAATGTTCAGCAGACGGCGGAACGGGTGGGCAAAGCCAAAGAGATTTTACAGCACAGCGACAGTACGATTATGTCTTACAAGCACAAGACGTCCGGAAAGACGGTGACTCAGCTTTTTGACGAGTTCGACCAGAACTTCAAAGCATGGTCCGGCCTCTACAATGTCGAGCAGAATTCGTTAACTGATTCAGCCGCTTATAAGAGCGCTTTTGACTTGACGCGCAACACGATCAATCAGGTGGAAGAGATTCTGGATGTTTACAGCCAGGATATTATCGCACGGAACAAAGCGGATGTGGCGGACGCGAAAAAGCAAACCCTGCTGCTAACAGGAGGCGCTCTGCTGCTCTCCCTTCTGCTGGGCGCCTGGATCATCCGCAACGTTAATCGGCGCACCCAGGCCGCTCTCGGCCTGATCCGCAAGACGGCGCAATTTGATCTGAAATACGACGACAGCTTTGGTTCCTATTTGAATGAAAAAGATGAATTTGCCTCCATCATCACAGCGGAAGCGGGAGCAAGGCAGGAATTCCGCACTCTGATCACAAGCGTGATCGAGGAGACTGGCCGCCTCCAGGAGGCGCTCGGCAATACCAAGGCCAGCATGAACGAGCTGGGCCGGGAAGTCGAAGACATTTCCTCCACCACGGAGGAGTTGTCCGCAGGCATGGAAGAAACGGCGGCCTCCACGCAGGAAATGAATGCTTCCTCTCATGAAATGGAACACGCGGTCGAAAGCGTCGCCGTTCATGCCCAGGAAGGCGCCCAGTCGGTTGAGGAGATTAATGAAAGAGCCGGCCGCCTGAAAGAGAGCTTCGAAGCATCCAACGCCCAGGCTCTGATCCTGTTCTCGGACATGAAGGAGTCGCTGGGCAAGGCTCTCGAAGAAGCCAAAGCGGTCGAGCAAATCGACATGCTGGCGAGCGCGATTCTCGACATTACCGCCAAGACGAACCTGCTTGCGCTCAACGCCTCCATCGAGGCCGCCCGCGCCGGAGAAGCGGGCCGGGGCTTTGCCGTGGTCGCCGGAGAGATTCGCAAGCTGGCGGACGACTCCAAGAACACGGCTGCCGAAATCCAGCAGGTTGCGGGGGCCGTCGTCCAGTCGGTATCGCATCTGTCAGGCCAGTCCGCCAAACTGCTGAATTATGTGGAGCATGATGTGCGCGGCGATTACGGAACGATGCTGCAGGCGAGCGACCGGTACCGGAGTGATGCGGACCAGATCAACGGGCTCGTCACCAGCCTGAGCGCCACCTCCGAGGAGCTTCTGGCCTCGATCCATAGCATCGTGAAGGTCATTCAGGAGGTCTCCATCGCCGCTAACGAAGGCGCCGCCGGAGCCACCCACATCGCTGAGAAGTCCGGCGTTATTGTCGAGAAGACCGAAGAAGTCTCGGCTTATATGGACCGTTCCGTCGAAGGCGCGCGGCTGCTGGAGGACATGGTGTCCAAGTTTAAGCTGTGATTGATGTGACGGTGTGTTATAAGTCCGGATGAATGCCAACGGTAAAAAAGAGGCCATTGAAGCTGTACACTTCAATGGCCTCTTTGGGCTGTTTGGACGTTTCTAGCGTGCTGCGAGCCGCTTCCCGGAGCCCGGGCCCCAGTCACCGGCGTCCCCGGAAGGTCCGGCGCAGGTCTTCCACCCACAGCTCCGGAATTTCCCACGGGATGAAATGCCCGCCCTCTTCATGGGCGGTGATGTTGACAGGGTTATACCAGAGTGCCCGCTCACTGTCCAGAAAGTTCTGTACGCGGCCTTCGGTTGCAACCCCCGGCGGATTCTCGTAGCCTACAAAAGTGATGCCGGCCGGAGACTCAATAGCAGGACGGCGCGAGTGGGAAGGCACCCACGGATAGCGGTTTGCGTTCGCATAGATTCGCATCGACGTTTCGATCGTATTGTTCGCCCAGAAGATCATGGCATGTGTCAGAATGTCATCCTTCGAAAAAACATTTTCGATATTCCCTTTGTTGTCGCTCCATCTCGTCCACCGTTCCAGAATCCAGGCCAGCATGCCAATCGGGGAGTCGCTTAAGCCATAGGCAAGAGTGCCAGGGTCCAGAACATGAACCGCAAGATGGGATGCAAAGCGCCGGTCAAGCTCCAGTATCCCTGTCTGGATCGGACCGGGAACCGTATCCGGGATGGGACGTCCCGCGGCGTAGTCCCATGCCCGCTCCCCACTGAAGAAATCCAGCTTCAGGGCGGAGCCGATATGAATGGCATACAGCTCATCGCTGTATTTATGCCCCAGCTGACCGGTTACGAGCGCGCCGACATCGCATCCGCCCGCCGCGTATTTTGTATGCCCGAGAACCTCCGTCATAAGGGTGTGCCACAGATCGGCGATTTTCCAGAAGTTGATATCCGGACGGTCCGGAGTCGGCGCCGAGAATCCGAACCCGGGCAGCGACGGCACGATAACGTCGAAGGCATCGGCAGGGTCTCCACCGAATGCGGCGGGGTCCGCAAGCGGATCGATAACCTTGGACCAGTGCCAGAACGTCCAGGGCCAGCCATGGGACAGGATCAGAGGAATCGGACTCGGTCCCGTGCCCGGCTTGCGCATGAAATGCACGGGAACGCCATCAATATTCACTCGGTAATGCTCATAGGCGTTAATCGCCCTCTCGGCCTTGCGCCAATCATACTGGTGAATCCAGTATTCGGCCAGTTCCTGAAGATAGCTCCGTTTCACGCCATAGAACCCGTCTTCGTTCCCGGCATCGAGCGGCCATCTGGTGGCCCGCAGGCGATGCTTCAGATCGTCAAGCACTTCATCCGGTACGTGAATGGAGTAAGGCTCCAGCACATAAGAGGCTGCTGTCATTAGGTTCCCTCCCTATTATGAAGTCCGCCAAATCAGCCAGCCCCGGCCATAATTCGGGCTAGGATTCTTTTCCCAGCCTGGCGAGCCGCCGCATTGCAGGAATCGCGGATGAAATGGCCTGCCGTTCCTCCGGAGTGAGTCCTTCCATAAAGGACGAAAGCTGCGCGATTCTGTCATTTCGCCGGGAATCAATAACTTCTCTGCCCGCATCGGTAATATGCACCTGAACCACCCGTCCGTCCTTCGGATCGGACCGCCGCTCCACGAGTCTGTCCCGTTCAAGCCGGGTCACGAGTTGGGTAATGCCCGACTGGGTCACCTGCTCCGTTGCGGTAAGCTCCGTCAGCCGCATCGGGCTCTTGAGGGTCAGCGTGTGCAGGACGGACAGTGTGGTGAAGCTGTATTTTTGAATGGATGGCAGACGAATCATGATCCTGGTCAGGTCTTCCAGCACTAGTGCGAAATCGGCGGCATTGTAATTGTGGGAATCGGATTTAGTATTCATGCCGACATTATATCATGAACTTATATAAGTTACTAATATAAAATTCCGTTATTGTACCCAGAGAGCCTTCGCTTCCCTCACTCTTTTTCGCTTTCACTCTTGCCAGGTTAATTTAGCTGCTTAATTGTTCGTACTTGACTCTATTGCTTGACTCCATTGCATGATCTGCATGATTTGACTCTCGGCACTTCACTGCGTCATTACTTCACTTTCGCAACACTGGCCGCGATCTCTTCCAGCTGCGTCTTGCTGACGGATTGATCGGTTGAACTCAAGGTTACGAACCGGTCATCCAGCTTGAAGGTCAGCATCGGCGTGTCGCTAGGCGTATACCATTTACCCTTCAGCCCGTTTTTCAGCGTAACCGAAGTACCGTCATATTCATAGGAGTAGTCTCTCGGAGAAACACTGACCCGCATGTGAGTGAACAGCAGGCTTACACCGTCGTCCGAAGCTGATGCCTGCTTGAAGGCGTCGCCCTGAACCATTTTCATAGGGGCATACGCTGATTCAAAGCCTTGAAACTTGGCAAACTCCGCCTTGATGGCCTGAAGCTGCGACTTGCTGTAGCTGACTGTGGAATAGCCTGCGGTATTCCCGGCTGGGGCTTCTCCCTTGGAACCAACAGTCACCGTATGAGTCTTGGCATCAAACTGCACCTGAACCTTCAGCGCATCTGCAAAAGCCCGAAGCGGCACATACTGCATATTCTGATAGTTAATCGGCGCCAGCTTCGTTCCTTTCGAGTCCGTCGGAGCAAAAGCGGCTCCATTTACCGTAATGGTAGTCTGGCGATCGAGATAGGCTGAAATTTTCTGCAAATTAGTGCCCGCGTACACGCCTGCCGCTCCCGACAGGGTCATGCCCATCACCATCAGGGCCGCTACCGATTTCTTCATCTTCTTGTTCATTTGTATATTCCTCCTAGGTTGTTCTTGTTTGATATCTTCTTCCTGCTTACTTAAAATCGATGATCTCCGTAACCGGCAAGCTCTGATCTCCCGAGAACGTAACGCCAAGCCGTGTGCCGGAAGGATTCCAGCTAAGCGGATAGGTCGGATAATAGCCCGGTCCCACAAGCGATACTTTGCCTGAAGCTGTGTCAAGGACATACACGCCGTTCATTCCGCTGGTCTCCTCCGTATATACGGCGAATGCCAGCTTGGAGGAATCCGGCGACCAGGCGGTATACGTAACGGTGTCGCCTTTGGCCATCAAGGTGCCCTTCGGGCTTCCGGCGGGATCAAAGAGCCGCAGCTCGGTTCCGGACAACCCCGTCGAGGTCCGTAAAGTGACAGCGATCCACTTCCGGTCAGGCGCGATATCGAAGTGGTCCACCTGCTTCAGCAATGAGACCGGCTTCGTCTCCTTGGGATCGAATGATTTCAGCGTCCGGTTGTTATCGGTGTAGTAGATCCGTCCCTGTGCCGCTCCGAACTGTCCGAACGCCTCAACGTCCGGATCATTCAGCTGCAGCGTGGAGACCGTGCCGTCTGTCTGGATGGAAAAAAGCTCTCCCCGGCCTTCCTTGGAACCCGGCGCCAAAATATAAGTATCGTTGTCCATCCAGCTTCCCGTCTCCAGATACGTCGGTCCTTTGATTTCCCTCTTCTCGCCGGTTTGCCGGTTCTTGATCCAGTTGCGGGCCGTATATTTGTCCTGCCACTCCTGGATAAAGCTGAATGCTCCGTCCGGGGAAATTTCCTCCTTAACCACTCTCCCGGCGGCAGTGTCTTCATTCTTGCCCTCGCCGGATTTGACCCCGGTGGTCACATCATAGGTGGAGGACAGATAGGCGTATTCCGGCTCTTGCGTCTCCGTGCCGGGCTTGACCAGCTCCGTAGTTGTAATCTGAACGAGATCATCCGACTTCCAGCGGTCAAGGGAGACGCCTTCGAGCCGGTGGATGCGCGCAATTGCGATATCCTGGCTGGCCTGGTCGGCAGGTCCCTTCACTACGGTCAGCTTCCGGCCGTCGCCGGACGCAGCTCCCGATCCGGCGCTGGCTGTGGCCTGGCTGCCGTTATCTGAATGGACCGGCGTTACCTTCGCGCCGGAGGGCTGGCACGCGGTTAGTCCGGCGACCAGCGCGGAGGCGGCGATCAGCTTCATGATTGTTCTTTGGCTTCTTGTGTTCATTACAGGTCCCTCCTAATGCAGTAGTTGTTCAAGCTGCTTCCCTGTTCGAATTCAGTATAGAGCCGCAATATCTCCAATACATATCCGGCTTGTATCTAACTTGTAAACAAATGTATGCCAAAAGCCCAGGCTGCCATATACAGTCCTGGGCTTGCTTAATGCTCGGGGTCATCTTCCTGCGCATCGGGCGTCCCATGCCGTGCACCGGGCGTTTCCTGATCCGCATCCAGCTTCCCGGCGGGAAGCGTAAGGACAAATCTGGAGCCTTCCGGCCCCGTCTCGGCCAGGTATACGCTCCCATTCTGCTTGTCGGCCAGGCTGCGGACCAGGGGCAACCCCAGTCCCGAGCCGCCTGTCTCCCGTGATCTGTCGGCGCTCACCGTATAGAAAGGATCGAAAATCCGCTCCTTCGCCGAATCCGGAATGCCGATTCCCGTATCGGCCACCTCAATCTTCATTCGGGCCTCCCCTTCCGGCCCGTCCTCCAGCATATTGGAGACCGTAACCGAGCCGCCGGGTCTGTTGTATTTGACCGCATTATCCAGCAGGTTCAGCAGCATATGCATCATATGCTCCGGGTCCGCCCAGACCGTTCCCTCGGTCGGCCGGGAAATCAGGCTGATCCGCCGGCTGGCCGCTTTTCCCTCCAGCCGGCTCACCGCCTCCTCAAGCAGCGGCTTAAGCTGCACCGTCTCCGCATGGGTTTCGAAGTCGTAAATATCCATCGCGGAGAGCTGCAGCGCCTTCTCGACAAGCCCGTACAGCCGTTCCGCATCCCTGCGGATTTGCATCCGGGCTTCGCCGAGCAGCGCCGGGTCGTCCTGATACATCTCCAGCAGATCGGCGTATGCCATAATGGAGGTCAGCGGCGTCTTCAGCTCATGGCTGATGTTGCCGATGAACTGCTTCTGCTGCTGCTCCAGCTCCTGGAGCCTGACGATGGCAGCCAGCAGCTTCTGCTTCTCCTCCGTCAGCAGATTGACCGAAGACTCCACGCTTCCGCTCATTTCATAGATGCCCTGCGCCAGCTCGCCAAGCTCGTCCCGGCGGCGCACCGTCGGCTCCTTCAAATACCGGCCCTGCCCGATCCGCCGGGCGGCCTCGTTCAGCCTTCCGATTACGTTCACCTGGCGCCAGACGTAGAGATACCCGAGGAGAAAGCCGGATGCCAGCACCGCAGCTCCGATTCCGAGGAACAGGTTCTGGATGCGCCTGTAGAATGCATGCTGCTCCGCCAGGGAAGCGTGAAACTGCAGCGTTCCCAGAAACTGATCCGCATTATACAGCGGAGCCAGATACAGAATCTGATCGCCTTCCGTAATATAGACGGATTGCCTATTGGCGGTGTAAGCCAGAGCATCCTTGACGTCGGCCTGCGGCTGGAACGGTAGCGAGGTTCCGGCAAAGGCGCCCTCCGCGTCATACAGCGTCACGGCCATCCCGCTCTGCTCGCTTAAATCCACCGCCAGCTTCTGCCCGTTCCGCTCCATGAAAGCCGCCGGCTCCACAGGCTCGCCGGTCAGAAATTGCTGCCGCACCCGCAGATTAGCGGCATCGGCCTGATGGGCGAAGGACTGTTCGAGGCGGTTTTGCTGGTCATCCCGTATGCCGGCCAGCACCAGCACGCTGAGCAGGACCAGTACAAAGGCAAGGAGCAGGGCGAGCAGCAGCGCCAGCTTCCCTTTTAATCCGATGCGAAACGTTCTCTTCATGTCTGCTTCCTTGTGGCCTTGTAGCCGATCCCGTACACCGTCTGAATCAATCCCTGCATGTCCCCGAGCTTCTTGCGCAGCCGCTGTACATGAATATCCACCGTACGGGTTCCGCCCGCAAAGTCGATATCCCATACCTGATCCAGCAGCGCCTCCCGGGAATAGACACGCTCGGGATTTCGTACGAGCAGCGCCAGCAGATCGAACTCCTTGGGCGTCAGCTCCAGCGCTTCTCCATGCAGCAGGACCGTCCGGCTGTAATTTTCTATCGTTAAATCGCCCACCTGAAGCACATCTTCCGCAGGCGCAGGCGCGGCTATTTCCGCTCCCCGCCGGCGGGACAGCGCCTTGACCCGGGCCATAATTTCACGCATATCGAAGGGCTTGGTCATGTAATCATCGGCTCCAAGCTCAAGCCCCAGCACCTTGTCCACAATATCGTCCTTCACCGTCAGCAGCAAAATGGCCGGCTTGCGCTCCCTGCCTTCCAGCCTGCGGCATACCTCGTATCCGTTCAGTTTGGGCATCATGACATCAAGCACCATGACATCCGGTTGAAAAGACTCCACCCGCTCCAGCGCCTCTTCGCCGTTGCCCGCCGTTTCCACGGTATAGCCCTCTCTCTGAAGCGCATAGGACACCGCTCCCGCGATGCTGGCTTCGTCGTCGACGACAAGCACTTTTACCATCAGTCTCCGGCCCCTTTGTTCATTATTGCCTTATACCCGGCTGCACCTTAACCCTAGTGGATGGATGAAGGTCTGTCAATCGGGCCGCTTGGTCCAAGGTTATCCTGATTTACGAAAGCTATACAGAACGGCTGGGGGCAATCCGGATATCCGCATGTTAAAAAGAACAACCCGGCGCGGTTGTTCTTCACTTCACTCCATTTCACTTCTCTTCGCTTTCAGCAGCGTGCCTGTTAAATGACTCTTGCGACTTCATGAGCTTCGGCAACGGCATTCAAAGCTCTACGGGCGCGCAGCGCGTCCCCAATTACATGACATGGAATATGGTGGTCTTCACAGTACGCATTGATGTTCTCAAAATTTCTTGATCTCGCACCAATGGCTACCACGACGGAATCGCATGGATACTCAGCAATCTGGCCCTTGCTCTCAATCACAACCCCATGCCCCTTGATTTCCACGCATTTGGCATCTGTCAGTATTTGTGCGCCGGAAGCGTTCAGATTCTCCATTACACAGATCGAGCGCAGATCGCCCAAATCCTTGGCTACCCGATCCAGCATTTCAACAACGGTTATATCCGAAGCCTTGCCATGCAAATATTCCGCAACCTCCAGGCCTACAAGCCCGCCTCCGATAATGATCACCTTGCCCGAAACTTCCGACTTGCCGGCAAGCACGTCATGGGAATTCGTGACCAGCGGCAGATGACCGCCGGGGACCTTCAGCTCCATCGGGGCGGCGCCTACCGCGACAATCACTTCGTCCGGCTGCAGCTCTTCCAGCACAGAGGCGGTGACAGGCGTTCCAAGTCTTACCTCGATCCCTGCTCTGACCACCTGTTCCCCACGGGACAAGGCCGCCTCTTTCATCTCTTCTTTTCTTGGAGCCTCGCCGGCAAGCGCGAACTGTCCGCCGAGCGTCGCCCCGGCTTCGCATACAATGGGATGATGACCTCTGCGTTTCAGGATCATGGCTGCTTCCAGACCGGCGATTCCGCCTCCTGCAACGACGACCTTCTTCGGATGATCCGTTGCCGATAACTGATATTCCGCTTCTCTTCCCAGTGCCGGATTTCTCAAGCAGGTAATGAAGGGCATCTCGCTTGATACAAATCCGTCATAACAGCCCTGATTGCATGCGACGCACTGGACGATATCTTCCGTCTGTCCCGCCTGGGCCTTGTTGCAGAACTCGGGGTCCGCGAGCTGGGCGCGGCCGATGACGACCATATCCGCCTTGCCATCAGCCAGAATCTCTTCGGCCTGGGCCGGGGCGTTGATTCGTCCCACCGCCACGGTCAGCATTCCAGTCTCCTTCCGGATTCTGGAGGCGTTGTCAACATTGAAGCCTCTCGGAAGGTCGATCGGTGGAACCTCGTACTTGATGGCCGCGGAGGAGAAGTTGCCGCGCGACACGTCCAGCACATCTACTCCGGCATCCTTGGTCATGCCGCAGAACTCGATCACTTCCTCTATGGTCAAACCGCCCTCCAAATAATCGTCATGCGCGTCAATTCGCATAAAGAGCGGCATTTCATCCGGAATATTACGGCGTATAGCCTCGATGCACTCGATGAGGAAACGGGCCCGGTTCTTCAAATCTCCGCCGTATTCATCCGTTCTGCGGTTGAAGAAAGGACTTAGAAAGGAATGAGGCGTGTAATTATGGCCGGCATGAAATTCAATGGTGTCAAATCCCGCTTCCACCGCCCGTTTGGCGCCCTCCCCGAATGCCTTAGCCGCTTCTTTCAGCGTAGAAATCTCCGCTCCGGGAATCGTATGCTCTGTTCCCTGGACGGGTACGGGACTTGGAATAATAATCATCTGCTTGGGGTCGCTGGCCACCGCCAGTCCTCCAAGCCATAGCTGAATCCCCGCTTTGCCTCCCGCTTCGTGAATCGCATCCGTAAGCCGCTTTAGTCCGGGAATATATTTGTCATCGGAAATGGCAAGGAAGTTCTTGGGGGAAGCAGGTCCATAAACGGAGCATACCTCGGTAAAATTCAATCCGCAGCCTCCCTCGGCCCGGGCTGTCTGATAATCAATGAGCTGCTGTGTGACGTAACGATCCTCGCTAGGCATCTTTGTTCCCATTGCGGGAAGTATAACCCGGTTCTTTAATTCCAAACCTCTGATCCGAATAGGGCTGAACAAAGTAGTAAACGCCATATGAATTCTCCTCCGCGTTATCGCGTTATTTTGCCATGCAAGCACGAAGATTGTTCATTAATTCACAAATCAACCCTCACCGGCTTGCCTGTACGATAACTATATCGGAGAACCAAAATTAAAACAATATGTTTGAAACATAATGTTTGAACAATTCAGCAACTTAAGGTCTTACGGAATTAAACCGACTGCAAAGCTCTAATCAGCAATTTAAGATACTCCATTCTTGCCTCTTTCTGCATTAAGAACGTGCTGTCCATTTCGGCAATTCCTTCATATTCCGTGGGGTAATTGATGGATGAGGTGAACATCAGGTACTTGTAATTATGGCTGGTCTCATCACCCGCTATAAGATTCCGCAGCAATTGCTTCAGGCGCTCCCCTATTTCCGCAGATAGCCTGATAATTCTCTCGGAGGTCTCATCCTCCCCGGCTATTTTCATCGAATGCGCATGGATGACCATATTGCCGGGAAAACGCAATGAATACTCCATAATCTCATTGGCGGCCAACAGCAGCTTCTCTTCATCGCCGTATTCTTCGCTCTTCAATATGTCCAGCACGGTCATGGTGTTCTCAATGTAGAACTCTTTAACCAGCCTCACCATCTCGTCCTTTGTCCGAAAATAGTAATTAATGGCGCTCACATTCACGTTCGCTTCCTTCGCTATAGCCCGAATGGAGATATCGCAAGTTTTCTTTTTTCCCATTAAATATAAGGCCCGGTCCAGGATGCGTTCCTCAATATTGTTAAGCTCTCTCATATGCCACCTCTAATTGATAATCTGTAAACAATGTATTAGAAAATGGCAGTTTACGCAAACCCCCTTTCCCGAGCTGCAGCGCAAAAGGGATTGCCCCCGGCCGTTGAACACGGCGTCAGGGCAACCCCTCGCAAGCCAATCCTGCAACCTGAAAACAACGTCTGCACACGGAGCGTTATCCTGTCTGCACGAGATCGCTGTTACACATCCAGCTCTGAAACCTCCTTGGGATATTCCCGCTCCTTCTCGTTGCTGCTGTGTAGCGGATTCCACACCTGGGCGAAGAACGGGTCCAGCTTGGCTCTGGCGGCATAATTCCAGCTATTGCGTTCGCACACCGGACACCAGTGGCCGCCTTCCAGGACAAGACGCGGACTTGCTTCAAAATCATGGCCGAAGGCGCAGGTGAAGTTCAATTTGCCTTTCCAGTCCCCTTTGTTCATGGAATCCGACTTGCATTCTCCCCCTCTGAATTTCGCAGCGCCCTTCATATCTTCCAATTCCAGTTCGCTCTCCGGCTTGAATTCGTTATAACCATGATCAATCCATACCGCCTTATCCCAGTCCTTGAAATGCTCGAATTGATTAATGTCATCCGGTATCGCTTCCCAGGCTTTCTTACTGCCCCAATAGGCGTCGATATGCTCTTCCATGCCCTGCTCGATGAAGCGGACGGTTCCGTGATCGGTTCGGGCCTCCTTCAGAAAAACCTTCTTCATGATGCTTCCCATCAGCCGTTGTCCTCCCGGCAGCCTGCATATGAAGCGGGACACGCCTGCGGTTGCCCCAAGATTCTCCAGATAGGCGTCATAGAAATACTGCATGGAATCCTGTCTGAAATGCAGGTGCTCCTCCAGCTTGTCCGAATCCAGATAATACTGCCCGTGGAAATTCCGCGTTGCATACCATTTCGGATCAATGACGTATTTCAAATCCTTGAAGCCGATGGCGCCATAGAGCTCCTTGTACATCGCAAAAGTATCGACCCGGCAGCTCTCGCCGCCCCCGATGTTATAAATATGGCCCCAGAAATCCTCCGACAGTTCGCCGGTATGATCCCTTCGGCACAAATTCCCCAGCAATCTGCCGGAATCTCTATCCGACACATATTCCAGCACATTATCAAGGCAATTGTGGAACATAATCGCATCCTTGATCTTGCTCATGGCAGGGCCCATAATGCCAGTCTGTCTAAGGCTGACCCAGTATTTCAGTCCGGATTCAATTAAAAGACGCTCCGCGGCTATTTTGGAGACGGCATAATAATCGTACATGCTCGGCTTGATGGGATCACCGACCCGGCCCCAATGAATCGGCGGCATACGGTCCCCTGTCTCGGCAATCGTGCCAATGGAGACGACTTTGACTTCTCCCATGCGGCCCTGTTCCTCGATCGCCTGAATGATATTTCTCATGGACCCGTAGTTCACCTGCATCGCCAGCTTGGGATGATAATCCGCCGCCGGCGATACCAAGGCTGCAACATGCAGAACGATATCCGTATTCTTCATGCATTCACTTACGTCCTTGTAATTGGTAAGATCCCCCCAATGGATGGTCAGACCCTTCCTGTTCTCATAGCCCTTCAGCTTCTGTCTGTCTTTCTCGGTATCCATGACCAATATTGTAATATCGAATTTATCCGTATCCTTTAACAATTCCTGCAAGCCCAGAAACCCCATGCCTCCGGTAGCGCCGGTTAACAGAATTTTTTGTTTGCTCATGTCTGTACTCCTCTCATTACATCTCCAGCATTCCGCTTCTCAACCTGGATCATTGTTGGTTATAATTCCGTTATACTGACACAGTGTCTATTTCACAACCATCAGTTGTTTTCAGGTTGTTGTGTATAAGACACTTTTTGAATACATGTTGTCTTCCCGTCAAATCATTGCGTATTCTTCAGAGAAAGGGTGCTTCCGATTGAAGAACAATGAGAACCAGAGAGTGCGATTAACGAAAACTCTATTGAAGAACAGTCTGATTGAGCTGATGCGCTCCAAGTCCGTCCATAAAGTCACAATCAAAGAATTATGTGAAAATGCCGGAATCAACCGTTCCACCTTCTATCTGTATTACAAGGACCAGTTCGCGCTTCTGCATGATATTGAAGAGGACCTGCTCCACCATGTCCGGCGGCATCTGGAGAAGATCGACTCCAATTCGGGCAACTTTCATTATTTACAGGAACTGCTGGCCTATATCAAGGATAACTCCGAAGTCTTTAGCATCCTGCTGAGCCGTCTGGACAATTTGACATTCCAGACCAGCTTCATCGGCGAAGCCATCACTGCCCTGAAGGTGAAGCTCGATCTGAACAGCCCCGAGCATATATCGGGCTATATCTACCGCTACCTGATCATGGGGAGCTTGAGCATAATCAATAAATGGATGGAGGACGGGTTCGATCTGACTGTTGAAGAGCTGTCGGATATGATCTTCCAGTTATCCGACAGCGCCGTATCCGTATACAGCCGGCAATGATCGTGTCAGGCAGGGAGCGACTCTAGCCGTTCAGGACATGCTGCTCTCTGCTCCTACCCCGGCTGGCTGGATGATGCTGCATGCTACTTGCGGAGAGGACAGGTGTATTCATGCTTGCCGCTCTCCAGCGTCCGGGTCTCGCCATCCGGCATAACCAGTGTGCATACGGTTGAGACCGGAACCTGCACCCGAATGACAAACCGATCTCCTTCCAGGCTCCATTCGGATGCAACAAGCCCATAAGGCGTCCTGACACTCCCTCTGGCTGACGTAATTTCGCCGCCTATGAGCGGAGCGATCCGAAATGTCTGATAGCCTCCGCCGGTCGGCTCAATGCCGGCAATCCGTCTGTACAGCCAGTCTCCGACAGCGCCGTTGGCATAATGATTGAAGGAGACCATGCCTCCGCCGGATTGTTCGTCGGACTTCTTGCCGGTAAGATCGCTGATATTTACCGAACCGTCCGGCCGGAGCGCATCCCAGCGCTCCCAGATGGTTGTTCCTCCCGCCTTAACCTCGTATAGCCAGGAAGGACAACCCTCCTGAAGCAGCACATCAAAGGCTGTATCCGCATATCCGTTGTCCGAAAGGGCAAAGAGCAGATATGGCGTTCCCGTAAATCCCGTCGTCAAGCGGTTGCCCGCATCGCGTACGAGACGTGCCAGATTATCGGCCATGGCCTCCCGCTCACGCCCCTCCGCCATCCCGAAATGAAGAGGCAGCACATAGGCGGTCTGGAACTCCTTGTTCAGCTTGCCGTGGCCGTCGGTGAAGATCGTACGGTACGCCTGGATAATCTTCTTGCGAAGCTTGCGGTAATCGGCCGCATCCTGTTCATATCCGAGCAGCTCGGCGATTTGGGCGGCGATCCCGCAGGAATTGGCAAAGTAAGCCGTGCCGACCCATTTCCCTTTCTTCAGCCATTGCTTGATTGTCTCGTCGGGCGCGCACCAATCGCCGAAGTGGAAGGGAAAGCGCCAGATATGACGGCTGTTCGGCGTAAAGGACAGGAACGACGACCACCATTTCGCCGCCTGGAGAAATTTCTGGATGGTCGGGTACTGAAGCAGCAAGAGCCGCTTGTCCCCGCGCGCCAGATATTCCGCCCAAGGAACCAGAATGCAGCTGTCCCCCCAGGCCGAGTTCGCCATGACCGGCCAGGAATCGCCGGCGCGCGGGATGACCATGGGAAGACCGCCTCCGCGCCCCTGCTCGGCGCGCATATCCATCAGCCACTTGTCAAAGAAGCGGCTCAAATCAAAATTGTAGCAGGCGGTCCGTGCGAAGACGGCAATGTCGCCGGTCCAGCCCTGCCGTTCGTCCCGCTGCGGGCAATCGGTAGGGATGTCGAGGAAATTGGACTTGCCGCCCCAGCGGATATTGCTGTGCAGCCGGTTGAGCAGCTCGTTCGAGCACTCGAACCCGCCGATTTCCTCAAAATCGGAATGCAGGACAAGTGCTGATAAGTCCAGACTCTCCGGATCGATTCCGCTTACGCCCACATACCGGAAGCCCATATAAGTGAGGCGCGGAGAATAGGTCTGCTCGCCGTCCGTGCAAATATAAGTGGCCGTCGCTTTGGCCGTCCGCAGCGATTTGACATACAGTTCGCCATCAACCAGCACTTCGGCGTGACGGAAGACCACCTCCTGCCGGCGCTTGCCGCGCAGGCGGGCCGAAATGACCCCGGCAAAATTCTGCCCGAAGTCATAAATAATCTCGCCGCTGGGCGCGATCACGCAGGAGATCGGCTCCATAACCGCCTGCACCCGGACGGGATCGCCGTACTGAGCCAGCAGAACCGGGTTCTTGCGCGGCGCGGTCCGGTTGACAGGCTTCCAGGCGATGGTCTTCAAATCGACGGTGGCATCATACCTCTCTCCGTCATACCATTCCGCTATACGAAAGTTACCTTCCTCCGATACCTGCCAGGCTTCGTCGGTGCCTACTATTTCGCGGGTTCCGTCTGCGTATTCAAGATGCAGCTCGCACAGGAAAGCTTGCCGGTCCGCATAAATCTTGCTCTTGCGGTTGTAATTGAAGGAACCGGCCGCCCAGCCCCCGGCCACAACGGAAATCAGCATATTGGACTCCGCCAGCATATCGGTAACGTCATAGGTTTGATATTGAATCTGATGCTCGTAAGAAGTAAAACCCGGTGCAAAATAGTCATCGCCCACCTTGCTTCCGTTCAGCATCAGCTCATACACACCGAGCGCGGTTGCATGAATCCACGCCCGCTTCAAAGGCTTGCTGATCGTAAAGGAGCGGCGGAAGGTCATTGGCACAGGAGATTGTTTCTTCGGATAATCATAGCTTCCATCGGTGATCCATTGCGCCTTCCAAGGGGTATTCAAACGCCCGGTCTGAAAGGCGGTCACAGCCTCGGCCGATTCACCGCTTGCCCCTATCGCAAGAACATGTACTGGGTACGTGGTGTAAGGCATCAATTCTCCATCATACAGATTGTTGATTTGATCGGTTGTTTCCCGTGACCAGTCACCGACCGTAATCACCGCCTTACGAAGCTTCTCGCCAGTACAATCGGAATCCAGCGCGAAGGAAATCTTGGGTTTTCGGTCTGTAACACAGCCTGCCGCGAGGCCGTCAATCTTCAAGCTGGATATGTTAAGCATATAAATTCTCCTCCCGGCGGGCACTGATTTCCTGCTGCTTGCTGTCCAGATTCTTCTCCACATTCAGGAAAGCCAGCAGCACAATCAGAATTATGCTGGTAAGCGTTTCCAATCCAACAAAAGCAAAGGTGATGATATGCTGAACCGCCTCAGGCTGTGCAGAGACAAGGGCTCCCGACTGGTTGTAGAATGGCGCTGCGTAGCCGGCGGATGCCAGCAACCCATTAAATATGCCCGTGCAGATTCCGATCATCGTTACGGAAATTGTCGTATAGATGGACATCGCAATGCCGTCGCAGCGGAATTTGTATTTCCATTCCATGTGGTCCAGCGTATCGGCGAATAGCGCCATAATGATATAAGCGCTGGGCAGCAGCCCCAGATTCTTAATAAATTGTCCAGCCAGCACAATCGGCATGTTGGCCGGAAAGATCCAACAGACAGCGCTGCCAACGGCAACGAAGGCAAACCCGGCCATTGTCAGATTCCGTTTGCCGAATCTTTTGGCAAGAGGCCATACGGCGAAGATTCCAATGCCAAGCGGAACTCCGCCGACAACGGAAATCAGCATCTGTGTAATCCCGTCGTTGTACGTTCCAAGCACATAGTTGCAGTAATACACAAGACTCAGGTTTTTCAGGCATACGGCAAAGGTGTAGATCAGAAAATAGGTTAAAAATATAAGCATATACCGGTCGGTTATGACCGCCTTCCACTGACTGCGAAACGGTACATTGCCTTCCTCGCTGCGGTCCGAGGCTTCAGCCGTAACCCGTTCCTTGGTAAAGAAGTATTCAAGCAGCGTCAGCGGCAGGGCCGCAATCGAAATGATGCACATGACCGTGATCCACCGGCTCTTGTCCACCCCGATGATCGGCAGGATGAACATTGGAAAGATTAGTGCGACAATAATGCCGCTCATCATTATCGTTGATATCTGGCTGAATACGGACAGCTTGCCGCGCTGGCTGCTGTCACGGGTGGACAGCGGCACCATCAAATTATGACTGACGTTGTAGGTCGTGAACGCAATGGAGTAATACAGATTGTAGGAGATGATAATCCACAACACCTGGATCTTCGTGCCGGCCTGCGGGACAAGGAACAGAAGGATGCCCGATAGCATCAGGAGCGGAGCGGCAAGCAGCAGGTAAGGCCGCGCCTTACCCTGTCTCGTTCTGGTACGGTCAATGAGATAACCCATCACGAAGTTGGCGACGGCATCAAGCACCTTGGAGACGATCGGAAACACGACCAGAAACGCTCCGCCTGCGACAGAGGTCAAGCCCAGGACATCCGTATAAAACACATTCAAATAAGCGGCCAGGACCGCATTCAGCAGCAGCGCTCCTGATGGTCCGATTAAATAGCCCAGCCAATGCTCCTTGGCTGCAGTTCCCTGCGAAGTAATGCGGGAATCCAGTGATTTAGCTCGAAATAACGCTTTCATTCCATTCATGCGCGAACACTCCTTATTGATCGGCCGGCAGCGGCTGCGGTCTATCCTTGTTCAAGAATGCTTTCATACCTCGAAGCAGACGACCGTTCGCCAGCTCCACAAAACCGATGGCCATCTGGTAAGTGAACTTGCCCCCGGATGACATGCACATGGAACGGATGGAGTTGGACGGCATCATTTTCACAACAAAATGGGAGTTCTTCAGCCTTGTGTCCCGTTCAAGCGAATCCGGCATGGCCAGCGCCTTGTTATACTCTTTCTGAACTACATTCATAACCGCCGCGTACAGAATCCGCCCCACAACAGATCGCTTGAATTCGCTGAGCCGAGATTCCAGTGTCAGGGGCTCGCGGGAGCCGGAGTGCGTCTCCATAACAGGGAAACCAACGAGCTCCGGGAAGCAGGACGGGATGCTGCGCGGCGGTGTGGCATAAGCGTCTGCGACTCCCGAGGAATACGGGCTGGCTGTATCGGCTGCATCCGTTACGTTCAGCGGCGCCGTCAAGCGGATATCGGCAGCAGAAGCGGCAAGACAGATGTCATAGGTGCCGTTCTCCAGCACCCAGCGGCGGAGCTTGACGTTCCAATAGGATAAATCCGACTTTTTGAAGGTCAGGGTGACCGTTCTGGTTTCGCCGGCAGGCACGAAGACTTTGGTGAAAGCGCGAAGCTCCTTTACGGCCTTGAACACATTGCTGGTGTTGCTGCTTACATATAGTTGGACGACCTCGGAGCCGTCACGGTCTCCGGTGTTCGTCAGATCGGCCGATACCTGAATGCTGCCGCCCTCTTCGCTGACAGACAGACCGCCGTACTGAAAGGACGTATAGGACAAGCCATATCCGAATGGAAAACGGAGCGATGTTCCGGATTTGTCGTAAAACCGGTAACCGACGTAAATGCTCTCGTAATACCGGGACACGGAGCTGCGGTTATAATCGGCGTAACAGCTTGAATCCTCCACACGCAGAGGCCAGCTCTCCGTTAGCTTGCCGGACGGCGTCGCCTCGCCGTACAACAATGCTGCGGCGGCCTCTCCGCCGTACATTCCGGGCAAATACATGTCCAGCAGCGCGGAAAGCCCTTCCCAGGAAGGCAACTCCACCGGAGCGCCTGCGAACAGGACAAGCACCACTTTCTTGCCGGTCTTAACCAGGGCGCGCAGCAGCTCGGTCTGGTTGTCCCCCATTCTCATATGCTCCCGGTCGAAGCCTTCGCTCTCTTCGAAGTCCGACAGACCGCCGAAGAACAGAATGGTATCGGCATGCGTTGCCGCTTCAAGAGCGGCCTGCTCCAGCCCGTCGTCCCGTTCCGTATAGAAGCAGCGGTAGCCTTTGGCATAGACGTACGAAATGCCGCGGCGGTCAAAGGCATTCTGCGGTGTAATCACCTTGGGCGGGTTAATCAGAGAGGAACCGGCTCCCTGGTACCGCATTTTCTCGAACATCTCGCCGATGACGAGCAGCTTCTCGCTGCCTTTGAGCGGCAGGGTGCCATCATTCTTGAGAAGGACGGCGCTCTCTTGGGCGATCTCACAGGACAGCCGGGCATGCTTCTCGGCGTCATAGCCTCCCTTCGGCCGCTTGGCCGTACATCGGTCGATCAGCTTGAGCATTCTGCCGGCGGCCTGATCCAGCTTATCCATCGGCAATCTCCCGCTCTTGGCAGCTTCAATGACCGATTTCCGGTTATGCCATACACCTCCCGGCATATCCAGGTCACAGCCGGCAAGCACACCTTCAACACGATCACAGGTTGCGCCCCAATCGGTCATTACAACGCCGTCATACCCCCATTCATCACGCAGGATCGTATCCAACAGCAGCTTGTTTTGCGAGGCGAACGTACCATTCAGGCGATTGTAGGAGCACATGACCGTGTAGGGCTTCGTTTCTTTTACAACGCTTTCAAAAGCCCGGAGGTAAATCTCGCGAAGTGCGCGTTCATCGACAACGCTGTCGCCTATGAACCGGTAATTCTCATTGGAGTTGGCGGCAAAATGCTTGACGCTGACTCCGACGCCCTTACTCTGCACTCCCCGCACAAATGCCGAGCCGAATATGCCGGAGACCAGCGGGTCCTCCGAGTAGTATTCGAAGTTCCGCCCGCACAATGGACTGCGCTTGATATTGACGCCGGGCGCGAGCAGCACGTCTACCTCTTCCGTGAGGCATTCTTCCGCAATGGCTTCACCCATACGGAAAGCCAGGTCAGGGGCCCATGAAGAGGCAACAGTCGCAGAAGTCGGAAAGGCCGTCGAATGCTCGTTGTCAGCGACGGAGAAACCGCCGTTTGCCGTCCGAACCTTGCGAAGCCCATGCGGACCGTCGGTCAGGAAGAGCTTCGGTATGCCGATGCGGGGAATGGCATTGGTGTTCCATGAATCCACCCCTTCGAGCAGGGCTGCCTTTTCCTCAATCGTCATTTTACCTAGAAGTTTTTTTGTGTTACTCATCATTTCCCCCCTTTGGTGCTTAATTTCAGTCTAGGTGGTCCCGGGGAAGCCGTATTGTAATTTCATTAACTTTTTTGCATTTATTGAAGACATCTCTACTCTCTACATTGGAATAAGCCGTGAATCAGGCCCTCGCAGTAAAACGGCGACCTGCCGCAGATCAAAATACCTGCAACAGATCGCCTTCTATCCATGATTATCAAATTTGTACTCCCGAAGCTGCAAACTATGTGCGATTCCGGGAAGTATTCCTGTATTTAAGGGGAGTCACTCCCACATGCTTTTTAAACAAGTTCTGAAAATAGCTCTGCGACGAAAAACAAAGATAGCTGCTGATCTCGCTTAACGATTTATCGGAGAACGCCAACAGTCTTTTGGCTTCCTCCAGCTTCTCCAGATTAATGAACGCGTTCAGGCTGATTCCCATGTCTTTAATAAATTTGCTGGAAATATAGGAAGCGCTCACTCCAAGATCACGCGCGATATCATGAACCAGAAGGATTGTATTGATGTTTTTCTTAATGTATTGAATGCATTTGATCGTGACGGATGAAGCGTTCGAAGGAAGCTTGTTCTTGGCGACTCTTTCCGCAAAATCCAGAACCATCTGCTGGCGAAGCAGGGACAGCGAATCCACCAAAGAGATGCCTTCAGCTTGCTGAATATAGATATCGCTCAATTGATACGCCGTTTCCACATCCAGGCCGCCTTCAATCGCTGCCCGGGTAACGAGGGTACCGCTTATGATAAATATATTTTTTTCCTGGCGAAGTGTATCCTTGGCAGTCGTTCCTGCCTTGCTTCGTACCGAATTTTCGAACAGTGCGCTCAACTTGTCGGTGTCTCCGCCGCGAACATAAGCGAGCATTTGCTTCTCCAGATTATAAGTGCTATAACGGTACAGCGCTTCATCGGAATCGTACAGGGCTTCAGTCAGATTATGTCTGATGTCGGTCTCGAAGCTGTGAAATTTATTCCCGAGCAGCAGTAATTCTTCGACGCTCACTCGCGTCCGGTTCAGGGAAAAATTCAAAAAACATAACGCATTCAAAAAGCTTTCAAATGAAATCATGGGAATTTCGGACAGGAAACCTTCAAATTCCGCCAGATAGGGATGGGGGATCGAGGAATCCATCATAATCCGGTTCAGATGCCCAGGCGTTAACGGGATATTATAACCCGGACCAATGATGAAGCCGCTGTCCGCATCATGGGTTCCGACTTTGCCACAGAACAGAAAATGCCCGGTCACCTGATAGCTGACTCTGTTTGAATCTTGAAGCAAGATTGAGATGGGTTGTCTCAAAGGTTCCAAATAGGGCGGAACATCGGGCAGCATCCTCATTAAATCTCCATTCTTATAGAGGCGTATGGGCAGCCCGGTCAGATTATAGAAAGAATCCATCAAGAAGTACATATCCGTCTTATGCATGAAATCACCTCGGGTAGCCTTATGTCTCTATCATACTCAAAACAGCGCAATAACAACATTGTACTTAAGGGCAGATCCTGCATGTACGATTGGGAAGATAAAAAAAACCTCCCGAGCAAGGCCTATGAAAGCCCTCGGGAGGTTATGGAGCACTAATCAGGCAATTACCGCTTCCTGCTG